>Ga0184625_10001036_pt1 | contig 11347 bp, 6 predicted proteins | sample PLM3_30_b1_FD_133151 | JGI IMG/M metagenome (GOLD analysis project Ga0184625, IMG submission 133151) | Groundwater sediment microbial communities from an aquifer in East River, Colorado, USA - PLM3_30_b1 | ecosystem: Environmental > Terrestrial > Soil > Riparian zone | place: USA: East River... | reverse complement strand
TCTCGCGGATCACGGTATGAGCCCACCGCTCATCGTCGCCTCGAATCGAGGCCCCTTGACGTTCGAACGCGCCCCCAAGGGCGGCGGGCTCCAGGCTCGTCGAGGCTCCGGCGGTCTGGTCACGGCGCTGTCGAGCGCACTGATCGAGGCGGAGGGCGTGTGGGTGGCCGCCGCGATGTCCGATGGCGATCGCGAGATGGTTGCGGCGTCCAAGGGCGGCAGGATCGACCACGCGGAGGGCGACGTCCGGTACCGGCTCCGGTACCTCGACATCCCGCCCGACCTCTACGAGGGCTACTACAACCGCATCTCGAACGGGATGCTGTGGTTCGCGCACCACTACCTATGGGACACGGTGACGTCGCCGTCGTTCGGACCGGACGTCGAGGAGGCGTGGGATGCCTACGTGGACGTCAATCGCCGGTTCGCGACCGCCCTGGCCGAGGAGGGGGAGGCGCTCGGCGGCGACACCGCGTTCCTGATCCAGGACTACCACCTCTCGCTCGTCCCGAGGATGCTCCGCGAGCTGGTGCCCGATGCGCTCATCGCGCACTTCTCGCACACCTCGATCGCCGGTCCCACGTACTTCCGCATGCTCCCGGCGCGGATTCACGATCAGGTCCTGCGGGGCCTGATGGGCGCGGACGTCCTCGGGTTCCACTCGCCCGCGTGGGCCGAGAACTTCCTGCTCTCCGCCCGTCAGTTCCCCGGGGCCCGGGTCGACCTCGCCCGCTCGCGCATCGTGACCGAGGGTCGCGAGGTGATGGTCCGCATCCACCCGATCTCCGTGGACGGCCGTGCGATGCGCGAGGAGGCGGCGACCCCCCGGGTGCGCAGCCTTCGGACCGCGCTCAACAAGTGGCGCGACAACAACCGCCTCATCCTTCGCGTCGACCGGCTCGAGCTCACCAAGAACGTGGTCCGCGGTTTCCAGGCGTACGAACTCTTCCTGCGCCGGAACCCGTCGTGGATCGGACGGGTCCGGTTCCTCGCGCTGCTCTCGCCCTCGCGGATGGAATTGCCCGAGTACCGGGAGTACACGGAGGCCTGCCTGGCGGAGGCCCGCCGAGTGAACGACGCCCTCGGCCGCGACGGCTGGCTGCCGATCGAGCTTCGCCTGAAGGACGACTACATCGGCGCGATCGCCGCGTATGGCCTGTACGACGTGCTGTTCGTGAACCCCGTGATCGACGGGATGAACCTGGTCGCGATGGAGGGACCGTTGCTGAACCGGCGACGTGGCGTGCTGGTGCTCTCCCGCAACGCGGGGGCGTACGGGCGGCTCGGCCGGTACGCGGTGCCCGTGAACCCGTTCGACGTGGACGAGATGGCCGACGCCCTCGAACAGGCGATCGCGATGCCCGTGGACGAGCGCACCCGGCGTTCGCGGGGGCTCTCCCGGCTGGTGCTCGCGAACCCGCCCGCACGGTGGGTCGGGGGACAGCTCGAGGATCTCGAGCGCGCCAAGAGGCGGCGGCGCTAGAGCGTCCTCAGGAGGTCGACGAGGCCCTCCGGCCCCTCGGCGACCACGTCCGCCGCCTCGATCAGCGCCGGCGGCGTCTCCGGCCCGCGGACGGCGACGCGCACGGCCACGTCGACGTCCTCCGAAACCGACAGCCGGTCGAGCGCGGCGAACGCACCGAGATCGGCGTGATCGTCGCCCGCGTACAGGAGCGCCTCGAGCGCGTGCTCGCCGACGAGGCGTTCGACGGCGCCGCCCTTCAACGGCCGGTCCGGCGGCACGAGCTCGAGCACCATCTTGCCCTCGATCAGCTCGAGCCCGGCCTCGGTCGCGACCGGCTGCAGCGCGACCAGGAGCTCCCCTCGAGCCGAGACGGGGTCGGGGGCCTGCCGGTAGTGGACCGCGACCGAGACGCCCTTGTCCTCGACCCAGGCTTCCGGGATCTCGGCGGTCGCGGTCTGCACCCGCGGAACGATCGCGGTCACCAGCTCGTTCGCACCGTCCTCGAGCCCGTAGAGGCCGACGTACGTGACGTGCGGGGCGTCCAGGAGCGCCGCCACCTCCTCCGAACGCCGTCCGGTGACGATCGCGACGGTGCGGAAGCGCCCGGCGAGTTCGATGAGCGCCTCGCGGGCCCCGTCCACGGGACGCGCGTGCTCGGGGCGCGCCACGATCTCGGAGAGAGTGCCGTCGAAGTCGAGCACGATGCCCGCGACGTCCGCCCGCGTTCGGAGGGCGTCGAGGTCAGTTGGATCTGAGGGTGGCGTAGTCGTTCCCGAGGAAGATCGCGACCTGCGTCGAGGGATCGATGTCGGCCGTGTCGGGCTCGAGCCTGACCACTTCGACCCCGTCGAGCTTCTTGAAGAAGCTGGTCGCGAGGTAGTCCGCCTCGACCCTGTCCTTGGGGGCCGTGAAGTAGAGCGTCGTGACCGGGTACGACGTGGGCGCGTCGGCCGGATCCTGCGTCGCGATGTACCCGAGCTCCTCCAGCTGCGCCTGCGTGTCGCCGGCCAGCCCGCTCACACCGGCACCGTTGAACACCGCGATCCTGACGCCGACGACCGTCGGACTCGGCTCGGCCCCGGTCCCACCTGTCGCTGTCGTCGCGCCGGTGGGTCCGGTGGTGTCGGTGCCGCCGGTGCCTCCCAGCGTTCCGCCGGTCGGGAGCGTGGTCGCGCCACCGCCGCCACCGCCACCGTCCCCGTCGCCCAGCGCCGGGAAGGCCTGATCGATCACGACGATGCCCCCGATGACCAGGGCGACGATGATCGCGAAGCGGAGCGTGCTGGCGGCCAAGGAGAGGTAGAAGCTCCTGTTGGTCGGTGGCTGGTGCACGCCATCCTACCCCCGGCTACTGAGGAAGCCCAAGCCGCCGCGCCAGGCGCTTGCGCCGACGCGACTCGCGGAGCCGACGCAACCGACGCACCAGCATCGGGTCGTACCGGATCGCCTCCGGGAGATCGATCGCTCGCATCAGGAGCTGCTGATACCTGGTCGACGAGATCCCGAAACGCTCGCGGATCAGGCGCTCCTTCGGGCCCCCCTCCAGCCACCACGAGCGCTCGAAATCCAGGACCGCGCGGGTGCGCTCGTCGAGCTCGGGCGCGAGGTCGCGCGGTTGGGCTCCCACGGAGGCGAGGGTAGCGGGCGCTGCCGACGCTGCAAGCACCCGGCGGGCGCCGACCCCGAAGTCTCAGGCCGAAAGCGCCCGGACCTGCCGCACCGCGACCGTGAGGGCGGCGAGATCGCTGGCCTCCTCGAGCGCGATCCCGCGCATGAACCGTCCGAGCCGGGTCATCGACTCCTCCCGCTGTTCGAGGAACGCGGCGAGGGCCTCCTCGACCGGCGCCCGCACGTCGCCCTCCCCGAGGACCCTCTCGGCCACCTGCCGACGGGTCAGCCGGAGGTCCTCCTCGAGGGCCTGGAGCGCCCAGCGATGCCACCGCGTGGTCGTCGAGACCTCGGACAGGCGCGACCCCAGCCAGTCGAGGTAGGTCGCCTCCCCCACGAGGAAGAAAGCGCGGGTCACGTCCTCGAACGACCGACCGGTGGCGAGGGCCACGTCCGCCACGTTCGGACCGTGCACGAGGAAGGGCTGCAGGACGTGCGCGCGCGCGATGTCCTCGGGGACGCCCCGGTCCATCAGCGCCCACGCCGCGCGTTCGCGCTCCTGGCGCCATCCGGCCGGCGCGACCTCGCCGACGGCCGTCGCGAACGCTCGGAACGGCTCCGCGTGCGCCTCGATCGCCCGGCCGAGCTGTCCCGGGACGTGCTGCAGGTACCACCGCGCCGTCACCTCCACCAGCCGGTCGACGCCCTCCATCAGATCGTCGAGGAGCGCCGGTTCGAGCGCACCGACGAGCGCCTCGATCTCCTCCCACCGTTCGACGGCGCCGGTGACGTCGCGCGCGATCCGGTACGCACGCGTGACGTCCGCGGCGTCCGCCCCGGTCTCGGTCACGACGCGCGAGACGAAGGTGATGCCCTGCGAGTTCACGACGTCGTTGGCGACCAGCATCGCGATCAGCTCACGACGCAGCGGGTGTTCGTTCAACAGCGGACCGAACCGCTCGACCACCTGCGGCGGGAAGTACCCACGCAGGTCGGTCTCGAGGTACGCCGAGTCCGGGAGCGAGGACGCGAGGAGCGCGTTCGTGAGGCTCTGCTTGGCGTACGCGAGGAGCACCGCGAGCTCGGGGCGCGTCATCCCGCGGGTCGTGCGCCGGCGCTCCGCCATCTCCTCCGCGTTCGGCAGGGCCTCGAGGTCGCGATCGAGTACCTCGCGCGTCTCGAGCCCGACCATCAGGTCCTCGTACGCCTCCATGTGGTGGGCAGACGTGACCGCCTCCTGCGAGAGGATCTGCGCCTGCAGGAAGTTGTCGTACAGCACGTGGCGGACGACGTCTGCTTCGACGTCGGCGAGCAGGGCGTTGCGCTCGTCCATCGTGAGCTCGCCACGCGCCACCCCGAGCCCGAGCAGGATCTTGAGGTTCACCTCGTGATCCGAGGTGTCGACCCCGGCCGAGTTGTCGATGAAGTCGGTGTTGATCCTCCCGCCGTCGAGCGCGAACTCGATCCGGCCGCGCTGCGTGAAGCCGAGGTTGCCGCCCTCGGCCACCACGCGGCACCGGAGGTCCTTGCCGTCCACGCGGAGGTCGTCGTTCACGCGATCCCCGACGTCGGCGTCCGACTCGGTCGTCGCCTTGACGTACGTGCCGATGCCGCCGTTGTAGAGGAGGTCGACGGGGGCGCGCAGGATCGCCGAGATCAACTCGCTCGGCGAGAGCCCCTCGGCCTCGAGGCCGAGCGCGAGGCGGGTCTCGGGCGAGATGTCGATCGACTTGGCCGAGCGCGGCCACACCCCGCCGCCCTCCGAGATCTTGGAGCGGTCGTAGTCGTCCCAGCTCGACCCGGCCAGCTCGAACAACCGGCGGCGTTCGGCGAACCCCACGGCCGGGTTGGGCGCCGGGTCGACGAACACGTGTCGATGGTCGAACGCCGCGACCAGGCAGATCTGATCCGAGTACAGCATCCCGTTGCCGAACACGTCGCCCGACATGTCGCCGATGCCGACCACGGTGAACGGCTCGTTCATCACGTCGGTGCCGATCTCACGGAAGTGCCGCTTGATCGACTCCCAGGCGCCGCGCGCCGTGATCCCGAGCTCCTTGTGGTCGTATCCGGTCGACCCGCCCGAGGCGAACGCGTCGCCGAGCCAGAAGCCGTACTCGGCCGAGATCGCGTTCGCCGTATCCGAGAACGTCGCGGTCCCCTTGTCGGCCGCGACCACGAGGTACGGGTCGTCCTCGTCGGCCACGACGACGGACGCCGGATGCACGACCGCACCGTCGACGAGGTTGTCGGTGAGGTCGAGCATGCTCCGGACGAAGGTCTCGTACTGGCGGGTCGCCTCCTCCTTGAGCGCCGACGCATCCTCGATCGCGTGCTTGAGGACGAAACCCCCCTTCGCGCCTGTCGGCACGATGACGGCGTTCTTGACCATCTGCGCCTTGAGGAGCCCGAGGACCTCGGTTCGATAGTCCTGACGCCGGTCGGACCAGCGGATGCCGCCGCGGGCCACCCGACCGCCACGGAGATGGATCGCCTCCATCTCGGGCGAGTAGACGAAGATCTCGTACAGCGGGGTCGGCTTGGGCATCTCGGGGACGGCCGCGGACCGCAGCTTGAACGCGATCGAGCGGCGCCCCGGGACGTAAACGTTCGTTCGGACCGTCGCATCGACGACCCCGAGCGCGTTGCGCAGGATCCGGTCCTGCTCGAGCGAGCGCACGGCGTCCAGGTCCGAACGGATACGGGCCCCCAGGGCCTCGACGGCTTCGGGATCTCGAGGCTGCGCGGGGTCGAACCGCATCTCGAACAGCCGCACGAGCTGCGCGGCGACGGCTGGGTGGGCGGCGAAGGCGTCGTTCTTGTACTCGACCGGGAACGTCGAGTTCACCCGGTGGTGGTACTTGCGGTAGGCGCGCAGGATCTGCACCTGCCGCCAGTCGATGCCGGCCGTCACGACGAGACGATTGAGCGAGTCGGACTCGCACTCCCCGCGCCACACGGCGCCGATGCACTCGGCGACGCGCGTGCCGCTGGCCTCGACGTCGATCGGCCGGTGTTCCGTGTCGAGGACGCCGAAGTCGTGCAGGAAGCGTTCGTCGCCCTCCTCGCCGAGCAGGGCCGTCGGCCACTCCTCGATCACGCGCAGGCCGAGCGACTCGAGCGTCGGCACGAAGTCCGAAAGCTCGACCCTGCCGTCCATCTTGTACAGACGGACGTGCGTGATCGCCTTCCCCTCCTCGGCCTCGTTCGCCAGACCGATCAGGAACCCGCCGTCATCCCGCTCCAGCTCGTCGAACCGCACGACGTCGAGGCTCGCGATCGCGACGTCGGTGGACGCCTTGTAGTAGTCGGGGAACCGATCCGCCCATCGCTCGAACAGCGTCCGGGCGCGCGCCTCGCCGTGCTCCTGGATCAGCCGGTCGAGCAGCCGATCGTCCCACGTGCGGGCGATCTCCATGACCTCACGTTCGAGCCGGGCCAGCGGCACGTCCCGGATCTGGCCGTGACCGACATGCACCGTGAAGTGGAGCTGCGCGATGCCGCTTTCGGTGAGCGCGACATGGTGGTCGATCGTGGTCCCGTCGAACCGCTCGAGGAACAGGTCCTGGAGCCGGAGCCGGACCTCGGCGTCGAAGGCGTCGCGCGGCATCGTCACGAGCAGCGAGACGCTCCGCCCGTACAGATCTCGGCGCGCGAACAGGCGGACCTCCTTGGTGTCGTTGACCTGCAGCAGCCCCATCACCTGCGCGCGCAGCTCATCCGTCGGCGCCGCGAACAGCTCGTCCTTGGGGAAGCTCTCGAAGATCGTCACGACCGCCTTGTAGTCGTGCGACCCCTCGTACAGGTCCTCGGCATCGAGGATCTGCTCCAGCTTGCGATGCAACAGGGGTGTCTTGCTCGCCGGCTCCGAGTACGCCTTCGACGTGAACAGCCCGACCATCCGCGTCTCGCCGACGATACGTCCCTCCGCCGAGACCTTCCGGACGCCGATGTAGTCCATCCTCGCCCGCCGGTGGACGGTCGAGGGCCGGTTCGTCTTCGAGTAGATCAGCAGGTCGCCGCCCTCGATCCGGGCCCGCAGGTTCGGCTCGATCGCGTCGAGCGGGACGGGCTGCTCGTACGCCGACCAGTCGAGCTTCGACAGGATGCCGAGGCCCGAGCCGGGCACCGCCGCGAGCGCGCGTCCCTCGGGCAGGTCGACGAGCTCGTACTCGCGATAGCCGAGGAAGACGAAGTTCAGGTCCAGCAACCACTCGAGGAAGGCAACCGTCTCGGCCACCTCGTCCGGCGGGTACAGCGCGGAACCGGCGCGCGCGATCTCGATCATGTGGCGCGCCGCGTCCTTCATCGCCACGAAGTCGCGGACCGCGAGCCGGACGTCGCCGAGGACGCCGCGGATCGCCTGCTCGAGCTCCGGCCGTTCCTGCTCGGTGAGGCGCTGCTCGAGCTCGAAGTGCATCAGGGACTCGCGGACCTCGGTCTCGCGAACGTGCAGGATCCGTTCGATCCGGCCGTCGGGTCCCCGCTCCACGCCGATCACCGGGTGGATCACCCGGCGGACGCTCAGGCCCCAGGCCTCGAGCTCCTCCGTGACCGAGTCGTACAGGAACGGGGAGTCCGCGGCGCTGACCTCTACGACGGTGCCGAGCGCCTCGTATCCGTCTTCGCCATGGGTCGGTTCGAAGACCTTGACCGCGAACTCGTCCTCGCGCCGGGTGTCGGCCAGCTCGAACGCCCCGATGACCACGCCGACGAGCTCCGCGGCCGGTCGTTCGGCCAGGTCCTGTGGCGGCAGCCGCCGCGTGAAGGCGACGGCGAACGCCCGAAGGGCCTCCGCCCGTTCCGGCGGCACCGAGGCGTCGAGGAGCTCCAGCACCGAGGGGGGCAGAGCGCCCGCGGTCACCTCGTCCGTGGTGCTCACGTTGCACATGGTACCCGTGCCCGAACACGCCCCCGACCTGCGGCTTCAGGAAGAGGTCGGACCAGCCGAGGCATGAGAGGATGGCCCGGCCGCGTCCGGGCTCTTCGGGATGGTCGAGACCAGCAACCGCATCAGCGGAACCGTCGAGGAACACGAGCTGCGCTCCGTAGCGCAGCTGCGGATGCTGCACGCCCTGGCGACGCGGCTGAACGCGCTCGACGACGTCGCCGCGATCGGCGAGGCCATCACGACCGAGCTCAAGACGCTGATCGACTACCACAACTGCCGGATCTACCTCCTGCTCGAGGATGGCCTCACGCTGTGGCCGATCACCTTTCGTGGAGAGCTCACCGAGTACGAGTCCGAGACGCCCGAGGAGCTGGTCACGCAGGTCGGCGAGGGGATCACCGGCTATACCGCGATCACGGGGCAGACGTACTACGCGCCCGACGCCCTCCACGACGATCGGGGCCTGCAGATCGAAGGCACCGACGAGATCGACGAATCGCTTCTGGCCGTACCCCTCAAGGTCGGAGACAAGGTGACCGGCGTCATCGTGCTCTCGAAGCTCGGGACGGATCAGTTCGATCAGGATGACCAGCGGGTGCTCGAGGTTCTCGCATCGCACGCATCCGTGGCGTACGAGAACGCCAGCCTGCTGCAGAAGGAACGCGAAGCCGCGAAGACGGCGTCGGCGCTGCTCGGTCTGTCGCAGGCACTCAGCGGCGCCGGGAACGTCTCCAGCGTGCTCGCGCGTGTCGTCGCCGCCGTGCCGTCGATCATCGACGGTTCGGCCGTCGTCGCCTATCGTCGCGACAAGAAGACCGGAGACTTCATCCCTGCCCATCATCGTGGTCTCTCCCTCGACCGGCCACCCACCACGGTCCCCGCCGATCTTGGGAGCCGCTTCCTCGCCTCCTTCGAGGAGCCATTCGTGATCGAACGCGACGTGGCCGAGCAGGTCCCGGCCGAGTTCTGGCTCGTCGACGAGCCCGGGGCGGCGCTCATCGCGCCGATGTCATGGGGGCCGGACGAGTTCGGGGCGCTGGTGGTCCTGGCGCCCGACGTCGATGTCACCTTCTCCGAACGCGACCGTGACCTGGCGCGCGGGATCGCCCAGATCGCCTCGCTCGCCCTGGGCAGCGCGCGGCACGTGAGCGAGCTCGAGCGGTTCCACGAGCTCGCGGAGACGCTCGACGCGATCTTCTGGGAGGCCGAGCCGCAGGGGCTCGCGTTCACCTTCCTCTCGAGACGTGCCTCCCTCGTCCTCGTCCAGGAGACGGAGACGTCGGAGGCACTGCCCCAACGATGGGGCGACCACATCGTCGCCGACGATCGCGCGTCGATGATCGCGGCCCTCCGAGCCGCCCTCGCGACCCCCGGCGACGACCTCGACCTCGAGTATCGGACCCGTGGGCGGGAAGGGGAGACGCTCTGGCTCCGCGACATCGTCCACGTCGCCGTCGACGCGAGAGGCAGGCCGGTCGTTCGAGGCCTCATCGTCGACGTGACCGAAGGCAAGCGCGCCGAGCAAGCGCTACGCCGCAGCGAGCAGAAGTACTCCGAGGCCTTCCACCGCGAACGGGAGGCTACCCACCGCCTGCGGGCGCTCGACGAGATGAAGAACACGTTCCTCGAGGCCGTGTCGCACGACCTCCGCACCCCGCTCACGTCGATCCTCGGCTCGGCGGTCACTCTCGAGCAGTCGGGCATGGACATCCCCCGCGAAGATGCGGTCGACCTGCTCCAGCGCATCGCGTCGAACGCCCGCAAGCTCGAGCGGCTGCTGGCCGACCTGCTCGATCTCGACCGACTGCAGCGCGGGATCATCACGCCGCAGCGCCGGCGGATCGACGTCGGCGCGCTCGTCCGCCACGCGGTACGGGAGTTCGAACAGCTCGGCGGGCGCGAGATCGAGTGCGGGTCCGAAGAGCTCATCGCGAACGTCGACCCCCCGAAGGTCGAGCGGATCGTCGAGAACCTGCTGTCCAACGCCTCTCGGCATACATCGCCGGACAGCCGCATCTGGGCACGGGTGGATCGGCGCGAGGACGGGGTCCTAGTCGTCGTCGAGGACGAGGGCGGCGGCGTCCCGGACGAGCTCAAGGACGCGATCTTCGAGCCCTTCCGTCAGGGTCCCGGTCCCGCGAGCGCGTCGCCCGGCGTCGGCGTCGGGCTGTCGCTCGTCGCCCGCTTCGCCGAGCTCCACGGCGGCCGGGCGTGGGTCGAGGACCGTCCCGGCGGGGGCGCCTCGTTCAAGGTCCTGCTCGCCGAAGCCTGAGCGGCACCGGCCGCGGGATTAGGCCCGAACCTGGGACCTGCCTGACCTCGGGGATCTCGACGGGCCCGATCGCGCGCTGATGAGCGAAGGTCACGCGGGGCAGTCGGCCTTCCCGCTGTCGGCGTCCACCATGCACCCGCTGACGTCAACGGCCTCGAACGCCGACGCCGGCACGGTCTTGAGCTGAGCGAGCAGGTGGTTACGCCAGTGGCCGTCGCGGGTGCCCTGGAAGTACCAGTTCGAGCCGTTGTCGGCGACGATCAGGCCGTACCGCTGCATCGCGCGCAGGATCGTCCGCGCCCTCGGGCTGAAGCCGTCGAGGCCGAAGTCCGCCTTCAACCGGAAGCGCGCGCCCATCGGCGGGCACTCGGGATCGTCGACCCCCGCCTTGTGTCGAGCCGGCCAGACGTACGCGTCCGTCGTGCACGAGACGGTGAACCGGATCGCGTGCCGGATGCTGCCGGCCTTGACCTCGTCCCAGCGGACGAGCCCCGGCAGGATCGGGAGCCCGGCGGCGTCGGCCGACGTCCAGGTCTCCGGGCGGAGCCGGTTCGAGTCCAGGTCGAAGACGGCGCCGCTCCCCGCGTGTGGGTCGCCCCGGTTCCACGACGCGGCGAACAGCTCGTAGAGCCGGCACGTGCCGCGCTCGACGATCAGCACGTGCCGGTCGGAACCGCCCTCGATCGGCGTTCGCGCGTCGAACGGGTAGGGGCCCGGGTCGCTCTCGTCGGCGTAGGTGAACCGGACGTGCACCTTCGCGTGGCGGCGTCCTACGACGTCGAACGGGAGCCCGTACGAGGGCGGCCCGAAATCCGGATGCAGGTTCGTCGAACCCGCGCCGGCCGAACGGAGCCACGTGTCGCTCAGCTCGTGCACCGGGAGCGCGTCGACCCGCGTGTTCCAGATGTTCGTTCCCGGGAAGACCCGGCAACCAGATCCGGGAACGGGTTCGGCGACGGCCGCCGAGGGAGCGATCGCCGATCCGATGAGGAGGAGGGAGGCGAGCGCCTTCGCCGCGAGGTTCCGGTGACGAGCCTGCATGGTCATGGCATCGGCACCTCGGCCCTCGGACCTTATCGGACGAGATCGGGAGGTATCGAGCAGGCGGTTT
>Ga0184625_10001035_pt1 | contig 11352 bp, 9 predicted proteins | sample PLM3_30_b1_FD_133151 | JGI IMG/M metagenome (GOLD analysis project Ga0184625, IMG submission 133151) | Groundwater sediment microbial communities from an aquifer in East River, Colorado, USA - PLM3_30_b1 | ecosystem: Environmental > Terrestrial > Soil > Riparian zone | place: USA: East River... | reverse complement strand
GATCGCCGAGGTGCTGGCACCACAGCTCAAGCTTGGGCGGTTGGAGCCGACGCGGGCCGTTCAGGTGTTCGATGCGCTCGCGACGCATCACTGGCTTGTCGAGCCCGAGCCGACCACTCCCGGCTGGGTCCGGCACCGGTCTGACATCCGCACCGTGCTCCTTCGACTCCTGTACGGCGGCAGGGCCAAGCGGAAGGCGGCCCGGATCGACCTGGCGGCGGCGAAGTGGTTCGAGCGTCGAGGCGAGTCGTTCGCGCCGGTGGAAGCCGCGTACCACCGGCTGCAGGCCATGCGCGGGGGCGCCGAGCCGCCCACGATCGATCCGCAGGTGATCCACCTGATCGACAAAGAGACGATTGGGGAACTGCCTCAGGCCGCGCAGGACCTCATCCGGACTGCGCGCGGCGAGCGCACGTCGCAATTCCGGAGCGACGCCGAAGTTGCCGCCTCGCCCGACACCGTCGCCGCTGCGGCCAAGGAGCTGGAGGCGCTCCTAGAGAAGGGCGACGTCCTCGAGGCCGCCTTCGTCTACGACCGGACATTCGCGAAGCAGGAGCTCGAGCCGCGGTCCCCCGAAGCCGACATCGCCCGGACTTTCCTGTGGCGTGTCGGACGCTGGCGCGACGCGACCAAGGACCTTCGCCGGCAACGCACGCTCGAGCCGCTCGACGATGCCTCCTTCCGTGACCGATCGCCGCTCTCGGCGCTGGCAGACCTCGAGATGTGGGCAGAGTTCCGGTTTGCACAGCTCGTCCGCACGTTGGAGCGCGACACGTCGTTGGCCACGTACGCCGCGGACCTCCAGCGGCGGGGGATCAAGGGTGCCCTCAGCGGCGGCGCGCTCGGGTTCGCCCTCCTACGCGCCGCCGCTCCGCGGGCGAGCGCGTCCTGGAGCCTGTTCGACCCGGTCGAAGGAGCCGTCTCCGTCTGGACCGGAGACCCGACCTCCGCGGTCGACGCCCTCGCCAGGCCGGCGAGCCAGCTCGCGACTCGCGTCGCTCCGTCGGCCGGTCTCGTCGAGAACGGTCGTCCGCCGCGTCAACCGCGCCTACCCGATGCGTCGACGCCGGCGGGAGCGGCCCGGCTCCTCGCAACCTCCACACCGTACGCCTCGGTGGCTGAGTGTCTCCGGAACCTCGATCGCGGGCGGGTCGGCATGCATCTCGCAGGCGTGGACGTCGACATCGCCGGGGCCGGCGGACTGCCACCGTCGGGCGCCGGCGATTGGTCGGTCTCCCCGGCCGCCTCGCAGGATGGGTCGATCGAGAGCCTCGCCTCGCTCGGGCTCCTCGCGGAGTGGGTCGGTGCCGCCGCATTCATCCTTCGTCATTCGGACCTGCACCTGCTCGCGCGAAGTGCGGAACAGTGGCGCCGCACGACGGCCGGCGATTGGGCCTATCGCCTGGCATCGCGGACGGATGAGCCGCCTTGGTCGCAGCGTCCCGATGCCTCGACCGCGGACCGGATCAAGCAGTTGTTCCAGGCAGATCATCCCGTTGCCGCCGTTGAAGAGCAGCTCCGCCTGTGGTGGGGGAGTCCGAAGGACGACGGGCCTGGCCTCGCGGAGCGGATCGGGCGCCGGTTCCCGGCGGCCATTCGGGAGGCGCGCGCCGCTGCCGTTCGCAAGGAACCTGCTGGTGCGGCCGAGAGGGCCGCGATCGCTCTGCAGCAGCGGAGCTTGCCATCTGCCTTCGTTCCGCCCCTAGCGGTGTTCATCGCGTCGGACCAAATCGATGGGAAGCGATCGACATGACCGATGGCGTGGAGTCCGCCCGGCAGCGTCTAGCGAACTCACCCCGCCTCGCTGCGGCAGTCCAGCGGGAGATCGCCAACGGGTTGCTCGAGCGAATGCGGGCAACCGTGCCGCCCGCGGGACGTGGTGCGGGCGCGCTCGAGGCGACGACCCCCGCGGCGCTCGAAGCCATCGTCCAGCGGGTGGGGCGGCCGCCTCTGCTGATCAGGAACGATGCGGTGGTGCTCGGCACCGGTGTCGGTGACAGCCTCGACGATTTCCCGCACGGCACGGACGCCCTCATCAAGGGAACGGAGAGGGGCATCCCGTCGGTCGGCCGCATTGAGTTCGTCAACTTCCGCATGGGGTGGGGCGGCACCGGGTGGGTGATCGCGCAATCCGGGCCCGACCGAATCGTGACAACGAACCGGCACGTCGCCGGCCTCGTCGCGAGGCGCACTGTGGATGGCCGGGGAGTCTTCATGCGCGACCCCTTCTTGGTGCAGTACGGAGCGTCCATCGACTTCAACGAGGAGGTAAGCAGCCTCCTCGGTGACGCGAAATCGTTCGACGTCGTGGATATCCCGTATTTGGCCGATGCGACGGCACCTGACGTGGCTCTGATGCGGATCACCGGACAGAATCTGCCCACACCTCTGCCACTCGCGGATAAAGAGGCTGCGATGGGCGACCTCGTCGCCTTGATCGGATACCCGGCATTCGACGATCGGAATGACCTGACCGCCATGGCGCAGTATTTCCGCGACCTCTACGACGTCAAGCGCTACGCGCCAGGGAAGGTCCTGCAGGCCCTCTCAGCCGCTGTTGTCCTCCGGCACGACTGCACGAGCCTCGGTGGCAACTCCGGTTCGCCGTTGATCCGCCTGTCGGATGGTGCGGTCGTCGGGCTGCACTTCTCGGGCGTCTACGGTGTTGCCAACAGTGCCGTCGGGGTGGAGACGCTCCGCGCCTTGCTCAACGGAAGGCGTCCGGTCTCGGTGAGGGTCGCCAGCCCCACCGAGTCGGTGAGCGACGGGACCCACCAGCCGGCCGACCTGGCCGATCGCGACGGCTACGACCCCGAGTTCATCGGCACGGGCGACCTCAAGGCGCCCTGGCCGGGCCTGCCGCAGGCGATTACGGGCGACCTCGCCCGCCCCAGCGACGAGGCCCCCGCCAAGCCGTTCGAGATCCGCTACACGCATTTCGGGGTCCGATTCCTAACAAGCAGACGGCAGCCGGTGATGACTGCGGTGAACATCGATGGGGCGCGCCGCGTGCCGATTAAGCGGGCGACCGACAGGTGGTTCCACGATGCCCGGATCCCGGTCGAGATCCAGCTCAGCAAGGACGACTACGCGGACGAGGACATCGATCGTGGCCATATGGTCCGACGCGAGGACCCGAACTGGGACCCGTCACTCCCGGTCGGCAATCCCGAGCAGGCCGCGACGCCGCTGGCCCTACGAGCCAACTTCGACACGTTCCATTACACGAACGCCGCACCACAGCATGGTGAGCTCAATTCGAACCCCACCCGCTGGCTGGGACTCGAGAACTACATCCTGACGAGCGCCAAGACGCACGGGTTTCGCGCATCGGTCTTCACCGGGCCCGTGGCCCGCGACGACGACGTGGAGATCGGCCTCGGCGTCATCGCCCCCCGTGAATTCTGGAAGGTCGTCGTGATGGAGGACGCCGATAGGAACAAACTCCACGCGACCGCATACCTGCTGAGCCAGGGGGATCTGATACACGACCTCCTGGAGAAGCGGGCGAAGGTTGAGAGCGTCGAGGGATTTGTACTCGGCGCCTACCGGACCTTCCAGATCGCGATCGCCGACCTGGCCGAGGCGACGGGATACGACTTCTCGGCCTACGAAGCGGCAGATCCCCTCGCCGCAGTCGGCGGGCAGGAGGCCGTCGACAACGGCGAGCCGCTGTACGTGCCGCTCGACTCCCTGGAGCAGATTGTCCTCTAGCGGCCGCGGATCCTGCGCCGGCGGGAGCGCGCGGGGATCATCCGTGACCAGGCCCCGGAGGGGCTCAGCGCAATATCTAGTACGCGGTAAACCGGTCGAGGACCGCGCCCGTGAAGGCTCCGGCCACCACGCCGTCACGGCAGCCGAACCGGCAGCCGGCGAGATCGAACAGCAGCGCTGGGAAGGCCAGCAGGATCGCGACTGCCCGGCGACGACCCACTTCAGGCTGAACACCGCGACCATCGCTCGAGGCATCGCGTCACCCTGGAAAGGCCGAAGCATCCGCCAGAGCAACATATTCTCGATTGCCTCGACCGTTTGCGCCGCAAGGGCGACCAGGCCCCCACGCACAACCGTTGCGGCGGCCGACGAATGTCTCAGCCGCAGGTACCGGGCAACCAGAGAGCACAAGAGGCTCAGGATGGAGCCGTACGCGACCAGAGACCCCGCGTACCACATGCGTGTCCGCCTTCCCGCTCGCCGGCCCAGCTCGCCCCAGGACACGACCAGCCGTCCATCCGCTCCGTCGTCCCGGCCCGTTGCCCATTCGATGATCGGCCGCTTCGTCTCCCCGCTGCGCAGCTTCTCCTGTCCGATGCGCCGCTGGGCGCGGCCCGCAAGCCACAAGACGGCCGAGCCCGGACCCAGCCACCACTAGCGGTGTTCGGTCAGGTCGCCGAACGGTCCGAGCATTCTAGAAGTCCCTCAGGATCCGAAGCGCGGGCCTCGGCCGCGGCGCCCCGCACGAGAATGGGTGATCAGAGTCGAACTTCCGAACGGCGCCCGGCAACGACATGTCCACCGGTCCCGGCTCCGAGGGAACGGGATCCGGCAGTGCGCCCCAGTCCCGGGCAAGATCGATCAGCCTGGACGTGACCTCGCCGGCGCGCGTCCGCTGCGCCGCCTCGCACCAGGCGTAGCTCGGGGCGTCCGAGAGCGACGCCTCCGCGATCGTCGGGTAGGGCCGCGCCAGCTCGGGCTCCGGGACCCAGTCCCACCCTCGGACCAGCCCGCTGCTGAGGTTCTCCACGAGCGGCATGATCGAGCGGTACCGGAGCCAGCGGTGGTTCTCCCAGCCCATTGTGTCGCCCTCGTTCCGCGACGGGCGATAGGCGAACCTGTTCACCAGGAACTCGCCGGCCCAGCGGCCCCGTTCCGCGAGCTGCTCGATCTGGTCCGAGCTCATGTTCAGGTTGATCCCGCCCTCGTCCTTGGTGTGCTTGATGAGCACGATCCGGTCGCGGTAGCCGGGAACCCTGGCCTGGGCGTTGTCCATCCAGTTCTGCATGGTGTCGGCGAGGGCGGCCATGAACCCCGGGACGCTCCGGATCTCGCCCCACCGGGCCTCCACGCCCTGCTCGTTCCCCATCGGGGCCCAGATGTTCCTGCGCTGGTCCTCGGGATCCAGGCCCTCGCCGGGCCCGAGGTTGATGGCGAACGTGGGCCAGCGAGGCAAGGCGCTGTCGAAGAAGTGCAGCGGGAAGTTGCTGGTGATGCCGCCGTCGGAGAACCAGCACCGTGTGGGCTCCACCCCTACCGACTCCTCCGAGTAGAGCAGGGCCCACACCGGCACCGCGGACAGCAGCATCGGGAAGCTCAGGCTCATCCGGGTCATCACCACGACCGGGAGCTCCTTCGGCTCGGGGAGCGGCAAAAGCGGTGGGTCGTGGGCCGCGAGCTTCGTAAACGTGTCGGTCTCCTCGGCGTCTCGCGCGGTTGGGGCGTGATCCCGCATCCAATCGACTACCCGAGCCGGGAAGTACTGCCCGAACTCCTCCGGGGCGTAGAAGAACTTCCGGTCGCGGAACGGCAGCGTGTAGGGGGTGCCGTCGGTCAGGTTCGTGGTGAACATCTTAAGGTTCACGCCGTGGTCCGCGAGGTCCTGGAGCGTCAGAGGATGCGCGGAGTCCGTCATGCCGGCCAGGGCGTCGAGCTCGTCGGCTAGCCACGTACTGAGCGGCTTCGGGCAGAGCTTGCCGTCCGGACCGAGCTGGAGGTCGTCGCCGTCGGGGGTCCCCGCGGGGGCCGGCGTCCCCGGCGCGAACCCCGAGCACATCCCGAACCGGTTCGCGACCATCGCCGAGAGAGTGTGGCGAACCGTGACTGCCCCCGCGACGGCCACCATTCCGAGCAGCGCCAGCACAATGCCGGCGACGCTGGCGAGCCCCATCTCAGCCACGGCCACGGCGTCCGTCCGCAGTCCGGGCTGGGTCCGATTCAGCACCGCCACGAGGACCACGAGCATGACACCGAAGGCAGCGCCCGCCAGGGCGGCCAGGGGGGCGGCCCTGACGATCTCCCGGACGATCCGCCAGACTCGTCGGAACGGATGCCCCTTCGATTCGAGGAAGGCCGTTAGGACGTTGAAGGCGGAACCGGTGCCCGCGGACGGCTGGAACAGGTTGAACAGCACTGATTTCTTCTGGCCCGCCGGCTTGGCGGAGATACGTTTAGGAAGGAACGACAACCGACCGAACCCGGCGCCCGGTCGATCACGTCCGACCTCGGCCGCAGCACCCGCCGCGGCGGCGATCGCCCCGGCCGACGTGCCGCCGACATTCCGGAGCCGGTGGACGCGGGCGATCTCACAGACGGCCTTGGGGTAGGTCACCCCGCTGGTGATGCCGCCTTTCATCACGACGTCGCATCGGAGCCGGGGCGACTGATACAGGCCATGCTCGCTGAGGTCCGGGTTGGCGGAATGCAGCCCTTCGTTCACGGCGCCTCCTTCCTCAGGTGTCGAGCCCACTGGCACATGACGCGGTCTGCAGGATCATTCCTCACCGCGTTTCGGATGGTCGGCCCGCGACCCAGAGAAGTCAATGCGGAGCCCGTGTTACGGATCTGGATGGGTCGGAAGTACAAGGTCGAGCCGATGCCCTTCGATCACCCCGCTCGACAGCAGGCTGAGTGGATCGAAGGTCTGTCGTGATCGAGGAGTCATCATGAGCCAGCGGGGGTCGCAGACGATCAACAACTTCAGTCGGGGCTTCCTCGACGCTTGGAGCGACCACCCGATCTACCGTCCGCTCCGGGTCCGTCGGGACCCCGAGTACCAACGCGGGTATGCCGTTGGCTGTCGCGAACGCGACGAAGTCGCCTGGCTGCATCGCCCGTTCAACGAACATCAGTCGGCCATCAGGCAAGGAACGTCCGGCCGGCAGAAGGCGAACCGTGAGCGGTTCGCAGAGTTCAAGGCGGGATCATGAGCGTGGGGAGCAAGGAGCGGGAGAGAAACCCGTCAAGGGGGGGTCCATTCTGGCGAGTGCCGCCCTCCCACGCTCCCTGCGAAGGGGGAGAGGGGGTCGGGTCTCACACTCCCGGCCCCGCTCCCTGCCTTTGAGAAACTGGTTCGCAGAGGACGACGAGGAGGTGACATGACATGGCACACACACCATGAAAAAGGTACGTTCACTTGCGGGATCGACCACTCGACCCAGGACTACCCAGCGGCCACCGACGCCTTTCGTCTTTCGATCTCGGCGAGCAAGCTCGCCGACCTCTCGACCATCCCTTTGGTGCCACTTTCGATGATTCCGAACAGCTTGTCCCGTACCCCCGCCGAGCCACCTATGCTGGCCCCTACGCCGACCATTACATCGATGAGATGTCGTTGCAGTCGGGACATCTCCCGAAGGTCTTCAAAGAATGTTGCGAGCAGAACTTGCAGTTCTGGATCGGCCAGCAAGGTCACAGCATCAGTTTGGACCGCCTCCCACACAGCAGCGTTGAAGCTGACGTAGAGAGGCACCGTCTTCTTTGTAACCGCATCGGACAGTTCGCGAAGATATGTGACGTTCGCCTCGATGCTGGATCCCAACGCTTGAAGGAGGCGTCGCACGCGTTCAGCGTTCTCGGCCTTCTCGACCTTCCGGGCCTCGAACCGAAAGTGGCGATCGATCGATAGGGCAATGGGAACGCCAACACCTACGCCGATGAGCGTCGCGAGCGCGTTAGACCACAGCCCTGGCCAGAAGCTCTCCCAGAAACTCATCTCGTTGCACCGTGCGACTCCGACGACCACTCCCACGAGGTCGCAGTTCTCCTCACCGTCCTCCCTCCCTCTCCTCGGCCCGTCGCGGACTGTATCCCGAACTCATCCAGCTCCGGACCACTCGGCGAAAGCGGCGACGGCCAGGGGCGACAACTTGCGTTCCCTCGCCTCCCGGGGGAACAGCAAGAGCCCCCGGACGGTGACCCCGGGGGCTCTTGCTTGTGCTGCGTCGGTGGTGTTACGCGGGCGTGATGCGCTCGACCGTGACCGAAATGTCGATCGTGCCGCTGCCGCTGCCGCACGCCTCGTACGTAACCGACCGCGTTGTCGCGGATGCGGGCTCAGGAAGTGTGCCCATAGGCACTGCGACCACTTGCGGGTTTGCCCTCAACGGGAGCCTCAGCAGAAGGTCAGGCTCGCTCGTAGGGCTGCTGGACCCGTCGGTTACCTCCACGACGCCTTGGCCAAGGCTGCCGCAACTGGGGCCCGACGAGCGACCTACGACAAGATCAACTTCATCGGTCCCCTGAGTGTACGTACCCAGGGTTGTCGTACCGCTGCTCACTGCAACGGTCGTGTGAAAGCGGAGAACCACAACACCGCTTCCGTCCGCGCCGTCTTCGCCGGCGGCACCGGTCGCGCCGGTATCGCCGGTCGGGCCGGTATCACCAGTCGGGCCTTGTGGCCCCTCTTGGTTCCAGGTGAGCGTGGTCTCGCTACCCGCGCAGGTCACCCCGGCCTCCGTGTCGATGACGCGGAGCTTCCCGTCCGATGGCTTGTAGCAACCATGGATCACGCCACCACTGTCGGGGATGGACGCCACCGCAACGCCGGCCGACGTGATCAGTAGACCAGCAGTGCATCCGATCAGGAGCTTCTTCATCGTGCCTCCTTGTCCAAGTACCCCATCGGAAGCACGAGTCCGCCGGTTGAGTCCGAGGGGCTCATGCTGTCCTGTTGAGGGTTCCTCTGTTGTCGGTTCAGCCTCATCGGCGGGTCGAGATGGTAAACGGACTCGCTGCTATCGTTGCCGCGATGACCGCGGAGCCGTGGTGGTCCCCATCCGACGTCTGCAGGGTCTGCACCGAGCGGTCGGAGGGGTCGTCAACGTCGTTTTTGTGCGCCCGGTGCCGGCGGATCTATAGGCAAGGCGGTCCCGGGCTCCGGAAGAAGGAAGCCCGGTTCCGAGCCATGTGCGCTCAGTGGAATGACGAAGCGAAGGCGTTCCTCTGTTATTTCACGGACCTTCCGCTCGCGGATCGTCCACCAGGCAGCCGCACGTCTGCGACCTGGGAGCATTTGACTCCAGGTGACCAGTCGTCGGTGGTCCTCGCCGCCGATCTGGTCAACAAGATGAAGGGCAACATGACGGAGGCGCAATTTCGGAGGATGGTCGTTGCGCTCGCGGATCACTTTCGGACGAACGAGCCGTTTGATGGAAGGGCGTTTCCGGTCTAAGCGTCACTGTTGCCTTCTTAAGTAGGTCAAGGCGCTCAGTCGATGTCGTACGACCACTCCCGTGACAAGAACCGTGCCGTAGGGCTGCTACTCAAGCCGTTGGGCGGCTGCGTTTACGAGCGCGGCGACGATCTCACTCTGATCAGTCTGGAAGAGCGGAGGATTCACGCGGTTTGACATCTGGAACTGAACGCCATCCGTGAAAACGTTGAGGTTGATGAGTTTGGCCAACGGCATGTCAACCGTTTTCCGGCTTCCCATGTAGACGGCGCGCTTGTTGGTTATGGCCAGAAGTCCTGTGTCCGCCACCTGGAGTTGAGTCCCCACCTGCACCATGCGCCCCCGGACACCACCTACTCGGTACCTCGCCCCCGTCTTCCCGATTGGGAAACTGAAGCCGCTGTACCCACCCTGATACTCCTTGAGGGCGACCTCCTTCATCAGGTTCGCGGCCACCTCAAAGTGGACTATCTCACCCTTCTTCGGCAGTACATGCGGCTGGGCCACCTCGGGCATGATCCCGCCGTTGATCGCGGATACGAAGGCCTTCGTGGGCAGCATAGGATCATCTGCTCTCACGTCGTCCCAGCTAACCCCGAGCAAGCCCATGATCTTGGAGAGTTCCGCATTCTCCTCCGGAGTGAGGATCTGGTCACCTATAGCGCGATTGGCTGCCGAAATGGCCGCTTGGACATGGGATTGGAACACCTCCAGATCCGACATCCCCGTATGAGGGACGAGCTGCGCGATCTCCTGGAACGCCATGTTCGATCCGTCGAAACCCTGGAGAACACTCTCGTACCTGGCGCGAGCTGATCGCTGGGCGTTCCAGCGGTCAACATCCTCTGCCGTCGCCCAAGGACCTGGCTGTCCGCAACGTGGGCAGAGATAGTCGTCGGGAGACTTCGGCTTCTTCACCTTCTTGCCGCAGTTGGGACAAGGCTGCTGTTCACCGAATAGAGGCATTGCGTCGTCCCCTGTTACGCCTCGCAGGCCACCCCATCGTCGTTGGCATCGAGTTCACGGTTGGCGCGGTAGAGGGCTCTGCTGACGTGGGGACGCCCGTAGCCATCGCGGACCTCTGCATTGGCGGCTGCCCTGGAACGTGCAACCCGGTAGGGCCAGTCGCGGTGCATGGCCCTGCAGTTCGCGTACTGCCTCACCCTCGTGGCCTGCTGTGCCGCGACGGTCTGGACCCCCAGCCCAGCAACGACGGCGAGCATGGCAATGAGGATGATCAACTTCTTGATCATCGGACTGCTCCTCCCTCTGAACCTGGGTCGGAGCATACTCCGGTGCTTGGGGGGCTCAGCTGCCTGGACGACACGCTACGCCGTGAGGTCAGGGCGTGTCGGAACGGATGGGTCAGTCGTGTCACCTGCTTCTTGGAACGCGACCTACCAGTCGAACGGATAGCAGGCGATCAGGGCGACGCCTGTGGAGGCGACTGTTCCGTCGTCACGAGACAGCGTCACGCTGTTGGCGCCCGCCGAGAAGTGGCGGTCGAACACGATCCGGTTGGCGAGCCCTGACTCGTCCGACGGGTAGAGGAGGAACTGACAGTCGGCCGCCACAGCCAATGTGAAGCTGAACGCCACCTGGTCGCCCGTCTTCACTGCGGATACGTTGTGGGGCCATGCACGGGTGTTGGAACCGGCGACGTCCACTTGGATCGGTCCGTTGGGCATGCTTGGCCGTGGCTCCTCGGAGAACGGCGTTGGACCTGAGGAGCGCGTCAGAGCCAACACGTCGACGATCAACAGAGCTACCCCGATCAACACCGTCTGCGCTGCCCCGAGAACCGTTCCAGCCAACGCCATTCCGTCGCCTTTCAGCGTCCCACCCGAGCGCTGAATGTCCGTTCGAGCCGCCCTTCCGAGAAGGACCGCGGGGATACCGAGCAACCCGCCACCCAGGAGCGCACACGCGAGCGAGGCGGGTGCCTTGCCGCTCGTCTGTGCGGACGGCTGCGACGAGGTCCGCGGTGTTGGCTCCGGTACGGGAGGCACGCTCGGAATGCGCGCGAACCACTCCCCGCAGTGCCGACACTTGACAGCCTCGATCAGGATCAGCTCACCGCAGTACGGGCACCGCTTGGTATCACTCGCCAGGGCCTCGGCCATACGAGGTTGTTCGGCATCCGGCAGGCCCGTCTTGACCAGTGGAGGTTGACCGTTCCCACCGGT
>Ga0184625_10001034_pt1 | contig 11354 bp, 7 predicted proteins | sample PLM3_30_b1_FD_133151 | JGI IMG/M metagenome (GOLD analysis project Ga0184625, IMG submission 133151) | Groundwater sediment microbial communities from an aquifer in East River, Colorado, USA - PLM3_30_b1 | ecosystem: Environmental > Terrestrial > Soil > Riparian zone | place: USA: East River... | reverse complement strand
TGACCGAACCGAGCAGCAGCTTGTTGCCGAGCACTCAGTCGATGTTGATCTTGTCGGACGAGACTTCGTGCTTGAGGTCGGCGCCGGTGATGCTGACCCAGACCAGCACGCCGTTGTGGCCCAGGGCCCGCATCGAATCGAAGGCGACGGCGCTATTGCCGCTGGCTTCGATGATCAGATCGGCCTTGCCGACTTGCTTCACGACCTGGTCCAGAGGCGTCTCGTTCGTGCTGACGTAGTGGGCCTCAAAGCCCTCGGCGATCTGGCTATTCAGCGTGCCTCGCTTGCTGCGGGCAAAGCAATAGACCTCGATGCCGCGGAGCCGCAGCACCAACGCGGTCAAGAGGCCGATCTGGCCGACGCCCATCACGAAGGCCCGCTGCGGCCGCCAGACGCGCATCCGCCGCTGGGCCTCGAACGCCTGATAGACGGCCTTGGCTGCACAGCTCATCGGCTCCATCAGCACGTGCAGGTGCTTGAGCCCTTTGGGCACGCGGACGATGTACTCTTCTTCATCGACAAAATACTCGGTGAGAAAGCCGTGCCGCAGGTTGATCCCGCGCTCGTAGTACGTCTCCTCGCTGGTCATGTCGTTGGTGCCGATCAGGTCGTAAATCGAACCGCCCGGCCGCCGCACCGTCGCCGTGACATAGTCGCCCTTCTTCACCCGCTTCACATTCGGCCCGACTTCTTCGACGACGCCAAACGACTCGTGCCCCAGCACGAGGTAGCTGTCGCCCGGCGGCGCATTGCCATACAGCGCCTCGTTGATCTCGCGGTCCGTCGCATCCACGCCGACCTTGAGCACTCGCACGAGCACGCCCTTGCCCCCCGGCACATCCGCCAGCTTGGGCCGCGGAATCTCTTCCAGGTGAACGCTATTCGGCTTGCCGGGAGTAACAGCAACCGCTTTCATAACACCGTGGGGTAGGCCTCGGGCCTGCCGAAGTAGGCTCCTCCTGCCGGGCGGAGCCTGAGATCGCAAGAAGTGCATTCAAAGCCCAGTGCGGTCTCTTCCGGCAAACGAGACCTGCACCAACCAATTTACCGCCAACCGTCATGGGCGCGGATGCCCTACCAGGACTCCGGGACCAGGTTTGGTCCCGGCTAAGAACAAACTAAGCCACGACGTCCAGCACCGGTTTGCCGGCGATCGCCAGCGGGCGGTTGTTGCGGTCGTGGATTTCGGCGTCGGGGCTGATGCCCATTAGATGGTAGAGCGTGGCGGCGAGGTCTTCGGGCTTGACTGGGTTTTCGTCGGGGTAGCTGCCGGTGGCGTCGCTCTTGCCATAGACGAAGCCGCGCTTCACGCCGCCGCCGGCCAGCAGGGCGGTGTAGCACTGCGGCCAGTGGTCGCGGCTGATGTTGGCGTTGATCTTGGGCGTGCGGCCGAACTCGCCCATCCAGAGGACGAGCGTGTCGTCGAGCATCCCGCGCTCGGAAAGGTCGTCGAGCAGCGTGGGCAGCGTCTCTTCGGTGCGGGGGAAGTGGTACTTCTTGACGATCGGAAACATCCGCGTGTTGTCGAAGCCGTGGGTGTCCCAGCCGCCACTGGTGTCGCTGCGGCCGCCGATGCTGCTGGCGAAATAGACGGTCACGAATTTGACACCCGCCTCGACCAGGCGGCGGGCCAAGAGGCACGACTGGCCGTAGGTCGAGCGGCCGTAGCGATCGCGGACTTCCACCGGCTCAGCCGAGAGATCGAACGCCTTGCGGACCTTGTCGCTGGTCAGCATGCCGATGGCCCGGTCGTAGTATTCGTCGAAGCCGCGGGCCTCGGCCGAGTATTCGAGCAGCCTGGCCTGCTTATCGACCAGCCGCTGCATCTCGCGGCGGCGGTGCAGGCGGTCCAGCGGCAGGTTGTCGGGCAGGCTCAATTCCGGCAAGCGAAAATCGCTGGCGGCGGGGTCTTCGGTGAAGAACAGCGGGTCGTGAGCCTTGCCCAAAAAGCTGGCGTGCTGGCCTGGCGTGATCGAGCCGTCGGCGATCGAGTAGGGGTACGAAACGAATGTCGGCATGCCGCTTTTGGCAGGTGCAAGCTGATCGACGACGCTGCCGTAGGCCGGGAACAGGTCGAGCGAGTCCCGCAGCCGCTGGTCGTCGGTCGGCGGAGCGTGGCCCGAGAGGGCATAGTAGCCGGCCGAGTTGTGGTTCTTCATCGTGTGCGTGAGCGTGCGGATGAGCGAAACGTGATGCATCCGCTTCGCCGTTTCCGGCAATTGCTCGCAGACCTGAATCTCCGGGCAGCTCGACGCGATCGGCGCCAGCGGCGAACGGTAATCGTCCGGCGCCTTGGGCTTCATGTCGAACATATCGACGTGACTCGGCCCGCCCCACTGAAAGAGAAAGATGACGCGTTTCGCGCGGACCTTCAGCCCCGGCTGAGCCTGCTTGGCGCTATCCGCCGCACGCAGCAGGTTCGGCAGCGTCATCCCGAGCAGGCCCGCGCCGCCGGCGCGGAGAATCGCACGGCGGCGAAGTTGAATCGTCGTCATTTCGTCACTGAGCATGAATTGTCGTCAGCACCAGGGAAGTCGTCCTATATCGAATCGCTCTCTGCATACCCTTTGAGGAACTCGCTCATACCAAATTGCCGCCAAGCGGGCTCTTCTTCACCAGGATCTTCAGCCTCCCACTCCAACCATTCGTGTTCGGTCATGGCTGCTTCGTCTGGAACTTCCGCTCGTGTTTGTTGGCCGGGATGCCGACCGTATAGCTCTTGCCATCGGTTGCAACGGAGAGCTTTACGTAGTTGCCCTGACACTCTTTTTCTGCGTTGGCGATGAACTCGTCGGCGACATTGCCGGTCGCGCCGTCGGGGCGGAGGTTCTTGTGGAGCTGATAGACAGCTTCGATCGACTTGGTGTCCTTCAGGTTCGCTGCGACTTCGGGCAGGCAGCCTTTCGTGACGCCGTTGTTCATGATGGCGACCTTCGGCTGCAGGCTTTTGAGGACCAGCGGGTTGTTGCTGGAATCGAGGCCGTGGTGCGTGACCTGATAGACATCGACCTGGCCGATAAGGTTTTTGGGGCAGACCAGCCGCGTTTCCTGGTTCCAGGTCAGGTCGCCGGCGTCGTAGAATCGCCAGGGGCCGAACTCGACGACCATTACGACGCTGTTGGCGTTGTCCGAGAGGTCGCGTTCCTTCTCGCGGCCGCTGGCGCAGAGCGTGGCGTTGTCGGCGGCGTCCGCCGGGGCGTCGATGAATTTCTTCGCGCCGCCGATGAACGTGAAGCTAATCTTCGCGGCGCCCTCGGCTTGCTTGAGCGGCAGCGTCATTCCCGGCTTCACGACGTGCCGCTTTTCGGTTTTCAGCTCCCAGTAGGCCTTGCCGGGATTCTCGGTCAGCTCGGCGAACTGGCCGTTGTCGTACATGTTCTTGACGGGCACCTGATCGACGAGCGTCAGCGCGCCGCCAAAGTGGTCGCCGTGATAATGCGTGATGATGAGGTGGTCGATCTGCTTCATCCCGGCCAGCGTCAGCGCCTTGGCGATGCGGTCGGGATCGCGGCGACCGGCGTTGCCCGTGTCGATCAACACCGTCTCGCCCGCCGGCGTGACCAGCAGCGTCGCCGCGCCGCCTTCGACGTCGATCCAATAAACGTCGAGTTGCTTGTCGGCTGGACCGGCGAGGGCGGTGGCGGCGAGCAGTATTGCTAGGGTGATCGCGAGTAGCTGGCGCATCGAAGGAGAGACGGAGAGAGGGAGGAACGGAGCGATTGGAAAATCAATGGCGAAAGAGGAATTCTTTGGAGTTCAGGATCGCCCAGGCGAGGTCTTGCAGGGCGTCAAAGCGATTGTCGCCGGCGCTCGTCAGTGTGGATTCAGCGGCGGCTAGCTCATCCGGCGACGGCGCTCGACTGAGGGCGGACCAGTACAACTCGGCGACGATTTCTTCGGCGGGACGATCCGACTTGGCCAGCTTCGAGACGCGACCCGAGCTGTCGGAGAGCATGTCGTTCAGGCCCTGATCGCCGATGAGTGTGAAGGCTTGCTTGAGCGTCGTTCCATTGGAGCGTTCGCAATCGCAGGCCAAGAGTCGCTCTGGCTTGCCGAAGGTCTTGAGAAAGCGTTCGGCAGAGGTCGTGCGTTTGTCGCGCGGGCGGACGCGCTGCGTGCCGTGAAGTTGCCCAGCCCGCGTGCCGCTTTCGTAGCCGTTGAATTCGGCGTTCACGCCCAGCACCTGGCACTGAGCATCGAGCAGCGTTTCGGCCGGCAGGCGGCGGACGATGGCCCGCGCGAAGCTCCCGTCATCGTCCACGTTCGTTGCATTCGGCTCGGCTCCGGCCTGATACGTGCGGCTGTTCATGATCGTTCGCACGAGATGCCGCAGGTCGAACTCGGACTGGCTGAAATCGCGGGCCAACGCCTCCATCAGCGGCGGGTTGCTGGCCGGGTTGGTGACGCGGAAGTCGTCGATCGGATCGACCAGCCCCCGGCCGAGCAATTGATACCAGATGAAATTGGCCTGCGATGCGACAAACAGCCGGTTGTTGGGCGATGCGAGCCAATCCGCCAGCGGCACCAGGCGGTCGTCACTGGGGTGAATTGCCGGCGAAAAGGCGCCAAGGAACGTGGGCGTGGCGTCGTCGCCGGTGCGAGCGTTCTTCACTTCGCCCTCGTCCTTGATCATCACGACCTGCTCGCCGTTGAACTCGTTCTTGTCGAGCTTATCCTTGCGGGCGTTGGCCAGAATCTGGTAGTCGATGCGGCCGAAGACCGCGGCCCAATTGTAGTAGTCGTCCTGCGTCCAGCGATCATACGGATGCGTGTGGCAGCGGGCGCACTGCAGCCGCACGCCCAGGAACAGCCGGGCAGCCGTTTCGCCGCGAGTCGTCGGGTCGCGATTGGCCCGATAGAAATTGGCCGGCGGATTCTCGTAGGTGCTGCCGCGGGCCGCAACCAGCTCGCGGACAAAACGGTCCATCGGCTTGCCCGCGGCGATCCAGTCGCGAATCCACGCGTAAAACGCATCGACGCCCTTGGCATCGAGCACCTTCTCCTCGTTTCGCAAGAGGTCCGACCACTTCAGCGCCCAATGCTCGGCAAACTCCGGCCGGGCCAGCAACTGGTCGATCAACCTGGCTCGCTTGTCGGTCGCCAGGTCGGCGGCAAACGCGCGGGCCTCGGCGGCTGTCGGCAACAGGCCAATGCCATCGAGCGTGGCTCGGCGGATGAATGTGGCGTCGTCGCAGGTCGGTGAAGGATTCATCCGCAGCTCGCGAAGCTGCGCGAAAGCCAACTCGTCGATGTAGTTGACCGGGGCGGGCGAATTCGTGACGAAGTTCGGCCGCTCTGGCAAAAACGCCAGCGGCACGGCGACTTGCTTGTCCAAGAAGCGAACGATGACGGTCGATTGGCCCAGCTTCTCGCGCTGCACCAGTCCGCCGGCGCTGATACTCACTCCGCGGTTGGTCGCCTCGTAGCAGGCCAGCGTCGTCACCTCGCGCGACTCGCCGCCGGCAAAGTGCGCGACTACCTGCAGCTGCACTGATTCAAACGGCGCCATCACGATCGACTTTGCGGGTCTCACCTGCAGGCGCACTAGCTGCGAGCCCTGTTTGCTGGGACCGCGCGCTCCGGCCACAATCCAGTCGCGAAGCAATGCATACTCCCGCGAACCGCGGCGGAATCGCAGGCCGCCCTGATGCACGACCTGGGCCGTCGGCTTTTGTAGGATCAAACTCGCTTCGGGATCGAGCAGATTCACGCGCCGCTGGTCGGCCTGCCTGAGCAGCGCCTGGTAGTCGGCCTCCGGATCGTCGCCGCGGAGCGAGAGCTTGAAGCCGCCCTTGCCGCTGGCGTTGCCGTGGCACGCGCCGAGATTGCAGCCGGCCTTGGAGAGGACGGCCATCACGTCCCGGTCGAACGACGGCGCGGCGGAGGCCGAGCCGCTCGCCAGCGCCAGCAGGGCCAGGCAGCAAGCACCGCGCTCGAAGTGGGAACAGAGCATCAGCGGGACCAGGCAGGATGGGTCGGGCAGGACAGCAGCTATTGGCAAGTATCAATGAACGCTGCAGGAATTGCAACGTCGAGACCGCAGGCTCAGTCCGCGCCAGGTCATGCAAAGTGCACGACGACGAATACCTTTTCTTCTCTTGAGAAACCTGCTAGATAATAGGTGGGGGGCAAGTGGAGTCAGCCCGATGTCGAGACGACTCATTCTGTCGAGTCTGGCAGCCGCCGGCGCGGTGCTGCTAAGCGGCAGCGAGGCCGCGGCGCAAGCTCCGGTGCCGCTAGCGCCCACGACGGTTCAATTGCCGTCGTTCAGCTTCTTCACGGTCAATACGACCGTGTCGGTTCCCGACCGCGGCGGCGCTTATTTCGGCGGCGTCAATCGCGGACGCGACGGCAGCGTGGCGCGGGGTTTCGGCCCGCTGCAAAACAAAGCGATCGGCGGCGACCGGCTGGCGAGCGGCGCGTCGGTACATGCCACGATCATCGATCACGACGAGATCGACCGGGCGCTGTTGGCCGCCGCGGCGCGGCGCTCGGGCACGACCATCGACCCGGCCGATGCCAAAGCCACGGCCTTGAGCAAGCACATCGGCGTCGGTCCAGCTCCGGCGATTGCCGCCGGTGGCGAGGCCGCGGCGGGCAGCGTCGCGGCGATCAAGGCGCAGAATGCGGCTGCCGCCGAAGAACGCACGAGCGAGGCGGCCCAGATGTTCGCGAAGGCGCAGCAGGCCGAGGCCGACGGCAAGCCAGCCTCGGCCAAGATCTTCTATCAAATGGTCGTCCGCCGCGACGCGGGACAGCTCAAGCAGCAGGCCCAGGCGCGGCTCGCGGCGCTCTCGAAGCCAGCGCTCGCCGCCAAATAGCCGGAACCAAACCTGGTTCCGGTGAATTGCTCGCGGACGTACCTTTGCTGTGCGACGCCCCTTCGCAACACTCCGGGAGCAGGTTTGCTCCCGGCTAAAGGCAGCTACTTAATGCAGTAGGCTTGCCCGCGGAGGCGGAGGAGCAACTCTTCGCCTTCTTGCTGCGTAGCCATGACGGCGTTTTCGTCTGCCGTGTTGGCCTTGACTAGAGCAAAATACTCATCGCTGAACCGCTTGATCTCCTTGATCTTGGCGGCGTCCTTCTCGGGATCAATGTCCTTGGCGTTGTTGGCGATCCAGGTTTTGCCGCGCTTGTAGAGCGTTTCCTGGCCCGCGTTCTGAATGCTGAAGGCGTAGACCTCGCTGTCGCTGGCGATGTCGCGGAAGTAGTTCGAGGCCCGCCCCTCGACACCGTTGGTGCCCAAGCCCCCACCACCGCCAAAGCCACCGGCAATCGCTCCGGCTCCCCGACCGCCTTGAGCACCGCCCTTGGCACGGTTGATCGTCGCCAGCCCGCCTGTCGGTCCACCGCTGCCGGCCGGAGCGCCAGGTGCGGATTTGGCCGCTTCAGCCAGTGGCACGTTGAATGCCGGCGAGGCGGTCTGAGCCGTCCGCTCGGCGCCTTGCAGCACGTTCTTGTCCGCTCGCTGGGCCACGCCCGCGACGCCATCGGCAGCGCTCAGCCGATCGGTCTCCCTGCGAGCAAAATCCAGGTGCAGCCGCGTGTCGGCAAGCTGCCGCACGGGGGCGTTTTCGTCGGCCAGGAACGAAGTGTAGGGCGTCAAGATGCCGTGCTTCGTCGATAGGCCGACCAGCTCCTTGAGCAGCTCTTCGTTCTTGCCCTTGAGGTCCATCTCGTCGATGATCTCGCCGATCCGCCGCATGGCCCACAGCTTCTCGACGAAGGCGAAGCTCTGATCGCCCGAGCGCTCCATGAAGCTGCCGGGGAAGTCGTGCTTGCGTTCTTCCTTGCCAACCTTGCCCGCGATCGTGATCTTGCCGCCGCCGTATTTCTTGTAGCGGCCGACCATCACGAGCTGCTCGCCCGCGAACAGGTCATAAACCGCCTTCGGATAGACTCGGCTGACACCGCCCGAATCGGAGCCGGCCCCTTCGATATCGACCTTGACCGTGACGTTGGTCATCACCGGGGCGCTCATCTTGCTATACAGCCGGCTGACGTGGGCCTTGATGTTTTCGTCGGGCCGCACGTAGCCGCTTTGGCCAAAATTGTCGCGGGCCAAGCGGTCGAGCAGCCGGCTGTTCACGTCGTAGCCGACGCCCAGATTGATCAGCCGCGTGCGGACGAGGTTGCCTTGCAGCGTGTTGGCGACGATCTTGGCTTCGTTCGTCTCGCCGGCGGTCGGCAGGCCGTCGGTGAGGAAGAACACGAAATTCGGCCGTGAGTCGTCTTTGATCATGCCCAGGGCCGCCTTCAGGGCCCCGTCGATGTTGGTGCTGCCACCGGCATAGATGCCATCGACGAAGCCGAGGGCCGCCTTGCGGGTCTCATCGTCGTACTTTTGCAGCTCGGGCTTGAAGCTTTCGACGTTGCTGTCGTAGGCCACGATGTTGAACGTGTCGCCCTGCCGCAGGTTGTTGAGCACGAACTTGAGGGCCTCCTTGGCCTGCTCGATCTTCTTGCCGCTCATGCTGCCCGAGCGATCGACGACGAAGATCACCGTCTTGGCTGGCCGCTCGTCGCTGGGTGCCTTGATATCCGGGCTGGCCAGGAGCAGGAAGTAGCCTTCGTCGCCGGTGTCGGGGCGGTAGCTGATGACGCTCGCGCCGAGTGACCCATCGGCCACGTCGTAGAGCAGGCGGAAGTCGCTGGTCGGCACCGTCTGCGTCGCCTCGAACTTGACGACCGCGTGCTTGTTGTCGGGCCGCTGCACGTTGACCGCGTGAGTTGGGCTATAGACGCTCTTGATTTCGTGCGACGATTCGATCGTGGCGCTGATCGAGAGCTTCTCGACCGGGGCCGATGTGTACTTGGCCGTCGAGAGCGGGATCATCAGGTCCGTGAGCTTCTGGTCTTTCCGCAGGAGCTGGCTGAACTTGAGCGAGACTTTTCTCTCGGCGCCGGGCGGCACCGGAAAGACGCTCGTCTGAAACATGCCGTAGCCGACCCATTCCAGCAGGGCCGGGTCTTGATTGCGGCGGACGTAGCCTTCGTAGATGCGGCGGGCTTCGTCCTTGGCCAGCAGCTTCGCGTCGTACTCTTTGCCATCGACCATGAACGTCATCCGTTCGATTGCCCCGTCGTAGGGAATCGGGAAGACGAACGCGACCTCCATCTGGGCGCTGCCCGTGTTGACGAACGACTGCGTCACCTGCACCTGGGCGACCTGATCGACGACCTTGGCGTGATAGTCCAGCTCCTTGATTTTGTACGACATTGGCGGCGGAGTTGGCCGCGGACGCGGAATCGGCCGCGGCAGCGGCACCGGGTGCGGCGGGTTAATCACCACCAGCACGCCCTGCCCGAAAGCCACTGCCCCCAGGAGATGAAAAGCCAACGCCGCCAAGCAGATGCGCTTCATGGCCAAAGTCCTGTCCTGTGACTGAAGTGAGGCTGATCGATCGACGAGGGAGGCAGCCGCCCCAGCCAGGTTCCACTCCCTATCTAATGCGACGGCTGCCGCCAGCGAATAGTTTTCGCGATGCTGGGGACAGCGGCAAGCCGCCGTTACTGCCAAGTTACGAAGAGGCGAAATGCCAACTCGGGGCGCTACTGCAGCTCGCTTCGCCATAACACATTGCTGCGTCGTAGGTTATAGCGACATTTCTCTAGCGCAAACCCATTGGTTCGTGCGGCGCATTTATACTGCCTCGCTCGAACCAATGGGTTCGAGCTACGCAGGCTGATGCTGCTGTCTCGAACGACTCTCGCCCTATGAAAACCAAAATCGGCCGCTGCGTTTTGATTCTATGTGCGGCTTGGCCCGCAGCGGCTGTGGCCGAAGGCGTGCAGCCGCTGGCGAAGATTCCCGGCGCGAAGCCGCGTAATGTGGTGCTGATCGTGGCCGATGATCATCGATTCGACGCGCTGGGCTGCGCGGGGCATCCGTTCCTCAAGACGCCTCGCTTGGACGAGCTGGCGCGGGGCGGGGCGCACTTGCGAAATGCGTTCGTGACCACGTCGCTCTGCTCGCCTTCACGGGCCTCAATCTTAACGGGGCTGTACGCCCACCGGCACCGCGTCATCGACAATAACAACCCCGTGCCGGCGGGACTGACGTTTTTCCCGCAGTACCTGCAGGCCGCGGGCTATGAAACGGCGTTCATCGGCAAGTGGCACATGGGCAGCGATAGCGACGCGCCGCAGCCGGGCTTCGATCACTGGGTCAGCTTCAAAGGCCAAGGCACCTACTGGCCGAATCCCAATGGGCTGAATGTCAACGGTCAGCACGCCCTGCAAAAGGGCTACATCACCGACGAGCTGACCGACTATGCCACGGCGTGGCTCGAAGGCCGCAGCGGCGAGCGGCCTTTTTTTCTGCAACTGGCGCACAAGGCGGTTCACACGGATTTGCTGCCGGACGAGAAGCAGCAAGGAAAGCTGCTCGTGCCGGGCGTGGAGGGCCGCATTGGCTTTGTCCCTGCGCCGCGGCACGCGGGGCGATATGCCAACGAGCCGTTTTCGCCGCCGGAGTCGATGGCTTTCACGCCGCGGAATTTTGCCGACAAGCCGATGTGGGTGCAAAACCGCCGCAATTCACGGCACGGCGTCGATGTGCCGTTCGGCAACAAGCTTGAGCTGCCGCCGATCTACCGGCAGTACATGGAAACGCTGCTCGCGGTCGATGACAGCGTGGGCCGCTTGCTCGACGTGCTGCGGCGAAAGAACGTGCTCGATTCCACGCTCGTCATCTACCTGGGCGACAACGGGTACGCCTGGGGCGAGCACGGCATGGTCGATAAGCGCTCGGCCTACGAAGAGTCGATGCGAATTCCGCTGCTCGTCCACTGTCCCGAGCTGATCAAGGCCGGCGCCGACGTGCGGCAGATGGTCGCCAACATTGACATCGCACCGACGATCCTGGAAGCCGCGGGCCTCGTGTCGCCGCCCGCGCTGGACGGCCGCAGCTTCCTGCCGATGGTTCAGGGCCGCGAGATCGCCTGGCGCGACGCCCCGCTCTACGAGTACTACTGGGAATGGAACTTTCCGATGACGCCGACGATCCACGCCATCCGCACGGACCGCTACAAGTACATCCGGCCGTATGGCGTCTGGGATTCGGAGGAGCTGTACGACCTGTCGAGCGATCCCCACGAAATCGTCAATCTGGTTCGCGACCCAACTCACCAGAAACCGGCACAGGAGCTGAAGCAGCGGATGTTCGTATTGCTGCAGGACACGGGCGGCATGACCATTCCGCTGTTTGCCGACCGCGACGGTCAATCGAACCGCCGGCTGCAAAGCGGTACGCCCCAGGCGCCATTTCCGGCTCACCTGATCCAGCCGTAGGCTCGATCTGTTCGCCGGAAAGCCAGCCCGGCCAAGATTATTTCTCCGCCGGATGCTAGACT
>Ga0184625_10001033_pt1 | contig 11365 bp, 8 predicted proteins | sample PLM3_30_b1_FD_133151 | JGI IMG/M metagenome (GOLD analysis project Ga0184625, IMG submission 133151) | Groundwater sediment microbial communities from an aquifer in East River, Colorado, USA - PLM3_30_b1 | ecosystem: Environmental > Terrestrial > Soil > Riparian zone | place: USA: East River... | reverse complement strand
TAATACGGTCGGGGCGGCACAGCTGCTGCGGCGCGCGGCGGACCGGGTGGAGGGCTACGCCAGCAAGCCGCCGCACGGCGTTGATGCGGCTGGGCTCGTCATCTGGGCGCGGACTCTGGTCGTTCGCATCGAGCAGCACGGCCTCGATGCGCTCATGCCGGCTGACCTCACCCCTCACTTGCGATCCTGACCTGCTGCAACTCCTCGATTCGGGCGCTGGCCTCGTCACTGACATAGCCCCGCTGATGCCGGGCAGATGTGCCACGCAGGCGGCACAGAGCCGGTCCACACCTGGACCGTGTGCGCTCAGCAGCGCCAGGACTCTTGCGCGCCGGTCTGCGCTCATCGGACCCTCGACTCATCCGGTACGTCCCACCTGTGGTTGACGTTTCGCCACCGGGGTCCAGGGCAACACTGTGAGCCTACTCCCAGCGGTCAGCTGTGGCCGGTCTCAGTGTGCGGCCGTGATCCGTTGGGGGAGGTGCGGGCCGGCGGGCCATCCGCGAGCATTCGGCTCAACAGATGTGGCAGATCCACTTGGGCGAAGCCGATCGCACCATCGCTGATGCCATACGGGATGGTCAGCACGTCATCGTGGAGCAGCGGGCCGCAGGAGTACACGACGTTGGGAACGTAGCCGTCGCGTTCGCCCGCGTTCGGGGTGAGCAGCGGCTCGGCCAGCGTGGCCAGCACGGTTGACGGGTCAGCGAGGTCGAGCAGCATGGCACCTAGCGCGTATGCGCGCATCGGCCCCACGCCGTGGGTGAGGACCAGCCACCCGGCCGGAGTCTCGATCGGCGAGCCACAGTTGCCGACCTGGATCAGCTCCCAGCCATGCCTGGATGTGTGCAGCGTCGTCGGCTCGGTCCAGATCCGGCAGTTGTCGGACTCGACCAGCGCGATGCTCTCCCGGTCCCACCGCGACAGGGCGAAATAGCGGCCACCGATCGGGCGGGGAAACAGCGCCAGGCCCTTGCTCTGGGCTGCGTCGCCGGCCATCGGGGACACGTGGAACTGCCGGAAGTCCTTGGTCGCCAGCAGATGTGGTTCGACCCGAATGCCGTTGTAGGCGGTATAGGTGGCGTAGTACGTCACCGACCCGTCGTCCTCTTCGAACCGGACGAGGCGGGCGTCCTCCATGCCGTGACTCTCCACCGGAGCCGTCGGCCACAGCAGTCGTTCCGTCAGGCCAGTCTCCGGCGGAAACTCGAGGTCGTATGTGGCCGCCGCGACCTGGTGAATATGCTCGATCGTGCGCTGAACCCGCTCCCGATTGAGGGTGTGTTCGTGTATCCCGGTCAGCGCGTCGCCGAGCTGATTCGCAGTGAAGGCGTCCGGTAGGGCACCAAGCAGCAGGTGGGTAGTCTCCGCGTCGTCGCCGAGGTCGGCGAGCTTGCTGAGGAACAGGCGCAGTTCGTACGTCGCGGGCCGGCCCACTCCAGTGGTCAGGAGTGGTTCGGGTTCGTCAACGACCAGCCCGGATCCCGGCCCAAGCACGCCGGTGCGAAAGCCGATCGAGGACAGGTGTCCCTCGCCGACGCACCGCACGGTCATAACAAACCTGAGCTGCCCTTCAGCCAGGCCGGACTGGTCCGGGTGTGCGGCCATCGACGGGTTGAACAGTGCCGCGGCTTCGGGCGCGTACTCGTGGGTGAAGTACGCGCCGATGAGCATGCGGCGCTCTGCCGAAAGGCGCCGGGGTCCCGAGATCTCGTGTGCGACAACGGCGAAGTGTTCTGAGAAGGTCCGGGTGAGGTCGCGGTGGCGGCCGCGGAAGTCAGCGATGACGGCATCGGCCAAGGCCGTCACCTCCGGTTCGTCCAGCGCGAGGATGCGGGAAATGACGGTGCTGGCGCGGGAGCGGCTCCGTGGCATCTCTTCGCCGGGCACGAAGAGCTTCGTGATGACTCGGCGTGGGTTCGGGTTCAGTCGATGGGCGGTGCGGACCGCCAGATCAGTGGGCATACGCCTGCCTCGGAACATTGCGGCCGTGTTGAAGGGTGGACAACAGGGCCAATGTGGACTCCGCGCCCTGATTTTCACTGCAGCCCGTCGGCCCGAGTCCGTCACTGCCGCCGCCGGTCTCCTGGTCCATGAGCTCCAGTTTGGAGTCGTTGTCGCCAAGGAACCAGCCGACGGCTAGGCGCACCCCTTCGCCCCAGCGCTGCTGACCGGTCATCGCCAGCGCTCGTACACATGCGTCGGCGATCGCAGCGGCCTCAATCGGTTGTTGATCGAATCCCGGTCGCGGCTCGCCCCTCGCCCAGCCGCCGACCGGTGTCGTGGACAGGTGGCCCTCGTGCGTCTCGGTCTCCAGTAGCCACGCCAGCAGCCGTAGACCTGTGTCGGTCGCCCGCTCGTCGTGCAGAAGCTGCCCAGCCGCGAGGTGGACTTCGGCCAGGGCTGCGTTGGCGTAGGCCAGCCGTGGTTCGGGCCAGGGCCAGGCAGGGTCCCCGTCACCACGCCCCACCGTGATGACGGCGTCGGCCAGCAATTGACGTGCACCGTTGTGGTCAGGTATGGCACCGAGGACTTCCGCCGCGCCGAGTCCGGCAAAGGCCATCGCCCTCGGCCAGCGGGATCGGTGATGGGAGGCGCGGTCGAAGGATGCGAAGGCGTCGTGGCGCATCCACTGGGCCGGCGCCCGTGCGACAGCCGTTCCCAGTCCCGAAACGGCACGCCCCCACCAGTCACCCGTGTCCGGGCGATCGGTCCACCGCCGGTCGTAGCTGAATCGATTGTGGAATGTGCCGTCCGGCGCTTGGGCGTGTATCAGGAAGGCCAGATATCGCTCGGCCAGCTCAACCAGAGGCGCCGAGGGTATCGGTTCCCGGCAGATCACCATGAGTCCGCGCGCGACGTCGTCGACGCAGTACCCGTGGTTTCGCAGTGGGACCGATCCGCGGGCGTGTTCAAACAGCCCGGTATCGTCGCTTAGCCGCACCAGATGCGCGAACGACGGCTCGGGGTACCAGGTCATCCGAGCACAGGCGAACGGATCGCCAGCAGATCGGCCGCGAGAGCACGGTACTGGTCGGCCACGGCCGGCCACAGCAGCGCAGGGGCGAGGCGCACCGCTTCGGAGGCCATCCGTCCCGCCAGGTCCGGCTCGGTGAGCACCCGGTAGAGCGCGGCGCCAATGGCGGCCCCGTCGTACTGCGGCACCAGCAGACCCGCACCGCTGGAGAGCATCTCGACGGCGTGTGGAAACGCGGTAGCCACCACCGGCTTGCCGGCAGCGACAGCCTCCACCAGCACGCCCGAGGTGACCTGCTCCCGCGAGTCGTAGGGCAGCAGCACGACATCCGCCCGGCGGATCAGCCCGGTCAGGGTCACCTCGTCGAGATAGGAGCCGGCGAACCGGACGAGGTCAGACACTCCCACCGCGCGGGCACGCTGACCTAGGTGCAGGCGGTACTCCTCGCCCTGCCGTTCCCGCACTCGAGGGTGAGTCTGGCCGGCGACGATATACGCAGGCCGTGGGTGCAGCTGTCGCAAGCGCTGGAGACCGTCAATGGCCCATTCGATGCCCTTGCCGGGCCCGAGCAGACCCCACGTGAGAATGAGCGGCCTCTTCTCCGGTGCGTGCACCGTCGCCGCGTTGCGTTTGTGCGCGCCATGGGGGATGACGACGACCTTCGTGGGCTCCACGTCGTACCGGGCGACGAGCCGATCGCGGGCGGCGTCCGTCATCGTGACCACAGCGTCGCTTGCGCTGACCACCTGTTGCAGGACGTGAGCCTGGTGGGGGGTAGGACGGGCGAGCACGGTGTGCGCGACGACGACAATCGGCACTCGCACGTCCTCGAGAACCCCGAGCAGCTGGTCACCGTCAGGTCCGCCATAGATGCCGTACTCGTGCTGGACGACCGCGATGTCGAAACTGTTGAGAGCCTCGGCGGCGACCCGTTGGGCGCCCGGCGCACGACTCCATAGGTGGGCCACGACCTCGGGCGCCTCTGACCTGACCGGGCTATCGACGACTCGGACCACCCCGGCGCGGTCCCCGGAGCCGGGCGTGATGAGAGCGCGCAGCAGCGCGGCGGTAAACGTTGCCAAGCCGCATTGGGTGGGGGGATAGGTGCTGAGGAAACCATACGAGCTTGGCACAAAGGCCACCTTCCGGGCGGGTCGAGCCCATCCGTTACCGATCATGTAAAGGAGCGATAGTCGAACGCGCCGAGGTCGCGGCGTAGGCCGTTACGTGGGATGACATGGCCATAGAATGGGATGGCCGTACACGAAACGACACAAGCGCTGATGGGACGCCGCGCGGCGCGCGGGCGAGAGTCCCGATGGATCACTTGGGAGCACAGGTCACAAGACGGGACCGTGCCCCCACTCTACGCCCCGGCAGCGCAGACGGCGTGCTCGGACTTCACCGCGAGGCATCGCGGCCATTTCCAGCTGATAGTCAGGACACTTAACTTTTCTAACCTCGAGCGTCCGCTTGCGAGGCCCGGACCGTGCCGGCCAGCCACCCACCCTGAGCCATGATGATTGCCGCGATCAATTCGATCAACAGACGTAACCCGTCCGCGGAGAGGTGTACCGAAAGGCGGTTACCGAGCCCGAGCCGTGCCGTCGCGGCGCTCAGGACGAGGTGCGCCAGCCGAACACGCACTCGGTAGGGTCGTAGCAGGACCGCGGCCGGCCGGTGAACGTCGATGATTGCCCATGTGATCAGAGTGAGGAGGCCGAAGTGGACGTTGATGTCGCCGTTGTCGGGGGCGGAATCGCGGGCATCTCGGTCGCGGGCGAGTTAGCCCGCGACCATACGCTATCGGTCGCCGTCCTGGAGCAGGAGAGCCAGCTCGCATACCACTCGAGCGGTCGCTCCGCGGCCGCGTTCCTCGAGTCGTACGGCAGCCCGGAGATCCGCGCCCTGACCCGCGCATCCCGGCCACTCTTCGAGGCCGGCGGCGACGATGAGCCGCCGCTGTTCGCGCCGCGCCCGCTGCTGTGGCTGGCGCCCGAGGAGCAGGTGGGTGAGCTCGATCACCTGCTCGCCACGGAACCGTTGCTGCGACGCGTTGACGAGGCCGAGGTACGCCGACTGTGCCCCGCGATCAGGCCCGGCTGGACCGCGGCGGCGGCCATTGAGGACGGTGCCCAGGACGTCGACGTGGCCGGCCTGTTTGAGCGTTACCGCCGCCTCGCTACACGCAACGGTGCCACCGTGGTCACCAAGGCGGCCGTGCACGGCGCCGATTTTGATGGCGACGGCTGGGTGTTGCGTACCAGCGGTGGCGACGTCCGGGCGCGAACCATCGTCAACGCCGCTGGCGCCTGGGCGGACGACCTGGCCCGGCTCTGCGGCATCACTTCGGTTGGCCTCACCCCGCTTCGCCGTACCGTCGCGATCGTCTCGTGCGATGCGGTCGACCGATCCTGGCCGCTCGTCGGCGATGTGGCCGAAGGCTTCTACTTCCGACCGGAGGGCAACGGCCTGCTCCTGTCACCGGCCGACGAAACCCCAACCCAACCCGGTGACGCGAAACCCGAGATGGAGGACGTGGCGCTGGCCCTCGATCGGGCCAACGAGGCCACCACCCTGAACCTGCGCCACGTCAAGACCGCGTGGGCCGGCCTTCGCACGTTTGCCGCGGATCGCAATCCGGTTGTGGGGTATGACCCCGCGTACCACGGGTTCCTCTGGCTCGCCGGCCAGGGCGGGTACGGCATGCAGACCGCCCCCGGCATGGCAATGCTGGCCGCCTCGCTCATCCGTGGTGAGCCGCTGCCGCGTTCGCTCGCCGACGAGGGGTTCGACCCGCAACGGCTCTCGCCGGCCCGGTTCGCGTAGGTCCAGACGCTATGAGGTCTCCACCCCGGTGCGTCGCCATCGCCGTTGTACGACGGCGTGTCGAAGTCCATCATGGACGCACGGTCAACGGTCGCCCCGTACCCCTCGAGCACATGCAGCGGCGTGCGCGGTCTGAGTCATCGCGGTCCTCCCTGGGTCTGTTGGCGGTGTCGACGGCGACGACCGTGCCAACGATGGCTACGTTGTGGGCGGCCCGGGCTGGGAGACACCGATGCGGACGGCCAGGTACGGCGTCCTCAGGCCAGGCATCAACTGGTGGATGACCTTACGGCTGGCCGGTATGTCGACCACGGCGGTCGAGGGGACGATCGAGATGCCGCGCTGCGACGCCTCAAGCCACACCGCGGACAGCGCCTCGCCTGCCCGCAACCATGCCTGGGGAGTGTCCCCTTCGCCGTCCAGAACGGCGTACACGGTTGCGTCGTCCTGCCGGATCCGATCCTGTGCCCTTCGGGTGACCGATGTGGCTGCGGCCAGTTCGATCACCTGGTGTCGGTCGAGAAGACTCAGTCGCATCCCTTCCTCGGCGGCTGCCGCCACGAGTGCGGCGATCGCCGTGTCCGGTGGGCGGGCGCTCGCGGCCGCGCTGTGGTCCGACAGTCCGTGGTCGCCGCCATGGCCGGCTTGGCGGCGTTCGGTCGCCTCGTATCGCGCTCTCGCCTGATCGGTGATGGCGATTCGCTCCGGTGCGGTGACGCTCGCGACGTGGTCGGGGTCTGCGTCGGGTAGGAGGGTCACCCGCGCGGCCAATCCGTCCGCGGCCAGGGCGACACGGGCCCGGTGCAAGGCGTCGCCACAGCTGATCAGGGTGAGCCGGTCCGTGGGGTCCGCGGTCGCCCGCCGGCTGCGGTCGGCGAAGAGGTCGAGCGAGCCGGTGTGCACGACCCAGCGCCATGGCCGGGCGCCCAGAATCGCGGGCACGGCGTCAACCGAGGGGACGGCGGCGGTGGCCGCCGCCGAGCCGGCCAAAGCGGCCGTGAGCTGCCGATCGGTCATCGTGCCCCCCGCCCATCGGCCTCATCCTGCCCGCATGGCGCCGGCCGGCGGGCCAGGTTCAGCGAAATGGGCCCTATCCCGGCTCGGACTGGCCCACTCCCTCCCGAAGGGTGTCACCCCTGATCGATCCGGCCGGCCTTGGTCTGAAGGTAGTGGCGCTCGGGCATGCTGGTGGTCGCGCGGGCAGCTCGGTGGTAGTGCACCTTCGCCTCGGCCAGCTGGCCATTCATCTCCAGCAGATGCGCGCGAACGGCGGTGAGGCGATAGCTGGCGGCCAGGCGGGGGTCACCGTCCAGGCCGTCAAGCACCCGCAACCCGGCCTGTGGGCCGTCGACCATCGCCACCGCTATCGCGCGGTTGAGCGCGACAATCGACGTCGGTGTGAAGACTTCCAGGAGGCGGTAGAGAGCGAGAATCTGTGACCAGTCCGTCTCCTCGGCGCTGGCGGCCTGGGCGTGCACGGCCGCGATGGCGGCCTGCAGCTGGTAGGGACCCAGGGGCTCCGTTGCCAGGGCAGCACTCACCAGCGCGCTGCCCTCGCGGATCATCCCGGCATTCCACAGTGTCCGGTCCTGCTCGGCGAGGGGAATCAGGGCGCCGTGTCGTGTGCGTGCGTCGCGGCGAGCCTCGGTGAGCAGCATCAGCGCGAGCAGCCCGGTGACCTCACCCTCATGGGGCTGAAGATGGTGCAGTTGGCGGGTCAGCCGGATCGCCTCGCTGGTCAACTCGGTCCGCTGCAGCCGCGGCCCCGACGTGGCCGTGTACCCCTCGTTGAAGATCAGGTACAACACCTGGAGGACCGCATCCAGCCGCGGACCGTACTGGTCGTCGGGCGGCATCGCGAAGGGGATGCCGGTGGCGCGGATCCGGTTCTTGGCCCGGACGATGCGCTGGGCCATGGTGGCCTCCGGCACCAGGAACGCCGCGGCGATCTCCGTGGTGCTCAGGCCGCCCACCGCGCGCAGGGTCAGCGCCACCTGCGCGGGCTGAGCGAGCGCCGGGTGGCAGCACAGGAACAGCAGGGCCAGGCTGTCGTCGCGATCCAGCGGCAGCTCGTCTTCTGGCCCGGGGATGGACAAGGCCTGCGCCGGCAGGAACTCAGCGGCTGCGGCCTCCTTGTCGCGACGGGCCGTGTCACGTCGACGCCAATCGATGAGTCGTCGCGCCGCGACGGTGATCAGCCACCCCCGCGGACTCTCCGGCACACCCTGTGTCGGCCACTGTTGCGCTGCCGATAGAAGCGCTTCCTGCACCGCATCCTCGGCGCTGCCAAAGTCGCCGTAGCGGCGGACGAGCGCCGCGAGGGCCTGCGGCGTTAGCTCTCGCAGCAGACCCTCGATCTCGGCGGCGGAGCTCACATCTCTGTTCCGCCCATGTCCATGACCGGCCGGACCTCGACCCCGCTGAGGCGTGCGTCGGGAATCTTGGCTGCCAAGGCGAGCGCCCGGTCAAGATCCTTGCAGTCGACAACGTAGTACCCGGCCAGGTGCTCCTTGAATTCGACGAACGGGCCGTCCGTGACGTCGGTCTTCCCGCCGCGAACCCGCACCGTGGACGCGGCGTTGGTGTCCGCGAGCGCGTCGCCGCTGACGAACTCGCCCGAATCGATGATCCCCTTGGTGAAGGTGCCGTACTCCGCGTTCAGGCCACTTCGCTCGGCCTCGGACAGAGCCGCCCAGCTGGTTGGATTGCTGTAGATCAACAGCATGTACTTCATGACCACTCCTTCGTCGGCACCCGCGTTGGTACTCCTCACCAGAGACATCGAACGAGGAACGGGCGGATCGACAGGTTCTCCATGGCTTCTCCTCAGCGGGCCAGCGTGACAACGCGCCGGTGGGTCGCGCTGGTCCGAGCGGCGTCCAGCACCTCGAGGCTGGCGACCGCGTCCCACGGGTCCACCGGGACTGGACCGTCGCCGCGGACAGCGGCGGCGAAGGCGGGATAGAACGTGTCCCACCGACCTCGTTCGCTGGGCACTTGCGCGCTCGCCCCGCCCCGCTGGATACGGCCCCAGGCCTCCTCCTGCTCCACGCCCCAGCAGCCCCCCTCGGTTGCCGGCGACCGGCCGGCGACGAGAGCGGCTTCTTGGCCGTCCACCCCGTCGACGACGTAGGTGCCGGTCGTGCCGGTCACTCGGAGGCGAGGCCCGGGCGCCCCCTGGCGCCAGCTGCCCCACAGATGCGATCGGACCCCGCTGGCGTGACTCAACGCGACGAAGAAGTCGTCGTCGATGTCTCGGTCCTCGCGACGGTGCATCTCGGCGTAGACCGTCTCGACCGCTCCGAACAGCTGCAGCGCCTGATCGACGAGGTGGCTGCCGAAGTCGAGCAGGCCTCCGCCGCCAGCGTCGCCAGGCCCCGGCTCGGGTTTGAACCGCTCGAACCGCGACTCGAACCGGGCGAGGCTGCCCAACGACCCGTCGGCGATCAGCCTGCGTACGGTGAGGAAATCGGAATCCCACCGGCGATTCTGATAGACGCTCAGCGGCACGCCGGCCCGCTCGGCCAGCTCGACCGTCTCCCGCCCGGACGGCGCGTCGAGGGCGAACGGTTTGTCACTAACCACCGCGAGGCCGAGCCCCAGCGCCTCCCGGGCGAGCGGCATGTGAGTTGCCGCCGGCGTGGAGATCGCGACCGCTTCGGCGCCGACCTCCGAAAGGTCTGACAGGGAGTCGAAGGCACGCGTATAGGGATGTTCCTTGGCCAGTTCACCGCGTCGCTCGCGGGAGCGGGTGACCACTCCCACGAACTCGCACTCGGGAGCCGACGCGATCAGAGGTGCGTGGAAGTACCTGCCGCCGAAGCCGTAGCCGGCCAGCCCGACCCGCACCGGCGTTCTCGACATGCCGCCATCCTATGGTCCTGTCAGCTGTCCAGCAGCAGGGCACAGTTGATGAGGCCGAGGTGGCTGTAGGCCTGCGGGTGGTTGCCGAGGCCGCGTTCGGTGAGAGGGTCGTACTGCTCGGGCAGCAGACCGGTCGGGCCTGCGCAGTCGAGCATCTGCCCGAAGAGTTCCTCGGCATCGGCGCGCCGGCCGGTGCGCAGGTAGGCCTCAACGAGCCAGGCGCTGCAGATGTGGAACCCACCCTCGCGGCCGGGCAGTCCGTCGTCCCAATGGTATCGGTAGACGATAGGCCCACTGCGCAGCTCCGCCTCCACGGCGAGCACCGTAGCGAGGAAACGCGGGTCGTCGTCGGCCAACAGTCCGGACAGTCCGATCCACAACGACGACGCGTCGATCTCCGGGTGATCGTAGGCCACTGTGTACGCGCCCGCCTCCTCATGCCAGCCGTGCGTGAGTACGTCCTCGGCGATCTTGTCTCGTAGCGCGGCCCACTCGGGGTCGACCGGCATGCCGTGGCATTGGCCGAGGCGCAGCGCCCGGTCCACGGTCAGCCAGCCCATCACCTTGGAGTAGACGTGGTGCCGTGGCGGGATGCGGGCCTCCCAGATGCCGTGGTCGGGCTCGTGCCAACGGCGGGAGACGGCCTCGACCATGTCGCCCATCAGCTGGACCTGCCACTCCTCCAGACCGCCGCGCAGATCGGCGAAGTGGGCCAGGAGGTCCGCGATCGGGCCGAAGACGTCCAGCTGTACCTGGCGGTTGGCGGCGTTGCCTACCCGGACCGGCCGTGAGCCCGCGTAGCCTGGCAGGGTCTCGATGACCGCCTCCGCGCCCAGCTCATATCCGTCCACTGTGTAGAGTGGGTGTAGCCGCTCCGGGTGCCCAACGGTGCCCTCAATGATGCGCCGGGTCCACGCGAGCAGCGCCTCGGCCTCATCGCCGGAGCCGAGCAGGACCAGGGACTGGGCGCTCATCGCGGCATCGCGCAACCAGCAGTAGCGGTAGTCCCAGTTGCGCAGCCCGCCCATCTCCTCGGGCAGCGACGACGTGCCGGCGGCGATGATCGCCCCGGTCGGCTGGTACCACAGCGCCCGCAGCGTCAGCGCGCTGCGCAGCACCAGATCCCGGGCCAGCGAGGGTAGGCGAAGACTGCGGGACCACTCGCGCCAGGTCCGCTCGGCCTCCGCCTGTCGGGCCACAACCTCCGCCACGGCGGGCGGCGGCGCGGGCTCCGGTCCACCGTTGGCGCCGAGGCGCAGTTCCAGGGTGACCGTGCCGCCGGCGCGGGCAAGGTCGACCCTGGCGTGCGCGGTGTGGTGACCGCCGTCGTCGACAATCGTCCATTCGACTCCGGGGGCGACCAGCGTCATCGGGTCGTTCGAGCCGAACACTCGTAGTTCGTCACCGACCGGCTCCAGCTGCGTCGGCACCTGGCCGAACTCCGGGCGGGGAGCGAAGTTCAGGCGGACCGGCACCGAACCCGACAACACCCGTACCAGGGTTGTTTCGGGCTCCTCGCCTTGGAGCGAGTCGGTCACGGTGAGGCCGGACCAACGGGTCTCCACCGTCATCGTGCCGTGGCGGTAGCGCTGCCCCAGCGGCAGCGACTCGCCGGTGCGCCCGGTCCGGTCCGGCGCGACCGAGAAGTAGCCCGCCGACTCGTCGCCGAGGAGCGCGGCGAAGACTGCCGGGGAG
>Ga0184625_10001032_pt1 | contig 11372 bp, 11 predicted proteins | sample PLM3_30_b1_FD_133151 | JGI IMG/M metagenome (GOLD analysis project Ga0184625, IMG submission 133151) | Groundwater sediment microbial communities from an aquifer in East River, Colorado, USA - PLM3_30_b1 | ecosystem: Environmental > Terrestrial > Soil > Riparian zone | place: USA: East River... | reverse complement strand
CCCTCCTGTTCCAGCCGGTCGATCAGTTGCCGCAGCTCGGCCAGATCGCCCGCCTCGATACCCCGCTCCTCGATCAAATGTCGGACCAGCGGCATTGTCTCGCCGCCGAAGAGCCGCTCGACGAGGTCGTCGATCGTCTCGCGGATCACCGTCCGCGGCCGGACGCGGGGCGAATAGATGCGGGTGCGGCCGTCGAGCTTCGCCCGGGCATAGCCCTTGGTCTCCAGCCGCCGCAAATAGGTCTGCACGGTGGCGAAGTCCATTTGCCGATCGGCGGCGAAGGCCTCGTGGACCTGCCGCACGGTCGCTTCGCCCAGCTGCCACAGCAACCGGGCGACCTCCATTTCGCCTTTGCTGAGAGCCTGCCGCGGGGCCATGATTTGTCTCCTGGAAACGCCGCAGTGTGTGGAAACCACGAAATACACGAAAGGAAGAAAGGATCGTGCTTTGACGCTTGCTTTGTCCTCTTTCGTGTCCTTCGTGGTTCCCACTGCCGATACATCGATCAAGTACGCTTGTACGCGGCGGAGTTTAGACGTACAGGCGTAATTGAGTCAATTGCAGTTGGCCGGCCGATTGTCGCCGCCGGTGGAGCCGAGCGATAATGCGGCTCATTCCGCCAGCGCCGTCTCGAGGACCCATCGGATGCGACTCGCTTTCTTCAGCATTCTCATTCTGTCCGTGGTTTGCAGTGCTCAGGAACCGCCGGCTGCAGCCAAGCCGGAGCGGATTGGGCTGTGGAATGGCCGCGCAGCGCTCGGCGAAGGGAAAACCGAAGAAGTGGAAACGTGGATCACCGTCCATCGCCCAGCGAAGAGCAATGGCACGGCGGTCGTCATTTGCCCGGGCGGCGGCTATGGCACGCTCGTGAAAGAGCCGGAAGGCCACGGCATTGCGGCCTGGCTCAACCGTCACGGGATCACGGGCGTCGTCTTGGAATATCGGCTGCCCGCCGGCCGGCCGCTGGTGCCGCTGCTCGACGCCCAGCGGGCGATCCGCACGGTGCGGTCCCGGGCCAAGGAGTGGGACCTCAACCCGGCCCGGATCGGCATCATGGGGTTCTCGGCGGGCGGCCACCTCGCGACCTCGGCGGCCACGCACTTTGACGACGGCGATGCGGCCGCTGCCGAGGCAATCGATCGCGCGAGCTGCCGGCCCGATTTTGTGATTGCCGTCTATCCGGTCGTGATCATGGACGAGCGCACGCACAAGGGCTGCATGAACAACCTGTTCGGCAAAGACCCTTCGCCGCAGATGGTCGAGCGGTTCTCGAACGAAAAGCAGGTCACCGCCCGCACGCCCCCGACGTTTCTGGCCCATGCCGTCGATGACAAAGCCGTGCCGCCGGAGCACAGCCGGGCGTTTTACGCGGCGCTGGTGGCGCAAAAAGTTCCTGCCCAATACCTGGAGCTGCCCTCCGGCGGCCACGGCCTGAACGGCTACAAAGGCCCGATGTGGGACGAGTGGCAAGAGAAATCGCTGGCCTGGCTGGCAGCGCTCAAGTCCGAACCGGCCGCCGTGCCCAAGCCGTAACTGCCCCTGTCCCACAGAAAAGTGGGCCGGTCTTCACTTCAAGTCAAACGGCTCGAGCCGATTCGAGCCGGGCTTGATTTCGACTTTGAGCTTGCTCGTCCCCAGGTTGGCATAAGCGCCTTTGAGACGATCGACGCTCTCGACGCCGCCGGTGGAAAATCCCTTCTGGGTCGTCTTGGGAATCTCAGAGCACATGATCGTGACGGTGTAGTGGCCGGCGGGGGCGCCGTCCTCCTTGCCGGTCGTAAGCTGAAAAGTGCCGTCCTCCTTCGTGAATCCGACGGTCGGCTCCACTTTGATATCGGCCGGGCCGTCCGAGTGGAACGAAACCAGAGCCCCGCCCAGCGGCTGATTCTGGTAGAGCACCTTGCCTTGAACGGGATTCAGACCTGATTTCGAGGAGCAGGAGAGCTGGACCAGGCACAGCACTATCAACAGCACAAAGGGCCAACGCACGAGCGGCATGACTGCGCCCTTAAATGGTCTAGAGCTGAGGCCGTCTTAATCGGTAAGTGCTTCACCGCCGCTGCGAGTGACCAGAGCCACGACCACCAAGGTCGGCGCGTTCTCCGACAGGAATTGCACCGAGCCGTCGGCCCGCAGTGTCATCAGCCCGCTGGGATGAAACGAGTAGAACTGGCCTTTGGTAAAGGGCGTCGAGCGGCCGTTGGAGCAATTCAGAATGCAGCAGCCGCCATCGGCCGTCTGCCCATCGGGGCTGAAGCCGCGAATCTCAATGGCGGTGTTGACATCGCCATAAGCGGCGTTGAGCGTCCAGCCCACGGCGCCAATCGCGTTGGGGACGACAAGTTTCTTGCCCTTGGCATACACCTGGTGCCGGCCGGCATCTTCGCCCACCATGATCGTGTTGGAGGTGCCGTCGGTAATCTCGGCCAGGCGAGCGCGGCCTCGCTTAAGGGTGCCTGGCGGCTCCATTTCGCCATCGGCGCCCATCACGCCACTTTGGTTGGATGGATCCGGCATCGATGGTGCGCAGGCATTGCGGAAATTGTTGTGAGCGCCGCGGACCACGGCGTAGTCCGTCGCGCCGAGCACGAATGGGGCGCCGGCATTCGGCACGCCTTGCGAAACAAAATACGGTCCATAATCGATCGACCGTGGCAGTGACGAGGGGCAAATATAGCTCTTGACTGTATTGCGGGAGGCCGGCGCGGTGCCCCACGGGGGTGGCCAATTGATCGGGTCGATGGCGGAGCGGTCCACTCGCGTGGCATTCGTGATGTTCCCCTGTTCCATGTAGGGCAGGATCATCGCCAGCGGCGGGTGCCCTTGCTTTTGAGCTCCGAGCGAATTGCCGGCGGGCGCGGGTTCGAAGTTGAAGGCCCAGGGCGGCAGGTAGCCGTAATTGCTTTCGAAGTTGTGCAGCCCCAGGCCGATCTGCTTCATGTTGTTGCCGCACGACATCCGCCGCGAAGCCTCGCGGGCGGCCTGCACCGCCGGCAAGAGCAGAGCCACCAGGACGCCGATGATGGCGATGACTACGAGCAACTCGACCAACGTGAACCCGCCTGGGCCACGCCTCACGGACGGCGAAGCGTTCATTGCAACGCGCCTTCATAGAAAAGAATGGAGCAATCCGGCCCGCGCGCAGCGCATTGTGCCGCTCACGCGAGGGATTGTCAAATTCTCATGCGGATTGCCGCACGCCGGCAGGCGGATTAAGGCAGCCGTTTGACGCGGATATTGCGGTACATGACGGTGCTGCCGGGGTCGTGGGCCTGCAGGGCGAAGGTGCCTTCGCCGATGCGGCGGCCGGGCTCCATGCCCTTGGTTTTGGCGAGCTTTTCGGGGTCTTCGGTGTAGTCGGCCGTCACCTTGTCGTTGATCTTGATGACGACGTGCTGGCCTTCGACCTTGATTTCGTACTTGAACCACTCGTCGTCCTTGGCCGGGGCTTCGAGCACCTGGGCGACCTTATAGACGCCGCCCGTTTTTTGCGGGTCGGCCTTGAAGCTGTTGTTGACCTGGCACTCATGGCCCTGGGCCGGCCAGTTTTGCTCCTGGTACTTGGTGTGGAAGTAGATGCCGCCGTTGCTGTTGGCCTTGGTCATCACCTCGCACTGCAGAACGAAGTTCTTGAACGGCTTCTCATCGCCGACATAGAACAAGTGGCTGCGGCTGCCTTTGGCGACGATCGCCCCGTCCTTGAGCGACAGGCTGTCCTGGTTCTCCGCGGCCTTCTTCCAACCATCGAGCGACTTGCCGTCGAAGATCGTCACGAAGCCGTCGGCATCGGGCTTCTTGTCCTGAGCGACGACCAGGCCGAGGGGCGCCAGAGCAACAATCAGGGCCGGCAGAAAATACCGAGACATCGAGCGTTCTCCAGAGAGGTGCGGTGAATGAACCGGTCAGTGTGATCGGCGGGGCGTGGGCTGTAAATCGGGGCACGACGTTCTGGCGAGCGCTAAGCAATTCGCAAGGCCCGCTTCAGGCGCGCGTCGATTTCAGCCAGCGTCGCCATCGACAAACTGCCGAGCACACGCTGAATGCTGGCAGGTTCGACGGTGAACAACCGATCGCAGCGGACTGACGAGGGCATTCGCAATCCGCAGATATTCCAGTCAGGGTGCTGGCGATCGAGGACATAGTGCGTCGGCGGGAGCGGGCTGCGGATGCGACTGGTAATGCCGGCGATGATCACGTCGAGCATCTGGGTCGAATCCGAAACCACCAGCGCCGGCCGCCGCACGTTTTGCGTCGCGTCCAAGTAGGGCACATCGACGAGCACGACGTCGCCCTTCGCGAGAGCGTGGCTACTCATCGTAGGCGCTCATCGCCGGATCGTTCCAATCGTCCGCCATCAAACGTGCCATGGCGGGTTGCATGGTGCGCGGTTCCCAATCGTCGAGCGCATCGCGGAACTGTTCGATCGTGCCCGGCAATAAGACGCACTGGCGGCCTTCCACAATCAGCGGCACAGGTTGCCCGTTGTCGATGGCTTGCAGTTGTTGGCTTGTGATCTGCACGGCGGTCTCCTCAAGGACAGCCTACGCCGGGGCCGCTCATCGATCAACACAAACTGCCTTGCAACGGCTGCAGGCCTCGATTCGGGGGCAGACACAAGGATCGCTGACCGGCGGCGTCAGTGCTCCGCTTCAAACCGCGGCGCCAGGCCGAACGCGGCTAAATGTCGCGTTTCCGCAGCGCGCATCGCTTGCTTTGCCTCGGGAGTCGTGTCGTCGTGGCCCACCAGGTGCAGGCAGCCGTGGATGATGTAGAGCAGCAGCTCGTCGTTAGCGGTCCAGCCGTAGCGAGTGGCTTCGCGGGCGGCGTAGTCGCTGCTAGCGATGATCTCGCCGTCGAGCGACTTGTCCACTTCGTCGCATTCCAGAACGAAGCTCAGCACGTCCGTGGGATAGTCGTGCTGCAGGTATTGCCGGTTCAGCTCGTGCATCCGCTCGTCGGTGACGATCGCGATGCTGATCTCGGCCGACTGGATGCCGGCCTCTTGCAAAACACCGCGGACGGCCTTTTTCAGCCGCGGCCGGTCGATCGCATTCGGCTGTTCGTCGGCGGCGATTTCGATGGTGAAGGGCATGGCGTGTGGGGCGGGCCTCTGGCCTGCCCGGACAATACTTGCGTAGGACAGAGCAGTGCTCTGTCCTGCCAGGGCAGGCCAAAGGCCCGCCCCACGTCAATCCAAATCGTGTGGCGACATGCCGACTGCGACGATGGAGCAGGCCTGGATCACATTCAGGCCCAGCTTCTCTGCCGCGGCGACCAGCTCGTCGCTCTCGCTGCCGGGATTGAGCCACAGCTCATCACAGCCGCGAGCGGCGATTTCTGGCAACGATTTGAGGCCGACTGCCGGCGGCAAATACACGCTGATCCAATCGAGCTTGACGTCGGCGGGAATTTCCGCCAGCGATTTGCTGACCGGCAACCCTTCGACCTCACCGCCCTTCGGATTGACGGGAAAGACGTCGTACCCGCGGGCCAAAAACGCCCGCACGGCCTTGTTTCCAAACTTGCTGCGATCGGCGGAAGCGCCGAGGATGGCGACGGTGGGCATTGGGGTGTCGGTTAGAGATGATTTGCAGTCTCGACGGAGGGACGGAGAGAAGGAGGGACAGAGTGAAAGTGCAGCCAATCTCTCCGTCACTCCGTCCCTCAGTCTCTCCCTCCCTCAACCTTTAAACTTCATCCACCACGGGATTCACGAGCTGCCCGATTTTCTCGATCTCGATCGTCACCGTGTCGCCGGGTTTGAGGAACACCGGCGGCTTGCGGGCGGCGCCGACGCCGTGGGGGGTGCCGGTCATGATCACGCTGCCGGGGAGCAGCGTCGTGCTGCCGCTGAGGAAGGCGATCAGCGTCCGCACGTCGAAGATCATGTCCTCGGTCGTCCAGTCCTGCATGGCCTGGCCGTTGAGGATCGTCTTGATCTTGAGGGCGTTGGGATTGGGGATTTCATCCTTGAGCACCAGGGCCGGGCCAAGGGGAGCGAAGGTGTCAAAGGTCTTGCCGCGGCACCACTGGCCGCCGCCAAAATCCTTCTGCCAGTCGCGGGCCGAAACGTCGTTGCCGCAGGTATAGCCCAAGACATAATCGAGCGCGTTCTCCTTGCTCACATTCTTGCAAGCCTTGCCGATGACCACCGCCAGCTCGCATTCGTAATCGACCTGCGTGCTCTTCAGCTTCGTCGGCAGCACGATTGCATCGCCCGGATTCTGCACCGCCCCGGGGTTCTTCATGAACAGCACCGGATACTGCGGAATCGGATTCTTGCCCTCCTCGGCGTGCTTGCGGTAATTGAGGCCGATGCAAAAAAAGGCCGTCGGCTGAATCGGCGCCAGCAGCTTCTGCACGCTCGCCAGGCGGCTGCTGACTTTGAATTGGCCGTAGATGTCGCCGTCGATCTCACGCGCCGGACCGTCGGCTGCCTGGCTGGCGAATTTGATCGTCCCGGCTGGGTCGGTGTAGCGGATGATGCGCATGGGAATTTCGGATTTAGGATTTCGAATTTCAGATTTGAGTTTCCAATTATTGCCTATTTCAAGCTGCTCAGAAACTCCAGCAAATCGGCCACTTGCTGGGACGTCATCTCTTGCAGCAGCAGGTCGGGCATCAGCGATTTGGCGGTCGGGGCGAGGCGGTCGATCTCGCCGGTGGCCAGGCGGACTTCCTTACCGTCGGCTTGACGCAGGACGACGAAATTGGGATCACGCTGGGCGATCAGGCCGGTCAGCACCTGGCCGTTGGATTCGACCAGGTAGCTCACGAACTGCGGTTCCACGGTCTTCGACGGCTCGAGGATGCTCTCCAGGAGCTTCGGCCGATCGAGCTTCTTGCCGATCTGGGAGAGGTCGGGGCCGAGCGGCTTGCCGGCTTCACCGATGCGGTGGCAGTTCTTGCACTGGACGCCGCTGGTGTTGACGAACAGCTCGCGGCCGCGGCTGGCGTCGCCCATGAGCGACAAGATCGCCGCCGGCTGAATGGCGCTGCCCAGCCGTTTCACGCGTTTTTCCTCCGGGACAAATCGCTCGAAGAGGTCGCGAATCGCCGGGTCGGTGTGCGCCGCCCCACGGGCAATCGCCTGCTCGGCCTTTGCCGAAGGAACCAGACCCGCGTCGAGTGCGGTCAGCAATTGCAGCGCTCCGCTTGTCGAGGCGAAGAGTTGATCGAGCGATTTGTCGATCGGGGGCGAAGTCACCGGCCCCGTCGGCGTCAATGAGGCGATCCACTCGTGAATCAGCCGCGTGCCTTTTTGGTCGATGAGCTGCGAGCCGAACTGCGGCATGTGGCCGCTGCCCAGCTTGCACATCCGGTAATAAACGACCGAGCGATAAGGATCACCCGGCGCAACGATTTCGGCCCCGGAGATGCCGAACGCGCCTTGCGTCGGCCGCAAGAACAGCCGTGCTTTGTCTGTGGGGATTTCCCACCGCACGTCGAAAAACGACGAGCCGCCGCCGCCGCGCGAATGACAGTGGCCGCAGTTGACGTGCAGGTAGGCCCGCGCCCGCGCCTCCAGCGTCTGCGAAGCGTCGTGCGGATCGGGGATGTTATCGCGCTTCCGCGGCAGCGAATCGGCCAACAGACCGAGGTGATCCAGCCGATCCGCCTCACTGCCGAGCATCGGCAGGCGGAAGCCGTGAACAGTGCCAACGCGGGTTGTGTGACACAGGATGCACTCGGTGCGGCTGGCGTGCCGCCACTTGCTGCCTTCCGCGCCGTAGTTCGATTCGCTCGGCACGTCACCCGCCAGCGCCGCGTCCGTCTGTTCGTCGTTCCAGATGTAGTTGTAAGCCTTCCAGGCATCGACATCGAAATGCAGGATTTGCGTCTCCAGCCGCCGCCCCGCGAGCGAGACCGTCTTCGCGAGCACGCCGCCGTCGGGGAACTGCCACTCGCCCGCGATGTAGCCGATCTGATTGTCCGTCTTCTTATAGACGCCCAGCTTCGACTCGCCGGGCAGAGCGACCAGCCGCTCCGCCGTGGTCCCGTCGGCCCACGGCTCGGCGTTGACCTTGTACGGCAACACGCCCGCCGCGGGCAAGTGCTTCGCCGCGCTTGCAAACAAACCCGTCTGGCTCAGCTTCCGCGGAAACGTGTCGTTCGCGCCGCGCCGCGGATTCGGCGCCAGGCGATAGATCGCGCCCGACGGATGATCGACGATCAGCACGTCGCCCGCGTGGTCCAGGCCAAAGGTCGCCATTTGCAGCGGCGTATCGACCAGCTCCTCGCGCCACGTGATCTTGCCGCCGGCGTGCTTCAGGCCCCAAATCTTGCCGGTGACATAGTCGCCATAGATGTAGGCGCCGCGCAACTCACGCAGGCGCGAAGCCTGCGAAAAATAACCGCCGGTAATCGAGCGGGACTCGACGTGATTGTGGGCGACGGTCGGCGGCAGGATCGGCGTCGGCCCGCGCTCGCGCTCTTCCTGCACCGGCTGCGACGCTTCGACAATGCTCCAGCCGTAATTGCCGCCCCGCTCGATGCGGTAAATCATCTCCCACAATTCCCAGCCCACATCGCCGACCCACAGCGAGCCGTCTGTCGGATCAAAACACATCTTCCACGGGTTCCGCATTCCGTAGGCCCAGACCTCGCCGCGGGCCGCCGCCACGTTGACGAACGGATTGTCGGCCGGAATCGAATACAGCCGGCCCTCTGCCGCACGATCGACGTCGATCCGCAGGATCGATGCCTCCAGGTCCATTAGGTTCTGTCCCGTGTTGCGGCCATCCGGCGGAAAGCTGTCGCCTCCGTCGCCCGTCGAGACATATAAATAGCCGTCGGGGCCGAACTGCAAGTGAGCGCCGTTGTGACCTTGTCCCTGCCATGTGAGCAGGACTTCTTCCGAGGCAACGTCCAGCCGCGGCGGATCGCCCGCTGCCATCTTGAACCGCGACACGCGGCTGCAGCCCGGCAGCCGGTCCTTCAGCACATAAGAGACATAGCAGTAGCGGTTCTCGGTAAATTTTGGATGAAACGTCATCCCATACAGCCGAAAGAACCGCGGGTCGCACGCCGCAATATCGGCGACCAGCTCGCGCTGGCCGCTCTTGGCCAGCGGCTCATCCGCGATCGAGTAGATCTTGCCCATCAGCTCCAGCACCGCCAACCGGTTCGTCCCCGGAATCACCACCAGCTCCACCGGCTGATCGAAGGCCAGCGCAGAGAACACGCGCTCGATCACATACGGCCGCGGCGGCTCCGGCGCGCCGGTGATCTTGGAAGTGGTCCATGGCGGACGCTTGCCAGGAGGCGATTGACCAGCGAGCGGGGCTGTGGCGGCCAGCGCGGCGACAAACATCCAAATGAAAGTACAGCTTCTGATAGCCGACGATTGTACCAACGGCCAAACGCGATATGCTGCGAACCGGTTCGAACTTGGCGGGAATCCGGCTATGCGACGGCTGCTGGTCAGCACGAGCAATGCATCGACCTACGCCCGGATCGCCTCGCGCCTTCGCGGGGCCGAGGTGGCGTGGGACGAAGGCCGGCCCCCCACCGAGCCATTTGCCGAGGGATTCGATGCCGTTGCCTTTCCGCATCCCAATGGCGACACGCCGGCCGGCCTGGCCTTGGCTCACCGCGCCGGCAAGCACATGCTGCTCTTCGATCCGTGGGGAGTCCAAGAACAGGCGGTCACCAGGATGTTCGCAATGGCCCGTGCCGCCGGCCTGCGATTCGTTGTCGCGAATTACGAGCGGTACCTTCCCTCGCGGCGGCTGATCCACCAGGAGTTGGCAGCCGGCAAGTGCGGCCGGGCGGGCCTAGTGCGCATTCACTGCTGGTGGGAATTGGGAATGCCATTCCGGCTGCATCACGAGCTGGACGTGGCCATCTGGCTGATGGGCGCGCGGCCCGACGTTGTCTATGCGTGCGGCGGCGACGCAGGGATCGCCGCTTACCAGCAGGTTCACCTGGGGTTCGCTGGCGGCGGAATGGCGCTCATCGACTATTGCACTCACTTGCCCAATGGCAGCCTCTGGCACCGATCGCTGCACGTCATCGGCTCTGCCGGAGCGGCGTATGCTGACGATCACGATCAGGCGCAGCTCGTGTTTGGCGGCGGCGTGCCGCGAGCCCCCAGGCGGCACGAGGGCTTGGACTTTCGGGGGCCTTCGATCGTGCAGGACTTTGTCGATGGCGCGCCAGCCGAAGCCGGGCTGGCGATGAGCCATACGCAGTGGCACTACGTGCGAGCCACCGCCGCCGCCGTGCAGGAGTCACTCGCCACCCGGCAGGCAGTGCGGGTGGAGGCCGCATGAGCAACTCGCAGCCCGTTGCAGTTAATTCCGACGTACCAGGTGCGCAGTACTAAGTACTTACCCATCACTCACCACCAACCATTCAACGGCTCCTGTGCCACCCGCTCCTCCATTCCGCTGCGCCGTGTTGAGCGCCGTCAAGCACGACTATGTCGCGCGGGGGATGGCGGCGCATCCGCGGTTCGAGCTGGTTGTTGTGGCCGACGATCCGCACGTCCCAGAATGGGCGCACGAGCGGAACCAGCAGTTGGCGGATGAATTCAATGTTCCCTACGTCCGCGACGTCGAGCGGGCGCTGGCCGAGTTCGGCGTGCAGGTGGCCATCGTCAGCCCGGAGGCAGAACGTCATTGCGATTTGAGCACGCGGGCTGCGGCGGCGGGCAAGCACATCGTGCAGGATAAGCCGCTGGCCACTCGCCGGGCGGACGCCGACCGGCTGCTGGCTGCCGTGGATAAGAGCCGCGTTCGGTTCTTGCTCTGGAACCGGAACTTCCTGCCGGCCGTGCAGCAGGCCCGCGAGCTGGTGGCGGCGGGCGCGGTGGGCGAGATTCGGGCCATTCATGCCGATTTCTTTTTCGCTAAGGACGCCGGCCCGCCGCTCGGCTCGCGTCATCCGAATGAAAGCCCGCGCGATTGGCTGACGCACCAGATCGCGGCCCACGCCAACGGCTCCGACGGCGGCCTGGGCACGCAGCCGCTGGGCGAGTTATCCATCGAGGGCATCTATCCGCTGGCCTACATCCAGATGCTGACCGGGGCGGCAGTGCAATGGGTGTTTGCCCGCACGACGGCCCATTTTCATCAGCTCTATGCCGACAACGGCGTCGAGGACCTGGCGACCGTGACGCTCGAGATGGAACGCGGGATTCTCGGCACGGTGGCGCTCGGCCGGATCGGCGCTGCCAGCCATCCCAGCGGCGGGGCGATCAAGCTGCACATACTGGGGTCCGCCGGTGCGCTGGTGATCGACGAGTCGCGGCCGGCGGTCGGCATCTACTACCGCGATCAGCCGCTGCTACAGGCCCGCGAGCGGCGCATGGCCGGCGATAACGAATTTTCGCTCGCGCAGATTTTCGCCGAGGCAATCGATGGCGGGGG
>Ga0184625_10001029_pt1 | contig 11379 bp, 9 predicted proteins | sample PLM3_30_b1_FD_133151 | JGI IMG/M metagenome (GOLD analysis project Ga0184625, IMG submission 133151) | Groundwater sediment microbial communities from an aquifer in East River, Colorado, USA - PLM3_30_b1 | ecosystem: Environmental > Terrestrial > Soil > Riparian zone | place: USA: East River... | reverse complement strand
CCGAGTTGACGACGCACACGCTCGAAGTACCGGGCGCCGTGCTGACCTACGACGTGCGCCGGAACGGGGCGAGCACCGCACCGGCCCTGATGCTCATCGGGGAGCCGATGGGCGCCGCGGGGTTCGGCACGCTGTCTGGCTACTTCACCGACCGCACCGTCATCACCTACGACCCGCGCGGCGTCGAGCGCAGCCAGCGGACCGATGGCGCGGACCGGTCCACGCGCGAGGAGCACGCGGACGACGTTCACCGGGTCATCGAGGCGGTCGGTGGGCCGGTCGATCTCTTCGCGAGCAGCGGTGGAGCGATCAACGCGCTTGCCCTGGTCGCGCACCACCCGGAGGACGTGCGGACGCTCATCGCGCACGAGCCGCCGATGGTGAACCTGCTACCAGACCGGGACGCCGTCGGGTCTGCGTCCCGCGCCGTGCACGCGACGTACATGCGCAGCGGCTTCGGGGCCGGCCTGGCGCACTTCATCGCCATGACGTCTCACAAGGGACCCTTCCCGGACGACTGGTCAAAGCAGCCCGCGCCCGACCCAGCGATGTTCGGGCTGCCCACAGAGGACGACGGATCCCGCGACGATCCGCTGCTCGGCCAGGACCCCGACTCTGAGCCTGAGTACCTACCCGATTTCGAGGCGCTGCGGGCGGCGTCGACTCGGGTCATCATCGCCGCCGGGGCGGAGTCGGAAGGCGAGCTGACGCACCGCGCGGCCGCGGTGGTCGCTCAGCGACTGGGCACGGAGTCCGTCATCTTCCCAAGCGGCCACGCCGGGTTCCTCGGTGGTGAGTACGGTCAGATGGGGGAACCCGAGGCGTTCGCCGCCAGGCTCCGCGAGGTCCTCGAGCCTCCCCGTCGATCTGACCTCGACCCGCCGCATTGACCGGCGGCTAGGCCGGATGCCGAAGGTGGCGAGCCAGGTCTGGCGCATCGTCCACGACGACCGCCGCGCGGTCGGCCTCGGTGATCACCGGAACCCGGCTGCCATCGAGCCGCAGGGCGCCCGAGCCCCAGGCGACGGCCTCCCGCAGCGCGGCGGCTCGTTCCCCGTCGGCCATCAGGGTTCCGGCGAGGTAGCCGGCGAGGAGTGCGTCGCCGGCTCCCACTGTGCTCCTGGGCTCGGCGACGACCGCTTCCGCGTGTAGGACGCCCTCTTCGTCGACGAGCAGCGCGCCATCGCTGCCCATACTGACCACGACTGTCGCGGCACCGAGCTGCCCGAGGTCACGGGCGGCGGCTACGGCGTCGCCGAAGGTCGCGAGCGGCCGCCCGACGGCCTGCGCCAGCTCCTCGGCGTTCGGCTTTATCACATCAGGACGGGCGCGCAGGCCGGCGAGCAGCGGCGCTCCGCTGCTGTCGAGCGCGAACCGCGCACCGCATTGTCGAGCCGCCTCGCCGAGCCGGGCGTAGAAGTTCTCACCCACTCCGCGGGGCAGGCTGCCCGAACCGAGTACCCATACAGCGCCGCCCGACGCGTCGACGACCGCGATCAGCAGCCGATCCGTCTCCTCCTTTGAAAGCGTCGGCCCCAATGCGTTGATCTTGGTGGCAGTGCCGTCCGGCTCGGTCAGCGAGATGTTCACACGGATGGACCCGGTCACCTGGACGGCTCGGTAGGTTACGTGCTCGGCCGCCAGCAATGCCTCCAGCTCGGCCCCCTCGGTGCCGCCGCTGGGCAGGACGGCTACCGAGCGCACACCGTTGACGGTCAGTGCACGGGTCACGTTCACCCCCTTGCCGCTCGGCTCCTGGTGCTCTGCGGCGATCCGGTGCACCAGCCCGCGGGTCAAGGTGGGGATCTCCAGCGTCCAGTCGACGCTCGGGTTAGGTGTCACTGTGGTGATCATCAGCGACTCGTCACGTCCTTCTGTCCGGCCCGGCTGGCGGTAGACGCGGGAAATCGTCAAGGCGGGCGTACGTGCCCGCCGCCAGACCAGCCATGAGCGCGGAGCCGCGGGCTCCGGCTTCCTCGACGTCGGAGCGGGTCAGCTTGCCGAAGGCCCGGCCCTTGACCTGCATGAGGGCCTCGCTGCGGGACCATCCACCGGTCACCACCATGCTGTGGTGCGGTCCGACGACCGACGTCATCAACTGGTGGATCGGCAAGATCTGCTCGGTGATCGCTTCCAGCGCGGCGCGCCACACCGCGCCGGCCGTTACGTCGTCACCGATGCCACTAACCGAGACGCGCGACGACCCGTCGAGACCGATCGACACCACACCAGGTACGGCTTTCGTCGCAGCAGCGTCCAGTGCCGCGAGCGCCTCTCGACCGCCGAGGACGGACAGGACCCGCTGCAGGGCGAGACCCCCCTGGGTCGCACCCAGCAGCGCCCATCTTCCGTCGATGACGTGCCAGCCAACCGTGACGCCGCCCTCGGCGAGCTGCGAGACACCCGCCGCCGGGAAGCCCGCAGGCACGGTACGAACGAGGGCCTCCGCCGTGCCGCATGAGTCGAGCTGGTCGCCTGGGCCTGCGGCCTCCGCACCCACCGTTGCTGCCTGGTGGTCATGGCCGGCGGTCGTGAGGACGGCACCGGTCAGGCGAGGTACTCCGAGATCTGCCGACACCCTCCCCAGCGCGATGCCCGACGTGACCAGCGGTGGGAACAGGCCCTCGGACGCGCCGGACCAGTCGAGAGCTTCGGTCCACCAACCACGCGCCGTCAGGTCGAGCCAGCCGGTCCGCGAGGCCAACGATACGTCGCTGGCCTCGTCGCCACCCATGCCTTTGACCACCCATTCGGCCACGCTGAGCCGGCGGACTCCTCGGGCCGTCGCGGGGTCGGTCTCCAGCTGCCATCTGTGCTTGGTCATCGACCACTGCGAACGCAGCGGCAAGCCGGTCCGGGTGCTGAATCGGTCCGCACCGATGTCACGGCCGAACTGCGTGACCTGCGAGAGGTCGCGGGCGTCGTGCCACGCGACGACCGGTACGACGGGTCGTCCGCGGGCGTCGAGAAGCACCCCCGCCTCGGCCATGCTCGTGACGCCGACGCCGGCCACCCGCCCGTCCGGCGCGTTCGCCAGGGCATGTGAAACCGCAGTCACGGCCGCCTCGAGCAGCGCGTCAGCGGGCATCTCGGCGCCGGGAGCGTCCGTTACGCCGACAGGTTCGACGTGGGTCCACGGTGTCGGGGCGCGGCCCATGGCGAGGACGGCGCCGTCGACGTCGAAGACCACCGCCTTGCTGCTTGTCGTCCCCACGTCGAGACCCACCAAGAGCTCGGTCACCTGAGTCCCCGCCCGTCGCCACGTTGCGTCCACTCGTTGGGCACGATAGGGCCATGGCACTGGTGCCGACAGGCAAGCTCGTCGACGAGGCTCGGCGCCGAAACAGCGGAGTCGCCGCATTCAACGTGATCACTCTCGAACACGCCGAGGCGATCGTGGCCGGTGCCGAGGCCACTGCTCGGCCGGTGATCCTGCAGATCTCCGAGAACGCCGTGCGCTTCCACAACGGCAACGTGCTGCCGATCAGCGCCGCCGCGGGCGCAGTCGCCGAAGCCGCCGCCGTGCCCGTCGCCCTGCACCTGGACCATGTCGAGGACCAGGACCTGCTACACGCGGCGGCAGCCGCGGGCTTCTCCTCCGTCATGTTCGACGCTTCGAGGCTCGGGTACGACGAGAATGTCCGTGCCACCGCCGGTGCTGTCGCCTGGGCGCATGACCATGGCCTTTGGCTGGAGGCGGAGCTGGGCGAGGTAGGCGGGAAGGACGGTGCCCACGCCCCAGGCGCACGCACCGACCCGGCCGAGGCGGTGAGGTACGCCGAGCAAACCGGCGTCGACGGTCTCGCGGTTGCGGTGGGCAGCTCACATGCGATGACCGACCGGACCGCACAACTCGACCACGAGCTGATCGCCGCCCTGCGCGAGGCCGTGCCCATCCCGTTGGTGCTGCACGGTTCCTCGGGTGTCGCCGACGACGAGTTGGCGCGCGCGGTGAGCCAGGGCATCGTGAAGGTCAACGTCGGCACGATCCTGAACGTGGCGTTCACCGGCGCCATCCGAACGCACCTCGATCACCATCCGGACGTGGTCGACCCTCGCAAGTACCTCACGCCGGCCCGCGACGACCTCGCCGCAGTCGTGACCCGGATGATCGCCGCAGTAGCGGCACCGAGCTCCTGACTCGGGGCAGTCACCGCCCTTCCAGAGCAGCAGCGAACATCGGGACAAGGGGCAGACGTGGAACAAGAGTGACCTGAAGCGCGTGGTAGACGTCCGGCTTGCCGTGCCAGGTCCCGGCTGCGGGACTCAGGTCCGCGCCCAGCTCCGCGCGCCACGACCCACGGTCGAGGTCGATGAAGTGCTGCTCGGCGAAGCGCCACCAGCGCTGATGGTCCTCGGCGTACGTCGCCTCGCCGGTCACCTGGTAGAGCGCCGCCGCGGCACCGATGGCTTCTATCAGGACCCAGTGCATGCGCGCCCCGGTGATGGGTGCACCGTCGAAGTCAGTCGTATAGACGAAACCCTCGTGCCCGTCGGGAGCCCAGCCGATCTCGACCGCGGTGCGGTACAGCGCCTGCGCATCGGGGAGCAGCCAACCCCGGGCGGGCAAGCCGGCGGCGGCATCTGCGGCACGCAGGTGCAGGCAGAGCCGAGCCCATTCGAAGAGGTGGCCAGGAGTGACACCGTACGGACGGAACGGGTGAGCTCGGTCGTCGGAGTTGTAGTCGACGTCGACAACGTAGTCGGGGCTGTAGTGCTCGGGCAGACGCCAGCCTGACTCACGGGCGATGCCGTGCACGATCCGCTCGACGATCCGTGCGGCCCGCTCCCGCCAGACGGTGCCCCGCCCACCGAGCGCGTCCGCCGCGGCGAGGAACGCCTCGACGCTGTGCATGTTGGCGTTGGCCCCGCGGTACGGCTCCTCGGTCGCCCAATCGGCGCTGAAGCTCTCCCGCATCATGCCCGCCGCGTCGTCCCAGAAGTGCTGCTCGACGATGGCCAATGCGTCCGCCAGCAGAGCTTCGGCGTCAGGGCGGCCGGCCACGACGGCCGCCGATGCGGCCAGGACGACGAAGGCGTGGGCGTACGCGGCCTTGGTGTCGTCGACCATTGGTCGCGAGGCGCGGTCCCACGGGCCGGCCGCCGGGCGGACCGAGGAGTACCAGCCTCCGTTGACGTCGTCGCGCAGGCAGCCCCCCTGCAGCAGCGCCGTGAGGCCATGGTCGACACGGTCGGCGTCGCCTTCCCGTCCGACGAGGGAGCCCAGGGCGAAGCAGTAGGTCATCCGCGTGCTGACCCACGTTTCGATCGGCTGCTCCGATTGGAGGCGCCCGTCGTCGTCGAGGTTGCCGAAGCCGCCGCCGGGCGCCCACGCTCCCTCGGCGAAGCGGAGGAGACGATGCATCTCCGCGTCGAGGAACTCGGCCGATGGCTGAGCCGGGCTTGGGGCCGTCCACGTCCCCGGGGCACGCACGATGGTCTCGTCAGAGCTGCTGGCGTCAGGGACGTCGTCCATGAGTACCCCCCAGTCGCTACAGACGTTGACGGTCTGGTCGCGCGATCTTAGTGTCGCCGGGACAAACGTTGTTACCGGAGAGGCCGCCAGGGTGAGCGCCGACGACCCGGCCGGCACAGGTTGGGACGTGCAGGTCGCCGGTCATCTGTGCGTCGACCTGGTACCGGGCCTGCTCGATGCCGCACCCGTGACGCCGGGCAGCCTGACCGAGGTCGGCCCGCTGGAACTCAGACTCGGCGGGTGCGTCGCTAACACGGGCTCCGACCTCGCGGCACTCGGCCTGCGCACGCTGCTGGTCACGTCCCTCGGTGACGACGTACTGGCCGGGACGGTGGCGGCCCTGGTCGACGCCATTCCCGGCGCCGACGCCCGCGCCGAGATCGTGCCTGGTGCGACGACGTCGTACTCGATCGTGGTCCAGCCCCCGGGCACCGACCGCGCCTTCTGGCACCACGTCGGGGCCAACGCGTCCTTCGATGGCCGGCAAGTGGACGTCGCGGCGGCCCCCCTGCTGCACGTCGGTTACCTCCCGCTGCTGCCGCGGCTGACCGCACGAGCCGGCGCGGGGCTGGTCCGGCTGTTCCAGGAGGCGCGGTCGGCGGCGGTGACGACGTCGATCGACATGTGCGTGGTCCAGCCGGGGCGCAGCACGGTCGACTGGGCCGACCTGCTCACCCGGGTCCTGCCGCTATGCGACATCGTCAGCCCGAGCCTCGACGACATGCGCAGCGTGCTCGCCCATCCTGGGCTCGAGGCAGCCGAAGCCGCTGAGTGGCTGCTCGAGAGGGGCGCAGCGGTTGTCGCGGTCACCGACGGACCGCGAGGTCTGGTGGTCCGCACGGCCGAGGCCAAGCGGTTCGCCGGGGCGGAAGGCCGAACGTCAATGCCGCTCGCTGCCTTGCCGGCGAGCTGGCACGACCGCCGGGTTGAGCTGCCCGCGGCGCCCGTTTCGGTAGTAGAGACCACGGGAGCGGGCGACGCGGCGACCGCGGCGCTGCTAGCCGCGTTGCACTCCAGCATGTCCCTCGAACGGGGTCTGGAGCTCGTGCAGGCGGCTGCAGCCCACCGGGTCGCCGGGCTGGGGTCGCTTGCGGGGCTCCACGGCCAGCCCCGAACGACGACTGTGCAAGCAGCATCCGACGAGAGGTAGCCATGCCCGCGTACCCCTACCGGCTCAACCGACTGTTCAACGCGGAGTCCGGGCGAGCTCTCGACGTCGCCGTCGACCACGGTTTCTTCGGGGAGCACTCGTTCCTCACCGGCATCGAGAACATGTCCACGGTCATCGAGACACTTGTCGAAGCGGGCCCGGACGCTATTCAGCTCAGCCCCGGCCAGGCGCCGCTGCTCCAAGCGCTGCCGGGTAAGGCCAAACCGGCGCTGGTCATGCGCACGGACGTCGCCAATGTCTACGGGAACCCACTGGACAGCCGCCTGTTCTCGATCGCATTCCCAGACGCCATCGAGCAGGCCGTCCACCTCGATGCGGTCGCCGTCTGCGTCAACCTGCTGCAGTTGCCGGGGCGCCCCGAGATCCGGGAAGCGTGCATTCGGGCAATCATGGCGCTGCGCCAGGCCGCCACTGCCTACGGCATGCCGGTAATGGTCGAGCCACTCGTCATGCAGGACAACGCCGTGGCAGGCGGGTATGAGGTCGACGGGACGACGTCGAAGGTCGTTTCCCTGGTACGACAGGCCCGCGAGCTCGGCGCCGACCTGATCAAGGCCGACCCGACGTCCGATCTCGAGGACTATCACCAGGTCGTCGAGGCTGCGGGAGACGTGCCGGTGCTCGTGCGAGGCGGTGGACGGGTCGAAGACGACGAACTGCTGCGCCGCACCCAGGCCGTCTTGGAGCAGGGCGCGCGCGGCATCGTCTATGGACGCAACGTCATCCAGCATCCCCGGCCGGCAGCACTCGTCGCCGCCCTGATGGGCATCCTGCATGACGGGCTCAGCACCGAGCAGGCCAGCACGCGGCTTCGCCGGACCGGAGGCTCTCCCTCGTGACGGGCGACCAGCAACCGGTCAGGGTCGGCATCATTGGCGGCGGGCTCATGGGTAAGGAAGCCGCAGTCGCGTTCGCGCGGTGGGCCGTTCTGATCGATCATCCCGTGCGGCCCGAACTCACCCACGTCTGCGACATCGAGCCAGCCGCTTTGGACTGGTTCGACTACTTCCCCTCGGTCCAAGTGCGCAGCACCGATTTCCGGGCCCTGCTCGGCCCCGATGGGCCCGAGGTGGTCTACATCGCCGTGCGCCACGACCTGCACGAGCGGATGTACGTCGATGCGATCGAGGCCGGCGTGTCGCTCCTCGCGGAGAAACCGTTCGGCATCGACCTCGCGGCCGCGAGGAGGATCTACCAAGCGGTGGAACGCCACCCGGAGTCCTTCGTCCGCTGCTCCAGCGAGCTACCGTTCTTCCCCGCGGCGCAGGCCGCGATCTCACGAGTCACCTCTGGGTCGCTGGGCCGCATCATCGAGGTGCACAGCGGCTTCAGCCACTCCAGCGACCTCGACGTGCACAAGCCGATCAACTGGAAACGCCAGGCCAGGTACTGCGGGGCGAACGGCGTCCTCAACGACCTCGGAATGCACGTGTTGCACGTGCCCCTACGGCTCGGCTGGTTGCCCGACCGGGTGTTCGCCGTGCTGCAGGACCTGGTGCCGAGCCGCCCGGGCCCGGACGGCGACCTCGTCCCATGCGACACCATCGAGAACGCCACCCTGCTGTGCACCGCAGCCGACCGGAGCGGCAGTCAGGAAGCCGAGGTCTTCCCCTTACACCTCACCATGAAGCGGATCGACCCGGGGCAAAAGAACTCCTGGTCACTGAAGGTGCTGGGGATGAAAGGTGGAGTGGAATTCTGCACGCGGTACCCCAAGACGCTGCGCGTGATGTCCGTCGCGGATGGCGAGCAGGTCTGGCAGGAGGTCGAGATGGGCAGCCAATCCTGCTTTGCCACCATCACCGGTGGCATCTTCGAATTCGGGTTCTCCGATGCGATCCAGCAGATGTGGGCGTCCTTTCTGGCCGAGCGGGCCGGTCAGCTTGGCCAGGCGTTCGGCTGTGTGACGCCACAGGAGGCCGTGGACAGTCACCGGGTCTTCGCGGCCGCCCTCGACTCCTGGGGGAGCTCTGCGGCGGTCCGATTGCCGTAAGGCAGTTTCCCTCGGCGGCCACGCGTCAACCCGTGAGAGCGGTGTCCCGAAGTCGGGTGAAGCCGGCGAACGGCTCCTGGCGCGGGCAGTCTTGCTTCGGCTCGGCGCCCGCCCGACCTCCATCGAGTCGAGACGTTGCTGCACCCAGCACAGGCCGTAGCGCTCGGGCCAGGTGCCAGGGACGGAAGCCTTCCCAGGGCGCCGGGACCGCCCGCATCGCGAACATGGTGGGTTACGAGAACAGCGCGCTGTATGCGTTGAGTGCTGGTTGGCCGCCGAGATGGGCGTAGAGCACAGTTGCGGTGGGCGGGATTTCGCCGCGGGTCACCAGGTCGATCAGCCCGGCCATGGACTTGCCCTCGTAGACCGGGTCGGTGACCATACCTTCGGTGCGGGCGGCGACCCGCATCGCGTCCAGGGTCGCGGCGTCAGGAACGCCGTAGGTGCCCGCGTGGTAGCTCTCGTCGAGGTGGATCTCGTCGTCGGTTAGCTCCCGCTCGAGGCCAATCAGCTTGGCGGTGTCGCGGGCGATCCGGCCGACCTGCTCGCGGGTCTGCGCCGCCTTCGCCGAGGCGTCGATCCCGATGATGCGCCGCGGCCGGTCGCCGGCCTCGGCCAGGGCGGCGAAGCCTGCGACCATGCCAGCCTGGGTGCTGCCGGTCACCGAGCACACGACGATTGTGTCGAAGAAGACGTCGAGCTGGTGTTCCTGCTCTGCGACTTCGTAGGCCCAGTTGGCGAACCCGAGCCCGCCGAGAGGGTGGTCGGACGCGCCGGCGGGGATGGCGTACGGCCGGCCTCCGAACGCCTCGATCTCCCGCAGCGTCCGCTCCCAGCTTTCCTTGAAGCCGATGCCGAACTCCGCGCGCACCAACCGGACGTCGGCGCCGACGAGCCGACTGATCAGGATGTTGCCGACCTTGTCGTAGACGGAGTCCGGCCAGTCGACCCAGCTTTCCTGGATGAGCACACACTTCAGGCCGACGCGGGCGGCCACGGCGGCAACCTGGCGGGTGTGGTTGGACTGGACCCCACCGATGGACACGAGCGTGTCGCAGCCTTTGGCTAGCGCGTCGGCGACGAGGTACTCCAGCTTGCGCGTCTTGTTGCCGCCGTAAGCGATGCCGGAGTTGCAGTCCTCCCGCTTGGCCCAGATCGCGGCGCCGCCCAGGTGGCGGGTCAGCCGGTCGAGCCGGTGCACCGGCGACGGTCCGAACAACAGCGGGAACCGCTCGAACGAACGGATGCGCATGGCGACCTCTCTCTCGGCTAGCGAATGAACGGCTCCTCAGCGAGCTCTTCCAGCGTGCGCCAGATCTGCGCGGTGACCCGGGTCGCCTCTGCGACGTCACCGGCGGCGCAGGCGGCGATCAACTGGTCGTGCCGCTCGACGGAGCGGCGGGCTCGAGCCCGGCTGAACTGGCGACGCTCCAAGCGGCGGATCAGTGGCGTGTACCGCTCGATGGTCGCGGCGAGGGCGCGGTTGCCACAGACCCGTACGAGCACGCCGTGCAACTCGTCGTCGGCGCGCAGCGCGGCGTCGATGTCACCAAGGCGCGTGGCCGCCGCGAAGCGGCCGTTCGCCCGGCGCATCGCCGCGATGTCGTCGCCGACGAGCAACGGAACGGCCATGCGCGCGGCAAGTTCATGCATCGCGCGGACAACCCCGGCGGCGTCGCGAACCTCATGCAGGACAAGTGGCGTCACCCGCGTGTAGCTCTGGGGCTTCGTCTCCACCAGGCCCTCGTCGGCGAGCCGCGCCAGCGCTTCGCGTACCGGCGCCCGCGACAGCCCCAGCCGCTCGGCGAACTCTGCGTTCCTCACGGAGCTGCCAGGGGCGATGTCCTCGCGCACGATGGCGTCACGAATGGCCTCGTACGCCATGTCGCGCAGCAACATCCGCCGCACCGGCTGCACACTGATATGTTAGATATCAGTTTCCCCAACGGCAAGATGCCCGCCAGGCCAAGGCAAGCTCGATACGCCCAATTGCGAACGGTGAGCACTGGGTCGCCTGGCACACTGACGGTATGGCCATGCCGCAGCGTGAGATGGCCCCGGCCGAGGGACACGAATTCCGCGTGCTGCGTCCAAGAGACGACACTCATCGACGAGTTCGATGATCGCAGGGTGGGCTGAGAGGTCGACTGCGGGGCAGGTCACCCACAGCCGTGCGGTGCGGGCGGTCGCTGCGGTGCTTGTCCTGGCGACCGTGGCCGGATGCGACGCCTTCGTGAGCGATCGTGCTTCTTCTCCCGAAACGACGGGTCGATCGCCAACCGCGGCGCCGGCATCGTCAGGCGAGGCTGTTGGTGTCGGCGCGGAGATCGCAGAGCGGATCCACTCGTTTGTGGATCCCAGCACGAACGCTCAGCTCCGCCCGCTCCGAGCTGTGATCATCGAGGTAGACGGGCATACGGTGCTCGAGGACTACTACCGAGGTTCGGCGTCGGACACGAGCAACGTGTTCTCGGTGACGAGTAGCGTCGTCGGCACTCTCATCGGGATCGCGCTGTCCGACGGCTCCTTGCGCAGCATCGACCAAACGCTGGGTGAGCTCCTTCCCGCATATGCCGCTGACATGGAGCCGGACGAAGCCGCGATCACATTGCGACAACTGCTCACGATGACCGCAGGGCTTCCAGCCGGGCACTGCCGCTGCCGCCACGAACCTGGTGGCACCGATCTCTTGCTGGCAACGGATTCCCCGCCGTGGCTGCTCTCGGATGACTGGGTGGG
>Ga0184625_10001027_pt1 | contig 11389 bp, 10 predicted proteins | sample PLM3_30_b1_FD_133151 | JGI IMG/M metagenome (GOLD analysis project Ga0184625, IMG submission 133151) | Groundwater sediment microbial communities from an aquifer in East River, Colorado, USA - PLM3_30_b1 | ecosystem: Environmental > Terrestrial > Soil > Riparian zone | place: USA: East River... | reverse complement strand
TCGCCGTACGAATTGGCGGCCAACAGGCACACCGGCCAGTCCGAGCCGAACATCAGCCGCCGCGGGCCGAAGGCTTCGAGGGCCACATCGGTGTATGGGCGAAGATCGGCGACCGTCCATCGTGCCCAATCCGCCTCGGTGACTAGGCCGGACAGCTTCGCCGCCACGTTGTCGCAGCGCGCCAGCGTACGCAGATGATCTGTCCACGGCTGCATCACACAGCCGGCGATGGGCGGCTTGGAGAGGTGATCGAGCACGAACCGTAGCTCCGGCAACGCCCGCACAGTCTCGATCACCGCGGGCAGCTGATGCGGCACCGTTAACAGATCGTACGCGAGGCCGGCCTCCGCGAGGGTTTGGAGGCCGCGGCGCACATCCGGGCGACACAGCCATCGCGGGTCGGCCTCGCCCTGCACACCGTGACGGATGCCGACGAGGCGGTCACCACCGGGAGCCTGGACGAGCGCGGCCAGCGCGTCGGACACACTCGGGCCAGTGAGGTCGACCCAGCCGACCACACCGGCGACGAGGTCGGATCCGGACGTGGCCGCCAGCCGGAGGAACTCCGGCGTCTCGGACGGGTCGGCCACCGTCTGCACGAGAACCGTGGCCGTGATCCCGGCCGCCTGCGCCGACCCCGTGAGGTCAGCCAGAGCGAAGTCGCGCCGAATGGCGGCCATCGTCACGGGATCAATCCACGGTTGGTCGCGAGTGGACAGATCCCACACGTGATGGTGCGCATCGATTGCTGTCATGATGCCCCTTGGGCAGGTATGTATGGTCAGAGTTCACCACCCCGGCGTTGTGCATACAACGCTGGAGTTGTGGCCGCGGATCGAAGGCCGGTCCGTGCCCCGACACGCCGGCGCGAAGCAGCACAAGCCCGGTCCGCCGCTCAATGCGTACGCATCCGCAGTCCGGCCATGCCGCCGTCTACGGCGAGGTCCGCGCCGGTGGTCGAACCGGCGGCCGGACTCGCCAGGTATGCGATGGCGACCGCGACCTCCTCCGCGGAGACGAGCCGACCATGGGGCTGGCGCGCTCGCAGTGCCGCCCTCTCCGCGGCCGGGTCAGGCGTGGTCGCGAGCAGGCGGTCCACCCACGGCGTGTCCACGGTGCCCGGGTTGACGCAGTTGACGCGGATTCCCTCGCGCACGTGATCCGCGGCCATGGCTCGGGTCAACGACAGCACGGCGCCCTTCGACGCCGAGTAGAGCGCCCGCTGGGGTAGTCCGGCGGTGGCGGCGATGGAACAGGTGTTGACGACGGCGGCCGACGGCGACCGCCGTAGGTGCGGCAGAGCCGCGCGGGTCACCCGGGCGACACCGACCACATTGAGGTTGAGCACGCGAAGCCACTCCTCGTCTGGGTTGTCGGCGACCGTGCCCGCGGCGCCGATGCCAGCGTTGTTCACCAACACATCCAGCCGCCCGTACCGCGCCACCACGGCGGCAATCGCGGCGCGGACACTGTCATCATGCGTGACGTCGCACGCGAACCCGGCCAGCGGTGGGGCGACCGTTTCGGAATCCAGGTCGAGCACGGCCACGGCCGCGCCGCGCGAGGAGAGCAGTCTCGCGGTGGCGAGGCCGATCCCCGATGCCCCGCCAGTGACGGCCGCGACCAGCCCATCGAAATCACCGCTCATGCCTGTCCCACCGTCTGCCGCTGCCGGCCGAGACCATCGATCTCCAGCTCGACGACATCTCCAGCGCGTAGGAAGCCGTAATCGTTCGCGCCAACGGCCACGCCCGCCGGTGTGCCGGTGTTCACGACGTCGCCGGGCTTCAACACCAGGAACTGGCTGAGGTACCACACGATATGGGCGACGTCGAAGATCATGTTGCCGGTGTAGCCGTTCTGACGCAGCTCGCCGTTGACCCACAGCCGCAGTCCGAGGGCTTGTGGATCCTCGACCTCGTCGGGTGTGACGAGCCACGGGCCCAGCGGGTTGAACGTCTCGCATGACTTGCCCTTGTCCCATTGCCCGCCGCGCTCGAGCTGGAACTCGCGCTCCGACATGTCGTTGGTGATCGTGTAGCCGGCGATGACGTCGGTCGCGGCGGCTGGACTGTCGAGGTAGCGCGCCGTCTGTCCGATCACGACAGCCAGTTCAACCTCGTAGTCGGTCTTGACGCTGCGGCGGGGGATCAGCACAGTGTCGTCCGGGCCGATGACGGTGTTGGGCGCCTTGAGGAACATGATCGGCTCGGCTGGTGCGGCCATGCCCGTCTCGGCCGCGTGGTCTGTGTAGTTGAGCCCGATGCATACGACCGTGCTCGGGGGTGCGATCGGGGCACCCCCCCGGCCGCCGGCGGGAAGCTCGTTCAGTGTCCCGGCGGCGAGCGAGTCACGGGCTCGGGCGAGCCCGCCGCCCGCGAGGAACCCCGCGTCGATGTCGGCGGTCACCGGCGACAGATCCCATCGCGTGCCCACGTCGTCGACCACCGCGGGCAGCTCCCGGCCGAGCGGACCGACCCGCGCCAGCTTCACCCGCGGCTCCCTCAGATTAATCCGACCTTTGCTACGTCTGATCGAGGATTCCACACCTCCTGATCCTTGTAAAGGTGACCAATAATAGGACCGCTGGTCATTATCCGCGGACGCCGGACCGACATTCATCGGATCAATCCGGTCGGTTGCGGACCGTCAGCGCCCTCTTCACGACCTCGGGGCCGAAGCGCGCGCGATGCCCGTTGGTGTGAGTGCCAGAGGTCGGCCCCTGCGTGAGCAGACCTACTCGGCCCGTTGCGCCGATTCGGCCCGCGCGATCAATGCGCGCAGTGCCGCAATCTCTTGAGCAAGCGCGTCCTTGCCTTGCCGTGTGGCGCGTACCCAGGTACGCGGTCTGCGCCCCTCGAAGGCCTTTTCCGTCGCGATGTAGCCGGCCTTCTCCAGTACCTGCAGATGGCGGGCGAGGTTGCCATCGGTCAGTCCTAACGAGTCGCGCACGAATGTGAAGTCGGCGCGTCTGGCCTCGGCGAGCACGGCTAGGATGCCCAGCCGCACGCGTTGATGCACCACGTCGTCGAGTTCGCCAGCCGGGTGCGTCATCGTGCTGCTGGGTTTGCCCGGATTTGCACTCGCTGCGCGGCGTTGGCCAGGCCGAGCGCGACGAAGGCCCCGCCATAGGCAAGGCCCACGACGACCTGCAGCACGTCGGTAGTAACGCCCGTCAACAGAAGGACTGCTGTGAGGACTGCGAGTGCGCCAGCGAGGATTCCGGTCGGGGCGTGCCCGGCGAGGCGAGCGAACAAGGCGTACCCGATCGAGATTGCGAACGCTGGACCGGCTGCGGCGAACCGGGGCCACCCGAACGCACCGCCTAGCGCGCCCGTTGCGAAGGCCCCCATCATGATCAGCGCTGTGACCGCCAGCCAGGGTGCGGGCGGTCGTTGCATGCCAGCGTGGCGACCACGCCGAACGAAGAATACCGCGGTCGCGGCGCCGCCGACCGGCCCGCTGACTGTCCAGAACACGGCCACCGCGGGTCCACCAAATGCGGCTCCCACCGCGGTGCCGGCGAGCATCAGACTGCCAAACAGAATTAGGGGAAACCAGAAGCCCCCAATACTTGCGCGAGTCCGTCGCCGGACTCCGTCGACGTCGGCGATCAACCTGCGAGCTTCTTCGCCGTGCGCTTGTTCGGCCATTGGCTTCCTCCTGCTTCAGGCCACCATTTCACTTTGCACTACGAAGTACTTGGTGTCAACAAGTACTCGCCGCTGGGACGTGTCCCTACCCCCCGTAGGCGGACACGCGGCCGCTACGCAGAATGACCCACATCGCGAGGCGAAGACGTGCGTAATTGTTCCGATGCGGCGATGCCGACCGCCCCCTATCGTCGAGCTCACAGTTCTGCGCTTATGTGCTGGGAAGGTCTGGTCTCATGGTCAGTATTTGCGTCGAGCGCCGCCGCTGGGACCGACGGGCCGGATTCCCGATGGAGCGGTGGACGATCGGCGACAGCCGCACCTGGATCTGCTCCCTCGCGCACGGGCGAACCCTCGAGGTCGGTGTGGGTACCGGTCTTAACCTTCCGCTCTACGACGGCGAAGTCGAGCTGACCGGCGTCGACGTCAACCCAGTCATGCTTGCGATGGCCCGACGACGCGCCGCAGAGTTGCACCTAAGCGTCGACCTGCGAGAAGGCGACGCGCATGTGTTGCCATTCCCCGACGCCAGCTTCGAAACCGTCGTCTGCAGTCTGGCCGTCTGCTCGGTGGCCGATCGCGGTGCCGTGATCGCCGAGATGTACCGCGTCCTCCGCCCGGCGGGACTGTTGCTGCTGCTCGACCACGTGGAACGACGATGGATCCGAGGCCGCCCAGCCGACCTCGCCGCCCGGGCTGGATTCGTGTCCGAGCGGCGAGAGCGCCTGCGGCTCGGCCTGATTGAGCGGCTCGCGGCGCGCAAGCCCGGCGATCAGTCCGGCGCCTCGTCAGGACCGATGCGCAGAAGTACCTGATGGCGCGATGTTCTGGTTGAGCCGGAACAGGTTGGTTGGGTCATAGCGGTCCTTCACCGCGACGAGCCTCGCATAGGTCGCGGGCGGATACGATGCCCGTACGCGATCTTCGCTGGCCTCACCGGTGAAGTTCACATAGGACGCCGCGTTGGGCCCGAGTGCGCTGCACGCCGAGCGTGCCCACTCCGTCACCCCGTCGAAGCCCTCCGCGCCCGGCGTCCGCGCGACCACGTTGAGGACATAGGGCTTATCGCGGGTGCCGAAGGCGGTCGCGTCGGCCGGCACCCGGCCCATGGCGCCGCCAAGATGGTGGATGTGGAGCTCCGACAGCCCGTTGGGCGCCTGGCCGTACGACGACATCAGCGCGTCGATGGTCTCCTCACCGAGGTTATCGAAGAAGGCCGAGCGGAAGTAGTTCGACAGTCCGCGCGGGTAGAGCGGATCGATGAGCGTCTGCATCGCGACGTACGGCATCGGACCGAACAGATCGGCCACCACCGGCGCGAGCACCCGGAACGGCTGGGTCGCGGCATCGCCGTCCTCCGCCCGCCCCGACCACACGCCGAGCACCGCGACCACGGGCTTGCCGTGGACGGCCTCGGGCAGGAATGGGACCGGCGGCGCCGTGGTGAGGTTGATCGCCAGCGACAGCTCGTCGGCTGCGCCGGCGGCTGCCTCGCCGAAGCCGCGCAGCACCTGCGCCGCATCCTCCCCGTGGTAGAAGACGGCACCGGCGAAGACCGTGGGACCCACGTCGTGTACGCGGAACTCGAACGACGTGACCACGCCGAAGTTGCCGCCACCGCCGCGAAGTGCCCAGAACAGGTCGGGGTGCTCGTCCTCGCTGACATGTAGGTATTGACCATCGGCGGTGACGACGTCGGCCGCGACGAGGTTGTCGCAGGTCAGTCCACACCGACGGACGAGCCAGCCGATCCCGCCGCCGAGCGTGAAGCCGGCGATGCCCGTCGTAGACACGAGACCCCCGGTCAGCGCCAGCCCGAACGCCTGCGACTCGGCATCGACGTCGGCCCACAGGCACCCGGCCTGCGCCACCACTCGGCGCCGGTCCGGGTCGACCCGGATCCCGGTCATGGATGATAGATCCAGGACCAGCCCGCCGTCACACGTCGAGAAGCCGGGAATGCTGTGCCCACCGCCGCGCAGGGCGAGCGTGAGTCCCTCGCTGCGCGCGAACTCAACCCCACGGAGCACATCGGCCACGCCGCGGCATCGGATGATGAGGGCCGGCTTCTTGTCATGCGCCCCGTTCCAGATGGCCCGAGCCTCGTCGTACGAGGGATCTCCCGGACGGAGCAGCTCACCGCGCAATGCTTGCGCGAGTTCGCCTAGTGTGGCCTCGCCCAGAGCCTCGGGGCGCGCGTCGGTGTTCGTCATCGGTATTCCTCCTGTAGCCAGTGCGTGCTGTCGTCGTTTCGTGATTGATGACGACGCTAGGCAGGCAGCCTTCGCAGTGACTTAGCGCGCCTTAGCGGGGCGACGAGTGAGCGCGTCGCGGGCGCCGGCTCCCGAGAGGCAGAGCGGCCGCCCGTGCCATGCCGATGCGGCAGCCGGCGCGGCCGAAGAGTTCGGTAGCCGGACGACCATATCTGATCACGGCGTCCCGATCGCCCGATTCGTTGGCGAGTTCGGCGGCGAGCAGCAATGCCCACGCCTCGAGTCGAGGGTATCCCTGCGGGTGAAACGCCTCCGCCGCCCGCTCGGCGAGGAGCCGCGCGGCCCGTCGTTCACCGCCGAACAGCTCGACGACGGCCAGGTCGAGCAAAGCGCCCGCCACGCCAGGCCCGTCGCCGACAGCCTCCCCGCGATCAAGGGCCATCCGGGCGAGCCGGCGCCCCTCGTCGAGCTGGCCCGCCGCGGCGGACAGGAGGCCGAGGTTGGCGAGGGAGAGGTTCTCGCCGCGTCGATCGCCAAGCTGCTCGCGCAGGCGGAGCGCCTCTCGGAGGTGCTGGTCGGCTGGGTCGAACAGGCGCCGATCCCGTTCGACACACCCCATGTGGTTGAAGGCCAGCGCTAGCCCGGCCGCGTCCTCAACCTCCGCGAACGCGTTGATCGCGCGCTGTGCGGCGTCGAGGGCGGCGTCCAGATCTCCCGCTAGCCGGTGCACGTCGGCGAGCGCCGAGAGCGTGTAGCCCCGCGCCTGCACGGCGCCCACCCGCCGGCCGAGTAGCCACGTCTCCTCGAACGCCGGGATCAGCATCGCCTCGACCGGAATGAGCGGTAGGGAGAGTGTTACGGCTGGGAAGAACGGAGCGGTGCTGCCGTTGATCAGGCTCAGCCTGGCATGGCAGTCGGCGAACCGTGGTAGCGCGAGGGCAACGTCTTCCCGGAACAGAGCGGCCATCGCGGCGAGCGCGCGGGCGGCGGCCGCGGCCGGCGCCGCACCGAGGGACTCGGCGTCGGCGAGAGCTATAGTCGCGGTCCGCTCGACCTCGTCAGGGTCTGTGCTCTGGAGCAGCAGGTTGCCGCGCAGGACCCGCGCGACCACGAGGTCCACCGGGTCATCGGACTGCTCGGCGTTTGCAACGACCGCATCGCCGAGGCTCGGCAGACGGCCGCTGAGACCCCGCCTGGCTTCCAGGACCGCGAGTGCGAACAGCGCACGAGCCCGCTCGGTCGACGGTGCGACCGTGACCTCGAGGATCCGCCCCAGCCAACCCGCACCCTCGACGAAATGACCCCGGGCGAGCCAGAAGCGCCACAGGCTCACCGCCAGCACCAGCGCACGGTCAGGGTCATTGTGCACCGCCCATCCGAGCGCGGCGCGCAGGTTGTCGTGATCGACGTCGAGGATCTGCGGACGCTCGATGACAAGCCCGGATCCCCGATCCGGGTCGTTGTCGCGCGCAAGGTCAAGAAAATGCCGGCAATGAGCGGCCTCGAACGGCTCGACCTCCCGTGCCGTAACGAGCCGCTCCCGGGCCAGCTGCCGGATGGTTTCGAGCAGGCGATATCGGGACCGCTCACCGGAGCGCTCGACCTGCACAAGGGACTTGTCAACGATCCGGCCGAGGCAGTCGAGCACGTCGGCCCGGGGGAGCAGCTCATCGGCGCAGACCTGCTCGGCCGATTCCAGTGAGAAGCCGCCGGCGAAGACCGCAAGGCGGCGCAGCAGCACCCGCTCGTCGTCCGACAGCAGAGCGTGACTCCATTCGAGCGCGGCACGCAGCGTCGCATGCCGCGTCACCTGACCGCGCCGTCCGAGCAGCGGCAACGCCTCGCCTAGCCGCTGGGCGATCTCCGCTGGCTCGAGGTGGGAGACGCGAGCCGCAGCGAGCTCCAGAGCGAGCGGCATGCCGTCGAGCCGACGGCATATCTCCGAAATGGACGCAGCATTGCCCGGGTCGAGGGTGAAACCGGGCCGGACATCGCGGGCCCGGTCGACAAAGAGCCGAACGGAGGCGAGATTGGCCAGACGGTCAAGATGGCCCGCGTCGTCCGGGTCGGGCAGCTCGAGCGACGGCACTCGAAAGGTGATCTCACCGGCCACATGCAGCGGCTCCCGGCTCGTCGTGAGCACGGTAACCTTGGGGCAATTGCGAAGCACGGCGCTGGTCAGTTCGACACACGCGGCGAGCTGATGCTCGCAGTTGTCCAGGACGAGCAGGAGGGTACGCGGCGCCAGCCGTGCGACCAGAGTACGCAGCGGATCCGAGCCGGCCGCGGGATCGAACCCGAGCGCTGCGGCCACAGTGTCGGCGACGAGGCCCGGGTCGGCGACCGGCACCAGGTAGGCGACCCAGACGCCGTCGGGATATGAGTCGACGAGCTGCCATGCCAATTCCTCGGCAAGGCGTGTCTTGCCGGCGCCGCCGACTCCGGTCAACGTCAGCAGCCGGGCCCGGCCCAGCAAGCGCTGTACGTCGGCCATCTCGCGTTCTCGTCCGACAAAGCTGCTGAGGGTTGCGGCGAGGTTGTGTCGCGGTGCTCCGGGCGCAGATGGCTTGGCCACCTCGGCGCTGCCCGTCAGCAGGTCCCGGTAGAGCTGTCGCGTCTCGGGATCCGGGTCCGTGCCGTACGCCGCGCGCAGATCACTGCGCAGCCGCTCATACCGGGCTAGTGCCTCCGATCGCCGGCCTGCCGCTGCGTAGTGTCGCATCAACGCGCGTGCCGCCCCCTCGTGGAGAGGATCCGTAGCGAGCGCACGCTGGAGCGCGTCGAGCGCCTCCGTCCCCTGACCGCCCGCCTCCGCCGCGTTCGCGAGCTCGACAAGGAGATCGCAGAAGCTGTGCCGGATCTCCTCGCGTGGCCCGGCGGCCCAATCCTCAAAGCGGTCTTCGGGGAGCAGATCCCCGGTGTACGCCGACACCGCCGCCCGCAAGTCCGCGAGGTCACCGCCGGTCATGGCACGGGTGGTCAACTGCTCGAAGCGTCGTACATCCACATCGACCAGACCATCCGCGAGCAGCACCACGACGTCATCCCGCAGCTCCAACAGCCCGTCACTCGGCCCAGCGGCGGCGAGCGCCCGCCGGGCGACGTGCAGAGCCTGGTGAAGGTTGTTGGCCGCGGAGATCGGGTCGCGATCCGGCCACAACGCGGCCATGAGCCGGTCGCGGTGCAGCCGCTGGTCAGGCGCGAGCGCTAGCAGCTTGACGACGGTGCGTGCCTTCCGAAGACGCCACGCCTTGGCGTTGACAGCCCGCCCGTCAAGCTCCACCGAAAACCCACCGAGCAGCCGGATCTGCACCCTTTGACCTCCCGGTCGAGGGTAGCTGTACCGGTCGCCCCGGACTCTCGCACGGTCCCCCGCGCCGGCGATGGGCTCGGATTAGGGGACATCGAGAAGCGGGCGATAATTGGCGTGGAAGATCTGCCTTCCCCACCTCCGCAGCACCAGGTTGCGCACGGCGGGTGGCAGGTTGCGGGTGCGATCCCGGCGGTGCGTCTGGGCGAGGACCCACCGCGTGCGGTGGCGCCGCCGAGCCTGGAAGGTCGCCATCGTCTCAGCGATGGCGCGCCCGGAGTCGAGGCACTCGGCGAGCACCAGGCCGTCCTCGAGTGCCATCGCGGCGCCTTCGGCCAAGTTCGGTGACGTGGCATGCGCGGCGTCCCCGACAACCAGCACCGATCCGCGGGACCACCGGTCGATGGTCACCTCTTCGATTGGCGCGATGTGTACAGAACCGTCCGGGCCGAGCATGTCGATGATCGCCGGCACCGGAGCGGCGAATCCTGTCAAGAGGGCCGCAAGCCGCTCGGTCGTGTCGTCACCCGGACGCCGAGGCGCATGGGCGGCGGGCTCGTCGCAGTAGCAGTAGACCCGGCCACGGCCGATCGGGACGGCCAAGAAGGTCACGTCGCGCCCGAGCAGCACCGTCCAGGTTGTCACCTCAGGCGGGCATTCGGCGACGAAGCGCCAGGCGCGCTGCCCCACCGGTCGGACCACAGTGTCGCCGACGGCGAGCCGGCGGACCGCGGAGCGGATACCGTCAGCGCCGATGACGAGGTCATAGCGCCCGTCGCTGCCGTCGTCGAACTCGACCGTCACCGTCTCGTCCTGCTGGCTGAGCCCCACCACGGATACGCCCATCCGAACCGGTACCGGGTCGCCGTGCGACGCGAGGACCTCGTGCAGATCCGCGCGGTGCAGCGCCAGATAAGGGCCGACATCGCCCCAGAGGGCGCCAAGGTCGATATCGGCGAGTAGCCGGCCCCGGTGGTCGCAGAGGCGTTGGTGCGCGATCAGCGACGCCCGCTCGGCGACCGCGGACTCCAGGCCAAGAGCACGCAGCGCCCGGGCTGCGTTGCCCGGTAGATAGATGCCCGCTCCGGCGTGCGTCCAGGCGGGTTCCCGCTCGACCACGTCGGCGGTGAAACCGCGCTGCCGTAGCGCCCGGGCGACGCCGAGTCCCGCGATGCCCGCGCCCACCACGAGAATGCGCAAATCCGCGTGGTCGAGCGCTGGTTGCCGGGCCGTCATGTCGCCGGTGAGATGTTGCGGTACACCCGGAATAGGTTGCCCGGCGTCAGACTGATAGTTCCGCCCTCGAGACCAGCGACGCTGATAGTGCTCGTGCTCACGAGACCGCCCCCTGTCTATCGTTGCCTTCCCGATGGTTGCGTCACCACCCCGCAGCCATGACGCTAGGGAGCAGCCGGCTGCATCGCGTCGGGAGAAATATGCAAAGCCGGGGCGTGGGTATTTCTGTGTAGCCGGCGGGCGGAGGTATCCGTCGGGTCAGACATGATCACCGCCTCGCGCCGACAACGCCGTCAGGCCGGCCAGCGTCCGGTGAGGCGACGTGCGCCCTCGAAACCGCCCCGATCGATGGCCGCCTTCACGACCGCGAAGATGGCCCCTTGTAGGGCCGCCGCCAGCAGGATTTCGGTCCAGTCTCGGTCCTCATCGGTCGCCCCGGGAGCGGCGTCCTCGCCAGACAACGCACGCCAAACGTGTTTGAACACAAACCCGGCCACAAGCCCTGCGGCGGTGCCCAGCACCAGCCCGACCGGCTTGTAGAACAGCTTTGTCATGATCGCCGCCAACGGGCCGAAGCTAGCGCGACGGCGATCCCCGCCACGACGACCACCGCGGGTACGACGTACTCCGCTCGCAGGTAACGGCGTGCCGCAACCCGGAGCCTGTCTTCGAGCGAGACGACCGCGGCGCGGGTTCGAGCCGGCACGTCCACCTTCTCAGCCAGAGCCTGTACCGTATCGGCGAGCCGCTCCCGATCCAACGCGATACGCGCCTCCTGTGCGGCAAGGTCTTCGCTCATGGCTTGTTTCTCTCCTCGATAGCGGTGGTGACCGCGTGTAGGTCTTCCTGCACGTTGCGCGCGGCCTCGGTCGGCACCGGCGGTACGGCCCGGCGCAGCGAACGACGCCCTACCAGTGCGGCCACCGCCGCGGCGAGGAACAGCACAGCGGCGACCACCAAGGCCGACGCCCATGCGG
>Ga0184625_10001026_pt1 | contig 11394 bp, 6 predicted proteins | sample PLM3_30_b1_FD_133151 | JGI IMG/M metagenome (GOLD analysis project Ga0184625, IMG submission 133151) | Groundwater sediment microbial communities from an aquifer in East River, Colorado, USA - PLM3_30_b1 | ecosystem: Environmental > Terrestrial > Soil > Riparian zone | place: USA: East River... | reverse complement strand
CGCCACCAGCTGCGGCAGCAGACGCCGCCCGATCACTCCAGTCCCGCCTGCCACGAATACTCGCATGCCGTCGTCCTCCTCATCCGGTACTGGCTCTCGTCACCGAGACGAGACAGCCGGCAGCCCTGTGACATGGGAGATAGCCCCGCGGACGTCGGTTGCGTCGGAACATCATCGAACTCAACGGGTAACGCCCGTCGGTGAGCCGTTCCGTACCGGTGACACAATCACAGCGTGGCCGGGGACCTGCGCGTCTTTGTGCTCGGTGGATTCCGGGCGGAGGTCTGCGGTCGGCCGGTGGCCGAGGTCGCGTGGCGGCGTAGCGGCGCAGCAGCGCTGGTCAAGTTGCTGGCCGTGACGCCTGGCCACCGGATGCACCGCGAGCAGCTGATCGACATCCTGTGGCCGGAGCTCGACCAGGCGGCTGGTACCAGACGGTTGACAAAGGCGTTGCATTTCGCGCGGCGGGCGCTGGCCGCCGGGCAGGTCCGGCTGCAGGACGACCTGCTTAGCTTGGAGGCCGACGACCTGTGGGTCGACGTGGACGCGTTCGAAGCCGCGGCGCAACGGGGCGACACCGAGCAGGCGCTCGCGCTCTACGCCGGCGACCTCCTTCCGGAGAACCGCTTCGATCAATGGGCCGAGGTGCGCCGCGCGCAGCTGCGCGCCGGCGTGGTGCGCCTTCTCCTCGATCAGGGCGTCGACCGTGAGTCGCGCGGCGACCACCGTGGCGCGATCGCGTCGTTCGAGCGGCTGGTCGGCATCGACCCGGTGCACGAGGAGGGGTATGCGCGCCTGATGCGCCTCGCCGCACGGGAGGGCCAGCGGCATGTCGCGGTCCGCTGGTACGGCCGGATCGTCGGGACCCTGCGCGAGGAGTTGGGCGTCGAGCCCAGGGAGGAGCTGCGGCGACTGTACGCCGACATCGTGTCCGGCCGCTTGGCGTCCGAGCGCGACCGGTTGGAATCGCGCGCTAGCCCGCCGGACGAGGCGGCCCACGCCGAACCGGTCGCGGCCGTGACGACCATCGCTGTGGGCGATGAGCGCAAGCTCGTCACCGTCCTGGCCGCCGACCTTCGGGGCGTGCGGGGGGACCCGGGCGACCCCGACCCGGAGCGCGTCCGGCAGGAGACCGCCACCTGGACGGACGTCCTGTGCGAGGTGGTGGATCGGTGGGGCGGAGCCGTGGAGCGGCTTGTCGGCGGCGGTGTGGTGGCGGTCTTTGGCTATCCGTCTGCGCGCGAGGATCACGCTGCGCGCGCCCTCTGGGCCGGGTTCGAGATCCTGCAGCGGGTACCCGTCCCGGTCCGGCTGGGGATCGACACCGGTGAGGTCATCGCGCCGGCCACCGGGTCCGCCTCGTTGTCCGGCCTCGGCGGCGACGTGTTTGATGTGGCGGCCTGGCTGCGAGAGGCGGCCGAGTCCCGTACCGTGCTGGTCACCGACCGGGCCCGCCTGGCCGCGCGTGGCGACTTCCGGTTCGGCCGGGCGGTACGGCTGGGTCGATCCGGCTCGCGCCCGCTGCTGGCGCGCCGCTTGCTCGCCGCGGACTGGGCGGCCGGGCGACGGCAGCCGGAGTCCGAACCGCCGATGGTAGGGCGGGAGGACGAGACCCGCGTGGTGTTGAGCTTGATCGACGAGGCCGCGGCGAGCGGCCGTCCTCGCCTCGTCACGATTGTTGCGGCTGCGGGGGTCGGCAAGAGCCGGTTGGTACGCGAGGTGGTCGCGACCGCGGTGCAGCGTCGGCCTGATATCCGGGTGCTGCGCGGGCGCTGCCTGGCCGCCGGCGACGGCGTTACGTACTGGGCGCTCGGCGAGATCCTTCGTGACGCCTGCGGCATCGCCCTGGGCGAGGCCGCCCACCTCGCCCAGCAGAAGCTGCGCACCCGGCTGGGGCAACTCCTGTCCTCGGACCGGATCGATCGGTCCGAAGTGGACGCAACGGTGTTCGCGCTCGCTGCTACGGCCGCGATACCGATGCCCGACAGCCCGCTTGACGACGCGCCGCCACGCGCCGTCGCCGACGCGCTCGCGCAAGCCTGGCCCCGCTTCGCCACGGCGGCAGCATCGAGCGGGCCGCTCATCATCGTCGTCGAGGACCTGCACTGGGCTGGAATGCCGCTGCTGGACATGCTGGTCCGGCTGGTGGCCCGCTCGTCGGGCCCGGTTGTGGTGCTGACCACCGCCCGGCCGGAGTTCCTCGAAGAGCATGCGGGCTTCGGTGCCGCTTCGGCGGACATTTCGATGATCTCGCTACGGTCGCTCGCCGAGCGGTCCAGCCGGGATCTGCTCGACAGCCTGCCGCGCGCCTCGACTCTCGACGCCCAGAGCCGCGAAGAGATCCTGACGCGTGCGGAAGGCAACCCGTACTTCCTCGAGCAGCTGGTCGCGCACGTGGCCGGCGGCGGGTCCGGCGCGCTGCCCGACACCCTCCACGCGCTGCTGGCCGCGCGCGTCGACGCGCTGCCCGTGCCCGAGAAGCGGCTGCTCCAGGCGGCGGCCGTGGTGGGCCGGGCGTTCTGGGTCGAGCCCTTGCGCGGCCGTCTCGGGTTCGACATCGCCGACCCGCTTTCCGCCCTGGAGGACCGCGGCCTCGTCCTGGCCCGCCAGGCGTCCAGCCTCGCCGGGCAGGTGGAGTTCGCGTTCAAGCACGCCCTGCTGCGCGACGTCGCGTACGCATCCCTCCCCGCGGCGCAGCGGGCGCGCGGCCACGCCGACGTCGCCGCGTGGATGGAGGAGATTTCCCAGGATCGGGTCGGTGAGGTCATGGAGGTCGTCGCGTACCACAACGCGGCTGCCGCCGACGGCTGGGATGCCGGCTCCACCGCGCCTGGCGAGGCCGAACGGGTACGGGCCAAGGCCTTCCGCTCGCTGCTCAAGGCAGGCGCTGGCGCCCGCCGGCGGTACGCGATCGCGAAGGCTATCGAGCTGCATCGCCGCGCGCTCGACTACGCCGCAGGCATCGGTGAACGCGCCGTGGCCGTGGAGGCGATCGGCGACGACCACGAGGTCGCCTTTGACGGCGATGCGGCCGTCGAAGCCTGGCAGACCGCGATCGGGCTGCTGCGACAGGAGCCGAGCCAGGACGACCGGCGCGTCGGGCTGTGCCTGAAGACCGCGGAGATGGCTGTGGCGCGGTGGGGCGGGTTCCGGGTACCGGCGGATCCGGCGCTGGCCGACCGCTTGATCGACGAGGGCCTCGCCGTGGTCCGGTCCCCGTCGGCCAAAGCGCAGCTGCTGATCCTGCGCGCGTTGTGCGCGGCCCGCTGGTCGTGGACTGGCCGGTCGGACCCGGTACCGGTGACCGAGCGCCGCCGGGCCGCCGAGGCGGGCCGGCGGCTCGCGGACCAGCTCGGCGCATCACCGCTGCGGGGCTTCGCCCGGCGCGGTATGGCCGCGGTCCACCTGGTCGAGGGCGACTACGACGACGCCGTCGTGGCGATGCTCGACCAGGTCGACCTGCTCGGGCAGGGAGTTCGCGGCCGCGACCGGGCGCTGGCACACACGATCGCCAGCCTCTTCATCGCCGACATTCGCGGCGACTACGAAGAGGCCCTCGCCCACGCGCGCGCGTCGTACACGGTCGCGCGGGAGCTGTTCCCGCACGACCGGATGCACGGCACGTTCCTAGTGATGGCGTGCCTGGAACAGCTCGGCATGTGGTCGGAGATCGAGCCGTACCTCGACGAGCACCTCCAGCTGCTCGACGGCCCGGAGGCCAGCGCGAGCTGCCCGTACATCCGCGGCGGTCCGCTCGTCGGTGCGCTCGCGCTCGCCCGGCTCGGCGAGGTGCGACGCGCCCGGGAGCTCGCCGCCTCGACGCCCACGAATCTCGACCACCCCGCGCAGGCCGAGGTGTTACGGGCGCAGCTCGCGATCGAGCTCGGCGACGCCGGCACCGGCCGGGAGCTCGCCGAGCGGCTGGTACGCCTCGGGCGCCGGCCCGCGCCGGAGGAGATTCCACATGAGACGCTTGCACTCGTCGAGGCCCTCGAAGCGCAGGGCGACCACGACGCGCTGATGCGATTCCTGCCGACCGCCCGCGCCGCCAGCGGCTACCTGGCGGTGCTGACGCCGACCTGTGACCGGGCCGAGGGCCTAGCCCGTGCCGCGGCCGGCGACGCCCGAGCGGCCGAGGCTCGGCTGACCCGCGCCGTCGCCGGCTTCGACCGGATGTCGGTGCCGCTACAGGCCGCGCGCAGCAGGGAGTACCTGGCCAGCATCCGTCCCGACCGCGCCGAAGAGCTCCGTCGCGTGGCGCTTCACTCGTACACGAGGTTGGGAGCTAAGCGGGACGCGGCGCGGGCAGAATCCGCGCTCGCCGCGGGGTAGCCGGCGACGATCAGCTCCAGCTCACCGCTCATCGCCGAGCTGAGCTCGAGCAGATGCCGCCTTATCTGATTCGAGTCCCAGCCGTAGCCTGCGATCCGATCGACCACATCGAACATCGGGCCGGCGGCCCGGTCCCGGTCGCCAGCGTACCGATCGAGGTCGCCCGCAGCGTCCGAGGCGAGCGCACGAGCCAGCATCTCGGCGTCGCGCAGGGCGTCGGTGATGCCGTGGGTGCTCAACGGGTCGAAGAACGAGCCGGCGTCGCCGACCAAGACCCAGCCCGGACCATAGGCCTGCCGGACGAAGGAGGGCCGGCCGACCCAGGTGCGCAGCCGGCCGGGAGGGCGGGCCGCGGCCAACCGGCCACCCGCTCCACCGGTCGCGGCGCCGAGCAGCCGGTGATAGGTCTCGCCGACGTCACCCCGTTTCCCGGTGGCGAGGGTCTGGGCGGGGACACCGGCGAACACGCAGACCTCACCGCCGTTGGTGGGGATCATGCCGGCGCTGTGGCCGGGCCGGTAGAACCATTCGTAGCCCGCGACGGGCAGCTCCGACCAGTAGCCGTAGATGACCGCGCCGGCGCCCATCCCGACACGCAGGGTCGCGGCGCCCGCGGTGTGGGCCACCGTCGACCGGATCCCGTCCGCGCCGACCGTCAGTCGGGCTCGAATGGCAACGGCGGCGCCCGTACGGTCGCGGCCATGTACTCCAGTGACCCGACCCGAGTCGTCGCGGAGCAGGCCCGCCACGCCGACGCCGAACCGCACCTCCGCACCGGCGGCAACTGCAGCATGCACCAGCACCGGGTCGAGCACCGTCCGCCGAGGCGCGTAAAGCGCCTGCACGCCGAGTGTGGGCTTGATCGCGACAGTCACGGAGTCGGTGCCGTAGTCGAAGCGGGTCTGGCGTACCGGCGGCGTGCCGGCGTCGACGATGTGGTCGAGCAGGCCCCATCGGGACAGCAGGAACACGCCGCCGCGCATCATGGCGTGGGTGGACAGCGTGTCGGCGCCGTACTGGTCGCGGTCCAGCAGCATTACCCTCCGTCCCTGCCGGGCCAGCAGCATTGCGGTTGCGGCGCCGGCGGCCCGGGCGCCGACAACGACGACGTCATAGGAGTCCACCGCGCACCCCCACCCGTACCGCGCGGTCTCCGATGATCTTGTCGGCGAGAAAGGCCGCGTCGTGCCGGGCGCCGTCGACGAACGTCGAGTTTCGCCGGTACTGGAAACGCAGGCCGACGGCGTACAGCCCGGGTACCTCGGTGACGCCCCTGCGGTGGCGGATCCGGCCGCCGACGTCCAGCACCGGGACCTTCAGCCACGGATACCAGGGCCGGTAACCGGTCGCCCAGACCACCGCCGAGATGCCGGCCCGCCGCAGATCCATCCGGGACGGGCTGGCCGGCACGGTCATGATCGGTGGTAAATCCGGCGGGCCAGCGGCCATCCCTGGCATCGCGGCAGCGTACGCGTCGATCTCGGCGATCAGCCGGTTCAGCCGCTGCTGCGCCGCACCGACGGTGTCCCGCAGATCGTCGGCAAATCTGGCCGTGATCCCGTCGAGCGCGCGTAGCCGGCCGACCGGCCGGACCCCGGCCCGGCGCAGCACGCCGAGGTCCAGACCACGGCCGTCCCCTGTGCCGGCGAGTTGCAGCGACGGCTCGGCTCTGGCGCTCGCCGGGTCGGGTACCTGGTCGATAGTGCGGTCGAGCGAGCCGATCCGGTCGAGCCACCACAGGATGTCCCGGCCCCGGTACCGGCGCGGCAACCGGGTATGGCCACCGGCGGCGAGGACTACCCGCCGCCCCGCACAAGCCAGCTCGTGCGCGATCTGCACACCCGACGCCGAGCAACCGACGACCAGCACGCCGCCGTCGGGCAGGCTGGACGGCGAGCGGTACCCCGCGGCGGTGAGTTGGGCCACGTCCGGCGCCAGCCCGTTGGCGAGTTCCGGCACCTTGGCGCGGCTGTGATACCCGGTCGCGATGACGACGGAGCGCGCCGACCACACCGCATCGTCGGTGTGCACCGCGAAGCCGGTGCCGGCGCGCTCCACCCGGGTGACCAGCGTGTGTGGCCGGACCGGGGCGTCAAAGGAGCGAGCGTAGTCGCACAGGTAGCCGACGAACTCGCCCGCAAACATGAAGCCGTCCGGCTCCGGCCCGGTGTACCGCCAGCCCGGCAACCGGCTCAGCCAGTTCGGCGTGAGCAGACGGAAGCTGTCCCACCGGGCAATGCGCCAGCGTTCGCCGACGCACCCCCGATCCATGACCACATGCCGGACGTCGCGATCGGCCAGGCAGCGACTCATCGCCAGGCCGGCGTGGCCGGCGCCGATGATGACCGTGTCGGTGTACGGCATGGTTCTCAGCTGGTTGTGACGTCGATCGACACCGGTACGCCGGTGGTGAGTACGTCGTACACGGCCGAGCGGGACCGCGACTGCTCCACGAGGCCACGCAGGACCTCGTCCGGGGCGTCGCCGGAGATCTGGAACGTGACCCGGATCCCCTGGTAGCCGTTGCGCACCTGGTCGGAGAGTCCCAGGATGCCGAGCAGGTCGATGTCACCCTCGACGGTGGAGCTCACCTTTCGCAACGCGACACCGCGAGCCGCCGCAACGTTGGCGATACCGGCGGTCAGACAGGCGGCGATCGCGTGCAGCAGGAACTCCACCGGAGTCGGCCCGTTGCCTGTTCCCACCAGTACGGCCGGATGGTCGGCCTCGTAGACGAAGTCCTCGGTCCGGGTGGTGTCCTCCTGACCTGCCCCGTAGAAGCCGCGGATGGTGCTGCGGTTGTGCGTACCGCTGATCCACCGGTTGGTCGCCCGGAACTGGAACTTCGCCAGCGCCGGGTTCGCCTTGACGGCGTCCAGCGTCGCGAACAGGGTCGGCGTGTCCACGCCGTTCAGCGGCGGACGGATCTTGTTGGTGGTGGTCGTCATTGTGCTCTCCCTAGCTCGCCGCCGGGCCACGACTGATTCGTGGCGGCTCGCCGACGGCGGCGACGGGACGACGCTACGAGGCGGCCGTTCCCTCGGACTTCCCGGCGTGTTCCCCCGCCGTTCCCGGACCGGGACGGCCGTGTCCAGATAGGTGCGTGCCCAGGCGGCGCAATCGCACGGGATCACGGCAACGTCTCGCGCGTGGCCTCCGAGCCAGACGCTAGGGTGCGCCACATGGTGGGTCGTTACCCGGAGATAGAACCGTACGAGCACGGCGTGCTCGACGTGGGCGACGGCAACCTCGTCTACTGGGAGACCTGCGGCAACCGCAACGGCAAGCCAGCCGTCATCCTGCACGGCGGACCGGGATCGGGGTGCACTCCGGGGTGGCGGCGCTACTTCGACCCGGCCGCGTACCGGATCGTGCTGTTCGACCAGCGTGGATGCGGCCGGAGCACGCCCCACGCAAGCGACCCGGCGGTCGACCTGTCCACCAACACGACTCACCACCTCCTCGCCGACATGGAGAGCCTGCGACTACACCTGGGCATCGACAGGTGGCTGGTGTTCGGTGGGTCATGGGGCTCCACACTCGGGCTTGCCTACGCCGAGCGGCATTCAGACCGCGTCTCGGAGATCGTCCTGTTCAGCATCGGTACCACCGGCCGTAGAGAGGTCGAGTGGGTTACTCGCGACGTGGGCCGGATCTTCCCCGAGCAGTGGGCGCGCTTCCGTGACGGTGTGCCGGCCGCCGAACGCGACGGCAGTCTTGTGGAGGCTTACAGCCGGCTGCTACACAATCCCGATGCCGCTGTGCGGGAGAAGGCCGCGAGGGACTGGTGCGACTGGGAGGACACTCACATCGCTGTGCGGACGGGACACCGGCCCGACCCGCGGTACGATGATCCGCTGTTCCGCATGGTTTTCGCGCGCCTGGTCACGCACTATTGGCGCCATGCCGCGTGGCTCGCCGACGGCGTACTGCTGCGCGAGGCGCAGAGGCTCGCCGGCATTCCAGGTGTGCTGGTCCACGGCCGCCTCGATGTGAGCGGACCTCCGGACAGCGCCTGGGCACTCGCCCAGGTGTGGCCCGATTGCGAACTCGTACTCGTCGATGAGGCGGGACATGGCTCGAGCGAACCCGGCATGACCGAGGCCCTCATGGAGGCTACGAACCGCTTCGCCGAGCGCCCCTGACGGGTACGGACGGACCCTCCGGGTCGGACTCCAGCGCGGGCGGGGCCTCAGGCTGCGCTTGCGGCGGAACTCTCCGTGGCGCCTCGGGGATAGCCGCGGCGACGGATGGATGTCTCTCCAGGAAACGGAGCAGCTCGACCGGGAACGGCAACACCAGCGTGGAGTTCTTCTCTGCCGCCACCTCGACGACCGTCTGCAGCAGTCGCAGTTGCAATGCCGTCGGCGTGTCCGCCATGGTCGCCGCGGCCTCGGCCAGCTTGTGGGAGGCCTGCAACTCGCCCTCCGCGGTGATCACGCGGGCCCGCCGTTCCCGTTCGGCCTCGGCCTGGCGCGACATCGACCGCTTCATCGACTCCGGCAGCGCGACGTCCTTGATCTCCACCCGGTCGATGTGGACGCCCCAGTCCAGCGCCGGGCTGTCGATCATGATTTCCAGCCCCTGGTTGAGCTTCTCCCGGTTGGACAACAGATCATCGAGCTCGCTCTTACCGATCATGGAGCGTAGTGAGGTCTGCGCGACCTGCAACACCGCGAACAGGTAGTCCTGCACGTTCACGATGGCTCGCGCCGGGTCCGCGACGTTGAAGTACACCACCGCGTCGACCTTGACGGTCACGTTGTCCCGGGTGATGCCCTCCTGCGCGGGCACGGGCATGGTGACGATCTGCATGTTGACCTTCCGAAGTCGGTCGATGCCCGGCACGATTATGTTGAGGCCGGGGCCTCTGATCGCCTCCTGTACACGGCCGAAGCGGAAGACGAGCCCACGCTCGTACTGTTTGATGACTCGGGCGCTCAGCCCGAACCAGACCGCTGCCGCAGCGAGCGCCCCGAGCAAGATACCGACGATGAGCATGACAAGCCCCGCGATCCATAGCGGTAATCCCTACCGGGATCGTAGCTCCGCGGGCCGTTGAACGGAGTTGCTGCGGATCGGTATCTTCTGCGACGACGCATCCCCACCACGATGAGGTGAGCGCAGACGATGGACATGCCGCCGATGCACTGGCCCATAACAACGGACGACCTGGACCGATGGGTAGACCTGGTGGCGCGGCATTCGCTCTGGGACCGGGTGGTCGGTGATGGTTCGCGGGAGTCGCTGCGCTTGCAGACCTCGGAGCTGGTGGTGCACCTGGCCTGGGCGCGCCGGGCTGGGCTGTTCTTACTGGCCGACGACCCGTGGCAGGACCTCGAGTTCGCCGGACGGGTTACCGATCGGCTGGACTGGCTTCTCGCCGGCCTACCAGCGGATCTTTCGTTCTCCGCCGCGGAAGCGGGCCTGCTGCTGGCCGTGCCGTTCCTCTACGACACGCTGTGGTCCACCCTGGCCGGCCGGGAACGTGCGGTCCAGCCGCACGACCTCACCCCGTCGCAGGACGCGACCAGCGAACGCGCCGCCTTCGAGCGGTTCGCGCAAAGCTATCCGCAGCCGTACCGCCGCGCCGTTGCCGCCGTCGCGCGGGGGCAACGCGATGCGGCCGAGGAGATCGGGTGGTGGCTGCTGCACCGATGGATCGGCCGGCAGCCGGCCGCGTACCACCCGTCGCTGGATCTCCTCGAACCGGTGGCCATCGGCGAAGCTGTCACCGTGTTCCGCCCGGAGCGACTGACCGAGCTGCTGTGGGCACTGCGGGCGGACCCGGGCTTCCTCGGCCGCACCGACCGCGCCGATGCGCTGGCCTCCCGGGCGGCCGACGGAGTCCGGGAGCGTCTCGTCGGGTACCTTCTCGTCACCGCCCGCGCCCTGGCGATGGAGGCCGCGGCGCTGCCTGAGGTCATCGGGGAGCATCTGGGCATCGTCGACCCGGTCTCGCCGACCGCCTTGCGGGTGACGATTGCGGAGGTCGCCTGGCAACCCCGCGGTACGGCGCTGGTGCTCAACGCGGTATGCACCCACCCCGCCGTTGAGGTCGCGTTGCGGTCACACATCGACGCGCTCAACCAGATTTTGACCGAGGTCCAGCGGGCCGCCATCTCGGATGAGACACTGTCGGCCCTGCGGCACGTGCCGACCCACGTAACGACGGACGGCCTGCAACCGGCCGAGCTGGCTGGGGTTCGGGCGTATCAGTCGGCAGGCGTCCGGTTCAGGCTGGCTGAGGACCGCGTACAGGAGTTGCTCATGGGTGAGCAGCTCTATGGCGACCCGGCGTTGGCGATTCGGGAGCTATACCAGAACGCGCTGGACGCCTGCCGATATCGACAGGCGCGCACCGAGTATCTGCGGCGAACCAGGGACTTCACGGACTCCTGGGCCGGACGGATCCGGTTCGAGCAGGGGATCGACGACGATGACAGGCCATTCCTGGACTGTGTGGACAACGGCATCGGGATGGGCGTACGGGAGCTGAGCGAGGTCTTCGCCCAGGCCGGCATTCGTCTCGGCGACCTCCCGGAGTTCCTTCAGGAGCAGGCGGAGTGGACGCGGCTGGACCCGCCGGTGCAGCTGTTCCCCAATAGTCGATTCGGCATCGGGGTGCTGAGCTACTTCATGCTCGCCGACGAGATCACCGTGGACACCTGTCGCATGGGCCGCGACGGTCAGCCAGGCCAGCGGTTGCGTGTATCGATCGCCGGCCCGGGCAGTCTCTTTCGGATCCAGACGCTGGGCCCGGGCTCCGCGTCCGGCACGACCGTCCGGCTCCACCTACGCGCCGGGGCCACTGAGGTGTCCTGTGTGGAGACTCTGCGTACGGTGTTGTGGGTCGCCGATTTCCAGACCGAGGCCGTCGATGGCTCGAGCAGCCAGGCGTGGCTGCCGGGCGAGCTGTCTGATGCCACGCCGCCGAACCAGTCCGCGGGCAAGGCCGGGCCAGGCTCGGGGGTGGTTGCCGACACCGCCGCCGGCGTCTGGTGGTGCGGCGGTGACGGTGGCATCCTCGCCGACGGGCTCTGGGCCGGGCAGGAACTCTCG
>Ga0184625_10001025_pt1 | contig 11403 bp, 8 predicted proteins | sample PLM3_30_b1_FD_133151 | JGI IMG/M metagenome (GOLD analysis project Ga0184625, IMG submission 133151) | Groundwater sediment microbial communities from an aquifer in East River, Colorado, USA - PLM3_30_b1 | ecosystem: Environmental > Terrestrial > Soil > Riparian zone | place: USA: East River... | reverse complement strand
AGTCGCCAACTCGCTCACGTGGGGCCCGGACGGCTGGCTCTATGGCTGCCAGGGCAGCACGGTCACCGCGAAGATCCGCGGAATCGAGTTCCAGCAAGGCGTTTGGCGATACCACCCTCTGACCCAGAAGTTTGAGCTGTTTTGCGAGGGAGGCGGGAACTCGTGGGGCCTGGACTTCGACCGGCACGGTGATTTGCTCTACAGCACAAATCACGGGGGGTTCACGATGCTGCATGGGGTGCAGGGCGGATACTACTGGAAGTCGTTCGGCAAGCACGGTGCCCTGCACAATCCACACGCATACGGCTACTTCGACCACGTCCCACATCAGGATTTCCGGGGCGGGCACGTAACGGTCGGCGGCATCATCTACCGCGGCGATAACTTCCCGGCTCGCTTTCGGGACAAGTACGTCGCAGCCGACTTGCTCGGTCACGCGGTTCGATGGCACGATGTCGAGCCGCACGGGTCTTCGTTCCGCTCGCGTCAGGGCGGCGACTTGTTGCTGGCAAACGACACCTGGTTCGCCCCAAGCGATGTCTGTCTCGGGCCGGACGGATGCGTTTACGTAGCCGACTGGCACGACGCCCGCACCGCCCACCCGGATCCGGACGCGGAATGGGATCGAAGCAACGGCCGCATCTACCGCATAGCTCACCGCGACCCGCCGCCGGCGGGCGAGCTGGATTTGAGCCACAAGACGAGTTTCGAGTTGGTAACGCTCCTGGGCCATCCGAATGATTGGTACGTCCGCACGGCGCGACGACTTCTTGCCGACCGTCGCGATCCGGAAGTGATCCTGCCGCTGCGCACTGTGGTCCGCGAGGGGGCGAATCAAGACCACGCCCTGCAAGCACTCTGGGCACTCTACGTGAGTGGCGGTTTCAACGAATCATTCGGGCGCGAGCTGCTCGGCCATCGTCACGAACACGTCCGCCGTTGGGCGGTCCGGCTACTTGGGGACGAGTGCCGGGTTTCACAGGAGACGGCGAAACAACTACGGCTGTTGGCGAAAACTGACCCGAGTGTCGTCGTTCGCAGTCAACTCGCGTGCTCGGCCCGCCGACTGTCCGGCGAACATGCCGTGCCCATCTTGCAGGCGCTGGCCGCGCAGCCGGACAACTTGCGCGATCCACACCTGCCGCTACTCATTTGGTGGGGCGTCGAATCGCATGCCGTCGTCAGCCGAAGCCTGGTGATCGCCGCATTCGGGACGCGCGGGTCGGTGACTCCCATGATTAACGAGTTTCTCTTACCGCGACTGATCCGTCGCTACGTCGCGGAGGGGACGGCCGCCGGAGACGCCTCGTGTCTTACTCTGTTGCGGACCGTTGGTAGCGGAGAGTCCTTTACAAAACTGTTCGAAGGCATGGAGCAGGGGCTGCGCGAGCGCGGATCCAGCAGCAAGGCCGATCCGGCACTGTTTCACGTAGTAAAGCAGCTTTCCTCGTCCGATCCGGCGCGTGTGCGAGTTCTGGCGCGGCTCGGCGACGTCACCGCCCAGTCCGAACTGATCGCCCGGGTGAAGGACCCGCGGGCGCCGGAGGCATCGCGACTCGAATCGATCGCCGCGTATTCTGACGTCGCATCCGACACCGACGGCGCGGAGATGCTGGCACTGGTGACCGAGCGCGAGCCAGACGCGATTCGACTTGCAGCGCTAACCGTCTGGGCTCGGATCGGATCCGAACGGCAGGCGGCCGACCTGATCGCGGCGTACCCGCGGCTTCCGGTTCCGGTCCGTGTGCGGACGCGCTCGGTCTTGTTGAGCCGACGTGCGTGGGCCACTCTTCTGTTCCAGGCCGTTGACAACAGACGAATTCCGGCAACAGACTTCACGACCGACGAACTGTTACACGTCGCGGGCCATGGCGACCGGAACCTGGACGGTCTCGTCCGTAAGCACTGGGGGCACGTTCGCAGTGCCACGCCCGAGGAAAAACTTGCCGAAGTTCGGCGACTGAATAACGACCTGCGCGCGGCGACCGGCGACGCCAAGTCGGGCCAGGCCCTCTTTACCAGACACTGTGCGGCTTGTCATCAATTGAACGGCGCGGGCGGCGCGGTCGGACCTGACCTGACTCACGCCAACCGTGGCGACCGCGACTATCTGTTGGTCAACCTTGTGGATCCAAGTGCCGTGATTCGGCGGGAATACCTGAGCTACACGGCGGAAACGCGCGACGGCCGCCGCGTGACAGGTATCATCTCCGCACAGACCTCGACGAGCATAACTCTCACGGATGCGAAGGCGGAAGCAACCACCCTCAAGCGCGATGAGATCGAATCCCTGCGTGAGTCGCCCGTTTCGCTCATGCCGGAAGGACTGTTGACCCCACTCAAGCCGCAAGAGCTGCGCGATCTGTTTGCCTATCTTCAGGCGCCCTATGTGAAACCCTAACCTCGCCAGAGGCCGTACATGTCCCGGTCACTTGTCATCGGAATGATCGGTTCGCTCGTTCTCACCCAAATCACCGCGGCGCAGACCTCGACTCGTGTCTACGAGAACAAGTTGACGCGTCTGAAAGATCCGAAGCCATTGCTGGCCGATTACCCGGACTTCGTCGCACCGGTCAAAGAGCTGACGCGGTATGAGGCGCCAGCCCTCGTGACTGATGACGGGGCCGACCTTGATGTGCGCGCCTGGCGATTCTCGTACAACGCTCGTGGAATCATCGAGATGCCCAACCGGCTGAAGGCGTCCGAAACTGCCGTCGTCATGGTCCATCCATGGGGAATCGACGACGGCCAGGGGTGGGCGACTCCGGAACCGGCCGGTGTGTGCGACTTCTGTACTCCCGCCAAGAACGCCCTGGCCGGCCGGCACACGCGCGAGGTCGTCAATCCGTTCCTGAAGTCTCTGCGCGGCAAGGTGGCATTCACGATGTTCAGCCTCACGGGTGGTGAGGACCCGATCCGCAAGAAGCTTTATCGTTCCATGGCCCATCGGCCGACGGATGAGGATCGCAAGACCGGCGCCAAGGAGCTGGACGAGAAGCTCAAGTCGTTCAAATATCAGGCGGAGCCGTTACCGGAGGCTTTGACCGTCTCGAAGGACCGTCCGGTGATTGACTACTTCAAACAGTTTCCCGGCCTGGACGCCGGCTCGCGGTACAACGGCGCCGGGTTCTGGGACCTTCCCGTGCCCGTGACCAAGGATGTCGAAATGGACCCGGACGACATCGTGGTCTACGACCAGCAGGGGTACGAACCGTTGCGCGCCTTCCTCAACAAACACAAGGTTCGACACGTGCTTCTCGTGGGCTACGCGACCGACATGTGTTATTGCCGCACCACCGCCGGCTACCAGAACTTGTCGAAGGACTTCAACGTATTCCTCGTCGGCGACGCAACGCTGGCCACGTTCCCAGCCAACGACTCGCCGAAGCACGCGACGAACGCTGCCATTTCGTTCGCCGCAATCGACCACCTGATTACGCAGGTGTCGTGGGTGAAATATCAGACCTCTGGGAAGTAGCCATGTCCAAGTTGCTCACGCGCCGGAGTTTTGTCGCGGCCGCGTCGGCTGGCGCCATGGGATTGGCAGCCTACCGCTCCGGTCGCGCCGACCCGACTCATGCCGGCAAGGCATTGATTGCCATCACCCTCGATCTGGAGATGAGCCGCAACTTCCCGAAATGGGAGGACACGCACTGGGACTACGAGAAGGGGAACCTGGACGAAGCGGCCAAGAAGTACACGGTTGGAGTGTGTCGGCGGGTGAAGGCTGCCGGCGGGTTAGTGCACCTCTTCGTCGTCGGCCGGCTTTTCGAACAGGAGAACATTGGCTGGCTTAAAGACCTCGCGCGTGACGGCCACCCGATCGGGAATCACACGTACGACCACGTCAACGTGCTCGCAAAGAAAGCGGAAGACATCCAGTTCCGATTCCGGCGATCGCCCTGGCTGATCGAGGGACGCGCGCCGGAGCAGGTTATCGTCGAGAACATTCGACTGACGACGGCGGCGCTGAAGACACGCATTGGTGTGGATCCCGCGGGATTCCGCACTCCCGGCGGGTTCACCGATGGCCTCGCGGACCGCGCGGATATCCGGAAATGGCTCGTCGATCTCGGCTTTACCTGGGTCAGCAGCAAATACCCGGCCCATCCAATGACCGAGCCCGGCAAGGAACCGACGGAAGATATTGTGCGAGCAATCGTAGCCGCTCAAGAGAAGGCCCAGCCGTTCCGCTATCCAGACGGGCTCATTGAAGTCCCCATGAGCCCGATCAGTGATATTGGGGCGTTTCGCGGCGGCCGGTGGAAACTCGACTGGTTCTTGTCGGCCATCCGAACGGCCGTGGAATGGGTTGTCGACAAGCGTGCCGCTTTCGACTTCCTTGCGCATCCGTCGTGTCTGGGAATCGTCGATCCGGAATTCAGAACGGTCGACCTGATCCTCGACCTTGTCAAGCGCGCTGATGGGAAGGCAGCAATTGTCGCCCTGGATGCGCTTACGGCGCGTGTCACGAAGACATGACCACCTGGGGAACGTATGTCAGCCCAACAGGTTGCTTGCATATGTTCCAGTAAACGAACATCGCCCTCCTGAAGTTCGGTGCGTACTTGTTTGATGCCCGGTACTCAGGCTTGTGGGCCTACCCGATTGACAACACTCCGATGGGGCCGAATTGCTGGAAAAACGACGAGTTCGTGTGGCTGGTCCCCACAGCTCAGGCCCAGTTGCAAGGTTGGCACTCTGGAGCAATTACGGTTTAGCGCCGAACCAACGGCTGAAGCTGACCGGAGTCGCCATCCTGGTTTTCCGGGCTTCAACGTCCTTGCAGGCTGCCCCGGCAGCCTAGCCTGAGCGTTCGGCAATGGACTGTTGAGCGTTCGCTGGCAAACCAGAAACGAAAGCCCGATGAGTACTGGCCAACAGCCGCGCGCGACGGGACCAGCCTCTTGATCGTCGTCCTCGGGAGATTCCTGAATGATCTTACGCCGCGCAGCACTCGCTATTCTTCTCGGCGTCTCCACGAACAATCTTGTCGCACAAACGCCGCTTGAACCAGCAAAGATTCCCCCCTGGGTTCAGGACACGTTAGGCGTCGGCTACACGCTCTCCGGGATGAACACGGCCCAGCGAGCTGAAGCGGTCAAGCACGGCGTCTCGATCAGCGAATTGGGTTTCGTTGATCCATACTTCCCCTATTACGACAGCAAGCTTCTCAAGAAACGCAGCCCGCACGTACCGCTCGACCGATTGCAAAAGAACATCGCCGAGTACAAGAGGCTCGGCATCCGAATCCTTGCCGTTTACCCGCCGACGCTGCAGGGCGAAGTCTACGAGGCACATCCCGATTGGCGGCGCATCCCAACCGATACGACGACCATTCCGCAAATGGACATGAAGAAGTTCGGCCACGGCGGAATGCTCTGCCCGCTCGGACCGTATGGCGATTTCTTCGTCGATGTGCTGGCCGAGATTCTGGAGAAGCATCCGGATGTCGATGCGTTCAGTTTCGACGGCCTGCATCACGGCGGCGGCTGTTACTGCGAACATTGCCGGAAGAACTACAAGGCGGACACGGGCAAGTCGATTCCAAAGATGGACCTGAACGACCCGGAAGCGCGCCGCTACCAGCATTGGGCGGATCGCAAGCTCGAAGACCTGGTGCAGCGCGCGCAAACGAGGCTCAAGAAGATCAAGCCGGACGTGGCCCTCGTGACGTGGACGACAAACTCTGGGCGGTTCGGCCACTTCCTCAGCGTGCCGCGAAACATGCCGGCACGCATGAACTTGCTGTTTGACGCACCCGATCAGGAATTCTGGCTCGACGAATCGAATCGCGGCAACAGCATCGTCCCAGCGTTCGGCGTCGCGTATGCGTGGGCAGCGACGAATCATCGCGTCGCGTTCAGTGAGCCGTACCTCATGAGCCACGGCAACCCGTATGGCAAAGACAGTTTCCCAGCCCACGAAATCCTGCGCCGGATGCTGTTGTGCGCGACCTACGGTTGCGCACCGAGCATCGCCGTGGGTCAACTGCCACGGATGCAGAAGGAGGTCTTCGCGTGTCTCGATGAAGTCCAGAAGCGGAAGCCGTGGCTGACGCACAAGGTGCCGGAACCGTGGGCTGCATTGGTCATGAGCGATAACACGAAAACCTTTTACGGCCGCTTGGCGGGCAAAGTTGAGGAGCGGTATCTCGCGCATGTCTTCGGCGCGTTCCGCGCTTGCGTGGAAGAGCATCTCCCGACCACGGTGATCGAGGATTGGAACTTGACGCCGGACGAGTTGAGGAAGTTCGCCGCGCTGATTCTGCCAAATACAGCCTGTCTCGAAGAGCGACAACTGCGGGCGATCGACGAGTACGTGCGAAGCGGCGGCGGCCTCGTCGCAAGTCTGGACACGTCGTTATTCAACGAGTACGGCGATCCGCGACCGAACTTCGGTCTGGCGGACGTGTTCGGCGTCGATTATCGCGGGCTGCCCGATTCCTCAGCCGTGAAAGATGGAATTGACGTCAACTTCGCGAAATCCATCGGCGCCGACTACTGGGAAAAACGGCGCAACATTTTCCAGACCCGGCTATTGCCGAATACGATCCTCACGGCGAACGCGAAAGTCGCGTCCTACGTCGGCAGCGATCCGGTGACGTTCAAGGGGCCGGCCGTGCGGGTGAAGCCGCGCAATGGCTCGGCCGTGATTGCCACGGTGCAAGCGCCGCGCGCGGAGCAGGCTCCACTTCCCGCTGTGGTGATGCGAGCGCACGGCAAGGGACGCGTCGTATACCTCCCTGCGGGCTTCGATGCGTCTTACTATCAATACCCGTACCCGTATCAGAGGCTGATACTCCGCGAGGTCATTGCCTGGGCCGCCGGCGAAGTCGCACCGCCGGTGCGCGTTGATGGACCAATGTGTGTGCATTCCACCGTAATGCGCCAGACGAAGGACGGCGGGCAGCGGCTGATCGTGCATCTTTTCAACAACCTAAACACGACCGGCGGTCACGCATTTCCGAACGATGATGTACCGCTTCGGGAAGAGACGCTGCCGGTTCACGACCTTCGAGTGACGTTCCGCACGGGTACGAAGCTGAAAACCGTGAGCTTGCAACCGGAAGGCAAGATTCTGGAACGCAAGCCAACGGTGAATGGAACCTCCGTAATTGTGCCAAGGCTTGATGTGCACTGCATGGTCGTAGCGGAGTTGGAGGATTGAGAGACAACAATGCCGTCACAATCGGATGAACTCGGCGTGCGGTAGAGGAGCGACTGCCGCCGCGGCGCATCGGCTTGTGGCCGAACGGATCTGGCGGTTAGCGCGTAGTGCCCCTCCGCGGATCGACGGGGCGCGGCGGAATCGGCCCACAGCCGAACCCGCCGTTGCACCCGACGCACGGCGGCATTAGCTTGGAACCGATCTGACGGTCGGCCGACACCGCCCGACGGGGTCCGCCGCTCTGTCGGGCTGGGACTTGCCAATGGATCTCGACACGGACAAGATCGACGACGCGGTCCTGGCCCTTCTCGTGCTCGGGTTGCACGGCGGCGGGCGGGCTTGGAAGGGGTACGACTGGGAGGCGATGAACCGGCTGCACGAGCAGGGCTACATCACCGACCCCCGCGGGCGCGCCAAGTCCGTCGTGTTTACCGAGGAGGGGCTGGCTCGGGCGGAGCAGCTCCTGGTCAAGTTGTTCGGTAAGGCCGCCGAACGCGACGGTGGACCTGACACGGACCGCGATTCGCGTTAGTGTGGATGTGAGTCACCGTACGCGGCGATCGCCCGGGGGTGAGGGCTCCGAGGACAGGAGGACCGGCGGATGTTGTCGGAGGTGCATGGCCTGAGTGAGCGCTGGTTTCAGGCGTGGCTGGAGAAGGACGCTGCGACCGTGGAACGACTGGCGGCCGAGGATTACGCCTACGTCGCCCCTGGCGGGTTGGTCCTCAATCGTCAGGCCATCCTGGCCATCGTGCGTTCCCCGAGCTATCGGCTGGATCATGGCACGCGCACCGAGATCGTTGTCCGTGCCGTGGGCCATGAGGCGGCCGTGGTTCGGCACCGCTATCAGGGCGCCGGCACGTTTGCGGGCACTTCCTTCACGGATGACCACCGGTGCGTCATGGTCTGGGAAAAACACGCCGGCGAATGGCGACTCGTGATGGAGCAGTGCTCCTTCGGCAGCAAGTAAAGGGCGCGAGTGCTGCCCCGGCCTGGCAGAGGGTATCACGCCGAACCAGGCCCTGAGGCAGACGGCAGCCGCGATGCTGGTTTCTCGGACTTCGAAGTCTGACAGCCCAGCCGCCACGGGTCAGCCTCTCGTTCGACAGCGCGGGCAACGATGCGTCAAAAGAACCGCTTGTCCACTTCACGCGAACCCCGGCGTTGCACTCGACTCGCCACCAGCACGGGGGGTGCGATGCGTCTGTTTCAGGACCCCGCTGGTGACGCTGGTCATTTGCTGTCGCAGTTGATCAGCTCCAGCACCATCTCAGACCCGGCCACGATCCAGCTTTGCCGGACTAGCCGGCCATCGGTGTCGTACCAAAGGGTCACGTCGCGCCCGCCCGACACGTGATATCTGGTTGCCGGAATGTTTTTCTGGGCCGCCCGCACCGTCTCGTCGCGGACCTTGTCCAGTCGCCCCGTTGTGATTCGCCCGCTGTCGGCATCGAGGAAGGTCACCGGACCGGGGGTGGCGAGTTGGGCGAACGTCGTGGGCCAGACCGGCCCCGGGACGTCGCGCAGCCTTCCATTGGCCCTCAACGTCCCGGATCTCGCGTCGAATGTCAGTTGGTACGCGGCCCCGTCCTCCTCGGCTGAGGACCGCAGTCGGATCGCCTGACCGTCCCGCCAGACCTCCTGGCTGGCCAAGGTGTACTGGTAGGACCCGACCGGAGTCCGCGTGTTGACGTGGACGGCAACGGCGTACTCCTTCGCCCCACCTCCGGACGACATGTGCATTTCCATGGTGCCTGCCGGCTCTCCGTCGCGCCAGACGCGGAACGTCCTCGTCTCCTCCGCCGCGACCGGCAAGGCAGCTAGTACCAGACTGGTGAGTCCGATCCAACAATCACTCCACATATCGTCCTCGCTGCGCCGTGATATCTGCGCGCGTGAGTTCAGCCAGCCCGACTGGGGCCCGGAACCACTTGCCATTCGGTGAAGGTCGACTCCTCCGCGTCGCCATCCGGGTGGGCGTCCAGAATCAGCCGCCGAATTACGGCCGTCAGCCGATGAAACGAGATCGGGTGGGACACGACTAGCCCCCCGACCGCCTTCACCTGGGCCGCGGCTGCCTGGTCATTCACCCCGGCGAGGCAGCAACAAGGCACGCCCGGGTAGTGCCTCCGGAGCCAGCCGAGGAATTCGGCGACCGGCAGATCCGGAAGGGCCACACTGACGAGCATCGCGTCGATCTCGCCTGTGTGCCTCAGGTAGGTGTCCACTGCCACTTCCCCGGACGGGGCAGTCCATACGACGAATCCAGCGGCGGTCAGGTCCTGCGCGAGCCCCAGCCGGTTCGCCCGGTCGTCGTCAACGACCAAGAGGCCGGGGCCGCGGGCCGGCATCGGCAGGATGTCTGTTTCGGGCCGATTTTCGATTGGACAAAGCATGGCTGTCTCTCTTTGAAGAAGCGTGCGCGCGGTGAGGTTAGCCGACCGGGTCCGCCGGCGGATGCAACCGTTCTCATTGGCGGCGTTGTCAGCGGACACGGGGAGTGGGGACGACCCTCCATAGTCATCAAGGCCGGTCCGGGAACGGGAGTACTAAGGCAACCAGTGTGCCGCAGGTGACTGCGCCGATGAAGCGAGAATTCCCGCAGAAATGTGCGGCCTGGCCCGGCACCCGCGTCAGACAAGAGGGAAAGTGGTCGAGCACCCGTCATCGAGTGGTCGAAAGTCAATCAGCCGCCGGGTCGTCGCCAACGGCAGTCCGCTCGATGGTCAGCCCCAGGGCCCGCAATTTGTTTCGCAGAGTGCCCCGCGTGATCCCGAGCATTTCCGCGGCCCGGAGTTGATTCCCCCCGGTCCGAGCGAGCACCCGTGTTAGGAGCTGTCGTTCCATGAGCGAAAGGCAGTCGGCGTACAGTTCGTTCGAGCCGGCTTCCACCCGGCCGGCGATGTAGACCTCCCAGTCGATTCCGGAGGGGTCGACGCTGTTCGAGCCGACAAGGCCAGCGGGCGCCGCCGTCGGGGCGGCGTGGACCAGCGCGTCGGGCAGAAGGACCGCCCCGCGGGTCTGGAGCATCGCCTGCTTTAACACACTCTGCAGCTCGCGGACGTTCCCGGGCCAACCGTAAGACCGAAGGGTGGCCCGACTCTCGGGCGCAATGACCGGAACCGGCCTGTCGAACTCCCGCCCGAACCGGTGCAGGTAATAGTCGGTCAGCAGCTCGAGGTCATCTCCGCGCTCCCGTAGCGGCGGCAACCGAATGGCGAACACGTTGAGCCGATAAAACAGGTCGGCTCGGAAGTTGCCCTCGGTAACCCGCTTTTCCAGGGCGGCGTTGGTCGCCGCGACCACCCGGACATCGGCCCGCACCGTCTCGTTCCCGCCCACACGCTCAAACGTCCGGTCCTGCAGTACCCGCAGCAGCTTCACCTGGGCCGCCGGCCGCAGGTCGGCCACCTCGTCCAGGAAGACGGTCCCTCCGGCGCATTGCTCGAACTTTCCGATCCGCTTCCGGTCGGCTCCGGTAAATGCTCCCTTTTCGTGCCCAAACAGCTCGCTTTCCAGCAGGGCATCCGGAATGGCCGCACAGTTGATGGCCATGAACGGCTTGTCGGCGCGGTTTGAGTGTTGATAAACGGCCCGAGCCACCAACTCCTTCCCCGTCCCTGTCTCTCCGAGGATGAGGACAGTGGCATCCGTCCCTGCGACGCGGCCGATAGCCTTGTACACCTCCTGCATGGCCGGACACCGGCCCACCAGGAAGTCCGCCGCGGGTGACCCCGATGGTTCGTCCGCGAGGACGGCCGGGACGGTCATCAACCGACCCGACGCGCAGGCCCGGCCAATAACCTCGCGCAGCCCGTCGTACCGCAACGGCTTGAGCAGGTAGTCGAATGCCCCGCGTTTCATGGCCTCGATGGCGAGTTCAGTGGTTCCATGCCCGGTCACCAGGATGACTGGCACGCGCGCGTCTCGATCCTTGATTCGGTCGAACGCCTGTAGACCCGCGGCGTCCGTCAGGTGGACGTCGAGGACGACCGCGTCCGGCCGCCGGTCGGCCAGAAGGGCGAGCCCCTCCGCTGCCGTTCTCGCCGTGAGGGTTTCGTACTCTGGGAGGTGAAACGCGCGCCGGAACGCGTGCCGGATGACCGGCTCATCGTCGATCAGGAGCAAGGTTGGCACAGCGGTGTCTCGCAAGAACTCTGGGCGGGGACTGGAAGCGGGCCACTCGTCAGTTCAGGCCGGGCTGTCCTCACGGGCAGTCGGACGATGAAATGT
>Ga0184625_10001024_pt1 | contig 11408 bp, 10 predicted proteins | sample PLM3_30_b1_FD_133151 | JGI IMG/M metagenome (GOLD analysis project Ga0184625, IMG submission 133151) | Groundwater sediment microbial communities from an aquifer in East River, Colorado, USA - PLM3_30_b1 | ecosystem: Environmental > Terrestrial > Soil > Riparian zone | place: USA: East River... | reverse complement strand
TTAGCTATTATCCTGTGAAAATGCAGTGGCAGGATTTTGCCCTGGTATTATTTACAGTACTGATTGTTGCGGTAATAGCAGCATGGTTTCCTGCAAGGAAGGCTGCACTTCAGCCGATTGAATTGAAAAGTTAAGTACCGTAACCGAAGTCGCATGAATGGAACAGTTCGCTGAGGTAATTATAAAAAAATAGTAATTTCCAATTGATGGAGATTATGTCTTTTGCCATTTATTCCCTGGGAGTAATAGCTGCGATGGGATTCGTTGCGTACTGGTGCTTTGCACTTCGAATGGTGTTGGATAAAGAACCGAATGCAAAAATTCAAGTATTATTTCTGATTATGTTAATTGCTTTTCCTCCGATAACACCTTCCGTAATCTACTTGCTATACCTGGACTTCTTCAAGAAGCGTCATCCTCAATCCGCCTTCGCTGAAGGTACTGGGAACACGGTCAACAATAATCGAAGCTCAAAGTCCATACAACCACAATCCTGAGTGGAGTGGAAGGATCTAATTCGCAATCCAAAATCTCTAATAGTCCCCGATGGTTTCCGGCAATTGTGCCAGGGCTCTCTGCAATTGCTCGTCGTTAGGAGCCACTCCATGCCAATTGTGGTCGTTCTCCATAAAATCAACTCCCTTGCTCATCACCGTATGCATTAGGATAGCGACAGGGTTTCCTTTGCCAGTCATTGTTTTTGCCTTCTCCAAAGTTGCCACCACTTCTTCCATTTTATTTCCATCCATTTCAAGTGTGGTCCAACCAAAGGCTTCAAACTTCTCACGGATATTGCCCAGCGACATTACCTTTTCGGTTGTGCCATCTATTTGCTGATGGTTCCAGTCTACTGTTGAAATAAGATTATCAACTTTATGATGGTTCGCAAACATGATGGCCTCCCAATTCTGTCCCTCATCTAATTCCCCATCTCCATGCAGGGTAAACACCAGGTGTTTATCACCATTCAATTTCTTAGCGAGGGCCGCTCCGATGGCAACGCTCATGCCCTGTCCTAATGAGCCAGAGGCTACTCTTATCCCTGGTAAATGTTCATGAGTGGCAGGATGGCCCTGCAATCTTGAATTAATTTTCCTGAATGTTGCAAGTTCTTTGAGATCAAAATATCCTGAACGCGCAAGGGTTGCATAAAAGACGGGTGAAATATGACCATTAGAAAGAAAGAAAATATCTTCCCCAATGCCGTCCATTTTGAATTGGGGATTATGTTGCATGATACGGAAGTACAGGGCCGTAAAGAAATCAGCGCACCCCATGGATCCGCCAGGATGGCCACTATTGGCACCGTGTACCATTCGCAAAATATCTCTCCTGATCTGGGTAGCAATTTCTTTCAAATCTTGCTTGACTGTAGGTTCTAGTAATTCTGGCATGAAATTTAGATTCTGGCCGCAAAACTAACTTAATTATTAATCCCTCCGGGTACGAATCGGGCTTTTTTTGCGTTTATGTATAAGGCCTATTCGCGATTGGACGCTAAAAGATAACCATATAAAAAAATTGGCTATTACAAAACAAAAAGTAAATTGCGTCCTGCCTCAAACGAATCGGGCCCTATAGTAGCAAACTGCTTTGAACAGTAGCAATAATTTAAGTTACCAAAAACAGGTCGATGTTCGATGTTTTACTTTCGTTGAGCGTATCTTTTGCCATCACATTTCTTGCTATCCCAGTAATTATCTCCGTTGCGGAGATGAAGAAATTATATGATGTGCCTGATGAAAGAAAAATTCATCATTCACCTATTCCTTCGCTTGGCGGGCTCGGCATATTCGCCGGTTTTGTAATGGCAAGTTTATTGACGATCTCTTTTGGCTCTGCCCCAGAATTTCAATACTTTATTGCTGCTGCCCTCGTGATCTTTTTTCTTGGACTGAAGGATGATATCCTGGTGATCTCTCCCATTAAGAAATTCATTGGACAAGTACTGGCAGCCTTCCTGATTGTTTATAAAGGTGGTGTGCAGATAAAGAGCATGCATGGCTTCCTTGGACTGGAAGGTCCACTACCAGAAATGTACAGTCTTGTTCTCACCTATTTTACCGTGATCGTCATCATTAATTCTTTTAACCTCATTGATGGTGTAGATGGATTGGCGGGGAGCCTCGGCCTGATGGCCACGCTCATTTTCGGCATTTATTTTTTGAATAATGGATTGATCCCTTACAGTATTCTCTCCTTCTCACTTGCAGGAAGCCTTTGTGCATTTTTAATTTTCAATTTTCAACCTGCCAAAATCTTTATGGGTGATACGGGCTCGTTGTTAATTGGATTAATAAGTTCAATCCTGGTAGTGAAATTCATCAATGTTGCCGGGTCAACTGAAGTAGCCAGACCCATTTTTGAATCACCTGCCATTGGCTTTACCATTCTTATGATTCCTCTATTGGATACCCTTAGAGTCTTTGGTATCCGCATTATACATCGCCGGTCTCCATTCAGCCCAGATCGCAACCATGTGCATCATCTCATGCTGGATAAAGGGATGTCCCACCGCAGCATAACCTTAACCCTGGTAGCCATAAACTTATTTTTTGTGGCCGGAGCCTATGCAGCCCGGCAACTGGGGGTTACCCTATTGATCCTCTCCATTATGGGTATATTCTTTACTGCCATTGGTTTGTTATACTACAGCAGGCCGAAGCCAAGGCTGTTTGTTGCCAAAACAGTGGAGGCAGAAACCGAAGTTGTTTCATCTAAGATAGTTCCACTTACAAAAGACACCATCCTGGAACAAAAGAATTAAACCGCTTGTCACTCCTAAGCAGGTTCAAGTGTAATCCTTTTGTTCAAATTCTGCATTTGCTTAGGTTTGCAATAGTTTAATATTTTTCAAATATGATAGACGAATTATCGCTGATCAGGGAGGATGCCGACGAATCAATGATCAAGGCCATCAGTCACCTGGAGGCAGAACTGGTAAAAATCAGGGCGGGACGTGCAAATCCCCAGATCCTGGATGGCATCACGGTTGATTATTATGGATCTCCAACACCCCTAAACCAGGTAGCCAATGTAACCGTGGCCGATGCTCGCACCCTCACTATTCAACCCTGGGAAAAAAGCATGTTGCAGCCAATTGAAAGAGCGATCATTGCCGCCAACATTGGCATTACACCTCAGAATGACGGCAGCCTCATTCGACTGTTCCTTCCTCCGTTAACTGAGGAGAGAAGAAAGGAATTTGTGAAGAAGGCGCACCATGAAGGTGAACATTCACGGGTTTCTATCAGAAGTATCCGGCGCGATGCCATAGAGCATATCAAGAAACTGCAAAAGGATGGATTGAGTGAGGATGTGGCTAAGGATGCGGAGTCCGCCATTCAGAATCTAACGGACAGGTACATAGGCATGGTTGACAAACATCTCACCCAGAAGGAGAAAGAGATAATGGCGGTCTAGGGACCAATAGGCAATTGGCAACAGGCAATAAGCAAATCATCTTGAGTATCGAAAGTGGATTCGAAGAATTGGAAATTCATTTATAAGCCACAGCAATAGGCAAATAGACCACGGACAACGGATCACGGACTACGGACGGCAGACGACAGACCCCACCTAAAGACAGTAAGCAAGATGCAAATACAAATGCCAGGATACTGATTTCTGGCACTCTCTATTCATTCTCACCCCTATCTTCTGACATCTATATTCTGAATTCTGAATTCTGAATTCTGATTTCTGTATTCTAAATTGAATTCTCATCTCCTCGAAATATACACTCCCGCAAGGATCAATACAAGGCAAGCAACCTGGAGTGTTGTGATGGGCTCACCTGCAAGCCATCCCCAGAAGATGGCGACAAAGGGAATTCCATAGGTTACCATGGTGGAGAAAACAGGTCCTGCTCTTTTTAAAAGAATATAAAAAAGTATTGTAGCGAGGGCGGTTCCGCTGATCCCGAGAATGGCGCTTGCCCCAATTGACCAGAGCATGGCCGATGAATTTAATTCCAGTTGAAAAAAGCCAGTTGTCCAAAGAACAATTATGGAAGGAATGATCAACGAAGTAAATGCGAAGGCGGCAATATTCAGAGAAGGAATATGCAGCAGGAATTTGTTCACCATATTTACATTGAATCCATAGCTCAAGGTGGCGAGTAGTACCAGCGAGGCAAATGAAATGTAAGAGAGGTTAATGTTTTTTGAAGCGAAAAACAGGAGCAAAAGGCCCACAAAACCAATGATCACGCCGGCCACCTGGTTTCCAGTGCTTCGCTGATGAAAAAGCAGGGCACCTACAACGATCACACAAATAGGAGTAAGTGCATTTAGAATCCCAGCCAGGGCACTGTCGATCCTGGTTTCTGCAATGCAGAAAAAGAAAGCGGGAAAAAAACTACCCAGCAGTCCAGACAAAATGATGTAGCCAATGCTTCCGCCTTCCAGTTGTTTTCTTCTTCTTACTGCTATCGGAAGGAGGATGAGCCCGGCGGTCAGCATCCTGATAGAAGCTACCTGGTATGGTGTTAGCTTCTCCATTCCTTCCTTCATCAGGATGAAGGAACTTCCCCAGATAAAGGAGAGAGCAATAAACAAGATCCAATTCAAGAATCGATTTCCTGGCGGCATAAATTGGCGCAAAGGTGTGTATTTCGATTGGTAAATTGTAAATTCATTCATCACTCAAACTTGGAATTATGGGATTCATTAAAGAATTTAAAGAATTTGCAATCAAAGGCAACGTCATTGACCTTGCTGTTGGTGTAATTATTGGAGCGGCATTTAAGACAATCATTGATTCTGTTATCAACGATCTTGTAATGCCGATTGTAGCCAGCATCATCGGGTCACCCGATTTCAGTAACCTCTATGTTTCATTGAAAGGAGGTATCCCCGCGGGCACGCCGCTTGCAGAAGCAAGAAAAATGGGGCCGGTATTTGCGTATGGAAATTTTATAACGGTGGTCATCAATTTTCTCCTGCTTGCGCTGGTGATATTCTGGATGGTGAAAGCAATCAATAAATTGAAGAGGGAAACGCCGCCTCCACCCCCTGCAGAATTGTCTTCAACAGACAAACTACTGGTAGAAATTCGCGATGCAGTTCGAAATAAATAAGACAGAATCTTGAACGCAAAAAAATCAAAAACAGTGTTCCAAATACCATCATTTTCCCTTAGGTTTGTTTGCTGCTTTGGCCTTGCTCAAAGTGCCGGATTACATCAACCCAAACTCCAACAGCTCATGAGAAAGTTTTTGTTGCTTCTCGTATTTTTTTCTTTTGCCCTAATCGCTTATACCCAAACCGACACTTCAAGGGCCGACACCGCAAAAAAAGGTTGGAAGACAGGTGGAATAGTGTCACTCAATTTGGGACAGGGCGGAAGCCGCAACTGGGCGGCGGGGGCCGAGAAGTGGTCTGTTTCTGTTGGTGGAATTCTAAATGTCTTTGCCAATAAGCAAATGGGCAAATGGTCCTGGGACAATAGCCTCGACCTGGGTTATGCTTTCATAAATACAGAATCAAACGGATATACTAAAACTGACGACAAGATTTATTTCATAACTAAATTTGGCAGGGCCATAAAACCGAAGATGAATGTTACGATCCTCGCGAATTTCCGCTCTCAATTCCATGACGGTTTTGATGACGATTATCTTGGAGTTGGATTGAAGAGAAGGACCTCCAATTTCATGGCGCCGGCTTATATATCCTTAGCTCCGGGTATCGATTGGAAGCCAACCAAAAGCTTGAGTGTATTTTTTACCCCGATTTCCGTGCGATGGACTGTGGTTTCCAATAAGCCTTATGACTACCTCTTCCAGGGCGGGGTTATTCCGGATAGCATAAAAACTCCAACCACAGGGGATTTTGAAAAACCAAAAGCAGTATTATATGGTGTTGACCCCAGCAGAGAAGTGAAGATAGAAGCCGGAGCTATGGCCTCCGTCCAATTTAATAAGGAGATTCTTAAGAATGTTGTGTACACTTCCAAGCTGGATCTATTCTCTAATTATTTAAAAGGGTATGAATTTAATGCTCCTACATATACCACATTCACACGAACAGATCCAAAACCGGGAAATGTGGATGTTTACTGGACGAATGTTATAGGAATGAAGGTGAATAAATGGTTGCTTGTTACCTATAGTTTCGACCTGATTTATGATGATGATGTGAGGCAATTTGGTCCCAATTCAAATTCTCCTGCTACCCAATTGCGCTCCCTGCTGGCAGTAGGATTAGCGCATAAATTCTAAAATAAGATAATTACATTTGTGACGTCCCAATCTTATATTGGGACTTTGCATTATTAAAAACCTACACGTGGCTTACCAGGATACTTATAAAATACACCTTCCCCAATTCGAAGGCCCGTTCGATCTGCTTTTGTTTTTTATCGAAAGGGATGAGTTAGACATCTACAATATTCCCATAACAAGGATCATTAATGATTTCCTTGATTATGTTCATGGCCAGGAGCACCTGGATATTGAATTATCGAGTGAATTCATTCTGTTTGTATCCACGCTCATGCGGATAAAGGCGAAGATGCTCTTACCCAGGAAGGAACTTGATGAGCGGGGGAATGAGATAGATCCCCGCCAGGAATTGATTGATAAGATCCTTGAGTATAAAAGATTCAAGGAGGCTGCGGCACAAATGGCAGACATGGAAGCTACAAGGATGTTGATGGTGAAGAGGGGCAACCTGCAAAGGGAACTCGCCTTCATTGGAGAAGAATCGAGCGAAGGAACAGAAATCCAAACGGTCACCCTCTTCAAGTTGATGAAGACGTTCGACAGGGTAATGCAACGGATGGAAGAACGGCAGAACAAGCCGCAACACGTGGTGCTTAACTATAATTACACCATGGAGGAGAGCAGGGATTATATGATGGACCGTGTAAAAGCTGGCCATACCCTTGCATTTGAAAATATTTTTGAGGTCTGTGCGAATCGCATTCATGCCATCTTCCTATTCCTTTCACTGCTGGAACTGGTGCAACAGAAATACATGACCATACTTATCGGCGAAGGAAAAAACAATTTTATCCTGGAATGGAATGACGAACGAGTAGAGGAAGAAGGCCAACTACCCATTTGATTTTACTGACGAATAATCTGCCACCCTGGCAAAGAATATAAATCGGCACTCTATTTGATGTTTAAACATTAAAATATTCAATATGAAGTCAATGCTACACCAGGCAGGTGAAAGGGGTCATGTCAATTTTGGTTGGCTGGACAGTCACCATTCTTTCAGTTTTGGTCATTGGTATAATCCCGATAAGGTACATTTTGGAGCCCTTCGGGTCCTAAATGATGACCAGGTTACAGGCGGACAAGGTTTCGGTACACATCCGCATGATAACATGGAGATCGTTTCGATTCCCTTGAAAGGGGCTCTTACTCATAGAGACAGTACCGGAACAGATGGCATCATCAAAACGGGGGATGTGCAAATAATGAGCGCAGGAAGTGGTATTCAGCATTCTGAATACAATGCTTCTAAAACAGATTCTGTAAATTTTTTGCAACTCTGGGTAATTCCGAAAGAGGAGAATATCAAACCGAGATATGATCAGAAGACATATGATGCATCTGAAAGAAAAAATAAATGGCAGGTGGTTGTGAGTCCAGTTGAGGGAGAGGGTGGACTATGGATCAACCAGGATGCAAGATTCGCGTTAGCAAAATTAGAAAAGGGAAAAACCATTGAATACAAAACAAAGTTCCCTGGTAATGGGGTTTATTTTTTTGTGATTGAAGGGGAGATCGAAGTTGATGGAAAGAAAATAGGCAAGCGTGATGCAATCGGTATTTGGGAAACCAATCAAGTTGAATTAAAAGCAAATGCGGATGCTGAAGTTCTTGCTATTGAAATTCCGATGCTGAATTAACTATTCGACTCCTGAATTCAATTCATAGGAGTTCAAAGGCGCTCCGGAGCCTACAACGATTATGTGCCTGGTTTTTCAATTCAAGGAAATCGGGAGAATTGTCAATTATCAAATGGCGAATGCAAAGAAAATCAGCCTGTGCAAATGTAGTTTCGGCTATCCTAATCTGCAATAGCATAAAAGGGTGATAATCCTGACTTCAATATTGATTTTGTCCTAATGACTCCTTCGGAGAGATTCCTGGATTTTGGAATTCAGGAGAAGATATTTTTACAGGATACTGATTCAAACTCGCCATCATTTCATTTTCTTTTTATCCCGTTGCCTTTCCAATTTGCAATAGAATGATAAGAAGGATAACCAAAATCAACCAACCTACTTCTCCAAGACTGGATTGCCGATTTGACATGGAAAGAATAAATTCAATTTTTTCAATGTGCCTCTTTAAGATTTGCTCTCTTGGTAGTGGGGCAAATAATGAATTGGCTGTGGCCGGGGATTATTTCATATAGATCTTATTAATGGCCTCTGCCTTATTCTGCACGTGTAGTTTTTCGTAAATGTTGCGGATATGTTGTTTGATCGTATTTACAGTGTTGTTCAGTTCGTCAGCAATTTCTTTATAGAGATAGCCTTTCGCCATCAGGTCCAATACCTGTTGTTCTTTTGGCGTAAGATGGTATTCATTTTTTGAGAAAGGGGTCTTTTGAAAGCGCTCTACCAATTTCTTCGCAATTTCAGCATTCATAGGTGATCCGCCCTGGTAAAGCTCACGTAAGGATTCCACGATTTTGGTTGCGGATGAATTCTTGAGTAAGTAACCATTAGCTCCCGCTTCCAATGCCTGGAAGACTACATCACTATTTTCATAAATGGTGAACATCATGAATTGCATTGCCGGGCTTTTTTCTCTTGCTTGCCTGATGCAATCGATTCCACTCATTCCTGGTAAGTTGATATCCATAATGACAATATCAGGCGCAAGTTTATTCAGTTGTGATAAAGCCTCCTCGGCAGTCCCAAAAGACTGTAGCACCTTGAGTCCTTCTGTCATGTTGATGATAGCGGCCAAACCATTTCGCACCTCATCCAGGTCTTCCACTATGCAAACCGTTATGGTATTCAATTTATAGAAGTTGTTATTGCCAAAAATAGTCCTAAATACCACAAATCGTCATAGCCCAAAAGTAAGAGTCAGACAGGGGCTGTAACCACTATAGTTGTTCCCTCAGCATTCATCACCTCCAGTAAGGCCCTTATTTCTTCTGCCCTTTTGCGCATGCTCTTCAATCCATTTCCAAACCTACTGATATCCGTCAGGTCGATTCCCTTTCCATTGTCAACGATCTTTAGCTGCAATCGATTAGTATCCAGGTGGGCCGTAAGATAAACATTAGTTGCGGCCGAGTGTTTTACGATGTTATGTATTGCTTCTTTCGAAATCAAGAGCAGGTTCCGTTTTAGTTCGTTGGACAGTTTAATGGCCGGGGGATCTTTCGGAAAGTCAATATGATAATTTATGCCAGCAGTTTCCAATTGTTCAGCCGCTTGCTTCCTGATATAGGCAAGGGCTTCGTTCAAGGAATTGTTATCCGATTTCATCGTCCAGATGATATCGTTCATATTATCTACCAAAGATTTCGCTGAACTCGCTATTTTTTCCGCCTTGTCTTTCGAGGAATTACCAGATTGAAGGGAAAGGCCACCGGCGAGGTATCTGATGGTAGTGAGGCCCGAACCCAGGTCGTCATGCATTTCCATGGCAATGCGCGTCCGCTCCTGTTCCACTGCCTGTTGCCTTTCAAAAAGTGATTTCTGTTTTTGTAATTTGCGTTGATAATATAAACGAATGACCAGCACTATGATTCCAACAATACTTGCTGCAAAAATCAATTTGGCCCACCATGTATCCCACCATGGTGGAGTTATCGTAAATGCATATGCGATTTCCTGCGGCAGGTAAGAGGATACAGGAAAACTCGCTCTAACTTTTAGGCGGTAGCTGCCATGCGGAAGATTGATAAAATTCAGCGTAGCTTGCCTTGAGGGCGTGCTCCAATGCACATTATCGCTTCCTTCCAGCACATAACTGAACATGATTTGTTTTTCATCAACGAATGAAGGAGCTGCAACCTCGAAAGTAATATTATTCTCCAGATGGGATAGTGTTATGCCGGAAGACGGCATGTCAATAACCGAATCGCCCGCTTTGATCTGACTGATCTGCAATTGAGGTTGGAATTCTCTCGAAACCGGGTTGCTGGTTATGCGAAGAATGCTTCCCGAGTTGCCGAGAGTCCATACCTGGTTATTCTTTGCAACGGCAATAGTTTGAATCAGTTGGAAAATGCTGTTGTTTCTCGTTATGCCCTCAATAATGTACTGACCGCTCTCCATGCCAACCTTATCCAGGCCACTCTGTGTTCCTACCCAGATATTGTTATCCTGGTCGCAAGCCAGGTAAGAAACAAAATTATCAGTCAGCCCCTCCTTAACAGTGAAATGAAGTTGGTTGATGACATTCGTATCTTTTATCTCGAAACAATACAATCCATCGTAGCGAGTTCCCACCCAGATCCTGTTATCATTATCTACAGTAATCGACCTGGGATTTAGTTTTGGAATGGCCGATTTAAAACTATGTTCAAATTGAAGGAAGTTTGCAGGTTGATCGGGATGGATGCTATAACGAATAAGGTCTCCTTCCCGGGGTGCTGTCCACAACTGCTGTTTCTTATCAATCACAATTTGATCTGTATAGGGAATCTCTAACCTGAATACGCGTTGATTATTCTTAATTACAGTGATTGCAGGTCCAGGCATGTAGAGATATTGGTCATGAAGAATCGTTCTGTTGATATTAGAAATAGAGCCTTTTTCAAATTGGTACAAGAGTTCAGTAGAATAGGAATTCCTACCATTAGGTTTTGCGATGTAGATCTTGCCATCCTTGAACAAATAGAAGTGATCCCCTTCACGGAGAATATGAGCAGCGCTAATAGGAGGGTTGATAGTATGGCGAACTGACTCATTAAGTGTTGAACTATAGAGCGTGTAGTCCTCATCATCAAACAACCAGGTAGTATCACTTTCCCGATCCGCATAGATTGCGCTGATCCCGGTAGCAGATTTGCTAAATAAGCCGGTGACTATTTCCACATTGTTGTTAGCTAGCTTTATCAGTCCGCTGCCATCTGTTTGAATCCAAAGAATATTTTCTTTATCTACAAAAACGCCATTGATATTATTCACATCAAGGCCGGTAGTTTTATCAAATAATATTGGATTGCCATCACGGGGAATCTTGAGAATGGAATTCAGTTTTATACTCCAAACGTTTCCTTCTCTATCAATGCTCAATGCAAGTGATGAAAGCAGAAGTGGGGAAAGTGGTTGAAAGATTGGAGGGAGCGGAACCGGCTTTACTTTACCAGCAGCAGCGGCGGCAAGGCTAAATGCGTCGAGCCTGTTGAAAGCTGTACAAAGCATGAGGTCATATTCGGGAATCTGGATAATGGAACCATATGCGGCATCAATGAATG
>Ga0184625_10001023_pt1 | contig 11409 bp, 11 predicted proteins | sample PLM3_30_b1_FD_133151 | JGI IMG/M metagenome (GOLD analysis project Ga0184625, IMG submission 133151) | Groundwater sediment microbial communities from an aquifer in East River, Colorado, USA - PLM3_30_b1 | ecosystem: Environmental > Terrestrial > Soil > Riparian zone | place: USA: East River... | reverse complement strand
TCCCGACCGTGATCCTCTTCGACGCGGGCGAGGCGCAGGAAACCGTCCTCGGTGCGCGCTCGCGGGAGCACTACGAACAGGCTTGGTCGCGCTACCTGTAGTGGTCCCAGCCGCCGAGCTCGACCGGGACGCCGTCGCGGAGTAGCTCGACGCCATGGCCTACCTCGCAGCGTCCGATGACGTGGAAACCCTCTTCCGTCGGAAGAGCCGCTAGCAGCTCGTAGTCCTCACCGAAGCCGAGATCCTCGATCGTGGCGCCCTCGGCGAGCGGCACGCGCTCGAGCTCGACGACGCACCGCACGCCCGAGCGCGTCGCGATGTGGCCGAGATCCCGCTCCAGGCCGTCGGAGATGTCGAGCATGGCGTGGGCCGTTTGGGCCAAGTCTCTGCCCTCCTTCAGTCGGATGGGTGGGCGGACGTAGCGCTGCTCTCGGAACGCGGCGCCCGCGGCGCCAAGCGGACCCGTGACGACGATGAGGTCGCCCGGCTCGGCCCCGCCGCGTCCGGGAACTCGCTCCGAGCGGCCCGCGGCCGTCACGCTCAGGTAGACGCGCTCGGCGGCCGTCGTGTCGCCGCCCAGGACCGGCACGCCGGTCTCGCGCATCCCTTCGTAGAGCTCGAGCACGTCGTCCAGCTCGGTGTCGCCGGGAGCTCCGAGGCTGACGATCAGCCCTTCTGGCTCAGCACCCGCCGCAGCGAGGTCGCTCAGGTTCACCGCAGCAGCCCGGAAACCGAGGTCGCGCCAGGAGATCCATTCGAGCCGGAAATGCACGTCCTGGACGAGCGCGTCCTGGGTCAGGATTCGCCCGTCGCGGAGCTCGGCCGTGTCGTTCGTGATCCGCTGCGCGAGCCCTCGGCGCTGGAGCTCCGCGAGCAGGCCGAGCTCGCCGACGTCAGAGAGCCGCACTGAGCTCGGCGGTCCGTTCGGCAGCACGCACGACGGCGACTCCGGCGGCACCGGCCTCGATGCACGCTCGCGCGTTGGAAACGTCGATGCCGCCGATCGCGACCACGGGGATGGACACGGCCTCGCAGATGGCCTGGAGCCCGTCGAGGCCGATCGGTGGATCGGCGTCCGGCTTGCTCGGCGTCGCCCATACCGGGCCGGCGCCGACGTACGACGCACCTTCAGCCTGCGCGGCTCGGGCCTCTTCGACGCTGGAGGCGGAGCGGCCGAGCATGAGACCTGCGGTAAGGGCCTCCTCCGCGCCGGAATCGTCGCGGCCAAGATGGACGCCGTCGGCGCCGAGGGCGATCGCGGCGCGCACGTCGTCGTTGACGACGAACGTCGGGCCGAGCTCCCGGAATCCGGCGCCGCGCGCGATGACCTCGTCGGGTGTTGCTCCCTTGAGTCGCAGCTGGATCACCGTCGCGCCGCCCTCGGCGGCTCGGCGCGCCGTCTCGAGGTCGCTGACGAGCGCGTGGAGCCTCATTCGTCCACGCGGGCCCGGTCGTCCAGCGTGTCCGGATCGAGGTTGTAGAGCGCGTCGTAGAGCCCCGCATGGAAGGTGCCGGGGCCCTTGGCGTCACGCGCTGCATCCTCCCCGGCCACTCCGAAGGCGACGAGGGCCTCGGCGGCGGCCTCCAGCGGTGCGTCCGGCTTCGCCGCCAGGAACGAGCCGGTCACGGCCGTCGCCATGCAGCCCGTTCCGCTCACCGTCCCCATGAGCTCGTGGCCGTTGGCGACGGCGATCACGCGTTCTCCGTTGGAGACGTAGTCGGTCGGCCCCGTGACTGCTGCGACGGCTTCTAGCGCGAGTGCCGCTTCCTTGGCGAGCTCCTGCGCCGAGTCGTTTACTCCGATCGACTCGACTCCTCGGATCTCGGCGTCTCGGCCGGCGAGCGTCGCAATCTCCGCGGCGTTTCCGCGGACGACGGCGATGTCGAGCTCGTCCAGGAGCCGCTTGGCGGTCGCCGTTCGGTAGCGCGTGGCGCCGGCGCCCACGGGATCGAGCACGATCGGGCCGTCCGCCGCCTTTCCGGCGAGGAGCATCGCCTCGACCCAGTGCTCGGACAGCGTCCCGATATTGAGCACCAGCGCGCCCGCGGCGGCGGCCATCTCCTCCACCTCCTGCGGCGCATGGGCCATCACCGGGAGGGCGCCGAGCGCGAGCGTCGCGTTCGCCGTCTCGTTCATGACCACGTAGTTGGTGATCTGGTGGACGAGGGGTCTACGCGCGCGCAGTTCGCGCAGCGTCTGACCGGGTGAGACTGGCATCGCGTTCCTTGACGTTGAGGACATCGACCGGGCCCTCGCCTACCCCGATCTCGACGAGCCCGTTGCGAACGGCGGAGGCGGCCGCGGCGGCCGCGCCGCGGCTCGCCTCCACGAGGGGATACCCGCGCGCGAGCAGCGCGGCGAGCGTGGCGGAGTGCGTGCACCCGGCTCCGTGCGTCGCCGGAACGTCGTAGCGCTCGACCGGGATCTCGACGTGCTCGTTTCCGTCGAAGAGGTGGTCGACGGGCTCGTCGCCGTGGCCGCCCGTCACGACCACGGCCGGCGCGCCAAGTTCGTGGATCGCTTCTGCCAACAACAGACGTGTCTGGGGGCCAGGCCCCTGGACACGGCTCGCCAGGACCTGTGCTTCGTGGAGATTCGGCGTGACGACCGTCGCGAGGGGGAACAGACGCGTCACGAGCGCGTCCACGGCGTCATCCCGGAGCAGCTTTGCGCCGCTCGAGGCGACCATCACCGGATCGACGACGAGCGGGGTGGGGTGATCCGCGAGGAAGTCCGCGACTGTCTCGATGATCGGCCGCGAGAACAGCATCCCGGTCTTGGCCGCATCGACGCCGATGTCTTCCCAGATCGCCTGGAGCTGCTCGCGGACGAACTCGGGCGACACTTCGTGAACGGCGGTCACTCCCGTCGTGTTCTGCGCCGTGAGCGCCACGATCGCGCTCGCCCCGTGGCAGCCCGCGGCCGCGAACGCCTTCAGGTCAGCCTGGATCCCGGCGCCGCCCCCTGAATCAGAGCCGGCAATCGTGAGGCAAATTGGAACGCTCATAGAACTCCCTACGCCGGTACAAACCGGATCAGGTTCGACGGGTGTGATCTCAGCCGCGTTCAGCGGCACCCCGGTACCGGAGAAGCCTAACTGGAGTGCCAGGCCTGCCGAAATCCAGCGCCCGAGGGCTTGGCATGGAGGCGCCGGTGACCAGAGAGCCTGCCACTACGATCGTTCGCGGATGGCCACGACCGCCGCTACCTGGGACGACCTGCTCACCGGCGAGGAGCTTGCGCACCTCACGACCGAAGCTGCGCGCTCGGCCCGCCTGGAGCCGATCCCGGACGACCTCGACCCGCGTTTGCGCGAGGCGCTCGATGCCGCAGGCGTTTCGGCGCTCTTCACGCATCAGGCGGAGGCCTGGGAGGCGGCGGGGCGGGGCGAGCACCTGATCATCACGACGGGGACGGCCTCCGGCAAGACGCTTGCGTTCAACCTGCCCGTGCTGGACGGCCTCGCACGGGACCCGAAGCAGCGCGCGCTCTACCTCTACCCGACCAAGGCGCTCGCCCAGGATCAGGTGCGCTCGCTGGCCGCGCTCGAGCCGCCCGGCCTCAAGCCGGCGATCTACGACGGCGATACACCGGTCGCGGAGCGTTGGCAGGTCCGGAAGTGGGCGAACCTCATCCTCACGAACCCGGACATGCTCCACGTTGGCCTGCTCCCGCATCACGACCGCTGGGGCGACGTCCTCTCGAACCTGCGCTACGTCGTCGTCGACGAGGCGCACGTCTATCGCGGCGTCTTTGGCTCGCACGTCGGCAACGTCCTCCGCCGGCTGAGACGGCTCGCGCGGGTCTACGGCGCCGATCCGCAGTTCATCCTCGCCTCCGCGACGATTGCGAACCCGGGTGAGCTCGCGAAACGGCTGCTGGGTGTCGAGGCGAGCGTGATCGACCAGGACGCCGCGCCGAAGGCGGAGCGAACGATCGCGCTCTGGAACCCGCCTCTCACCGACGAGGAGCTCGGGCTCCGCGCCAGCGCGCTGGGCGAGGCATCACGGCTGATGGCCTCACTTGTCGAGCGGGGAGTCCGGACGCTCTGCTTCGCCAAGAGCCGCAAGGCTGCCGAGCTCGTCCACCGCTTCACGGCTCAGCGGCTCGGCGACTCGACGCGCCTTTCGCCCTACCGCGCCGGCTACACGCCCGCCCAGCGTCGGGACATCGAGCGCCGGCTCGTCGAGGGCGAGCTTCTCGGCGTCAGCGCCACGAACGCGCTCGAACTCGGGATCGACATCGGGCTACTCGACTGCGTCATCTGCGTCGGCTTCCCGGGAACCGTGGCAAGCCTCCGCCAGCAGTGGGGCCGTGCCGGTCGACGAGGTCACGGGTTGGCCGTGCTCGTCGCCAGTGAGGACGCGCTCGACCAGTTCTTCATGCGCGAGCCGGAGGCGCTGCTCGACCGTCGCGTGGAAGCCGCGATCCTCGACCATTCCAACCCGCGGGTGCTCGACGGCCATGTCCGTGCCGCCGCCTTCGAAGGGCCGATCGACGACGCGGACGCAGAGACGCTCGGCCCGGAAGCGCTCGAGCGGGCCGCCCACCTTCCGGAGCTGCGTCACACGCAGCGTGGGTACGTCTGGGCCGGGCGTGACTACCCGGCCGGCCGCTTCGGACTCAGGTCGGCGACGCCCGACACGTTCACGGTCGTCGACGCAGACACCGGATCGCTGCTCGGCCTGGTCGAGCGGGAACGCGCCTACTCGACCGTCCACGACGGGGCGGTCTACCTTCACCTCGGCGAGTCCTACCGCGTGCTCGAGCTCGATCACGAGGCCCGCACGGCCCTCGTCGAGCCATTCGTCGGCGACGAGTACACGCAGGCGAAGAAGGACACGATGACGGCGATCCTCGATACGGCGCGAGCCGAGCGCCGCCTCGGCGTCGAGCTCGCCTTCGGACGGGTGACTGTGACCGAGCAGGTGGTCGCCTACCAGCGCAAGCGGATCCAGGACGGCGAGACGATCGAGACGGTTCCGCTCGAGCTTCCGCAGACCGAGTTCGAGACGGAAGCGATCTGGTTCTCACCCGGGGCCGCAATGCTCGCCGGCCTGGAGGAGATGCCGCGCCTCCTCGGATCGCTCCATGCGGCCGAGCACTCGCTGATCGCGCTCCTCCCACTCTGGGCGATGTGCGACCGCTGGGACATCGGCGGGCTCTCGACGAACCTGCATTTTCAGACCGGCGCGCCGACGATCTTCGTCTATGACGGCCACGCCGGCGGCGTCGGGATCACGGAGCGCGGGTTCGACTCCTTCGAGGGCTGGGCCGCGGACACAGCGCGCATGCTCGAGGGCTGCCCGTGCGACCACGGCTGTCCGTCCTGCGTCCAGTCGCCGAAGTGCGGAAACCTGAACGAGCCGCTGGACAAGGCCGGCGCGCTCATGCTCCTTCAGCGGATGCCCGATGTCGATTCCGGCCGCCGCCGCTCGTCGTCTTCGTAGAGCGACGGAAAGGAGGAGCCGTGAAGCCGCGCAGGACGCAGAGGAACATGGTGGTGCGTGAGACGGCGAAGCTCGACCCGAGGCTCGCGAACGAGCTGCTCGTGATCCGGCTTCGGCTCACCTAGTAGAAAGGAGAACGACGGATGCAGTACGTGGCACTGATCTACGGAGACGAGAACGGCTGGGAGAACCTGAGCGAGGCGGAGCGCCAGGCGATCTACCAGCGCTACGCGGAGTTCTCGGAGAACGAGAAGATCGTCGGCGGCGCCGAGCTCCAGAGCACCGGCGCCGCCACGACTGTCCGCGTCAGAAGCGGCGACCGGCTGGTCACGGACGGGCCCTACGCGGAGGTCAAGGAGGCGCTCGGCGGCTTCTACATCCTCGAGTGCAACTCGATCGACGAGGCCTGCCAGCTGGCGGCTCAGATCCCGGCGGCCGAGGATGGCGCCATCGAAGTCCGTCCCGTCTACGTGGAGGAGAGCTGAAATGCGGTACGCCCTGATGATCTACAGCGACCAGGAGCCCTGGTTCGAGCTGTCTGAGGAGGAGGCTGCCGAGGCCCGCGCAGAGTCGATCCCCAAGTGGGTCGCGCTCATGGAGGAGTTCGGCAAGGCGGATCCCGACTACCGCGGCAAGGAGCTCGACGACACCCGCACGGCGAAGACGGTGCGCGTGCGCGACGGCAAGGTTCTCGTCACCGACGGTCCGTTTGCGGAGACGAAGGAGCAGATCGGCGGTTTCTTCGACATCAAGCTGCCTGATCTGGATACCGCTCTCGCCTTCGCCGCAAAGATCCCGTCGGCCGAGCGTGGCTCCATCGAGGTGCGCCCCGTCGTCGAGCGCTGAGCCCGTGAGCTCGATCGACCGCGTCTTCCGCGAGGAGTGGGGGCGTGCGGTCGCGATCCTCATCCGCGTCCTCGGCGACTTCGAACTCGCCGAGGACGCGGTTCAGGATGCGTTCACAGCGGCCTTGGAGCGTTGGCCGAGGGAGGGCGAGCCGCGGAATCCGGGCGCATGGATCGTCACGACGGCCCGGAACCGCGCGATCGACCGGATCCGCCGCGACCGGACGCTGGCGCGGAAGACCGAGCTGCTCCAGCGCCTCGCAGAGCTGCCTGAGGAAGAGGACGAGGTGAGTGGCATCCCCGACGAGCGGCTAGCGCTTGTCTTCACGTGCTGCCATCCGGCTCTTGCGACCGACGCGCAGGTGGCGCTGACGCTTCGCGAGGTGGGAGGGCTGGCAACCAACGAGATCGCCCGGGCGTTCCTTGCCGCGGAAACGACGATGGCCCAGCGTCTCGTGCGGGCGAAACGCAAGATCCGGCAGGCCGGGATTCCGTTCCAGATCCCACCCGACGAGCAGCTGACGGATCGGCTTCAGGCAGTTCTGGCGGTTCTGTATCTCATCTTCAACGAGGGCTACTCGGCGACTGCCGGCGATCAGCTCGTGCGGCGCGAGCTCTGTGACGAGGCGATCCGGCTGGGGAAGATGCTGGCGGTCCTGATGCCGGACGAGCCGGAGGTGCTCGGCCTGCTTGCGCTGATGCTCTTCCACGATTCGCGGCGCGAGGCTCGGACGAGTGCGAAGGGCGAGCTGATCCTGCTCGAAGATCAGGATCGAACGCTCTGGAACCGGGATCGCATCGAGGAAGGACGGCGCGTCCTCGAGCGGTCGTTCGCTCTCGGTACTCCGGGGCCGTATCAGCTGCAGGCGGCGATCGCGGCCGTCCACTCCGAGCAGACGACCGACTGGTCGCAGGTCGCCGCGCTCTATCGGCAGCTCGCGCTGGTGGCACCGTCACCGATCGTCGACCTCAACCGTGCCGTGGCGGTGGCGATGGCGGACGGGGTCGACGAGGGCCTCGATCTGATCGCGCAGATCCAGGGTCTCGACGACTACCACCTCCTGCATGCGGCGCGCGCCGATCTCCTGCGGCGGCTCGGGCGTCGCGACGAGGCCGCGGGCGCGTATCGGCAGGCGTTAGCGCTGACCCCGAACCCGGTCGAGCGGGCCTACCTAGAGCGACGCCTCGCCGAAGTGGCGTGACCCTTGGGGCGGGGCTCGAAGTGCGCAACCGCCCGCTCGACGGCCTCGGCCGGCGAGGTGGCTCGCTCGATGCCTTCGCCTTCGAGCTTCCAGCTTGACTCGAGGATCACGACCGGACGGCCGAGCCTTCGCGCGAAGGCGATCTCCGACAGCGTTCCCCAGCTTCCTCCCACCGCAATGACGGCCTGACCCGACGCCGCAACGGCGAGGTTCCGCGCATGGCCGATCCCCGTGACGACCACATGGTCGATCCATTCCGACGCGTCCTCCCGCCGCTCACCCGGGAGGATCCCGATCGTCGTCCCTCCGGCCTGCTTGGCGCCCCGGGCCGCCGCGGCCATTACTTCGCCGCCGCCGCCTGTGACGACCGTGCACCCACGCTCCGCGAGCAGACGGCCGACTTCCTCCGCAGAGCGCTCGTGCTCCGCGCCGCTCCCGATCACCGAGACCTGAACGGCCACGTCCGCGATGCTACGAGACATGGCGGATCTGGAAGCACGGGGCGGGACGCTGATCGCCGGCGGCGGCTTCGCCGGCTCCTACGTCGCGCGCAAACTCGGCCGCCGCGGAGCGACGATCGTCAGCCGCGAGAACTTCATGCTCTTCACGCCGATGCTGCCCGAGGCAGCCTCCGGCACGCTCGAACCGAGACACGTCGTCGTCCCGCTGCGCGTGATGTGTCCCTACGCCGACCTTGTCCTCGGCCGCGTCCTCGCCCACGACGCCAGAGCCAGACGCTTACAGGTCGAGACCGAGGAACGAATCTTCTGGATCCACTACGCCGACCTGGTCTTCTCGCTCGGCTCGGTCGTCCGCAGGCGACGCTCGGACGCTACAAGGGCATCGCGTCGGTCTTCGGGATCCCGCTCAAGGGCTTCCCCGGCTGGTGGGTAACGAGGACGTACCACCTCTACCAGCTCCCACTCCTGTCGAGGAAGCTCCGCGTCGTGACGGATTGGACCGTCGCGCTCCTCTTCCCCCGCGACATCGCCGAGCTCGGCCAATTGGAGCAACCGAGGAAGCTCGGTGACTGACGAGCTGGAGCGCATTCACGCGTTCGAGCACGCGGTCGACATGGCAGGAACGGAAACCGTCCCTTCCCCGCTCGGCCACGGGGTGCTGACGCCCGAGGTGCCTATGCCCCACGACTCCAACTTCCTCTTCGTCGACCGCGCCCGAGACGCAGCCGACGCGATTGCCGAAGCCGATCGGATCCTCGGCGGCACCGGCCGCAGCCATCGCGTGATCGTCACCTTCGACGACGAGCTCGGCGAGCGCCTGCGACCCGAATTCGAGGCCCTCGGCTGGCGGACCCTGCGTCACATCTTCATGGCACAGCTCCGCGACCCCGAGAAGACTGCGGACCTCTCACTCGTGCGCAAGGTCGATCAGGCGGCGCTCCGGCCCGGCCGCATCCGGAGGATCCTCGCCGAGCCCTGGGGCAAACCCGAGCTGGCGGAGCAGATCCTCGACAGCAAGATCCTGCTCGGCGAACGTGCAGACACCCGCTTCTACGCTGTCGTGGTCGACGACGAGATCGTCGCCTGGACCGACCTCTACATCGGCGAGGACGTCGCCCAGGTCGAGGACGTCGCAACGCTCGAAGAGCACCGCGGCAAGGGCTACGCGACGGCGGTCGTCCTCCGCGCCGTCGGCGAGGCACGGAACGCAGGCGCCGACCTCGTCTACCTCGTCGCCGACGAAGAAGATTGGCCGAAGGAGTGGTACCAGCGCCTCGGCTTCGACACCGTCGGTCGGATCTACAAGTTCATTGCGCCCTGACGCGCTTCAGGGCATCGCTCAGCGACTGGCGGCCGTGGAGCACGGGCTCGAACAGATCGCCGTGCTCCTCGATGCGTGAGCGCACGACGTCCATCGTGAACTCCCGAAGATCCAGCTTCTCGTTCACCTCGTCCCAGCGCAGCGGTGTCGAGACAGGCGCGCCGGGACGAGGCCGCACCGAGTAGACCGAGGCGATCGTCTTGCCCTCCCCGTTCTGATTCGCGTCGATTAGCACGCCGCGCCGCTTCGCCCGCGTCCACTCGGTTGTCACGAGCCCACGATGGGTGCGAGCGAGCGTCGACGCGACGATCTCGCAGAACTCGCGCGCCTGGTCGTACGTGTGCCGGCGTGCGATCGGCACCAGCACGTGGATCCCGTCGGAGCCGCTCGTCTTCACGTAGCTCTCCAGCTCGAGCGCATCCAGCACCTGCTTGACGAGCAGCGCGACCTCCACCGTCTCCTTGAACCCGACGTCGTCCGAAGGGTCGAGATCGAAGAGCACCCAGTCGGGGCGGTTTGGCTTGTCGACCCGGGAGTACCAGGTGTTCATGTCGATGCAGCCCATGTTCACCATCCAGAGCAGCGCGACCTCGTCGTTTACGAGCGGCGCCTGGATCTTCCGGCGCTGGCGCGGCGAGTCACGCGTCGTGACGGTGAACTCCCGCGTCGGGATCCAGTCGGGCATGTGCTTCGGCGCATCCTTTTGGAAGAAGAATTTGCCGTAGGCCCCGTCGGGATAGCGCTTCATCGTGAACGGGCGATCCTTGAGGTGCGGCACGAGCACCTCCGCGACGTCGCGGTAGTACGCCAGCAGATCGCCCTTCGTGATCCCCTCGTCGGGCCAGAAGGGCTTGTCCAGGTTGGACAGTTTGAGCACACGCTTGCCCTTGCGGACCTCAGTTGGGATCGGCGTCACCGGCTGCGGATCCTCCCGTTGAACGTCGTCTGCGGGCTTGTCCTCGCGAAGCCCCTGGTACGACGGCGCCCGCAGTCGGCCGTCGTGCGTCCACTCCACGAACTCGATCTCGGCGACCAGCTCTGGATCGACCCAGTGAACCGCGTCCTTGCGGACTCTCGGCATCTTCGGAACGCTCGAGAAGGGCGGGCCCTTGCGCTCGAGCGGGCGGAGCTTGGCGAGCAGCCGGTCGATCTCGTCGTCAGTGAAGCCGGTGCCGACATTTCCCGCGTAGACCAGCTCCTCGTCGTTGTAGTAGCCGAGGATCAGCGACCCGAAGCGCCCCGACCGCCGGCCCTGGCCTCGTGTGTAGCCGGCGATCACGAACTCCTGGCGACCATGCGTCTTGATCTTCAGCCAGTCGCGAGTGCGCCTCCCCGGGAAGTACCGGGAGTCGCGCTTCTTGGCCATGATCCCCTCGAAGCCTTGCTTCTTGGCGGCTTCGTAGAGCGCCTGGCCGTCGTCGAAGGCCTCCGAGAGCTGGACGACCCGGTTGCGCCGGTCGATGAGCTTCTCGAGCCGCGCGTGCCTCTCAGTCAGCGGGAGGTCGGTGAGCGGCTCGCCTTCCTGTTCGAGCAGGTCGAAGGCGACGTAGATGTACCGCGTGCCGGGCTTCCCCTGCTGCATGGCCGAGAACGTGGCCCGTCCCTCCTCGTCCAGCGCGCACACCTCGCCGTCGAGCACGCAGTCCGGCGTCTTCATGGCTCGCTCGATTGCGGTCGCAACCGACCGAAAGCGCTCTGTGAGATCGTTGCCGTTCCGGCTGGTGAGCGTCGCGTCGCTTCCGAACAGATCGACGATCGCTCGATAGCCGTCCCACTTGACCTCGTACAGCCACTCCTCACCCTTGGGGACCTCTTCGGCCAGCGTCGCCAGCATCGGCCGGTAGACGCGCCGCGGGCGCGACGCTTCGGCGCCGTCCTCCCGCTTCTTGAGGATCAGCCAGTTCTTGGGGTCGCCGTCGAGCTTGGCTGGGACGAGCGCCCAGGTCCCCTCGAGCCGGTTCCCGTGCAGGCGCACCGTGAGGCCACCGTTCTTCTTCTCTTCGAGCAGCTCGTAGGTGCCCTTGTCCCAGATCTCGACGCTGCCGGCCCCGTACTCGCCTTTGGGGATCTCGCCCTCGAACTTCGCGTACTCGAGCGGATGGTCCTCGACGTGGACCGCGAGCGCCCGC
>Ga0184625_10001022_pt1 | contig 11410 bp, 6 predicted proteins | sample PLM3_30_b1_FD_133151 | JGI IMG/M metagenome (GOLD analysis project Ga0184625, IMG submission 133151) | Groundwater sediment microbial communities from an aquifer in East River, Colorado, USA - PLM3_30_b1 | ecosystem: Environmental > Terrestrial > Soil > Riparian zone | place: USA: East River... | reverse complement strand
TCGGGCGGCGTGACCAGAACACAGTTTCGCGTGGTGATGTTCGCGGCGTACTGGTTGCCGCGGCCGCCTCGCCGCTCCATGCGGTACAGCCCTTGCGGGCAAAACGCGGTGACGAAGGACAGGTCGATCGTGATCGTTTCCCAGACTTTGCGCGTGACCGAGTCGCAGCCGCCGGTTTCGATCAGCCGCTGCGTCGTGGCCAAGAGGCCCTGGTCCCAACTCAGGTCGAGCTTGGTTTCGTCGGCCATGCTGATGAGCGTCGCTTCGCCGCGGGCGATGCAGCGTTCCAGCCGGATGGTGACGGACTGGGCCATCGCCATCTGGGCGTCGGCCATCGACATCATGTCGGCGGCCCGCCGCCTTTGCACGGCGACAGTCGCGACCTGGTCTTGGATGCGGTTTTCGTCCTGGACGGTCAGCACGCAGTCGAACAGCTCCAGGGATTGACCCGTGTTGACCGTCCAGAGCGACCAGCCAGACGAAACTTGCGAGACATCCTGCGGCAGTTCCAGACGGAACTCGATGCCTTGGGCTTTGAGGCGCGAACTGCTGCTGCCGGCCAGGCGGATCATTTGCCGGTCGGCAGCCGTGGGCTGAAAGACGACGATGGGTTTCTGGCCGGGCTGGGCGGTGAACGTCAGGCGGGCGTTGGAAACATCGAACGGCTGTTCGAGCAAACGGCCGCTGAAGGCGAGCTCGATTTCGGTCAAACCCAGCGCCGCCGCGCGGCGGCAAGCCTCGGCCAGCGAGGCGACGTATTCCACCTCGGGCTCGGCAACTGCCGGCGGTTGCAGGACGACTTGCAGCCGGCTGATTTTGACGGGCGCGACGGATGGAGCGACAGGCGGAGCATCGACGGAGCTGCCCAACTCGGCTTCCAGGGAGTCGCCAGTCAGACTGCCTTCGATGAGCGGAACGGAAATCCCGGCCGCGGCAATCGGTGTTGCGGGCGGCGCTGCGTCGGCGCCGCTGGAGCCGTCCGTGGTGGACGGCGCCGCGAACGCCGCGTTGCGCGGCCCTGGAACCGTGGTTTCGGAGGGAGGTGATGTCGTGGGCGCAGGAGCAACGACTGGCGAGGCGCCGCCCGGAGTCGCAGTCGGCGGGACAGACGGCCCGGAAAGCCGCGGCGAGCTGAAGTGCGGCGGCGCGAGGGCCGCAGCGTTGGGCGAGCCGGCCGGCAGGTACATGTCGGCGAGCACGACCGCAATCGCCAAAACGGCCGCCGCCGCGGCAATTTGCCAGGCCCGGCCGCGACCAAGTTCGCCGGCCGGCTTCAGGGCCAGCTCGCCTTGCCCGTGGTGCGCGACCTTCGCCAGGCCCAGGACCTGGCCGAGGGCAACAATTTCGGCGGCCAACTCGGCGGCGGACTGCTGCCGCTGCGAAGGCCGTTTCGCCAACATACGGGCCAGCAGAGCGGACACACGCGGCGGCAATTCCGGACGGAAGATTCGCACGTCCGGCGGCTCGTCGGCATTGTGCCGCAGCAGCTTTTGGAGCGCGGTTCCGTCGGGAAACGGCGGCTGGCCGGCCAACATGAAATACAGCGTGCAGCCCAGCGAGTAGATGTCGCTCCGCACGTCGGCCGAGCGCGGGTCGCGGGCCTGCTCGGGCGAGATGTAGTCGAACGTGCCCAGCGTCACGCCGCTCGCGGTGAGATCATCCGACGAGGACTCCACCTGATGCAGCCGAGCCAAACCCATATCGACCAGCTTGACCTGGTCCGTTCCCGTCACCAACACGTTGGACGGCTTGATGTCGCGGTGGACGACGTCGCGGCTGGACGAATGCGAGAGGGCCTCGGCAACTTGAAGGGTGTAGTGCAGTGCGTCTTCGAGCGGCAATGGTCCGCGGTCCCCAACGATCTGGCGGAGGTTGGTCCCCTCGATGAACTCAAAGACGATGAAGTTCCAGCCGCTGTCCTCGCCGACGTAATAGACGCGGGCGATGTTCGGATGGTCGAGGCGGGCGGCGCTTTGAGCTTCGTTCCGAAAGCGGCGGATCGTTTCGTCGTCGGTATGGTCGCGCGAGAGAACCTTGACGGCGACCGTGCGGCCCAGCCGCGTATCGACGGCCCGAAACACGGCTCCCATCCCTCCGCCGCCAACGAACTCCGTCAACTCGTAGTGCTCGAGGCGTTTGCCCGCGAGCGCAGCGCCGAGGGCGGCCATCGACTTCGCGGCCGGGGGCGTGGGCGAGCCAGACTCGGCGACTGGCTGCTGTTTAGAAATGACGGTTCGATCATCCGGGGAGGCGGGTTGCGGGCCATCACCCAGTGGCAACACGACCTTGCCGCTCGACCGCCGCTCGCTGGAAGCCGACTCGCCTCCGCCGCCCAGCGCGGGCGCGAGGCGATCCGAAGAGCCGCGGCTCGCAGTGGGTCGGATTGTCGAACCATCAGCATTCATTGGGCGGACGAGGTGCCCTCATGCAGCGCAAGGCATTTCGCAGCCGGGGCTTGCAGCCGTCGGAGCTATGCATCCTCAATTCAAACGCCTGACGAACGTCAAGTGGGCACATCCTTGCCCGAATATGGCCGGAAAAGTCGGCGGCGCTTCGCCGCTTTCGGATTTTAGTCACACCAGCAGGTGCAGTCAACAAATAACCTCAATCGTGCCATGCATTTACGGCAATTTGCCGCCGTCAACAGCAAAGTGCAGTTATTAATTTCGCCCGCTTTTTTAGCCAGTCTGCGACCTGTTCAGTAGGGAACCAGCGTGTCCCGAACGAATCAAAACTCACTCTTACCAATCCCGCCGCTTTATGATGCTTTCGCCCGTTGACGTCTCGGCTGATCCGCGCTACTGCCGCCGCGAGGCTTACGACTTGTTTTGTGAGCAACTGCCGCGCCTAGCTGGAACGGAAAGTTTGGTGCGGGCAGCCGTGGCCATCTCGCTGCACGCTTTGGACGACATTGACCCAAACCGCGTGGAACAGCGTTTACAAGTGCTCGGTCTGCGGGTGCGGGAGCGTGCTCCGAGCCGGTCGGATTCGGCCATTTTGGCGAATCTGCACGCCGTTCTGTTCGAAGAAGAGGGGTTCGCTGGTAATCTGGAGCGATATTACAACGCCCTGAACAGCTACCTGACGGTGGTGCTGAACACTCGCCGCGGGTTGCCGATTGTGCTAGGGCTGATCTACAAGGCTGTTGGTGAGTATGCCGGCCTGACCATCGAGGGCATCAACGCCCCGTGCCACTTTCTGATGCGCGTGCGGTGCGACAAGCACTGGATGATCGTCGATCCGTTCTTTGGCGGCCAGGTGCTCACCCGCGAAGAAGCCTTTCAGCGGCTCGACCGTGTCGCGGGCAAGCAACTACCGCACAGTGAAGAGTTCCTGCAGCCGGCAACACACGCACAGTGGGTTGCTCGGCTGATCGGGAACTTGCGGCAGCTTTTCGCCACCGAAGGCCGCCACGACGACCTCGCCGCCATGACCGAGCTCAGCCACGCTCTCAAGGGCTCGTTGCGGTGTGCGGCGTAGGAGCCGCCCGCAGCTCGCGCCACAGTTGCTTGATCGGCTCCAAGGAACCGGCGGCAGCGCGCGGGGCGTAGGCCAATTGGCCATACCATCCGGCGAGCGATTGCACCGGTGCGGCCAGCTGCGGCTCTAGCGCGGCGAGCGACTGGGCGAACTCGTGAGGAGTTTGATCGGCGTGCCGCGCGCAGTCGCGCTCACGAGCCCAGGCTTCCACGGCCGCAAAGGAATATCGCACGAGCTCGGGCCAGGGCATTCGCGCCGCATCGCCATTGGCGAAGGGATCGCTGAACGCGGCAAAGGGCCGCGGCGGAGTCGGGCGCTCGAACAACGCTTCCGGTTGAGCGGCTTTCGTCTTGTCGCCGAACCAGCGAGCCCACAGGTCACGCAGCTCGGCCAGCAGCTTCTGCCACGCGGCGGCAAGCTGCTCGCGATAGATCCAGCCGGCGACCGCACCGGCGACGAGCAGCGCCAGCCAGAACAGCCACTTGATCAGCGTGAACAGCGCCTGACTGATGTTGAAATTCGCAAACGGGCGGCTGGCGGGCTGTTGTGGCTGCTCTTGTGGTGACTGACTCTGCGAGCCGCCTTCCGATCTCTGCTCATCTGCTTTGTTTGACTCGCCCTGCTGGCTGTTTTCCGATTTCTGTGATTGTCCATCAGAGTCGGCGCCCTTCCCTTCGGAGTTCTTGCCTTGGGAGCTGCCTTTCTCGTTCGCCGATTGGTCGTTCTGTTGGCTGGACTGAGTATCGCCCTGCTGCCCGCCGCTTGCGTCGCCGCCACTTTGCTCGCCGGGCTTCCCTTTGCCTTTGCCTTTTGCCTTCGACTTGCCCGACTGGCCAGTCTGGCTCTCGCCTTTCGATCCGCCGCCGCGGTCAGACGATTGATTCTCGTGAGCGTCAGTCCGGGCTGCGTCGGGATTCGATGTGTCGCTCGTCCCGTCCGGCCCAACGCCAAACCGGCTGGCCTGCCTGACCGCGGACGTGAATGCGACCGGCAGCTGCGCAAGCGAGTATTCCGCTTTCGTGCTGGGCAGAATCGCGGCCACGATCAGCGTCGCGACGATCAGGCCGACGCCGACGGCGATCCACGTGCCGGTCATCTCGGCGGGCATTTCGAGGTTTCGTTGCCGCAGATATCGCCGCAGGCCGAGAAAGCTCGTGAACAGCAAGAGTCCCAGTCCGCTGGCGACATAGACAACCAGATACTGGAAGACGCGAGTGCGAGCCTCCGGTTCGCTGGCCGGTACGAACCAGCCGCCAAAACCAAATAAGGGCAGCGCGGCGAGTGAGAAATAGACGACCCAAATTCCGGGTGAATGCGGCCGGCGATCGGGCTCTAGCATTTTCTGCCACCAGGCCTTTTCGACTTCCGCCGCGCCGGTGGTGGCTTCGGGAGTGGCCGACCTCGTCGTAGTTCCTGCCGGGCCGCTGGGCACGCCGGCGGCCAGCGGATCGAGGCCCATTTCTTGCAAGAGGCCCTGAACCGACGCCTCCTGGGAATCATCGACGAGCGTGCAATCCCACGTCAGCTTGTGGGTCGCCCACCAGACGATGCCCATCAGCGGCAAGCCAATGACAATTCCGCCGGGCACGAAACGGATAATCGCGACGCCCACGGCCACGCCGAGCGGAAAGGCGAATAGCGTTGCATAGGAGCTGCCTTCCTCCATCGCGATCCGGGCAATACAGACGATCGCCATGCAGAACATGGCCATCACGAACTGCAGGCGGAGCTTGTATTCACCCTGGAAGAAAACCTCGACCAGGAAGAACATCAAGCTGCAGACGAGCAGAAAGATGAGGAACGGGCAAACCGCGATCGCCAGATAGTCGGCCAACGTTTCAGGCGAGCGGCGGGACATGGCGTGGGGTAGGCCTCTGGCCTGCCGTGTGAGAAAGAGCAGGGCCGGCCAGAGGCCCGCCCCACGGTCTCATCGTAACGAAAAGCTGCGGCAGATTTCCATAATCGATGATTCGTCCTTCAGGTGCCGCACGTCGAGTCGCTCGGCCAACAACGGTCCGGCCGCGTCGGCGAATTCGTGTTCCTCGAACAGGTTCACCAGCACCGTCACGGCAAATCCGCGGCGGCGCAGATTGCCCAGCGCGACCGCCGACTCGGTCGAACCGGGCGGCAGAATCGCGATCACCGTCGCGTCGCGTGGCAGCCGGCTGGCCGCTTCGTCGATCAAAGCCGGCAGCGGCAAGCCGTCGGTCAATTCCACGCGGGCCAGCGTTTCCAGGATTCGCATGAGTTGCTCCGGCCCGCGGCGCGTCTCGACAATTAGCGGCGCGAGCCGGTCGCTCTTGTCCTTGACGCTCGCCGACGCGAGCGCGGCGGACCGCGAACGGTAATCGTGGGCCCAGCCTTCCTGCCGGATGCGATCGACCGCGTCGCGGCCGTTGGTCACCAGGCCGACTTGCTGGTTCATCAGATAGACGGCATTGGCGATCGAAGCTGCCGCGGTCACGGCCAGCTCGCTGCGGTGCGGCTCATGCTTGCGCTCGTGGGCCCGCATGTGGAATTCGAGCAGCAGCGTTGCGCCGGCGACCGTCGATGGCTCATAAACCTTGCTGTGCAACAGACCCGTCCGCGCAGTGGCCCGCCAATGCACGCGGTTCATGGGATCGCCCCGTTCGTAGGCCCGCACGCCGGCGATCCGCGTTGGGTCTTCGTACAGCCGATAGCTCATTCGCACTTCGCCGATCGGCCGCTTGGAGCTGACCTCATAGCCGGACAGCGGCAGCACCTTGGGCAGTACCATCAGGAACTGCGGATCGGTGAGCACGCGATACCGACGGTGCAACCCGAACAGATCGCCGGTCTCCAGCACCAGCGGGCCAAGCTGGTAATAGCCCCGGCGGGTCGGCGTGAGCTGATAGAGCATCGACTTGCGGCCCGCGGGTTTGAGCATGGTGAGCTGCACCCGCCGGCCGCCGACCATCAGCCGTGGCGGCGTGAACCGCAGCGCGTCGGCGGGAAGCAGGTCCTCGAGCAGCACCCAGGCGACCGGCCAGCGTCCGCTGTTGGTGAGCGTCACGACGACCGAGACGTTCTGGCCGACTTCCGCCGAGAGTTGGCTGCACGTCCGCGTGGCCGTAAGCGACTGCGCCCATTGCCGCGTCAGAAAGCGGCTGACGAGCATCACCGCCAACAGCACGTACATCGCGTAGGCCAGCAAATCGAAGCCGAACGCCAAGGCGATGACGAGAATCAGAATCGCGCCGGCGAACCACTTCATACGATTATCATAACTCGGCGCCGCCCGCCGCTCGAAGCACTTCCCACCGCTGGGCCGCTGTGCGAGACTAGCCAGCAATCTCTTCGGAACACTTGACGATTCTCCCGCATGGCTATCGACGTTACTTGCAACAAGTGCCTCACCCGATTTCAGGTCAGCGAGAAGTTCGCGGGCAAGAAAGGGCCGTGCCCCAAGTGCAAGACCATCATCACGGTCCCGGATAAGAAAGCGGAAGTCGTCATCCACGCCCCCGAGGTCAGCGGGCCCGTGGATAGCAAGGGCCAGGCCGTCCTCAAGCCGCTCACGCGGACCGAGGTCAAGCTGACCACACCCGTGATCGTCGGCATCGTGGGCGCCGTGGTCGTCGTCCTCCTCGCAGCGGTCGTCTTGCGGTTCACGACGAAGCCGATTCCGCCCGGCGGCTTCCGGCACTATTCGCCGGTGGTGACGGTCATCGGCGCGATGCTCCTCGCGCCGGCCCTCGCCTTTGCGGGCTACACGTTCCTCCGCGACGACGAATTAGCGCCGCACCGCGGGACGGACCTGATCCTGCGGCTGATCGCCCCAAGTGTGGTCTATCCGGGATTGTGGGGTCTCTATTGGGCCGTATTCGCCTACCTGGCGAGCAGCCACATCACGCCCAATTGGTATGTCGCGGCCTTCGTGCTGCCGGTATTGATCGCGCTCGGCGCGTTAACGGCGCAAGCCAGTCTCGACCTGGAGTTCGGCACCGGCGCGCTGCACTACACCATGTATCTGGCGACGACGGTGCTGCTGCGAGCCATCCTGGGCATGAACGTGCTGTGGAACGCTGCGCCCGCAACAAAAGTTGCCTGGGATGCCCTGCAAATCCTCTGGCGGATGAATGCCTAGCTCGACTCACTCCGGCAGCGGCTGCCCTTTCGTCTCCGGCGCGAGCCAGATGATCGCCATGCCCACAAAATAAACCAGGGCAATCATTGAGCAGGCCAACGGACGTCCGTGCGGAAGCGTCAGCGAGCCAAGATGCCAGTCGGTCGTGAGGATCTTCAGCAGATTGCCGAGCTGCAAAACGCCGACCGCGGCCAGGATCCGACCGTAGTTGAAACCAAATCCCTGTCCCGTCGCGCGGACGCTGGTGCGGAACAGCTCGGGCAGATACAGCGGCAGCCAGCCGTAAAACGACGCCGTGCAAACGCCGGCCACGAACGCCCACCACAGCAAACCGAGGCCATAGGCGTTGTTACCCAGGTAGAGCAACCACACCGAGAACATCGAAGCGCCGCACAGCAGGAAATAGGCCGGCCGCCGCCCCATCCAATCGCCCATCATGGCCGCGGCGATCGTGCCGACAATCGCGCCGGCGGAGAGCCAGATCAGCGTGTGTTCCTTGGCCTTGGGCTTGACCAGCTTGGCGGCCTCCTTGACCTTGCCTGCGGCGAGCAGGGCGGATTTGTCGTAGTTAAAAGTCGCCTCGCTCAAATCATTGGCCCACGTTGGCGCCTGTTGCGTCGTTCCCCAAGTGCCCAGCAAGGCCACGCCACTTAAACAGGCCGCCAACATCATGCGGCCAAACGTCGGTTTCCACATTTTCAAGCCGCCGGAAGCCGCTTGCCGCTGGAAGAACCGAATGACGGGATACGTGTAGCCCACGGTGGCAATGATCAGTCCCACCGCGGTTGCGGCGAGTTGAATCGCGGTCCAGGCAATCGTCGGCTGCGTTACCGGCCAGGCCCAAATAGTGACGATCAACGCCGGCCCGGCCAGGCCCAAAGCCACGCCCAGCAAATCCTGCGTCGCCCAGTGTCCCGTGCTACCGCGCTCTCTTTCCTGCTCCCATTTTTCCGATTCGGGCACAAACATGCGGATAAAGAAGGTGAGCAGGGCCGGCACGGTTCCGAGAATCATCATTAGCCGCCAGCCGCTGAAACCGACGAGCGAATCGGCCGTCGCCGCCGACATCCCGGCCGACAACATCCAACTGCGCAGCGACGTCAGCCAATCGAGCAGAACCAGCCCGACGCAGCCGACCAGCAAATAACCGACATTGGCCGCCGCCCCGATCAAGCCGGCCATGAAGGCTCGCGATTTGTTCGGCCAGACTTCCATCACCAGAGCGACGCCGAGTGCCCACTCGCCGCCCATGCCGAGCGAAGCAATGAACCGCAGCACGCCGATTTGCCACGCGCTGGCGGCGAAGCCGCACAGTCCGGTGAACAGGGCGTAGGTCAGCACGCTCAGCGTCATCGCCCGCACGCGGCCGATCCGGTCGCCCAGCCAGCCGAACAGCACGCCGCCGGTCGCCGCCCCCACCAGGAAGCTGGCCATGATGATATTGAACCACAGGTCGCGATCGCCCTTGGCAACCGTCGGCATCAGCGCTTCCATCGCCTTGCCGCCCACCAGCGAAAAGATGCCCATTTCGGCCCCGTCGAACATCCAGCCGAGCAGAGCCGCGGCGAGGGCCATCCATTTTCCTGCTCCGCTGGGTGCATGTGCAGCGGGCGGTAGCAATGGCTTTGTGGAGGATGGAGCGGGCGGCGATTCAAGGCGGGCCATGAAACGATCTCGGACGAGGGAGATGCGGTGGGCCAGTGGATTCTATGGCCGGCCGTCACCGCCCCGCAACCTTCCATTTCTTGACGCCGTCAGCCGATAGGCATAGATTGCGGTTAGCCCACCTGCCTGAACCCGCCTGCGACTTGAAGGACTTTCCCCGATGCTGACCATCTTTGGACGCGGCCAGAAATACCGTGATGGCATTTCCCGGCGGAGCTTCTTGCGGATCGGCGGGCTGGGAGTCGGTGCGGGGGCGCTGACACTGGCCGGTTTGGGCCGGCTGGAAGCGGCCACGGGCAAGGCGGCGCGATCCAAGGCGGTGATCAACATTTTTCTGGGTGGCGGGCCGCCACATCAGGATTTGTTCGAGCTAAAGACGGACGCGCCGGAAGAAATCCGCGGCGTGTTTTCACCCATCGCAACCAAAGTCCCGGGCATTCAGATTTGCGAAGTCCTGCCGCAACTGGCCCAGGTGATGGATCGCTGTGCGATTCTGCGGGCGGTCGTCGGCGCGACCGACCGGCACGACGCCTTCCAGTGCATGACGGGCTGGCTCACCAAGGACCTGGCTTCGATGGCCGGCCGGCCGAGCCTGGGTTCCGCGACTGCTAAGCTGCTAGGCCCGACCGTTCCTTCCGTGCCGCCATTTGTCGGCCTCGCTCAGCCGACGAAGGAGATTCGCTGGTCCGATGCGGGTAAGCCTGGCTTCCTCGGCCCGTCGTATGCTCCCTTCAAGCCGGACGGCGAAGGCCGCGACAATATGGTGCTCCGTGGCCTGACGCTGGAGCAACTGCAAGACCGCCGCAAGCTGCTGGGCAGCCTCGACCGCCTGCAGCGCAAGGCCAGTGCCACCGGCCAACTACAAGCGGCGGATCGCTTCACGGAGGGTGCGTTTGACGTACTCACCAGCAGCCGGCTGGCCGACGCGCTCGACTTGTCGAAAGAAAATCCCAAAGTCCGCGAACGGTACGGCACCGGCCAGCCCTACAACTATCAGTTCGACGGCGCTCCGACGGTCAACGAGCACTTGCTGCTCGCCCGCCGGCTGGTCGAGGCGGGCGTCCGCGTCGTGACGCTGTCCTATGGCCGCTGGGATAGCCACTCCAAGAACTTCGATCTCGTCCGCGATCACGGCGGCAAGCTCGATCAATGCTTGAGCGCTTTGATCGAGGACTTGGAGCAGCGGGGCATGCTGAACGACGTGACGGTCATCGTCTGGGGCGAGTTCGGCCGCACGCCGCGGATCAACAAGAACGCCGGACGCGACCACTGGCCGAACGTGAGCTGCGCGTTGCTGGCCGGTGGCGGCATGAAGACTGGCCAGGCGATTGGCGCAACCAACCGTCTGGGAGAAGAGGCCGCCGAGCGGCCCGTCCACTTCCAGGAGATTTTCGCCACGCTTTACCGCAACCTGGGCATCGACACGTCCACCGCCCGCCTAATCGACCCCGCCGGCCGCCCGCAATACCTGACCGAGCAGCCGCCGATCCGCGAGCTGATTTGAGCGGCGATTGTGCCCACGCGCATCTATCTCGACAACGCCGCCACGAGTTGGCCGAAGCCCGAGGCGGTGTATCGAGCGGTCGATGACTACCAGCGGCGGCTCGGCGCGCCGGCGGGCCGCGGGGCGTATGCGGAGGCGTCTGAGACCGAGCGGATCGTCGGTTCCTGCCGCAAGCTGCTGGCACAGCTCATCGGCGCGAGCGAGGCGAGCCGCATCGTCTTCACCTCCAACGGCACGGATTCGCTGAACCTGGCTCTGCACGGCCTTTTGAAGCCCGGCGACCACGTCGTGACGAGCGTTTGCGAACACAACAGCGTCTTACGCCCGCTGCAATTCCTTCGCGAACACCGCGGCGTAGCGACGACCTACGTCAACTGCGACGCTGAGGGCTACGTCAATCCAGACGACATCAAGGCCGCGCTGACGCCGCGAACGAAGTTGATCGCGCTCCTGCACGCGTCGAACGTCACGGGTACAGTCCAGCCTGTCGAGGAGGTCGGCAAGATCGCGGCTGCATGCGGCGCGTTCTACCTGGTCGATGCGGCCCAGTCGCTGGGCTACTTGCCGGTCGATGTCGGTCGCATGGGCTGCCATTTGCTCGCAGCGCCAGGACACAAGGGACTGCTGGGGCCGCTGGGCACTGGCATGCTCTA
>Ga0184625_10001021_pt1 | contig 11418 bp, 9 predicted proteins | sample PLM3_30_b1_FD_133151 | JGI IMG/M metagenome (GOLD analysis project Ga0184625, IMG submission 133151) | Groundwater sediment microbial communities from an aquifer in East River, Colorado, USA - PLM3_30_b1 | ecosystem: Environmental > Terrestrial > Soil > Riparian zone | place: USA: East River... | reverse complement strand
TGGTGCTGGGCCAGGGCGGCCGGCTCGCAGCATGGGGCCATCACGTACAGGTCATGGTCGAATGGCCCATTCGCCACGCGGTCGCAGACGAAGTTGGTGAGCGTCTCCAGCAGGTAAGAGCCCTCGGCGCCTTCCATGGAGATCAGCGTGTCGCGCGGAGTAACGTGGAAGGCGCGACGGAGCAGGACGGCGGCGAGGTGCCCGTTCGGCACCACGCGGCACGCCTCCGACTGGCCGACAGCGCGAATTCGGACGGCCGTTGGCACGCGCCCGCCGGGGCCATTGGTGGACTCGACCACGTGCAAGTTAATGACGACCGTGTCGCGGGCGTCCCCCTGCGCCACGCTTCGCCGCTCCTGGAGCCGCTTCCAGCGGGCAAACAACCAGGTGATCGATCCGCCCAGCAGTAAGCCGATGAGCACACCGATCCCGCGTCCGGTCAACTCCTGAGCAATGTCGGCGAACATACATGTCCCCGTCAGGGAATTCCTAACAGGGTTATTCGTTCGCGGGCACGCGCACTTGGAGAGGAATACTTCTCCGATATCTGTCGGAACATGCATCGCAGGGCTGGGATGCGATGCAAGAGAAGAGCACCCAGCAATCACTTGGAGCGCAGCTGGTCCAAAATGGATTGCCGGACACGTTAGGGGGGGCCCGCAACGCAATCTATGCGGAGCGGCTGCATGCGCCCTATCCCATCTCTTCTCGATGAATTCACTTGCCGGTGTCGTTGAGCAACTAGAGAATCCCCCTATCCCTCGATGCCGCGCCCGGAGTTGACATGTTCTCCCCGTCCCGCCGCGCCTTCCTCGGCGCCTCGCTCACCGGTCTTGCTTCTACTCCGCTGTTTGCCGCTGGCCAAGCGCCAGCCAATCCGGTTCCGACCGAGCGTGAGGAGTTCCCCTTCCAGCCGAACACCCTGTTCCTCACCTGGCAGCGTGACCCGACCACGACGATGACAGTGCAGTGGGTCGGGACAGTTGGCGAGACTGCGGACACCACGATCTGGTTCGCTCCCGCCCCGTTTGCCAACTGGCCCGTTATTTGGCGGGCCGAGAAGCCAAAGACGAAGCCATACCCGAAGACCGACTTCAAGGTGTTCCGGGCCGAACTCACGCACCTGCTGCCCGGGACCGACTACCTGTTCCGGATCGGTAAGCAGTCGCCGACCTACCGATTCCGCACCATGCCGGCGAAGGCGACCGACACCATCCACTTCGTCTCCGGCGGGGACGTCGGCGTCAACGCGCACGCGGTCGCCAACAACATGCAGGCAGCGCGGCAGGACCCGATGTTCGCGGTGATTGGTGGAGACCTCGGCTACGACAACGGCCGATCGGTGGAAGTGAGCCTAGCGTTCCTGCGCAACTACAGCAAACACATGGTCGGTCGCGACGGCCGGCTGATCCCGATGATCGCGTGTATCGGCAACCACGAAGTCGATGGCGGTTACAACAAGCCGCGCGAGAAGGCCCCCTTCTTCTATGCTCTTTTCGATGGCCTCTACCCGGAGACCGGGTATACGACCCTGGACTTCGGCGACTACCTGAGCCTGGTATTGCTCGACACCGGCCACACATCGGCCATCGGCGGCGATCAGGCGACGTGGTTAGGGAAGACACTTAAGGACCGCGCCGATCACCCGAACGTGTTCGTGGTCAATCACGTGCCGGCGTACCCGTCGTTCCGCAAGATGGCCGGGCTTTTGGGAACCGGAGGGACCGGGGAAGCCAACCGAAAACACTGGGTGCCGCTGTTCGAGAAGTTCCGCGTTCCGGTCGTGCTCGAGCACCACGATCACACGTTCAAGCGAACCAAACCGCTGATCAACGGTCTCGCCGACGACAATGGCGTGCTCTACCTCGGTGATGGGTCGTGGGGACGGATTCGGACGCCGAACCCGCCGGAGAAGCTGGCGCACCTGGCGAAGACGAGCCGCGACTACCACCTGTCGCTCCACCGCATCCAGGGCGAAGAGCGATTCCACCTGGCCCTGGATGAGAACGGACGCGTGATGGACGTCTGCCGAACGGCGCAACGGAAGTCCGGCCTGGTCGCTGTGCCGGGGTAAGTTAGTTACCTGCCTTGCCGTTGCGGCCCGCGACGAACTCCCGGATCTCCTTCCGGATCATTGCCCGCTTTTTCGCTTCGCCTCGGGTTGGTGTGTTTGGTCAAGCGATCTTGGGGAGAGCGTGCGCGTGTTGACTTGGATCATCGCGGGTAGCCTAGTCCTAGGTGCTCCTGCACTGAAGAATGAGCCCAAGCCTCGGCCGGTCGATCCGCCAAATGGCAAGTGGGCCGTCGTTCGGATGACGATTGACGGTTACGAACTGGCGGGTGATTCGGTTACCCAGACTTGGGAATTTGCCGCCGACTCTCGTCGGGTTTTCGTTCCAGGATCCGAAACGTCGACTCATCGCGCCACCTACTTTCACCATGGTGGGGTTCTTGAGGCCGATTTGGACACGGACTTTGGTGTTCGAAAAGCGATCTGGAAGGTGGAGGGGAAGACGCTTACTATCTGCATGGGGCGTGAAGGCAAGCCACGACCGACCACATTCTCCGCCCCCAAGGAATCCGGCCGCATCCTCGTTGTCCTAAGTAGCGTGAATGAATTCAAATAGAAAGGAAATGGGCATTCTACGCTTTCGCGTGCGAGCCCAATGAGCAAGAGAAGATGAGCAGTAAGGGGACTTCGCCTCGGGCATTGTTTCCGAGTTCGACCTTTCGATTTGCTCAATTGCCTGCTGGTAGATTCTCGCCAAGTTCTTGTCCGAGGTCTTGGCGGCTTGTTTAAGGAGCGGCAGAAGCGGCCGGGCGGCGGCGCCTAGAACCGTAGGACAGGTTGTCTACCTGTCCTACGGGAGACGAATCACTGACTAGTAGCCCCAGCGGAACCCGAAGCCCGACCAGCCGAAGTACCGGCCAGTGCTGTATTGCGGGTAGACATAGGTGCCGGTCGTCGATTCCGGAACGACATATGTCGCCGTCGTCACCGACCCCGGCGTCGTGTAATACGTGGTCCCGTTGGTCATGACCATCGGGCTGCTGTAGTACATGCCGCGGCGGAAGAACGGCCGCGAGTACGAATACTGCGCGGGCACAACTGTCATGGTGCCAGCCGGCGGCACTACGTAACCGCTCGTGACTACGCCGGCCGTTGTGGTCGCGGGCAGCGTCGTGGTTCCCGACGCGGGCGTAACCGCCGTGCTCGGGGTCGTCGTCATCGGTGTCGCGGCCGTCGCGGTCGCTGGCGGCGGCATGACGGGAGTTGGCGTCATCATGACCACCCGACGACGGAAGAACCCGAACGGGCCCGTCTGTTCGACCACGGTCGTGGACATGTCGCCGACATAAGCCGGCCCGCCGATCACGGTTCCTGACACATACATGGGGCTGCTGGGCGCGGGGTACATGGCGGTGCCGCCATAGTATCCGCTGCCGTAGTCGCGTCGCGGCCAGGTCGCTTCGACATCCGCGACCGCAGTGAGGGCGAAGACAGCAGTCAGGGCGAACATCATGCGGGTGCGCATCCAAATCCCTCCTGAGAAAAGGTGTCCGGCGGGGTGGCGTCCGGGCCGTCCGTCCTTCCTGGAGAATCCCCGCAGCGAAGTCCTGCACGTCAGCTGACGCAGTTTCTATATGGAATGAATCCGCGAACCGGGACGAAAAGGGATGATTGTCCCGGATGGATCTGATTAACTTCCGTGCGCGACGGCACTTACTTCGACGATAGAATCACCGGAAACGGGCCGAAGAATTGAACGAAAGTCTTTGCTATAGCCCCCAAACACCTTAGCCACTCAGTTTTTCGCCACCGTGATCTGTCTAACGTCGTCGATCTCGATTCGGGGCACGCCGTCCACTTCCTTGACGATCCCGGTCGCGCGGATGGCCTTTCCTTTGAAGTGATCTGCAGGGTCGCCGATCCCGGCGGCCTTCAAGCTCTTGGCACCAGCCGTGGTGATCACCACGGCGAAGTTCTTCTCGTCCTTGAAATCCTCCTCCGCGTCGAGGTAGATCTCGCCGCGCTTTTCGAGACGGTCTTTCGCGGCCTTCACCTCCATCCGGACGGTGATTTCCTTTCCCACTTGCTTGCGGGCCTCGACTGGGCCGAGCGGTTTGGTCTCGTCGGCCTGGGCCAAGATTGAAAGGAGCAACACGCCAGCGGTCATCATTGCAGCGCGCTTCATATCACACCTCTAGGGTTCAGTTCGGATGTGGGGTTGTTCGAGCGAATCAAGTCATGACCGGCCACGGTAAGGATTGGTCAATCGGCGTACGCGTCTGGGCGGAGCGGCGCGGACACGCCGTTCTCGGCCCAGGCCGGCTCGAGCTGCTGGAACTGATCGACGCGCACGGGAGCATCTCCGCGGCCGCTCAGCGCCTGGGTATGTCCTATCGGCGTGCCTGGGGCCTGGTGCAAGCAATCAACAAGGCTGCCGGCGCCGAGCTGGTCGCGGCCGCGACCGGCGGGACTGGCGGCGGCGGGGCCGAGCTCACGCCATTGGGCCGGCAGACCGTCGCCGGGTTCCGGGTACTCACCAACCGGCTGACGCGGGCCGCCGAGGCCATCGATCGCGGGACGGGTCCGCACCCCATCCATTTGCTCGCCGCGGTCAGCCTCGAAGAAGTCGTCGGCCGGCTCCTGGCGGACTACGCGGGCATTCGTGCCGACGCGCGGGTGCGCGCCGTGTTTGGCGCGTCGGACGAACTGGCCACATTGATCCAGGCGGGCGCGCCGGCCGACCTGTTCCTCACCGCCGATTCGCGGCAGCTCGACTGGCTCCGCCCGACCCCAACTCGTCGTGTGCTACTGGCCGAGAACGCCCTCGCCGTCATTGCCCCTGCTGCCACCGCTCTGGTGCCTGGACCGCCCGGCCGACTCCTCCGCCGATCCGAACTGCGCCTCGCCTTGGCGGACGTTGGCTGCCCGCTCGGGGACTACACGTCGAATTATCTGAGCGCCGCAAAGATCCCTGTGCCGCCGGCCAGGCGCGTCCTTCGTGCCGAAAACTCCCGCGGCGTGGTCGCCGCGATCCGCTCGGCCCAGGCCGACCTGGGCGTGGTTTATGCCAGCGACACCGTCCGCGCCGATGGCTGCCGCGTGCTCGGCCGGATCGATCGACTGTCCACTTCGATTCAGTACGAGGCGGCCGTGTTGGCGACGATGGACGACGCACCGCCGGCGGTCGACCTGTTGCGCTTTCTCACTTCCGATCCGGCAACTGTTCGATTTCGCGAATGCGGATTTCGGGCGGTCCGTTCCCGCCGTGGAGCGGACCGTAGCAAAAACCGCTAGGGGTATGTCTCGATGTCGCCGGAGGCCAGAAAAAGCGTCTTGCCGCCCTGGACCAGGCCACTCTGGTTCATCGTGCCGCTATGTCCGTCGCAGTAAAGCACGTTGAAGGTCTGGCCGTGTCGCTGGTCGGGGTAATGGGTCTTGGGGTTGGTCACGTCCGGGAACGGCCAGGGCGATCGGGGATTGCCTGGTGTGGCCGCGTGCGTGGAGTCGGCGCAACCCGGCGTTCGGCCGTGGTCCCAGACGATCAAGATATTCGACGTCCCGTTGCCATTGGTCAACTCACCGAGCGTTTTCCCGTTCGGCCCGCCGCTGACATAGTTCATGGCATAACTGCATTGGTAGAGCTGACCGCTCACCTGGTCTCGGCCCTTGGGGCATTTGAAGATCTTGGGGTTGCCCTCGACGAAGGGCCAGAGCAGCCCGGCAGGATAGCCGCCATTGCTGTAGGTGTTGTCCGGGTTGGGGCTGCCCTGGGCGTTGGTTGTGTTCGAGGGTGCAGGTCGATTGTCGTATGGGGCCCACCAGATTTCCCCTGGCCCCGTCCAGGTCGTGGGCGAGGCGAGCGAGTAACAGTTGACATCTACCCCCCCGCTGGTGTCGCACACGCGATAGCGCGGGAAGGTCCCGAGCGTGTCGTGGTAGTTGTGGATCGCCAGGCCGATCTGATGCAGGTTGTTGGCGCACTGGATGCGTGCCGCGGCGTCGCGGACTTTCTGCACCGCGGGCAAGAGCAAGCCGATGAGGATTGCGATGATCGCAATGACGACGAGGAGCTCGATCAGGGTGAAGGCGCTACGTCGTTTCATTCGAATCCGCCTCCCGTCTTCGGGTGCCAATCTGGAGCGTTATGTCTGCGTGGGAATAACGGCAGGAATAAGGTAGGCGGCAGGCGGTGGATCGTCTACATTGGGCGCTTCGCGAGTCACTTCCGACAGCAACTCAAGCAAATCCGAGGTGGACGACCCATGCTCAGCGCAAGGAACCAGTTCGTGGGGATTGTGAAGTCGGTGAAGCTTGGGGGCGTTATGGCTGAGGTGGTGATCGCCATTAGCGACCTGGAGATCGTCTCCGCCATCACCCGCGCGTCCGCCGAGGCGCTGGATCTGAAAGTGGGCGACAAGGTCACGGCGATTGTCAAATCGACGGAAGTGCTGATCGACAAGCAGTGATCGGCGATTTCAACCGAGGCCGGAGGGGCAGTTCTCTTGTCACTGCTCCGTTCACCGGTGACCCACGACAAAACACGCTAGATTCCCCTCCCGGTCACGGCAGTACACGCGGCCACCGGCGATCACTACGTGCGGCCACGCGTGCGTTGCAAACAGGCGGTCCTTCACCGCCAATTCCGTGTACTCCTTAGGGGACCGCTTTGCCGTTTCGACCAGCGCCAGTTTCCCATTCCCACCGTAGACCATCAGCCGATCGTCGGCCGTCACAACGCATGAGCCGGGGTCGCCGAAGGAACCGCCTTCCCACTTTTGGTCGCCCGTCTCCCAGTTGAGGCAGCGCACTTTTTGCCAGGCGTAGTAAATGTGGTCGCCGTGAATCACCGGCGTGCAAACCTTCGACGGGTACGGCTTCTGCCAGACCCTCTCCACCCCGGTCAGGGTCACCCTGAGCTTGCAGATGGCATTCTGGTTGTAAGCGGATGTGACCAATACAAAGTTGTCGCGGACTGCCGGGGAGGCGATGTTATTGGCGAAGTCGGTCACCCACGCGTAAGTTGCGACCGTCTTGCCTTCCTGACCCTTGTCCAGGCGAATCACGGCCAGGTGCCGTTGAGTCAAGAGGGCGACGCAGGGAACGCCCTCAACAGTCATCGGCACCGGGCCGGCGTTGTGGCCGGCCTCGTCAGTCAGCTCGGACGCCCAGATCTCCTTGCCGGTCGTCTTGTCGAACGCGATCAGCGTGCCGCGAGGCGAACCGACTTCGACGACAAGCCACGGCCCGTGAACGAGGGGGCTGGATGTGTACCCATAGTCGCGGATCGGCGAGCGTGTCAGCCGCGGACGTTGCTTGACTTTGAAATCGTCGTACAGGTTCAGGGCCCAGTTCTCTTTCCCGCCCATCGCGGTATCCCAACAGCGCAAGTCACCGTCCGGGCCGAGTGTGTAGAGGAGCCTGGTTTCGGGGTCGTATTCGGGCGTGGATGATGGCCCGGAATAGAGGCCCTCGTCGCCATTACGGAAACGGCCGTACTCCGGCCCACGATATCCTGTTGCCCATAGTTCCTTTCCATCCCTGGCCGACAGGCATCGCAGCACGTCGCGGCCGCCCGACCGGCCAAGGCAATACACGCGGTCGCCGACAATAAGCGGTGAACTGGCCCCTGAGCCGACTTTGGCCGTCCAGGCCGGCCGTTCGGGCAGCCACGTGCCATCGGCCCAGCCGGACGGTTCGTCAGTCCGCCCGTCGCGCGCCAGCCCGCGCCAGTGCGGCCAGTCGCTCGCAACCAATGGGCCGGCCGCGAGCAGCAGGGCGATCATGGAGTGGGACATGAAGAGGCAGTAGTTAGCAGTGAGTAGTAAGCAGTAAGTAGTAAGCGGTGAGCAGTCAACAATGTCGCCGTGGATTGTTCTATCCGGAATGCTCGCCGCTCGACTGCGTTGTCGTGGCCTGACAACGGTCGGCACCGGAAAGGCACCTTGGTCCCGAAAGCTGCCACCGACGGAGCCGCTTCAGTTTGCAATTCCCAATTTGGGGGAAGGCGATTGTTGCGACAGCCGACCCAATGCTTCGCTCGCTTCGGCGGTGAACCGCGTGCCCGCGAGTCCACGAGCCAGTTCTTTCAGGAGCGTCCGAGCGTCCTCCGTCCCGGCCTGTTCCAGGACGGCGATCGCTCGGAGCTGCCGGAGTCGGTCTCCTGGGGCCACAACGGGGTTGGTTGCCACGGCGAGCAGGCGCTCGGCTCGCGCCCGCAGCTCATCGGACTTTGCCGACTTCAGCGCCGCCTGCAGCGTTGGCACGGCGGCATCACCCAGGTCGCGGAGTTCCTTCTCGGCCGCCTCGCGGGCCGCGAACCCGGCGGCGTCCAGCTTGGCGATCAGCGCCCCGGCCTGTTCGTCCGACGGCCCCGTCGTCGGCCGCAGGTGGCCGCGGAGGAAGGGCATCGCGTCGCCCGGCGCTTCGGCCAGCACCCAGATCGCGGCGTACGCCCTTGCCGCGTCCTCACCGGCCAGGTCATCCCAGGCCGCGGCGACCTCGCGCTCCGACAGCCGCTTCGCGGGTCGGGCCGGGGGTGTCAAGTCCCACACGAGGGCCGTGGTGTCGCGGTGCCCGGTTACCGCTCGGCCCCCGTCACGTGTAAGTGCCAGGCTGCTGGCGAATGAGTTGCCGTAGGACCCAGAGATCGCACTGGGCGATTTATATCGGACCACCGCCTTCTGCGTGGCCAGGTCCCAGCGGGTGATCGCGTCCGGGTCGGTCACGACCAGCCCTCGGCCGTCCGGCGCGAAGGCGAGCGGGCCGCAGAATCCGATCGGCATGGAGAGGACCTGCCGCCCGGTCGCCGTCTCGTTGATTGTCACGCGCCGGAACGCGGCTTGACGCGGGGACGGCTTGCCGCCGTGCGCTTCCCCAATCATCTGCGCGACCAGCCGGCCGTCCGGGGACACCGCCGCCTGCCGGGGGAACATCCACTCGGCCGGCAGTTCGAGTCGGAAGTTCGAATCCCCCTCGCTCGGGATCGCCTTGTCGCCGGAATAGTACCAGCGCAGGTCCGGGGAGAACGCCCCATAGCCGAACAAGGGGGTGCGTTCCGCGTAGCCGCCGTCCAATTCCCGAACCGTCAGCCGCCGGGCGGTGGCCACGTCCCAGACGGTCCAGGTGACGACCTCGCCGCTCCCCGGAGCGCCGCCGCCGCCCGGGGCCCCTCCCCTACCCTGCCGGTTGGCCGTCTGGGTGAGCGCGGCCAGTCGCTTACCGTCGGCCGAGAGCCCGAAGTCGTAGACGGAGATGTGGTCCTTGGCCGGCTCGGCGAATGTGTACCGCGCCGACTCTTTCACGTCGGGGAAATCCCAACGGACCAGGGCGATGGCGTCGGCGGCCCCGCCGAACAGTTGCCGACCGTCCGGGCTGAATTGCGGATAGCGGCCGCCCCATCGGTTCGACTTGATGCTTCCCTTCAACCGCCCGCTGGAATCCCAGACCTGGATTAGGCCTGAATTGCCGTCCTTGGTCAGGACCGACTTGCCGTCGGGCGCGACAGACACTCCGTGAATCTCGTCCTGCGGCGTTCCTTGAGACCCAGGGTCGGCCGGTCGCCCGGATTCGAGCTGCCAAATCCGGATCGCGTTCTCCCCGCCCGAAGCGACCAGTCGGCCGTCAGTCGAGAACGCGGGCGGCGTCGCGGCCCAGCCGTCCGCGGTGTGAATGACCTTGCCGGTCTTCGGGTCGCTCCACTGCATGCTCTTTCGGCCGCCAAATAGGATCATCGAGCCATCCGGCGAGAACCGAACCCATTCGAATTCGGTGACCGGCGGGACCGTCCAGCCCTCCGGCGGCTGACCGGTCGAGACCTGGACATAGTGGAACGATTGCGGCGGATTGATCGCCCCGAGCACCGCGAGGACATCGCCGGTCGGGTCGAAATCGACCGTCCCGCCGAGCAGGCCGGGCGGCTTGAACCGGAGCAGCTCCTTCCCGGTCGCGACCTCCCACACACCGACGCCGGCTGGACTGCCTTCCGCCAGCGCTACGCGCCGACCATTCCGGCTGAAGACCGGTTCGGAGGCGAACCCCTGGACCTTGCTGAGTTCGCGAGTGGCGTTTGTCTCCACGTCCAGCAGCTGCATCCGGGTTACTTTGAACTTGCCATCCTGATCGATCACCGCGAGGAACTGACCGTCCGGCGAGAACTGGGCCCGGCTCTCGTACGCGCTGGCCAACTTGACCGACGCGAGTTCCTTGCCCGACTCCGTGTCAAACACTTTCATCCGGTCGATCTTCTGCATGGCCACCCGTTTGCCGTCCGGCGAAAGGCAACCACCCCAACTGCGGTGCATCGTCTCCTTCTCGATCGCGCGATCGCGGAGCAACTGGCCGGACGCGGGGTTCCAGGTCCGTACCGAGTAATCGCCGCCGAAGCTGACGAGCTTGCCATGGGCAGTGAATGCAAGCGCGAAGAGCTTGCCGTGGCGGAGCCGGGTGGTCCCGAGCCGCAAGACCGCACCTTCGGGGAGCGGGTCGCCCTGCAGGTCGGTGCGCGCCGCCGGTGCTGGTTCAGTTTTTTCGGTCGTCGTCGGCGTATTCGCTGGCGGCTTTGGCGTTCCCGTTTGACCGAGGCCGACGGCGACGACAAGAAGCGCGGTTGCGGTCGCGCCGGCGAGCCCCGGGATCGCGAGCCCACTTGCGATTCCGCGTGTTGCCCGCGTGGCCAGAGCGGCGACCATCGGCTCCACTCGGGTCCGTCCAATGGCAGCCTCGACGACATTGGCCCGTAGCTCGCGCGGAACCGCGATGCCGACGAGCAGCCCGGGTAGGGCCGCGGGTTGGAGCTTCGCGAGCAGGCCGCGTAATTGTCGTCGGGCGCGAGCAAGTCGGGACTCCACCGTCCCGACCGGGCAACCGAGCTCTGCCGCCGCTGCCTTTAGACTGTTCCCCTCGAGCTGGCACAGGACGAACGCCTGCCGCATCCGTCTTGGCAGGCGATTGATTGCGGTGTCGATCTGCGTTGCGAGGTCCGCGGCGATGGCCCGGTCGATCGGGCCGAGTTGGGGGTCGCTCGGTTCGCGGTCGGGATCGGTGGTGGGGACGCTTCGCATCGCTCGGCGCACCAGTTCGAGACCGGCTCGAACGGCAACTCGGTGCAGCCACGCAGGCACGGACGCGGATGACCGGATGCGGCCCGCCTGCCGGGCCAGGGCCAGGAATGTCGCCTGAAAGGCGTCCTCCGCGGCGTGGTGATCGTGCAAAAGCCGTCGGCAGGTGGCCCAGACCATCGGCCCATGCCGATAGACGATCAGCTCGAATGCGGCAGGGTCGCGCGCAGTCCGGAAGCGGGCCAGGAGGTCCGCGTCGGAAACCGCGTGGCCGTCCGGGAGCCCGCGGATCGCATGCTGCCAGAGATCGTGCGTGCGCATGGGTCGCTCCAGCAAGAGTGAGCCTATCGG
>Ga0184625_10001020_pt1 | contig 11420 bp, 8 predicted proteins | sample PLM3_30_b1_FD_133151 | JGI IMG/M metagenome (GOLD analysis project Ga0184625, IMG submission 133151) | Groundwater sediment microbial communities from an aquifer in East River, Colorado, USA - PLM3_30_b1 | ecosystem: Environmental > Terrestrial > Soil > Riparian zone | place: USA: East River... | reverse complement strand
CGAAAACGATACATTATACAATAGACTTAACGAAGCAATATCAGTTTTAAGAAAATGGGATTTTCGTTGCGGAGAAAATTCAATTGCTACAACGTTGGCAGTTGAATGGGGACAGAAGATCTTACCTGCAATTTTCAGAACAAAAATTGTTGAAGATGAAGAAGCGGACCAGGTTGATAAGGCAAAATATTTTGCAGCAAATGCAAAGTCAGAAGAATTATTACAACCATTATTAGCAACAATAAATGATCTGAAAAGTAAATATGGCCGCTGGCAAATAGAGTGGGGTGAGATCAACCGCTTTCAAAGAATATCTTCTGATATTGATAATAAATTTGATGATAGTAAAGCAAGTATTCCTGTTGGATTTGTTTCTTCCACATGGGGGATGCTTCCTTCATATACCAGCCGCAGTTTCCCCGGCACTAAAAAAAGATATGGCGTAAATGGTAACAGCTTTATTTGTGCAGTTGAATTCGTCCGCCAGCCGGCGGACTCATTCGGAGGAAAAAGAATAAAAGCAAGATCATTGTTAGCAGGCGGTGAAAGTGGCAACGAAAATTCAAAACATTTTTTTGACCAGGGATCGATGTATAGTCAAGGACAGTTCAAAGATGTCCTATTTTATAAAGAAGATGTGATGAAGAATGTAGAAAGAAGTTATCACCCTGGAGAGAATTAACGGCAATAAAAAAGAGTTGCAATTGCAACTCTTACTAATAGAATAAAAATTTTTAATAGTTGTTTTCGGTACTTACTACAGGCATTTTATTACCCACCGTGTGATTTTTAATTCCCGTTAGGTTTTTAAAGAAATCACTTCCTCTTTTCTTAATGTCTTGTTTCTCTTCCGGCGTCATCCTTGAATATTTATAAAACCCATATGCCGCCGCACTAAACAACAGACCTAATAATTTTCTTTGCATAATTGCTGGTTTTAATGATTAATAATTACTTATATCTTATAAAATATCGTGCCGCAAATAATATAAATATTGGTGAGACATTAAATGAAGGTCAGCCTTCAATAATTCGCAGCTTCGCATAGTTCAGCATGATCTTCTTTTCTCCGTTGTTTTCAAATTTTATAGTTGCGATCGGGTTATGTGCGGCTCCTTCTTTTTTTATCACTTCTCCAAAACCAAACTTTTGATGCTCCACTTTTTGTCCCACTTGCAGATCAGAAACATCGCTGGCTTTAAAATCTGCAGAAGGAACATGCTCGATAACCTTTTGAATTGTTGTTTTCGGCGCTAAATAAGAGGGGGTTTCTTTTTTTGTTGATTGCCGGTTACCGGATGTCCAGTCCTTACCACTTCCTCCCCATCCTTTCATTCTTTCAAACGCGGTTCCATTACCATAGCCGGTCCCCTGGTTTTTTGCGCCACCGCCTGCAAAGCTTCTGTCAATAAAATTTTCAGGAAGCTCATCCATGAACCGACTGGGTTCATTTTGCACTAACGAACCAAAACGATAACGTGTATTTGCATAAGTGATCCATAATCTTTTCTTGGCTCTTGTTATCGCCACATAAAATAATCTTCTTTCTTCTTCTAATTCCTCTCTTGTATTTATGCTAAGCGCATTAGGGAAAAGCATTTCTTCCAGACCAGCAACGAATACTACTGAAAACTCAAGACCTTTAGCCGCATGTATCGTCATCAGTTTTACAGTATCTGCATTGGGGTCTTTTTCATCAGCATCTGTTAGTAAAGTGATCTGTTGTAAATAGCCACCCAAACTTTTATCAACCAGCTCTCCTTCTTCATTATCCGGGCTTTCGATCCATTCTTTTATTGAGTTCAGCAATTCCTGGATGTTCTCATACCGGGCAACACCTTCAGTGCTTTTGTCATTAAAAAGTTCTCTTACAAAATTTGTTTGCTTTCCTACATGAAAAGCCACTTCATAAGCATTATGCTTTTGCAACATGCTTTGAAAACTTTTTATCATTGTTACAAAGCCATCAATCGCTTCTAATGTGCCGGCCTTGAATCCAAAGGTTTTTGCCTGTTCCAGCACTTGCCACATGCTGATATTATTTTCATTGGCAAAAAGAACTGCCTTATCAATAGTTGTTTTGCCAATGCCCCTTGCGGGATAATTGATGATTCGTTTCAGCGCTTCTTCATCTCTTGGATTAATAGTAATTCTTAAATAGGCGATATAATCTTTGATCTCTTTACGTTGATAAAAACTGATACCACCATAAATAGTATAAGGGATTCCCATTCTGCGCAACGCTTCTTCAAAGGCACGGCTCTGTGCATTGGTACGATAAAGAATTGCAAAGTCCCTATTATAAAAATGGTTTCGAAGCTTTTGTTCCTGTATGGTATCAGCAACAAATTTTCCTTCTTCATTATCCGTCATTGTTCTTACAATCCGGATCTTCTCACCTTCTGCATTCTCCGTCCAAAGTTCTTTTGGTATCTGGCTTTTATTTTTTTTAATGACCTCGTTTGCCGTATTTAAAATACTTTGTGTGCTTCGATAATTCTGCTCCAGCTTTATCACTTTTACTTCTTCATAATCTTTTTGAAATTGTAAAATATTCTGGATCGTCGCGCCGCGAAAACTATAAATGCTTTGTGCATCATCGCCAACAACGCAAACATTCTCATGCATGGCACCAAGCAATTTTATTATTTCATACTGTGCTGGATTGGTATCCTGGTACTCATCAATTAAAATATACTTGAACTTATGCTGATACTTACTCAGGCTTTCAGGAAATGTTTTTAGTAACTCATAAAACTTCAACAGCAGGTCATCAAAGTCCATGGCGCCGTTCTTAAAACAACGTTTTACATAGGCATCATAGATCTGACTTATGGCCGGGCGGTTGCTGCGCAGATCTTCTTGCTGTAAATAATAGTCATTACCATATTCTACCGGGCCAACTAATGCATTTTTAGCTGAAGAAATTCGATTGTAAACAGTGGAAGGTTTATAATGTTTATCATCCAGGTTCAATTCATTGATCACGGTTTTCACTACACTCTTGGCATCATCGGTATCATAAATAGTGAAGTTGTTTGGATAACCCATCTTCGGCGCTTCAGTCCGGAGAATTCTTGCAAACACAGAGTGAAAAGTGCCGATATATAAATTTCTTGCTTCGTTGTTGCCAAGGATGTGCTCCACCCTTTCCTTCATCTCTTTCGCCGCTTTATTTGTAAAAGTGAGAGCAAGAATATTAAAAGAATCTACACCATTTGCCATCAGGTGAGCTACACGGGTAGTTAGCACTTTGGTTTTTCCACTGCCGGCACCGGCCACGATCATCAATGGTCCATCAATATGTAAAACGGCCTCACGTTGTTTTTCATTCAGTCCACTTAAATATTCAGTCATGGCCGCAAATTACGTCATCAAGACCGGTAAAATATTTGTCTTAAAAACTTTTACTAATTAAAAACCCCGCACTTGCGGGGTTAGGTATTTAAGAAGGATCCTTCTTCGGTTCCAATAGTTTGAAAAACTGATCTAATTGTGGCAGGATCACTATTCTTGTTCTCCTGTTCGCTGCTTTGTTTTCTGCAGTAGTGTTTTCAAAAACCGGGTTATATTCTCCACGGCCTGCTGCCGACATTTTTTTTGGGTCAAGACCATACTCTTTTTGTAAAATTCTTACCACTGAAGTCGCTCTTTTCACACTCAGGTCCCAGTTGTCGATCAATACGCCATTGCGATAAGCGACATTATCCGTATGGCCTTCCACCATAAATTCAATATCCGGTTGATTTTTTAATACAGCCGCCACCTTACCAAGCACTGTTTTAGCTTGGGACGTTATTTCATATTTACCGCTTTTGAAAAGCAGCTTGTCTGAAATGTCGATGTAAACAACTCCTTTATCAACTTTAATATTTATATCCTGGTCATCCATGCTACCCACAGCGCCTTTCAGGTTCATTACCAATGCGAGGTTCAATGAATCTTTACGGGCCATTGATGCCTGCAGATCCTGTATATAAAGATCTTTGGCGCCAATATTCTCAAGCGACTTTCTGATGTTGTCTGCCTGTGCAGAGGATACAACAGAAAGGTCTTCCATTTGTTTTAATACGGTGGTGTTAGTTTGTTTTAAAAAATCGATCTGCTTATTGAGGTCAGCGATCCGGGTATTGAGACCAGCCTTATCATTTTCCAGGGCAGTTTTCTGGCGTGCTAATTCTGCTTTATCATCATTACATTTTGTAAGATCACCCTGCAGTGTGGTGTGTTTAGTTTGCAGCTCCGCATAATCTGACTGCGATTTTTTAAATTTTTTACTGCTTACACAAGAAAAAAGAAAGAAAGACGATAGCATTGTTACTGCTACTAATTTAAGTTTCATGGTAAATTTTTTTGGTGACTGAAGATATTAATTCAAAAGTATTTGGTCAAAACAATTCTATCGAAGGCTAAATGTTAAAATTGAGCATTTGATCGATAAAAATATTTTATCCTGCAAGGTCTTCATTCGAGGAAATGCTTTCAATATAAGCAACGACCTGGTCACGGGATCTATTCATTATTTTCTCCAGTCTTTGAATCAATTCTTCTTCTTTGCCGGGAATATATTCAAGATCCTTATCGGTAAGGTTGATATCGTTCTCTTTCATTCTTTCTTTTACTTTTTCCCATGGGGCTTGTAATTTCAATACGGTTGAATTTTTCATAATAAAAATTGTATAACTCAAAGTTTTAGAACCAAACCCGGTGCCAACCTTTAGCTTATGAGAAAAAAAGCCATGTTATTTAAGTGACTTGGATAATATTTTTTGTTTTACAAACTTTATTACTACTATCAACTTCTGTTGCGACGCTCCGTTCAGGGTTCTGTTCATTTATAAACAAGGCGTCGCAGTTTATCCAGGGTTTGCGAAGGATCATCACTTGTACGACAATAACCCGATAGCTATCGGGTCTATTCAGCATTCAAGGCAGAGAATGTAAAAATCGGACAGGCATTAACACTAAATAACCCATTTATCTTGCCATTTTACTTCTTATCATTTTATTCTACGAACTAGTTCGTTTAATGCTCATTTTTGTTTCAAATCTCAGCATGCGAAAACCGGCATTCATCCTTATAATATTTCTTATTACTTCACATTTTGTTACTGCGCAAACAACAGAGCGTGGCAGGATCAATGGTAAAGTAGTAGACGAACAACAAAAACCAATTGAAGGGGTAACGGCAGAGCTATTACGAGCCAAAGATTCTTCATTGGTCAAAGCTGCGATCTCTAACAAGTCAGGTATAATTGAATTTGAAAATATTCGCTTTGGCTCCTATTTTATTAAAACGACCTATATCAATCATGAAAGATCTTTTTCATCGGTCATTGATCTTTCTTCAACCAATAATTCTATAACATTAAATGATCTAACACTTAAACCCCTGCCAAAAGAGTTACAAACTGTACAGGTTACAGCTCGCAAGCCTTTTATCCAGCAGATGACGGACAGAATTGTAGTGAATGTAGAAAACAGCGTGGTCAATGCAGGCAGTTCTGCTTTTGATGTGCTGGAAAGGTCGCCGGGAGTTTTGATCGATGCAAACGATAATATAAGTATGCGCGGTAAGGCCGGTGTCAGTATCTGGATCGATGGCAAGCCAAGCCCAATGAGCGGGGCGGATCTTATAAATTATTTACGCAGCCTCCCTTCAAATGCCATTGACCGGATCGAACTTATTACTAATCCTTCTGCACGATATGATGCTGCGGGTAATGCGGGTATCATTGACATACGGACGAAAAAGGATCAACGTTTTGGGATCAATGGTTCTTTTGTAGCAGGGTATGGACAAGGAATTTATCCCAAAGCCAACACTGGTATCAATTTTAATTACAGGAATAAAAAAATAAACCTGTTTGGCGGCTACAATTTTAGTTACCGTATGGGCCTGAACCACCTGCTTCTTGATCGTAACTTTTATACCGATGGTCAATTTACCGGGCAGGACCTAAAAGATAATTTTACCAAAATACCATTGTACCTGAATACAATTCGCTTTGGCGCAGATTTTTATCCCAATAAAAAGACAGTGTATGGTTTTGTTGTAAATAGCAACTTAAATACTTTCAAACCTTACAATGATAACAACTCTGTGGTGATCGGTAGTAATAAACAACCACTTTTCACTTTCAACACACAAACAAAAAACAATAATGAGAATAAGAACATTGCTGTTAATTTTAATTTCAAACATACGTTCGATTCAACAGGTCGTGAGTTGACTGCTGATGTTGATTATGCATATTTCAAGACCGGTAATTCTTCAAGAGTATCTACACAGTATCATAATCTGGATGGTACCCCTATGCAACCAGATTATATATTAGATGGTTTCCAGGAAGGAAATTTAAAACTGGCTACCGCAAAGGTTGATTATGTAAAGCCGCTGAAAAAGAAAGCAAAAATTGAAACCGGGTTTAAAACAAGTTTTGTAACCGCAGATAATGATGCTCATTTCTATGATATGAGCAGCGGCGTTCCTGTTGACGATGTGAATAAGACCAATCATTTTTTTTATGATGAAAACATCAATGCTGCCTATTTCATATTTAAAAAGGCGTATAAGAAGATCGATTTTCAAGTGGGCTTGCGTGCAGAAAATACAAACGTAAAAACAAGACAGGTGAAAGGTGATATTCGTTGGGATTCTTCATATACTCAACTTTTCCCAAGTGCCTATTTCAACTATAGCATTAAAGAAGATCAGCGAATTGGTGTATCAGTAAGCCGCAGGATCGATCGTCCTAATTATTCACAGCTAAATCCTTTTCTTTTCCTGATCGATGTGACTACTTATGCAACTGGTAATCCTTCTTTACTGCCACAGTTCACATGGGCTTATGAATTGAATTATACACTTAAAAATATAAGCCTTACACTTGGATATAGTCATACAGAAAAAAATCAAAATATTGTTATCGCCAGGTTCAAAGAAGTATTTCCCACTATACCTGCTGAGGACAATGTGACCGTACAGATTCCTGTTAATCTTTCTTCATCAGATTATTTTGGTCTTACTGTTGCGGCGCCTATCCGCATAAGCAAGTGGTGGAACATGATCAATAATGCGAATGTTTATTATAATCACTTTAACGGTAGTCTTGGAACCACCACACTTGATGATGGAAAAGTAGTTGCGGATCTTCGTATCAATAATACTTTCACATTTAAAAAAGGGTGGACTGCAGAATTGAATGGTAATTATAATACCGGAGGTCAATACGGGTTTATGGTCACAAGATCGCAATGGGGTGTTGGTGCAGGGGTGCAAAAAACTTTCTGGCAAGGCAAAGGGCTATTGCGGTTTAATATCACGGATATCTTCTGGACCAACTTGCCAAGAGCCACAATTACGTATGATAATTATATAGAAATATGGAGAGCCTATCGTGAGACAAGAGTTGCAAACCTGACATTCACTTATCGCTTCGGCAGTAGTAAAGTATTGCAGGCACGCCGGAGAACGACCGGATCTGAAGAAGAAAGACAAAGAGCACAATAAAAAAGTATAGCCATCTTATTTTGTTTTCTCATGTGTAGCGAGCCGGTATTCTTACCGGCTCAATTTTTTGGGAATAGTTTTTAATAATTGCAAATGGGGCTTGATATGTTTTAATGTGTCATTATGAAGAAATAGCTTCAGATGTTTATAAAAATGGCTATAGTCATAATAGTTGTAATCACTGTAATGAAATTTTTTCGGGTTTGAAAGAATATCGCTCACTGCTTTACGAATGCGCAATACTTGCAAGGCTTTTTTGCTGTTTGTACCGGTACAGATAAGAAAATACCGTTGCAGTGTGCGGGCCGAAATATGATGCTGCGCTGCCAATTCTTCTACTTCTATATTATAGTTGCTTTGTTTTACTGCATTATCAAGGATAGAGGTAACAATGCTTACTGGTTTAAATGATCCTTCATGTTTATTCAATTGGTCTTCATAATGTTTGATCAGCAACTGCACACGTTTTTCAAATGAAACAGGTTTCTTTATTTTATCTAGTAGACTTGCCTCTGCCAGATAACTTAAAGGAAAGATCGAACCGCTGTAATCAGAAAAATTTACTTTCTTTTCAAAGATCACCGGGCTGACCCTGAATTTAATGCCAAACAAAACATTTCCGGGTTGATGAAAACACTCGATGTAAGACGGTCTTGGCAAAAAGCCATCCGTTTTCATGTTGAATTTTTTATTATCAACCTGCATTACAAAGGGAGTGCCTATATTAATAAGATAGGTATAGCCAAGATTGGGAAATAATGCATCGCTAAAACCTTTTGGATATTGTCGCCATAGCTTTTCAAACTTTGTTTGCCAGAAAAAATCAATGAATAATGATAATTTTCCCTCCACATGATGCCTGTGGTAATTATTCTCAAAATGATCTCTGTGAATAAACTCAATGTGCCGCATGAGTGGAAGTTAATGCAGTTCTATGAGGAGGTATAAATTAAAATAGATCTATTTCCATTTGATATTACAGCCAATGCTTGGTCGTTGCTCTAGTGGCACTGGCTTATTATTTATTAAACAATCCAATGCCTGGCGAATATCTTTCCCGGTTACTGGTATTTCATTTCCCGGGCGGCTGTCATCTAATTGTCCACGATAGACGAGTTGAAGGTCTTTATCATAAATAAAAAAATCCGGAGTGCAGGCTGCATCAAAGGCTTTTGCTGTTTCCTGTGATTCGTCGTACAGATAGGAAAATGGATATTTCAATTGTTTAGCAACCTGTGTCATTAATACGGGCGAGTCATCAGGATGATTTATTACATCATTTGAACAGATAGCGGCAAAACCAATTCCTTTGTTTTTATAGTCATTCGCCAACCTGACCAATTCTGGATTTACATGTTTTACAAAAGGACAATGATTGGAAATAAACATGATCATTGTTGCTATTTCGCCTTTAATATCTTCAAGAGAAATAACTTTTCCGGATACGGTATCAGGGAGAATGAAACCAGGAGCTTCGGTGCCCAATGCAACCATTGTTGAAGGAGTTCTTGCCATGTTTTCAGAATTACTTAAGCGGCTTTTCCGGTTAAAAGATTTCTCTTTTTCCGATTAAGGTATTTTTCAAAAATTATTTCACCCATTGGTTTATTGTAAACTTTGCTTTCCACCCATGAAATGATATCGAGATAAGCGAATGACCTTGTTTCAAAGCGATTCCTTTCGAGGTGTTTTATTTTATCAAGGAATTTTTCAAGCTCCGGTTTTATCTTTTTTGGTGAAACATTGAATGATTGTCTTAGAAAACGGAACATCTCCTCTTCTACCACCGTAAGATTTTTCATTTTCGCCATATACCTGTAAACGGATTTTATGAGTGATTCAATGATCTGGTCATTGCCTAATTCATAATGTGCCATCAGGTGCAAGAGGCGGGCATAACATTGCAAATCTATTCGAAGATCACCCGCCCCATTGATTATTTTTTGTAAGTAATCAATTGCTATTCCATATTTACCGGCGCCGAAATAAAGGGTGGCAATTTTATAATTGAACACAAGGATGCGATGCTGGTCAACAAACAAAGAGTATTCTTCTAAATTTTTTTCAATTGACGGCACCAGCTTTAGTCCGTCAGCAAAACTTCCCTTCATCAGGTGCTGGTTTATTTTGGCACTGTTGATATAAATGGAAGTATGTGTACGGAAATTGTCATGGCGGTTTGCAATATCTGTTTTTGCAAACTGCTCAAATTTTTTGAGCACTGTTTCAAATCTTTCAAAGTAACGAAGATCAAAAAATGCATTCAGTAACGTATGAATTCCTTTTATATAATGGCCGGTTTCAACTTCTTTCATCACCGCCTGTTCTTCAAAAAGGTCGATCCACTTCTGGCTGTAGCGATAATACATTAAAAAATCCTGGCGAATAAAAGCATACCAGCAGTAACTCTGGTAGAGATAAAGTTTTTCATAAAACCCATTTACCTTTTGCACATCCGCAGGTAAATAATTTTTAAAAAATGTATTGAGTTCTTTTTCATCCTGGTCGTTTCTTGCATGGCCATAAAGAACAAACCAACGATATAAAAGCAATGCAAGATTAGAAAGGCGTGTTACCCTGTCAATGTGACCACTGATCTCTAACGCCTCTTCGGCCATCTTTTCTGTTTTATCAGTGGTGCTGCGGGTAATATGAAGCGTCTCGATCTTCTTTTCAAGAGAAAGTAATTGCACCAGCGTATTAAACTTTTGATTGGCCCTTGCAAGTTCTTTTGCTCTTTCTAAAATGCGAAGGCTATGAATTTTTAAACCCTTGTTATATAGTATGCGGGCATTATCAAGATGCTCACTCAACTGAAGATCGATGTTGTCGGTTGTTTTAAGTAGTCGAAGACTTGCCAGCACCTGTTTATATAAATGATTTTTTAAATTAGCTAATTGCGTTTTGGAAATGCCGGGCATTTTTTTCAGTAATAGCTTTTCATCATATTCCTGTAGTTTATCCAAGGCATCAAAAAGCTGTATGATCTTAAGATCCTGTTTAGCAGAGCTTCTCTTAATATAAAGCTTAAAATGCCGCTTTTCCGACTTTTCCAACGAGTGAACCAATTGAAATAATATATCTGAAAACCTGTTGGACATAATAAAATATTTTTTTGGAAACGCTTCGCTTGCAATGAGTTACCTAAATTCTCGCCCGTTTGAAATGATAAAACAGGGAGCAAGATATTTTCAGTAAGACAGCGCCGCGGTATACTTTTGATCTGCGTCTCTGTTAATTTCATAAGCAAGCAATCGTTGAGAGTAGACAAGCAGCAGAGAGGCCTAAAAAAGATTTTTACTGATTTTCATATGGCAAGCAATCGTGAGAGGCCAGTCCGTTTCTACGGAAGGGCCTTTTTTGTATCTGCAAATTTAATTTGGATCAGCGGGATTTTGTAAAAAATTTTATCAGCCTGATTTCTTGGCAATTGTCATTACATGTGCACTTATACCGATCATTATCGGGTCATTTTCCGTTTGTTTTATATACCGAAGCATCTTATTTCGCGAATCCTCATCATTCCACCTTTCCATAAAATTTGGCCTCAACCACCCGAATCCTTCAATAGCAATTGTATTAAATATCGAAAAACCGGCGGTTGTAAACTCTTCTTTAATTTCTTTTTGTGTATGAAAATGTGCATCGGTAAAATACATGGGGTGATCAACGGGATTAAAATGATTGCCATCCTCCAGGTCTTGTTTCAATATATTTTCAAAAACAGGATCGTCAATAAATCCCTGCCAGAATCCATCAAACAAAGAGGCATATCTTGTAATTGTTGCGGCTAGTAATACACCGTCTTTTTTTAAAACTCTTTTTGCTTCAGCAATGCTTTTTACCCGGTCTTCTTTTTCCTGCAGATGATACAGCGGCCCGAATAAGAGAACCAAATCAAATTGTT
>Ga0184625_10001019_pt1 | contig 11429 bp, 11 predicted proteins | sample PLM3_30_b1_FD_133151 | JGI IMG/M metagenome (GOLD analysis project Ga0184625, IMG submission 133151) | Groundwater sediment microbial communities from an aquifer in East River, Colorado, USA - PLM3_30_b1 | ecosystem: Environmental > Terrestrial > Soil > Riparian zone | place: USA: East River... | reverse complement strand
CCATGAATTGTGCACCCTGCGGAAGACAAACGGAAACGGGTGGCTGAAAGTTCACTACAGGCCTTGGATGGACAACAATTTGCCGGGAGACGGGGTTACTCTTACAACCCGAATTGCTTTCCACCTGCAAGGTTACAGTGAATGTACCGGCAGTAGTATATGTATGTGAAAGAGGATTTCCATTGGTGGCCACAATTGAATTTCCATCTCCAAAATTCCAGGTCCATTTTACGAGAGTAGACCCCAGCGGATTTGACTGATCGCTAAAACTAATCGCTCCATTTACACAGGAAAGTGCAGATACCTGGAAGTCGGCAATGGGCGGATTGGAAATATTGATAACCTGACCTGCCGTATCCGAAATACATCCCACATCTGTTATGGCAGAAAACTTCACCGTATAGCTGCCAGGAGTATTGTACTTATGCTTCGGATTTTTAATAGTGGAAGTTCCTCCGTCATCAAAATTCCATGACCACCTGATCACCGGCCTGCCCTGGCCGTTAGTATTATCAAAGAAGGAAACGCTGTCCGATAAGCATCCGTTGGTGATGGAACTAAATGAAGCGGAAGGAGGATCAAAGATCTGCAGGTCATAGTCTATTTCCTGTTCGCCACTGCATCCATCGGCCGTTGGATTATTCGCAATAACCTTAATGGGATATGAGCCTGAAGCAGTAATTGTAGAGACCCTGTTTAGTTTGTACCTGTATAAGGTTCTTCCATTAACCACCCAAGTTGAATCAAAGACTGGGGCATTGATTGTTGTATCTGCTATTCCCATTCCATTCAGTGCTGCCCCAAAAAGCCATTTGATTTGGGTAGGCTGGTATGGGAATGTCATTGCAAACCGGAGAGGCGAATTCTTACAACCAGCTGGAAAATTCACAATTCCATATTCATTTTGAATGGTGACAAACTGGTAAAGGTCTTTCAGGTTAGTTCCTGCACTATAACCGTAAGATTCGGCCATTCCAAATCCATAGGCAATGGCGTTGAAGCCGGAATCAGAAGTAATGGTATGCGTTCCTGCCTGAACAGGGATGCGGGCATAAGAATAATCCGGGTCCATGGCTACTACAGTAAAAGAACCGCCAACGGGGACTCCGTCAATTTTTATACTGCTAATGGCAGTCCCCATGTTTCGGATGACGATATTAATGAAATGCTGATTGATGAGGTAGAATTGCGAAGAATAGAGCGTAACACTATTGATCGTTTGTTCAAGAGGATTTAAATAGATCATTTCAGGGTCGCCCGGACTACCATTACTATAGCAATTTTCTGTGGTAAAATATTGGGCAACCAGGATGGGTTTGTCGCTGCTGATCACATGCACACCCGGGCCGTTGAATTCATAATAGAATCCATTGGTGAAGCTGGTATTGGGGATTGCATTTCCATCAAGAATTACTGTTGAGGAAGGATCACTCTTCACTATCCTGTAAATATTGGTTTGATTGCCGATCGTATTGTTCTGGCTGGAAACCGTTATATAATTCTTGCCCCAGGTTGCTGTGGGATACATCTGCTGGAATAAATTATCGGCTGAATTGGTATCACAGGCAGGATTGCGGATGAAAACCTTTCCGCTTCCGCAGTAGACTGCAATTTTCTTACAGGTACCAGAGGCCGCCACACTCTTGATTGTTGAACCGGTGAGATCCTGGTTAGCCAATACCTGGTAGATCTGCCCCTTATTTAAATTGATTGTATGCATTGATCCAGGTGTCCAGCCCTTGAGGGTTGTTTGGGTTGGAGTGATCTCTATGGTGGTGTTGTCTTCGGTGGCTATGGCCAGCATATAGGAATAGGAAGGACTCTCATTGCTTTGCTGGTCGTAATTAACGGAGAAATATTCCTTGCCTAAAGTAGTAGTGGGTAAGCAAACTGTAGCTCCCGAAACGTTTTGCGCATAAATGTGAGCATATACCACCACGGGTCGTACGGCTGTTACATGAATGCCGAGGCTGAATAATCCATCATCAATCAGACGCGCGGTTCTGGGGATATCAATGACGTTAATCTGGTTGGCGGTAATAGTAAAAGCCTGACTGAAGCCAATACCCGGAATTTCCACTAAGCCGGTAGTGCTTACGTCGGAAGTGATGTATAGGCTCATCTTTTCCTGCTGGCTAACGTTTGAATTGTACATGCGGACGTGGTTCGCATAGCCTATCCAAAAGTCCTTGCCTTTGTTGGAAAAATCCTGCGGGTAAGCATATAAACCCATTGCCGTTAAAAAGAGCAACAATAGAGATCTTCTCATTGCAGTTGGTCTATGTGGGTATCCTTGCAAATTACAAAAATGAACCTTAAAAATTAAGGGAGGCAGGAGATTGAACGCGTGCCTGTACGGCCTGCAAACTCCATCAGTTTGGTCTAGCACAAATCTATCCCACGCATCTCATCATAGAGTTGAAAGTATCGGATCAATCAGAGCTGTTCATGGGAAAATTGGGGAGTGGAGAAAGCGTTAAAATACTTAATAATTTTTTATAATGCAAAACCGGACCTGTAAATTTTGTCTAATTAATCCCATCTTAATTTTTGATAATCAGTTTTAAATATCGAATTCTCTGGATTAAATGGATTTTGTTTAAGAAGGGCGAAAATATCATCATTTCCGACCATAAACACCCGTGTTTATTAGAGATAATTTTATTAAACAAATCTCGTAATCGCTCTAATAATCAATAAAATATAATCATCTAGTAATTACTAAAAATAATTGCGTTCCAAATTTGAGGTTTTGAGCCCTTCCATATAAAGAAAAGCGAAATATTTTAGTACAGAAATTTGAGTGGTTTTTGGTGATAAATTTGCCACACCCCTACTATTATGAAAAAATCGTTTGGCCTCTATTACCTGGTTGGAATGGTTCTGATAGTTGCAATTGGCTGTACCAAGCCAAAGGAGCCGCAATACATTTCCTTTGAAAACCTGCAGATCACGAAGGTGGGTTTGTCTGAATCGATAGTGGGGGCAGACCTCAAGTATTATAATCCAAACGGATTTAATCTTGAATTGAAGAAAGCTAACGTTGACGTCTACATCAATGATAAATATGTGGGACATTCCGATCTGGACACCCTGATACATATTCCCGCTAAGGACACATTTTATGTCCCTGTATCCATGAAATTAAAACTGGGTGATCTCTTCAAGTACGCGGTCCAATGGTTCCTGGATCCTGAGGTAAAAGTGAAAGTTGAAGGGACTGCAAAGGTTGGCCGATCAGGTATTTTTAAGAATTTCCCTGTGAATTATGAGAGTAAGGAAAAAATTGATGTCCTATTGAAGGATACAAGTTTTCAAAATCTATTTAAGTAAAGAGGCCTTCAGCCTCTCTTTTATACACGAATTTCCACGAATTATCACGAATTAGGGGAACATCAAAAACCATCCGATGATATTAAGAGGAACTCACTGCGAATGGTAGGAAACGGATATTTTAAGAAGACTCAGGAAATACGATTTTTCTGTTTCGCATAGATGTATTTCCAGGCTCCATCTAACCTAATCCGCTTTCACCATTCGTGCTAATTCGCGTCCCTCATTCGCGCTAATTCGTGTTAAAAAAAATAGCCTCGCTTCCGCGAGGCATATATTAATCTCTTGTGCCTATTGCCTTGTGCCTTTTAATGACTCTTTCAACCTTTGACCTTGCCTTACTTCTTTCTCTTTCTTCACTCTTCTACCTTTCTTGTGCCTTCTAATGACCCTTTTCCCCTTTGACCTTGTCTTGCTTCTTACTCTTTCTTCAATCTTCTACCTTTCTTGTGCCTTGTGCCTTGTTCCTTGTACCTTCTTAATGCTTTCCTCCCCCATCTTCCGGCTTCTTACAGCAAGTGGGCAATTTCTTATAAGATTCTTCATTAGCTGTTACGTCATCGGCATCATATCCCACATTCGCAATAGCGGTTTTGATATTCTCTATGTTCGTGCGCTCCGTTAGATAGGTGACCTTGGTAGTCTTTCTCTTGTAGTCCACCACTACTTTAGTAACCCCATCTTCGCGAGTCATATAATTCTCTATCCTTTTCTTGCAGGATTCGCATTGCACCGTGGGCGTCTTTATGGTAACGGTTTGGGCGCCTTTCTTTACCTGGGCCGAGGCAAGCGTGCTAACAGCAATAGTTAGGAGCGCAAGGAGTTTAAGTCTCTTCATAAATGGAATTTGATTAGCTCAAAATTAGAAAACTGGATTCCAGTTGGCTGGATCCTTCCGCCAATTTAACAAAATAGTTTCGTCCTCTGGCCTCACCTGGCCCTTTTCTACCGCCAGGCCGATAAGGGTCTCATAATCAGTAAGCGATCTAAAGGCCAATCCAGCCGATTTAAAGGCCTCTTCTGCCTGTTTGAAGGCGTAGGTGAAGATGGAGACCATCCCTATCACCTCGAGCCCCGCATCCCTTAATACATCCACTACCTGCAGACTACTCTTACCTGTTGAAACAAGGTCCTCGATCACCAGGGTCTTTTGCCCTTTTTCGAAGTATCCTTCCACCTGGTTTCCCAATCCATGCTCTTTTGGCTTGGGTCTTACATATACAAAAGGCAGTTTAAGTTGGTCTGCGGCCATTGCGCCCCATGCAATACCGGCCGTGGCCACTCCGGCCAGGAGGTCTGCCCCTGCAAATTCCTGGAAGACGACGTTGCACATTTCAGATTTGATGAAATCACGGATGTATGGGAATGATAATACCTTCCGGTTATCGCAGTAAATGGGACTCTTCCAGCCCGACGCCCATGTGAAGGGCTTGTGTACATTCAGTTTAATCGCATTAATTTGTAAAAGTTTCTCTGCAATTGCCTTTTCATTCGTTCCCATGGAAAGAAATTCGATTGATTAAGAAAGTAAACCCATATCCTGGGGGAGGCAAAATTGATACTTATCCTTGAAAAAAAAATATTTACTTCTCAGGTGCCGATCCAGTGATTTCACTCTCCCTAAAGAAAACCTATCACCTTTGAAACGATTGCCTCACCGCAGAACGTAATGAACTTATGCATATCAAGATCTATTTCCAGAATAATCCCCTATTCCTTTGCGATGACATCGACGAAGCCATTACTCCTTATGTGCACCATGATGATGCGGTTTTTGTGGATGAATTCTCCACTCCTGCCATCAAATCCATGCTGCATGAGATGAGGCAGAAAGAAGTGCATGCTGGAATTCTCTATCATACCAACCTGGATGAATTAAAGAAGGCTGTCTGGAAAAAATTCACGATTGTATTAGCAGCCGGAGGGGTGGTAGCAGACCAACATAGGAATATTTTGCTCATCCATCGTAAAGGCAAATGGGATCTTCCGAAAGGAAAACTGGATAAAAAAGAGAGTCTGGAGGTCTGCGCCATAAGGGAGGTCAAAGAGGAAACTGGCCTGAAGGAGGTGAGGTTGATTGAATCCCTCATTACAACTTATCACGTATATGACGAAAGCGGTAAGCACATTCTGAAAGAAACACATTGGTACCTGATGCATGCAGATGGAAAACAATCATTACACCCGCAAACGGAAGAACAGATCGACGAGATCAAATGGGTAAAGCCTTCTGTGCTCAAGGAATATCTTGATAATTCTTATCCGCTGGTCCGGGATGTCTTGTCCGAAGCGGGACTGGTAAAACAATTACACTAATTATTTCCTGGGTATAACGGCCACGGTCAGCCTGCTGACGCAAATCAATTTTTCCTTTTCGTCAACGATCTTTATGTCCCAAACGTGAGTTGTCTTGCCCAAATGCAATGGTATTCCGGTACCGGTCACAAATCCTTCTCTCGCACCCCGGATATGGTTGGCATTTATTTCCAGGCCCACACAGAGGAATTTTTCATGATCTACCACCAGGGCCGAACCCACGCTCCCAATGGTTTCTGCCAGAACAGCAGAGGCGCCACCATGTAGCACGCCATAAGGTTGAATGGTGCGAAAGTCTACAGGCATCCTTGCTTTCAGATAATCGGGCCCCAGATCCACCCATTCAATACCGATGTATTCACCCATCGTGCCTTTACCTAGTACGTGTATGTCTTCTAATCTGAGATCTTGTTTGAACCAAATCATTGTATTAAAATTTCAATATCCGAAGATCCAAGAACCAAATAATAGGAAGTAAAGAAGAAAAAGAAAAGCAATAGGCATAAAACTAAAATCAAATAAAAAGGGAAAACTTTCTTTCACAGCCATCAATAGTGAAACTTTGTGTTATTTCTTCCTTATTCTTTTTTGAGTTTTCTTTGGTTCTCATTTTTTGGATCTTGTCCCGATAGCTATCGGGATTGGTTCTTGGTTCTTCTTCCTGCAGTTATGATTTAATCTTCCTGATACTATCCGCAATTACCTTAGGAAGAAAGTGTGAGGCGTCTCCCCTATTGCGAATGATGTCTCTCACGATGGTGGATGCTACTGAGGTATATTTTGGTTCGCCCGTCAGAAAGAAAGTTTCTATCTGCGGATCCAGCGTGCGGTTGGCATCGGCAATGGTTTTCTCATATTCAAAATCGCTCACATAGCGAATACCGCGTAGAATAAACCTGGCGCCTTTTTCCTTGCAAAAGTTTACAGTCAATCCCTCATACAGGGAAGCCTCCACTTTCGGCTGGTCTTTGTAAATCTCCTGGATCCACAGCAACCGCTGTTCTCCGGAGAACATGGGCTCCTTAGTGGTATTGATACCAATGCCAACGATGATTTTGTCGAATAAATTCAGGCAGCGATTAATGATATCAACATGACCCAGGGTGAGGGGATCGAATGTGCCCGGAAAGAGACAAATGCGTTGCATAAGGGTTGGTTGATGGATTAGTTGAATTGTTGAATAGTTGAAAGGTTGATTTGTTGAGTCACTGAAGGTAAGTTTCTCGATCCATTATTTCCTTTCACTTCAATCCATTTCCTCCTCTCATCCTCTTCTCCTTTTATCCTTTTATCCTAGTCATCCTAGTCATCCTAGTTCTCTTTACCTCCGGCCAGCAAATACAAAACAGCCATACGTACAGCAACGCCATTCTCAACTTGTTGAAGTATGATGGATTGATCGCTGTCTGCAACATCGCTGTCAATTTCAACCCCACGGTTCATAGGTCCCGGGTGCATGATGAATATTCTCTTTCCCAGGCTGTCCAATAATTTTTTGCTGATGCCATAGGCCAGGTTGTATTCACGCAGGGAAGAGAAGAATACCTGGTTTTGTCTTTCGAGTTGAATACGCAGAATATTGGCAACGTCACACCACTCCAGGGCTTTTCGGATATTATATTCCACCTTGACGTCGAATGCTTCGTCTATATATTTTGGAATTAGTGTAGGCGGACCGGCCACCATTACTTCTGCCCCCATTTTTTTAAGGAGATGGATATTGCTGAGTGCAACCCGTGAATGCATGATATCCCCCACGAGGGCGATTTTCTTTCCTGTTAAAGTGCCCAATCGCTCCCTCACAGAAAATGCATCCAGTAAAGCCTGTGTGGGGTGCTCATTGATGCCATCTCCTGCATTGATGATGGCAGCAGGAATATGTTGCGAAAGGAAATGTGGAGCCCCGCTCGCACTGTGCCGCATCACCACCATATCCACCTTCATGCTAAGGATATTATTTACGGTATCCAGGAGGGTTTCTCCCTTTGACACTGATGACCCACTAGCGGTGAAATTGACTACATCTGCACTCAATCTTTTCTCAGCCAGTTCAAAGGACAGCCTGGTACGGGTGGAATTCTCGTAGAAAAGATTCACGATAGTCACATCGCGGAGCGTTGGAACTTTCTTGATAGGCCGCTGTAAAACTTCTTTGAATTGGGTGGCTGTGTCTAAAATAAGCTGAATGTCGGACGGATGCAGGTCTCTAATGCCAAGGAGATGTTTAGTACTAAGTTGCATTAAAACGCAAAGTTAAAGGAATGGAATTAGATTTAAGGTATCGGATTCAAAGGTATTGGGAAGAAGGTACAAGGTACAAGGCACAAGGCACAAGAAAGGCCCAAGTAGAAAGGAGGAGCAAGAAGAAAAGCCAAGAATGAAAGGGGAAAAGGTCACTGTAACCTGTGGCAAGAAATTCGAGAGATTCCCAATGGGTGGAAATTTAATAATCAATTCCTATCCTGAAAGTCATTCTCCTCAACAAATATCTTTTTTTCATCAGTAACTGCAACTCTAATTCTTATTACATTCTTTTTGCCTTTAGTCTTGTCTTGCTTCCTTGTGCCTTGTGCCTTGGTTTTCCTTCCTTGTACCTTGTGCCTTGTCCCTTGTGCCTTTCACTCAAAGTAATACTACCTCCTCCCTCCCGTCCTTCTTATCCCAGTACACCTTTACCTTTTGCGAGAGGATGGAGTCTATGGATTTGCCAATATAATCTGCCTGGATGGGCAGTTGGCGGCTGTAGCGGCGATCTATCAGGATGCAAAGTTCTACTTTATCCGGCCTGCCAAAATCCAATAAGGCATCCAGGGCAGCTCTGATTGTACGACCGGTATACAGTACATCATCGATCAGGACCACGGTTTTGTTTTCAATGCTGAATGGAATATCGGTATGGTTTGGAATATGCAACTCCTTGCGCACATCATCACGGTAAAAAGTGATGTCCAGCTTACCATAATGGATTTTACTCTTAGGCTGCATTTGCCGGATTTCTTCAATGATTTTGTCTGAAACAAAAATGCCTCTTGGTTGTATCCCAATAAAAACCAGGTTATCGATATTCAAATGATTCTCTAAGATCTGGTGGGTCAACCTGCGAATGGTGATGGACAATTGTTCCCGGGTTAAGATAGCCTTCAATCCAATAAATTTTTATAAAAATAGCGCATAAAGTGATGTGCCTCCGTTTCGGGATATAAAAATGCAAGGAACAAAATACAAATGTGCGCAGAACTTTCGCTCTGCGCACATTTAAATAAGTTAATCAGGATTCTTTTACTTAATGTGCTTGTGCCCCATTTCAGAAACTCTGAATTGGTAGAACACACCCACTTGCCAAACCCTGTTCATGGTGGAAGGACCACCGTCGTCGATAATATTTGCCAGCCCGATATTATACCTGGCATCTACGCCAAACCCGCCATTGGAAACATAACTCGCTCCCAGGGCCCATGCAAAATCGAAAGTGTCGTAAACATCATTGACATTACTTTCTGTGTCTCCGGCTTTTGTTTTCGCACTAGCCAGTATCCCAAATTGGGGACCGGTTTGTAACCTGAAGCCTGATCCGGTCATATACTGAAAAAGCACGGGCACATTCACGTAGTGTAGTTTCACTTTGTATTCCGTGCCTGAAATAGTTTGTTGAGCGCCTTGGTTGGAATAAACGAGCTCTGGTTGAATTGCCCAATGGTCAGCAAAATGAAGGTGAGCAAAAGCACCAAGATTAAGCCCAAGTTTTGAATCGGGAGAGCTGGAGTTATCAATTTTAAGATTGGCAATGTTCAGTCCGCCTTTTACACCAAAATCAGCATGTAATTGAGCCTGAACTGCATAGGTGACGGTTGTGAGGAATGCAATGAATAGGATCTTTTTCATAAATATTTCATTTTGTTAGAAATCAATTCGGGTATTGAATGTCACTAACAACTCAAACCATCAAAATACCATGCCATTGGGGATTCATGGGGCGAAGAATTAAGAAGTCAGAAGTCAGAATTCAGAAGTCAGAATTCAGAAGTTGAAGAAGATAAAGAAGAGGATGAGGAGTTTAGAAGACTGTTGTGCCCGCATTTGGCAGTAATGGAAATATAATGCCGATTGCCAAAAAATTAATCTTCACTCGATATTAAATTTCGCGTCAATTCGCGTTCCTCATTCGCGCTAATTCGCGTTAATTCGTGCTGTTTATTCGCGTCTAAAAAAAAAGCCCTTCACAAGGAAGGGCCCAAAGAATTGGATAAGTTATTTCAACTTATTTTTTGGCTGCTTTACCACCGAAGTTGTAAAAGAGGCCGAGTTGGATAACACTGTTCTTAGAAGAGCCGGCTTCGTCATCTTTAGCTATTTTGCTCAATCCAAGGTTGTAACGAGCATTAATTCCAAATCCTGATTGAGTTGCAAATCCAGCACCGATTACCCATGCGAAATCAGTTGAATTCATGAACTCTTTCATGTCTTGAGTTTCGCCACCTGCTTTAGCTTTAGCGCTCATCAGGAATCCAACCTGAGGACCAGTGTGCGCAAAGAAACCAGAAGGGTTGTTGTACTGGATCAACACAGGAACGTTGATGTAATCCAGGTTAAGAGTACCATCACCTTCTTCAGCTTTTGCACCCTGTGAAGAATAAACTGCTTCAGGGGCTACAGAGAACATTTCGTTTAATGCTAGTGCTACTTGAACACCACCATTGATTCCAATTTTGGATTTGAGGCCATCTCCATCAGTAATGCTTGCGAAGTTCGCTCCGGCTTTGAGACCGAATTTTACCTGGGCGCTAGCAGCAATAACAGAAGCAGCACAAACCAGTACTAAGAATAGTTTTTTCATAGTCTAATTGTTTTAGATTTTAAGTTGAAGTAATAGAAACGGGATTGGGGGAATAATATTGCCAATGGGTGTTTTCTAAATGAAAACTTCCCCAAATCCCGATAGGAATACAAGGAGAAATGCTGAAAGAATACTAAGAGAAAACACTTAGTCCTAAGCCATGAAAGGATAGCGGTAATCAGTAGCCGAATTAAAGGTTTCCTTGATGGTCCTGGCACTTAACCAACGGTACAGGTTCAGGATCGAACCCGCCTTATCATTAGTTCCCGAGGCCCTGGCGCCGCCAAAGGGCTGCTGCCCCACCACGGCTCCGGTTGGCTTGTCGTTGATATAGAAATTGCCTGCAGCGTCCCGTAATCTATTTGTAGCTAATTCAATTGCTGTGCGGTCTTTTGCAATCACAGACCCGGTTAATGCATATGGAGAGGTAGTATCTACCAACTCCAGCGCTTCCTCAAACTTGTCTGCTTCGTATACATGTATAGTCAAGACCGGTCCGAAGATCTCCTCACACATGGTCACGAACTTTGGGTCCATGGCTTCAATTACGGTTGGCTTGATAAAATAGCCTTTTGATTTATCATATTCGCCTCCCACAATCACCTTAGCCTTGGGATCCTTCTTTGCCTGCTCTATATATCCCGCGATTTTATCGAAGCTTTTTTCATCAATTACCGCATTGATGAAATTTGAAAAGTCTTCAACGCTTCCCATCTTAAAACTATTCACTCCCTCTATTAATTTCTTTTTGATGTCCGTTGCAAGGTTGGAAGGAATATATGCTCTTGAGGCGGCAGAACATTTTTGGCCCTGGAATTCAAACGCTCCGCGTAATAAGGCAGTAACCACCACATCCACATCAGCACTCTGGTGAGCGATCACAAAATCCTTTCCGCCTGTTTCCCCAACTATGCGGGGATACGATTTATAGATGCCTGTGTTTTCT
>Ga0184625_10001018_pt1 | contig 11436 bp, 10 predicted proteins | sample PLM3_30_b1_FD_133151 | JGI IMG/M metagenome (GOLD analysis project Ga0184625, IMG submission 133151) | Groundwater sediment microbial communities from an aquifer in East River, Colorado, USA - PLM3_30_b1 | ecosystem: Environmental > Terrestrial > Soil > Riparian zone | place: USA: East River... | reverse complement strand
TAGTCGTCGGCGAGCCGCCGCAAGGCGGCTTCGGGCACGGCCGAAATGTCCGCGGCGCGCTCGAAGGTCCACGCCAGCGCCCGCTCACGCAGGCGGTCGGCGCCCCTGGTGTGCTCGGCGAGAAACTGCGCATCGGCGAGACCGTTCTCGAAGAGATGGCGATGGATCGCCAGCGCGATCGCCACATCGGTGCCAGGCCTTGGCGCCAGATGAAGATCGGCCTGGCGCGCCAGCGGCGTCGTTCGCGGATCGATCACGATGAGACGCGCGCCGGATTTCTGAGCCTCGCGCACGTAGGGGACCAGGTGGATGCCGGACGTCGACGGGTTGACGCCCCACAGAATGATGAGGCGCGCGTCCGGATAGTCCTCGTAGGTGACCGACGGCATCTTTCCGTAGAGTGCCTGCGCCGCGGCGCCCGTGGGCGCCGCGCACACCGTGCGCGCGAGCCGCGAGGTGCCGAACCTGTGAAACAGGATCGCGTCGAGGGTGTCCTGCGTCAGGAGGCCATTCGATCCGCCGTAGGAAAATGGGAGAATCGCCTCGCCGCCCCAGTGCTCGCGCACCTCGAGCATGCGCGTGGCGATGAGCTCGATCGCCTCGTCCCATGCGACGCGCCGGAATCGGCCCTGTCCTTTCGGGCCGGTCCGCACAGCGGGATACTGCAAACGTGCCTCACCGTACACGCGGTCGCCGAACTTGCGGACCTTCGCACAGATATACCCGCCCGTGGGGGCGTTCAGCGTGGAACCGTCGATGTCGACGACCCGGCCTTTGCTGACCGTCACGGACAGACTGCACGAGTCGGGACAGTCGAGCGGGCATGCCGTGTCGACGACGATCTCGCTGGTATGAGGGGTCTGACCCCTTCGATCCTCACGGGGGGCAGACCCCTTTTGCTGGTTCATTCGTGTCAGCATAAAGCAGAGTGCTGAAGCTTGCATTGATTGTGCTGGCGGCGACTCTTGCCGTCGCTCCGCTGCCGCGGCATGTCGTCGAGCGCGTGTACTCCCGCGGCCTGTACCCGATGGTCCAGCCGGGACTGACCGCGCTGAGCAACCGCACGTCGTTCGCGTGGTTCGATGCGATCGTGCTGCTGGCGTTGGCGGTCATCGTGGTGATGTGGACCGTCTGCTTGCGCGCGCCGCGCCGCAGAGCCCACGGCATCGGGCGGACGCTCGGGGCCCTCACTCTCGATACTGCCGCGCTCTTCGCCGTTCTGTACTTGTGGTTTCTCGGGGCGTGGGGTCTGAATTATCAGCGGCAGCCCTTGCGTGAGCAGCTCGAGTTTCGAGAAGATCGGATCACCGCCGATGCACTTCGGGCGCTCGCGATTCGCGTCGTCAACGCCCTGAATGATCTGTATCCGCAGGCCCACGCAGTGGGTTGGCCGGAATTACCCGCGACGCGGGACACGCTCGAGCCGGCGTTCGTGCACGCGCAGCGCGATCTTGCGATGGCGTGGACGGCGCGCGCGGGCCGTCCCAAGCCGACGCTCTTCAACTTTTACTTTACGCGCGTCGCGATTGACGGAATGACCGCGCCATTCGTTCTCGAGACGCTGGCGAATCAGACGCTCCTTCCATTCGAGCGCGCCGCGACGGTCGCGCACGAGTGGAGTCATCTCGCCGGCTATGCCGACGAATCCGATGCCAACTTCGTGGGATGGCTGGTGTGCATGCGAGCGGATGTGCCCGCGCAGTACAGCGGATGGCTCGCGTTATACGGATCGGTCGCCGGCGCCTTGGCGGCGCCCGAGCGTGCCGAGATTTCCCGGCAACTGGGCGCGGGGCCGCGCGCCGATCTGGGCGCCATATCCGATCGCATCAGGCGCCACGCGATCCCGAGGGCAAGCCGGGTCGGGTACGCGCTCTACGATCGATTTCTGAAAGCCAACAGAGTGGAAGCCGGAATACGAAGTTATGGCGAGGTGGTGCGGCTGATGCTGGGCACGCGCTTCACTGAGGACGGCGCGCCGGTGGTGCGCAAATAAGAATTGGAAGATTGACGATTGAAGATTGCCGAAGTGTTGCCAGATTGTCGATTGACGACTGCAGATTCTGAAAATCCCTCAATCTGCAATCCGACAACAATCTGCGAATCTTCCAATCTACCAGTCTTCCAATTCGGGGCGTCAGTTACGAAGGCAGTTGCACGTCGTCGAGCGGCAGCGTCTGCTCCATATTCGTGTCGATCGACGCCGGTTGCGCTGGTGCGGCCGGGGCGGGCCGCGGCGTGCTGCGTCGGCGGGGAGCGCGAGTCGAGCTGCGGCGCGGCGTTGCGCGCTTCGCGCTGGGTTTCGCGCTCCGCTTGGCGCTGCGCTTGGCCGATCGCTTTGCGGTTTTTTTCCGTGATGCGGTCTTTCTCGAGGCCTTGCGTGACTTGGCAGCAGTCTTTGCCGCCTTCCGGCGTTTCTTGGCCATGCGCGCTCCTCCAGTTGAAATGGGCGCGCGTATTCTATCTGATAAGCTAATCGCTCGTGCGGCAGATCCTTCGGTTGTTTCTCTCCTTTCTGCTCGTCGCCGCCGCCGCACCCTTCGCCCACGCCGATCAGTCCGGCGCCGCCATACCCGCTGACGACCTCCGAATGCCGTTCGAGAAGGGCACTGTGGAGATCAGCGTCCTCGGCGGTACGACGATTCCCACGTCGCTCTTCAGGTCGAATCCCGATCATCAACTGGCGATGGCGTCGTTCGTGATTGGGCGTGTGATGGCCGGCAGCCGCGGCAACGGCAGCCTGGAGCTTCTGGTCGACGTGACGCCCTTCTTCCAGGTCCGGCAGCCTGATTTGGTTCGCGGCTGGTCGACGGCGCCGCTGTTCATCAGATGGAATTTTCCTGCGCTCGGCGGTGGCCCGGCCAGGATATACGGAGAGGTCAGCGGGAGCCTGCTCTTTACCACCGCTCCAGTGCCGGCCGGGACCACGACATTTAACTTCATGGATCAAGCGGGTTTCGGTATCCGCCTCGAGGAAAGCCGCGGACGCGCGTGGCTGGTCGGATACCGTTTTCAGCACATCTCCAACGCCGGGCGGGTAAAGCCGAACCCCGGGGCAAACTTTAATTTCCTCTATCTCGGCATCAGCTTTCTTCACTGACGCAAACTGTCGGTTCCGGCCACACGTCCTACAACCCTGTCGATATGGAGCCGCGGATCGAGCAGGCTGCGGAGCCCTGGTGGCGGACGGTCAGCCCTTACGCGCGGGACTTTGTCCCACAACCTGAACACCGTTGTCCCCTTCACTCTGGAAGCGCACACGAATGTAGGAGTCGGGCCGCACCCATCACAACCGGCTGCTATCCATCCATCGAAATGCTGAGCAAATCCCGCGTTTGCATGCACGCTACGCCTACGCCTGTTTGGTACGGCGATTGCTATCTTGGATGTCGTGAATAGATGGCACCCCGATCTTTCCCGTGCGGTTGCGCCGACGTGCGCAATTTCCTCTTTAGTGCTGCTACCTGTGCACCCCTGCAGGCACTCATACCTTCCTAATTAATCGCTTCTCTCGGTTTCACGCTGTTGCTTCCGTCACGGGAAAGATCGGGCTTAGGCCCGATCTTTCTATAAAATGGGCCGCGGCTGGCGATTCGCGCCACGGCGCCCCACATGGTTTCGCACCCTTTCTGGCATCCCAGTCTCCGCCTGAGGATTCTCGCCCCGGCCGCGCTGGTGGCGATTCCGGCGATCGCACTTCTTCTTTACACGAGCTTCGAGCGCCGCGACCAGGGAGAGCAGGCGGTGACGCAAAACGCCGAGCGTCTTGCCAGCCTGAAGGCCCTCGAACAGGAGCGCCTCATCGAAGGCACCCGCCAGATGCTGATTGCGCTGTCGCAAAGCCGCGATGTGCGCGACGGCGACACGGCGGCGTGCTCCGCCTATCTCCGTCGCGTGATGCCGCAGTTCGGATCGATGTACACGAACCTGAGCGTCATCGACAACCAGGGCATGATTGTCTGTAGCGGGCTCGGCGGCCCCCTGTCGGTCGCCGACCGCGGCTACTTCCGGCGCGCCGTCGCTTCGAAGACATTCGTCATCGGTGAATACAACGTCGGACGGCTCACGGGAAAGCCATCGATACCCTTTGCATTTCCCGTTGTCAACGATGCCGGCGTTGTGGAGCGCGTCGTGTTTGCGGCGGTCGACGCGGTAAAGCTGAGCGAGGGTCTGGGTTCCGAAGACTGGCCGCACGCCGCGACTATCATCATCACGGATCGCAATCACGCCATCCTTGCGATGTATCCGGATGGGCGGAGCCGTCTCGGCAACTCACTCGCGAAGGGCCCTTTGACGCTTCGGATGGGATCGCGCACGGCGGGAGTCATCGAGCACGTCGAACATGGCGTCGCCGAAGTCATGGCGTTCAAACGGCTGGTGCCGTTGGACAGCGGTGTGACCGTGCGGGTGTACGTCACGAAAACCGAGGCCATTGCTGCCGCGACCCAGACGATGTACCGGACGCTCCTCGCCTTTGGCCTGGTCGCCTGCATCATCCTTGCGGGCATTCATGTGGCGTCCGATCGTCTCCTGCTGCGGCCAATCTTCCAGCTCGCGAGCGCGAGCCGGCGCCTGGCTGCCGGCGACCTCGGCGCGCGGGTGGCCGCCAGCACGACGATTCCCGAGCTGCGCGAGCTTGCGAAGGATTTCGATGCGATGGCCGCCGGGCTCGAAGAACGGGAAAAGCAGCGCCTGCTCTCCGAGATGGAGCGCAAGGAGCTCGAGCAGCACTACCACCGCGCTCAGAAGATGGATGCGATTGGGCGGCTGGCCGGCGGAATTGCCCACGACTTCAACAACATGCTGACCGCGATCCTGGGCTACTGCGAGCTGCTGCTGGACGACCCGAAAATTCTGGACAGCCACCGCGACGACATCCTCGAGATTCAGAAGGCGGGCAAGACCGCGGCTCAGCTGACCCGGCAATTGCTCGCGTTCAGCCGCCGTGAAATCGTCGAGCCGGTCGTCCTCGATCTCAACGAAATCGTGAGCTCCACCGACAAGATGCTGCACCGCCTCGTCGGCGAGCATATCTACATGGAGACCAATCTCGCCGCCGACCTGCGCCCGGTACGCGCCGATCGCGCGCAGATCGAACAGGTGATTCTCAATCTCGCGGTCAACGCACGGGACGCGATGCCGGACGTCGGACGCATCACGATCGAAACCGGAAACATGCATCTGCCCGAAGGCATCGCCAGCGCCTATCTGGACGCGCCTCCCGGCGATTATGTGGTGCTCGCAGTGTCGGATACCGGCAGCGGCATTGCTCCAGAGGTGCTGCAGCACCTTTTCGAGCCGTTCTTCACGACCAAAAGCATGGGGAAAGGGACAGGCCTCGGCCTGGCGACGGTGTACGGCATCGTCAAGCAGAACAACGGCGGCATCGACGTCGAGAGCACGCTTGGCCGCGGCAGCACGTTCCGCATCTACTTCCCACAGGTTGAAGAAGGAGTGGTTGAGGCGCCGGTCACGTCGGTCGAGCGATCGACCAACGGGAAAGCCACGATCCTCATCGTCGAAGACGATGCGGGCATCCGCGACCTCAGCGCAAAAATTCTGGGCCGCTGTGGCTACCATGTCCTCGTCGCCGGCGGCGGCGAGGAAGCGCGGGAGATCTGCGAGCGTCACGATGGCGCGATTCACCTGCTCCTGAGCGATGTGGTGATGCCAGGCATGACCGGGCCGATGGTGGCCGAGATGCTGACCGCCATGCGTCCAGGGTTGAAGGTCGTGTTCATGTCGGGTTATACCGACGATGTGGTGGTGCGCCACGGGGTGATGGAGCGCGGGATGCCGTTTCTCCAAAAGCCCTTTACGCCCGAGCGATTGGCAAACAAGATCGTCGAGGTGCTAGGATGAGCGCCTCGTTTTTCAACCCCGGGAGCACCGAAAAGGAGTAGCGCGTGTCCAGCAAAATTGGGTTTATCGGTCTTGGCATCATGGGCAAGCCCATGGTGAAGAACCTGTTGAAAGCCGGTCATGCGGTGACCGTGTACGACATCATGCCGGCAGGCATGGACGAGATGGCGGCGGCGGGCGCCCAGAAGGGTTCTTCGCCGAAGGATGTGGCTGGGAACAACGACATCATCATCACGATGGTGCCCGATGGACCCGAAGTCGAGCAGGCGGTGCTCGGCCCCAACGGCGTCCTCGAGGGCGCAAAAAAAGGCTCGACGGTCATCGACATGAGCTCGATCAGCCCGATGGTGTCCCAGAAGGTCGGCGCCGCCCTCGAAGCGAAGGGCATCGACTTTCTCGATGCGCCGGTGAGCGGCGGCGAGCCGAAGGCGATCGACGGGACGCTGGCGATTATGGTCGGCGGCAAGAAGGACGTGTTCGACAAGATGGAGCCGATCCTCAGGACCATGGGATCGACGGTGACGTTGACGGGAAAGATCGGGGCCGGCAACGTGACGAAGCTCGCGAATCAGATCATGGTGGCGGTCAATATCGCGGCGATGGGCGAGGCGCTCGCCCTGGCCACCAAGGCGGGACTGGACCCCGAAGTCGTGTTCAACGCCGTCAAGGCCGGACTGGCCGGGAGCACGGTGCTGAACGTCAAGGCGCCGATGGTGTATTCGCGCAACTTCAAACCTGGATTCCGCATCCGCCTGCATCAGAAGGATCTCCGCAACGCACTGCTCGCCGCGGAGTCGCTGAAGGTATCGCTGCCGCTGACCAGCGCGGTGCAGAACATGCTCATCGACCTGATGAACAACGGGAAGGGCGACCTCGATCACTCCGCCATCGTGCAGGTGATTGAGGAGGCTTCGGCGGTTGAGGTGAAAAAACCGAGTTAACGCAAACGGAAGAACGAAAAACGAATAGGGCCGGATGCCGCGCGGTTTGGTCTATTCCTTTTTCGTTCTTCGCTTTTCGTTACAGGCCGAGACCCCTTTGGCTCAGCTGCGCACAATTCGAGCTGACGTCGATCGATGTGCTCTGCGCTGAAGATGATCTGGCGCGCGTCGCTGCCGGCCGGCGGACCTAACAGCGCGCGTTGGAGCGATTGGCGATCCCACATGCCATAGATAACGCCATCACCCCGCATGTTGAACACCTTCGCTATTTCATGTCCGCGATGAAACACCCTACAGCCTGGGTGCGGGACGGGCTGACCGGCTTGCCGGCGACGAGCGCGGTGATGGCGTTCCGAAGATCGTGCCGCGTCGCCGCCGGCCGTTCACGCCCAAGCTCCACGAACCGGTCGTCGATGCGGCCGAGATAGACGAGCCGCCCCCGCTCATCGAAAACCGCTGCTTCCGGCGTGATGGTGGCGCCCGCCTTCTTCACCAGCGCGTGATCGCGATCGCGCGTTGCAATCGGAGGAAACCCATAATCGCGAAGGTGGCCCTTGATGGCCTCGTCGCTGTCGAGCGGGTTCGGATAGACGAGCTGAAAGCGGACGCCTCTGGAGCTGAAGTCGTCGTACATCCGCTTGATGTCGGGCGCGTACCGGTTGGAAACAGGGCAGTCGATGCTGACGAAGATCAGCACGGTCAGCGCCAGGGCGTTCACCGTCGGTCCCTCGGCGTCCTCGATGTCAGACAGAGTGTCTGCACGAGACGACGCAAGATTTTCTCATCGAGTGATTTCCGGCGTAGTTCCTTCATAAATGCTCTGGTACGACCGTTGCTCAGTCGCTGCGCAGCGTCTGTGCCGGAGGCTTCCAACCGTGGGTCAGAAATCCTTCATTGCGGCAACCTGCGCGGCTTTGCTCGTCGCGCCGTCGACTATCCCCGCAGAGGCGCAGCATCATCACTACGGAGGCTTCAGTCACGTCACCGTCATCGCCCATTCACCGCTCCTGTGGGGCGGCGGATTCTATGGCGGCTTCTATCACCCCTATTATCTCGGGTTCAGCCAGTGGTACCCAGCGCCGTTTCCGTATGGCTATCCGCCCGGCATTTATCCGCACGACTCGGCAGTGTCGCTGCGCCTGCAAGTGACGCCGCGCGAGGCCTCCGTTTTCGTCGACGGGTACGCGGCGGGCATTGTGGACGACTACGACGGCACATTTCAGCGGCTGCGGCTTGTGCCCGGGCCGCACGAGGTTCTCGTATATCACCCGGGGTATCGCACCTTCCGGCAGAACGTCTACTACAACCCTGGATCGACGCACACCATCCGTCAGATTCTCGATCACCTCGCACCAGGAGAGGCGGCGGAACCGCAGCCTGTGCCGCGGGCGTTGCCGGCGATGCCCGTCATGCCGGTGCCGCCCGCCCCTCCTGTCAGCGCTCGACTGGGCACGCTCGCGCTGCGCGTGCAGCCAGGCGACGCGTCGGTGTTCGTCGACGACGAGCCGTGGCGAGGATCGCAGTCGCAAGACCGTCTCGTGATTCAGCTCGCCGAAGGGTCGCATCGCGTGCGCGTCGAGAAAGCAGGTTTTCAAACGTTCATGGTTGACGTCGACGTGCGCGCGGGCGAGACCGCCAGCTTCAACGTCAGCCTCTCGCAGTAAGAAGATATAATCGCGCCCTGTGAGTGCTACCCATCAGGTCTCAACAGGGCGCGATCTGCTCGACGATTGCGTTCATTGCGGTTTTTGCCTGCCAACCTGCCCGACCTATCTTTTGTGGGGCCAGGAAACCGATTCGCCGCGCGGCCGCATCCATTTGATGAAACTGCGGCGCGACGGCCGCGAGGCCGACAGCGCCGGGTTCGTCCGCCACATCGATACGTGCCTCGGCTGCATGGCCTGCGTCACCGCCTGTCCGTCTGGCGTGCAGTACGACTCCCTGCTCGAAGCGGCCCGTCCGCAGGTCGAACGCGATGCGAAGCGCGGCATCTGGGACCGGGCATTCCGGCGGATGATCTTCGCGACGTTTCCGCACCCTGGACGCTTGCGCGCGCTGTCGGTGCCGCTGGGCCTGTATCAGAAGCTCGGCATCCAGCGGCTGGTGCATTCCTCGGGCGTCCTCGCGCTTCTGCCGAAGCGCCTGCAGGCGATGGAGCGTCTGTTGCCGCCGATTACCTTTGGCGGCGCCGATCTCCCGGCACGGATTCCGGCTCAGGGTCTGCAGCGTAAACGCGTCGCCTTGCGGCTCGGATGCGTGCAGCGGTTGTTCTTCGGGCATGTCAACCAGGCGACGGCTCGCGTACTGGCGGCCGCAGGTTGCGAAGTGATCGTGCCGCAGGCGCAGGCGTGCTGCGGAGCGCTGGCCGAACACGCCGGCGAAGAAGCCGCCGCGATGGCGGCTGCCAGAAAGCTCATCGACGCGTTCGAGGGAAGCGGCGCCGATACGATCGTCATCAATGCCGCAGGCTGCGGCTCTGCGATGAAGCGATACGGGCACCTGCTTCGCAACGACGCGGCGTACGCGGCGAAAGCCAAAGCCTTTGCCGCGAAATGTAAGGACATTTCCGAGGTGCTGGCAGAGCTCGAGCCCCGCGCGCCGCGAGGCGCCGTTCAGCTGAAGGCCGCATATCACGACGCCTGTCACTTGCAGCACGCGCAAGGTGTACGCGCGCAGCCTCGCCGGCTGCTGCAGTCGATCCCGGGTATCGAGCTGCGCGAGATACCCGAATCGGAGATCTGCTGCGGGTCGGCTGGTATCTACAACATGCTGGAGCCGGACGCCGCAACACAGCTCCGCGATCGAAAAGTGGGGAATATTCTGAAAACCGATGCGGAAGCGATCGTGTCGGGCAATCCAGGTTGCCTGCTCCAGATCGCCACCGGCCTGGAGGCTGCGGGCAGGCCGATGCGCATCATGCACTTCATCGAGCTCCTCGATGCATCCATCCGCGAGGCGGGAAATCGGGTGCAATAGGTGCAATGGGTGCGATAGGTGCGATGGGTGGAACGGGTTCGTGAATCGTGGCTCGTCGGCGCCGCAATCCTCCTGACAATAGCCGCCTGGACGTACACCATCCTGAGTGCCGGAGCGATGTCGGCATCAATGCCCATGCCAGGCGGATGGTCGATGTCGATGGCATGGATGAGCATGGGCAGCCAGTCGCTGGTCGCGCACGCGGCGATGTTTCTCGTCATGTGGACGGCGATGATGATCGCCATGATGCTGCCGTCGGTGATGCCCGCTGTCCTGCTCCATCGCCGTGTGATCCAGGTGCGCCTCGAGCGCGGCGTGCAAGGCTCCGGATCGGACGCGCTTCTGCTCGCCGGATATTTTTCCGTCTGGGTGGCGTTCGGCGCCGTCGCGTACGCGATCGGCATGTCGCTCGCGTCAGCGGCGATGCGCTCGATTCGAGTCAGCGTGCTCCTCCCGGCGGCGACGGGAGCGGCGCTCGCCGCGGCGGGGGCGTATCAGCTGACGTCGTGGAAGCAGCTCTGCCTGCGGCATTGCCGCTCGCCGCTCGATTTTTTCGCGCGCCACGAGATCCGCCGGGCGGCCGACTCGTGGCGATTCGGCGTGCACCACGGGGCCTACTGTGCCGCGTGCTGCTGGGGATTGATGGTGATCCAGCTGGCGCTCGGCGTCATGAGCGTGCCGCTGATGGCGCTCGTGTCGCTGGTGATTCTGCTCGAGAAGCAGTGGCGGCACGGCGATGTGCTCGCGCGAGTGGTCGGGGCGGCGTCGCTCGCCGCAGGGATTTTTCTCGCGCTTCGCGCTACAATCCGCGGATAAACCGCGAGTGGCGCGGAGCATCAGGGCTCACACTTTTGACATCATGGCGAATCGTCGGCGAGGAGACCGGCACCTGTAATTGTGCCTGGGGATGCCCGTGCCAGTTCAACGCGCTGCCCACGCATGGGCGGTGCGAGGCGCTGGTCGCGGTTCGCATTCGTCACGGCCATTACGGGTCGACCACGCTCGACGGCCTCACCTTTGCCGCGGCGTACTGGTGGCCCGGTGCCGTTCACGAGGGAAACGGCATCATGCAATTGGCCATCGACGAGCGCGCAACGGCCGACCAGCGAACCGCGCTCGTGAATATCACGAGCGGGAAAGAAGGCTGCACCTTCTTCGAAATATTCGCGTCCGTCGTGACGAACACGCCCGATCCGATGTACGTCCCTTTCGGTCTGTCCAGCGATCGAAATGCGCGCGTCGCCAGCTTGAAGGTGCCGGGTCTCGGCGAGTTCCGGGTCGAGCCAATCAGGAACCCCGTCACCGGCGAGGAGCATCGCGCGCTCATCAAGCTGCCCAATGGATTCGAGTACAAGGAAGCGGAAATGGCGAACTGCCTCGAGCACTACGCGCGGGCGGGTGACAAGGTCATTTCGAACAAGAACAACTACGCGCAGTTCGCCGCGATCGAATGGTCAAATGCCTGACGCGCTCATTGCCGAAACAGCCGTTTCCCTGCTGGGGACTGACTCCGTTCGCCTTGGATCGCCGTCCGACGCGGTCGAAGGCGTAGTTCCCCGTATCATCGTCGAACCTTCGTCCGGTGAGGCGCTTGGAGCAATGCTCGAGTGGGCGTCGCGCGCAAAGCTGTGCGTTCTGGTGCGTGGCTCTGGCACCAAGC
>Ga0184625_10001017_pt1 | contig 11436 bp, 9 predicted proteins | sample PLM3_30_b1_FD_133151 | JGI IMG/M metagenome (GOLD analysis project Ga0184625, IMG submission 133151) | Groundwater sediment microbial communities from an aquifer in East River, Colorado, USA - PLM3_30_b1 | ecosystem: Environmental > Terrestrial > Soil > Riparian zone | place: USA: East River... | reverse complement strand
GAGCTCCGGATCGTCGCGCATCGGGCGCTTGACGAGACCGGCGAGCGCCGCACGTTCGAGCTGGGTCAGGTGCTCGCAGGCGAGGTAGGCGACGAGGTCGGTGGCGGAATAGACGGGCTTCCCGTCGATACGATCCATGCACCGGAACCGTAGCAGCCGGGCGTGCCAACTTGCCTGTCAGGACTCCAGATCCGCACGCACGAGGCCGTAGACGACGAGGTCGCGGTAGGCACCCGCCCGAAACTGGCTGCCACGCAACACTCCCTCGCGCCGGAGGCCGGCCTTCTCGAGCGCCCGCTGTTCGGCGACGTTGTCGATGTCGGTACCCGCCTCGACCCGATTGGTGTCCGTTGTAGCAAACAGGTACGCCACGAGCTGAGCCTGGGCCTCCGTCCCGTAGCCGTTGCCGCGCGTCTCCGGTAGGAGCTCGATGCCGAAGTTGAGCGCCGCCGACTCTGGGTTCGGGCCGTACCGCTCGAGATGCCAGCTGACCGAGCCGATCAGCCGGCCATCCAAGAGCTCGACGATGAGCATGCCGTTCCGCTCGCCGCGGAGCGGCCCTTTGGACAGCGCCTCGCGATCGACCGGGTCGCGTCTCGTGCCGAAGTCGTTGAACTCGCTGCGGTGGTCCTCCCACGAATCGATCATGTCGGCGTCATCGAGCGTCACGTCTCGCAGGCGGACGCGCGGGCGGGCGTTCTGGCGGGGCACGGGTCCGAGTATCGCCCATGCGACGGGGCCGCGCCGGCGCGCTACGATCAGTCTATGAGCCCGCAGCGCAAGGACGCCGAAGGACGGCCTCAGACCGCTCACAGCTGGGAAAGCCTCGTCGAGCGGCAGATCCGCGAGGCGATGGAGGGTGGTGCGTTCGACGATCTGCCGTTCCGGGGCGAGCGGCTCCCGATCGAGGACGACTCCGCCGCCGGTGAGTGGGCGATGGCCCACCGGATGCTCAAGAATGCGGATGCGGCGCCACCGTGGATCGAGTCCGACAAGGAGGCGCGCCGCCTCCTGGCCGAGCTCGAGACCCTCCTCGCGCGTGCGCCGCGTGTGACCGCGGTCTCCAAGGAGCGGCTTCGCCGCGACCATCGTGCTGTCGTCCAGGCGCTGAACCGCGCCATCGAGCGCGTCAACGCCGAGGCACCGACCGAGCGGCAGCATCGGCGTCCGGTCGACCCCGCGGTCGAGGCCGAGCGTCTCGAGCGGGCGTTCGGGCGGCCCTGAGGCGACGACAGGCCGATGACCTCGGCCAATCGGATGCCGTGCTGCTCCCAACAGCAAGATCTGGGCAGACGACCTCGTAGGGGTGGATTTCGACCATTGGGGCCGATCTCTTCCTTCGATTCACGCTCACTGAGAGCATGGATCGTCCCGGATCGGGCGCCGGCGGCCACCTTGGGGCCCCGCTTGCCCGGCATTGCTGCTCCCAGCAGCATCGGCCACCGTAGCCGGGTCCGCCCGACTCGAGCGCCACACGGCTGTGCCGCCCGTCAGCCACCGAAGAGGGCCTCGACGGCCGCGGCGAAGACCTCGGTATGTCGATCGACGTCCGCGGCCGTGGTGGCCGGGGACATGAGCGCCATATTGTGGAACGGCGTCATGAGGACCCGCCGGTTCATCGCCCAGAGGTGGAGAAAGCGCTCGAGCTCGGGATCGGCGTGGGCCCATTGCTCGGCGCCGGTCCGTGGCGGGTCGGGCAAGAAGTGGTACTCGGCGCGCGCGCCGAGCCGCGTGACGTGCCAGGGAACGCCCTGGTCCCGGATGACCCCGTTGACGCCCGCTTCCCACCGTTCTGCGAGCGGGATCATCCGGTCGAACGCCTCGGGCGTGAGCACCTCCTCGAGGGTCGCCCGCGTCGCCGCGAGCGACAGCGCATACCCGGCCAGCGTCCCACCGATCCCCCCGACGTCGGAATCCTCGACCGCGATCGAGCCGCGGATCCGCGCGGCGACCTCCGGACTGAACCCATACGCCGCCGATGGGATGCCCCCGCCGATCGTCTTGCCGATCACCACGACGTCGGGTTGGAGGCTCCAGGCACCGGTCGCGCCGCCCGGTCCCGCACAGATCGTGTGCGTCTCGTCGATGACGAGGATCGTGCCGGTCCGGCGGGTGATCTCGCGGACGGCGTCGAGGTATCCGGGCTCCGGCAGGACGATCCCGACGTTCGTCAGCGCCGGCTCGAACAGGACGGCCGCCACCGCACCGTCGGCCAGGGCGGCTTCGAGCCCGGCGACGTCGTTGAATTCGACCACCCTCGTCGTCTGCGCGACATCGACCTGCGGACCGACCGAACCCCGAACGGGGATCACGCCGCCATCCGGCCCCAGCATCGCGATCGCCTCGTCCACCGATCCGTGGTAGCAGTGGTCGTGGACGGCCACCATCGGGCGGCCGGTGATGAGCCGGGCGAGGCGGAGCACCCAGCGATTGGCGTCGCTGGCCGACAGCGCGAACTGCCACGAGCCGACGCCGAACCGCCGGGTCAGTTCCTCGCCGACCCATGCCGCGTCCTCGGTCGGGAGCATGTGGGTGATCCCGCGACGCAGCTGGCGCTCCACGGCGGCGATCGTCGCCTCCGGACCGTGACCGGCCATCGCGCCGGTGTCGCCGAGGCAGAGATCGACGTAGTCGTGACCATCGACGCATCGGAAGTGCGCCCCAGACGCGGACTCCACGTAGGGCGGAAAGGGTCCGGCCCACTTGACCATCCAGGGCATCGGGACGCCCTCGAGCAGCGACGCTCGCGCGGTCGCATGGAGCGCCGCGGATCGTGGGTGCTCGTCGGCGAAACGGCCCATCTCGGCGGCCATCAGGCGGCCGAGGCGGTCGCGATCGAGGTGGACGGGGTCGGGCACGCGCTCCTCCCGATCTGCGGGTCGATCCCCTCAGGATGGCGGGCGGCGGCGGCCCCCACGCGACCATCCCGCCTCGCGCGACGGCCCCGCGGTCAGTGCCGGCCTTGCTCCGTCAGCGAGCGATCGGGCGACGCGCGATCAGTTGACGCGACGGACGAACCCGCAGATGTGGCACGTTGCCACGGCGGTCTCGTGGTCGACCTCGAGGAAGCTGGCGCAGCCGTTGGTGCCGCAGAAGAAGCGGCTCGCCGCGTTCGCGGCATGGGTGCGGCGGCGCATCCGCCGCATAGCGGACGCTCGTCCAGTGACGGACGATGTAGCGGTTCGGGACATCATGGTGTTCTTGTTGTGTGCTTTCTGGCGCGCCGTCATCGCGGGATAGGCGATCGGCTGCGCGGCCGGGTCTCGTTCGTGGGTGCCTTCGACCTCGGAACGACGTTCTCTGGATCTGCGCGCCTGATCGGGAGCGTGGTTTGGGCGCTCTAACCGGGTCGTCGCGGCAGACTGGTTACTTTTGCAGTATGGGCGAGGAGGATCATTTCGTCAATCGCCCGTCGAAACCCGCCGCGCATGCCAATATTCACGTCTCTCAATCGAAGCTTGGTTGATTCTTCTACCGGTGGGGCGTCAAACTCGCCGCCGTCCGGGCCCGCGGATCACCGCGCGCCCGCGATGCGGCTGTTGCCCCAGCCGCCGTGACTCGCTCGCAAAAGGAGGTGGTTCCGTGTCGGTGGTGTCTACGGTCAGGTATGTTCGGTCGCGTTCAACGAGGCTGGGTCTCGTCGCAGCGACCCTGGGCCTCGCGACGCTCATGAGCGCCGCCCCGGTGGTCGCGGCCGACGTCATCACGCTGACGACGCCCTTTCCGGGCGTGGCCGCCGCCCCCGGCTCGAGCGTCACCTTCGAGATCTCAGTCAAGCTGAATCCGGCCGGCCGCGTCAACCTGACCGTGGCCGGTGCGCCCGAGACCTGGGATGCCGTCCTGCGCGGCGGTGGGTTCGAGGTCGACGGCGTCGAGACCGACGGCGTGACCGCGACGAAGGTCACCCTCAACGTGGACGTGCCGGCCGACGCCGCCGCGGGCACCACGCGCATCACCGTTCGTGGTGTCGCGGCGTCAGGTGCGTCGGCGACCCTCCCGGTCGACATCCGGGTCTCGCCGACTGCGGCCGGCGATGTCACGCTCACGACCGACGTCCCGCTGCTCAAGGGGGCGTCCGATGCGACGTTCCCGTTCACGCTCACGCTCACGAACGACACGCCCGATGACCTGCCGTTCAGCGTCGCCGCCACCGGGCCGGCGGGATGGACCGTGACGGCCACCGTGGGCTCGCAGGCGCAGGCCGCCAGCGTGGTGGTCAAGGCCGGCGCGAACACCACCGTATCGGTGTCGGCCAAGCCATCGGCCGACGCGGCGGCCGGGACCTACCCGATCTCCGTCGACGCCACGAGCGGAAGCCGGACCGCGCACCAGGACCTCGGCGTCGAGATCACCGGCAGCTACAAGCTCACGCTCTCGACCGGGGACGGACCGCTCAACATGAACGCGACGGCCGGCTCGGCCACCGACCTGACGCTGACGCTGGCGAACACCGGGACCGCGGACATCGCGACCGTCACGATGAGCGCCACCGCCCCGACTGGCTGGAAGTCCGAATTCGAACCGGCCACGGTCGCGGTGCCGGCCGGACAGCAGGTCCAGGTCGTCGCCCACCTCACCCCATCGAGCTCCGCGATCGCCGGGGACTACCTGACGACCTTCACCGCGACGGCGCCCGAGGCGACGGCCTCGGCGCAGATCAGGGTGACCATCGAGACCTCGCTGCTGTGGGGCGTGATCGGGATCGGGCTCATCGTGCTCGTCCTCGGTGGCCTGTACTGGACGTTCCGTCGGTTCGGACGGCGATGAGCGGGGTCCCGGTCCCGACGACGACTGAGGTGGCCCGGCCGCGCGATGCACGGGCGACCAGCCCGGCACGCCCGGCCGATGGTCACCACGAGCCCGTCATCAGCACCCACCGCCTCACGAAGCGGTACGGCACGCTAACGGCCGTCGACCGGCTCGACCTGGAGGTCTACCAGGGCGAGATCTTCGGCCTCCTCGGGCAGAACGGTGCGGGGAAGACCACGACGATCCTCATGCTCCTCGGCCTGTCTGAGCCGACCGACGGCGAGGCGTGGGTCATGGGCCTCGACCCGGCTTGGGAGCCACGGGAGGTCAAGCGGCGCGTCGGCTATCTGCCCGATGCCGTGGGCTTCTACGACGGGATGACCGGGCGCCAGAACCTTCGCTACACGGCCCGCCTCAACGGCCTCGAGCGCGACGATGGCGAGGCCGCCATCGACGAGGTGCTCGAACAGGTCGGTCTGACCGATCGGGCCGACGACGCGGTCGGGACCTACTCGCGCGGGATGCGCCAGCGCCTCGGCATCGCCGATGCCCTGGTCAAGACGCCGGACCTGCTGATCCTCGATGAGCCGACCACCTCGATCGACCCGATCGGTGTCGTCGAGATCCTCGAGCTGCTGCGCCGGCTCGTGGCCGAACGTGGGTTGTCGATCATGCTGTCGAGCCACCTCCTGACCCAGGTCCAGTCGGTCTGCGACCGGATCGGCATCTTCGCCGCCGGCCGGCTCATCGGCGTCGGGACCGTCGACGAGCTCGCGGCCCAATTCGGCGATGGCAGCGCGGCCATCGAGGTCGGCCTCGAGCTGTCCAGCCCCGCCGACCGCGAGCGAGCCGGGACCGTACTCCGCGCGCTCGCGTCGGTCGAGTCCGTCGACCCGCCGTCGGTCGGCCGCGATACATGGCGGCTGCACGTCCGCCCGGCTGGCGCCGAGGGTCGTGTTAGGCAGGACATCCTGGTGGCGGCGGTCGACCACGGATTGCGGCTGACCGCGCTCCGTCCGATCGTCCCCTCGCTCGACGACATCTACCGGACCGCCGTCGAACGGCCAGCACCAAAGCGGGCGGGCATCAAGCCCAAGACCATCAGGCGTCCCGATGCAGGGCGGGGACAACCATGAGCGCCGCGACCGTCCCGAGCGGGACGCCGATCCCGACCGAAACGGAACCAGAGAGCCGCCTCCGCGTCCCGTCCGGCGGCTGGCGGGTCATCGCCGCGAAGGAGTTCGGAGACCACATCCTGAGCGTCCGGTTCCTGGCCCTCCTGATCATCCTCGGGCTCGCGGCAGCTATTCCTCTCTACTTCGCCGCCGGCCAGATCAGAGAGCTGGCTCCTCAGGCGACCGGCCAGAAGGCGGTCTTCCTGGCGCTGTTCACGATCGGTTCCGCCGACTACAGCTTCCTGATCGTCAGCTCGTTCGTAGCCATCGTGGCGCCGTTGCTCGGGCTGGCGTTCGCGTTCGACGCGATCAATGGCGAGCGTGCGGATGGCACGCTGCCACGGCTCGTCGCCCAGCCGATCTACCGTGACGACGTCATCAACGGCAAGTTCGTCGCCGGACTTTCGGTCATTCTGATGGTCCTCGTCGCGGTCGTTGGCATCATCTCCGGCTTCGGCATCCTTCGGCTCGGCATCGTGCCAAGCCCTGACGAGATAGCGCGCCTCGTCGCGTGGATCCTTGTCACGGCCGTATACGTCGGCGTGTGGCTGGCTTTCGGGTTGTTGCTGTCGGTCCTCATTCGGCGGGCCGCGACGTCAGCGCTCGTGGGCTTCGGTGTGTGGTTCGTCCTGGTCATCTTTGGTTCGTTCATCGTTGACCTGATCGCCAAGACCGTCTCGCCGATCACGGGCTCTACGATTGACACCGCCCTCCCACAGGCACAGCTCCAGAAGTTCATCACCCAGCTGCTCCCGGGGAATCTCTACAGCGACGTGACCGACGTTATCCTCAATCCGCGCCTCAACCCGTCGGCGCGCCTACCGGGCTCGATCGGGGAGGCCCAGCAGGCCGCTCAACAGATCCCGAACGCGGTGATGTCCATCGGGCAGAGCCTGCTGCTTGTGTGGCCGCAGATCGTCACGCTCGTGGGGCTCATGGTGGCCTGTTTCGTCGCCGCCTACGTCGCGTTCATGCGCCAGGAGGTACGCGCCTAGACCCCGTCAACCTTCGCGGACGACGACCCCGATGATCTCGTCGCCGTAGCGGTCGAGCTTCGTCGGGCCCACGCCTGGGACGCGGCGGAGCTCGGCGATCGAGCGTGGGCGGCGAGCCGCGATGGCCTCGATGGTCGAGTCGTGGAAGACGATGAACGGGGCGACGGCGTCGGCGCGGGCACGGGCCGTTCGCCAGGCACGGAGCGCGTTCGAGAGCGGCGAGCGATCGGCCGGCGCGACTTTTGGCGGACGGGCGCCGTTGGACGGCCCTGCGGTCCCGCTGGCGAGGCGCAGCCGGGCTGGTCCCGGCGGCACGAGCCCATCGAGGAACCGCGAGCGGCTGCGCCGGCCCCCACGCCCGGATGCGGCCGTCCGCGACGTCGCCCATGACAGCCAGAGGTAGCGGCGCGCCCGGGTGATCCCGACGTAGAGCAACCGGCGTTCTTCCGCGAGTTCGGCAGGCTCGGTCGCCTGGCGGATCGGGAGGGTGCCCTCCTCGAGGGCGGGCAGGAAGACCGCGTCCCACTCGAGGCCCTTCGCCCGATGGTAAGTGAGGAGCTCCACGCCGGAGGCCTCGCCATCGGCCTCGATCGCGGTCCGTCGCTCGACCTCGGCGAGGAACGCGCCGATGTCGGCGCTCTCGTTCGCGCGGGCGAGATCCTCGGCCAGTTCGAGGAGCGTGACGACCGCCCCGTGCCGTTCGCTCGCTGCCTCCCCGTCGGGGACCGCATCGCGCCGGACGCCCAGCTGACGCTCGAACGCGGCGGCCAGGCGCGCGACCAGTGGCTCATGCGCGCCCCCGTCGGGCGGTTCCGAGTCCTCCGCCCGGGCGAGCGCACCCGCGACGCGGATGGCCCGGCGCACCTCGGGTCGAGCGAAGAACCGCTCCCCGCGGACGTGGAACGGGATCCCGGCGGCGCCCAGTGCGCCTTCGATCGCCGGCAGCTGGGCGTTCGTCCGGACCAGGACGGCCATCGCGCCGTGCGGGGTGCCGGCCCTCGTGAGCGCCCGGATCGCCCGCCCGATGGCTTCCAATTCCGCCTCGTCCGACGCGAACCCGCCGACCTCGGGGGTCGGACCGGGCGGCAGGCTCGGAACCAGGCGTTTCGGTGGCCTCGGCATGACCGCGGGATCGCGCTCGTCGGCGGCGTGGCGACCCGCGGCCAGGACCTTGTTGGCGAGCGCGAGCACCTCCGGCGTCGAGCGGTAGTTCGTCTGGAGGTTCACGACACGCGCCGTCGGGAAGCGATCCTGGAACCGGATGAGGTAGTCGCTCGTGGCGCCGGTGAACGTGTAGATCGTCTGGTCCTCGTCGCCGACGACGGCGAGGTCGTCGCGTCCCCCGAGCCAGGCGTCGAGGAGCGCCGCCTGGAGAGGGTTGGTGTCCTGGTACTCGTCGACTGAGAACCACCGATATCGGTCGCGGACCTCGGCAGCGACAGACTCGTCGGTCTCGAGCAGCTCGATGGTGCCCGCCAGCATGTCCTCGAAATCGATCCGACCCGCGCGCGTCTTGGCCGCCTCGTACCGTCGGTAGAGTCCGGCCATCAGGTCCGGTGGGAGTGGGGCGTCCCGGTCGCTTTCGATGGCGTGCGCCTCGTAGTCGCCGGGGCCGATGCGGCGTGCCTTCGCCCACTCGATCTCGGCTGCAAGGTCGCGGACGGCGAGATAACGGTAGCCGCCGGGCAGGCCCCTGGCGAGCGGGGCGACGATCGGCACCTTCGATTCGAGGATCGACGGTGCGTCGGTCCCGCGGACCCGTGGCCAGAAATGGCGCAGCTGGCGCAGCGCCGCGGCATGGAACGTCGAGGCCGCCACACCACGGTGACCGAGTGCGGCCAGCCGGCCGGCCATCTCGCGCGCCGCCTTGTCGGTGAAGGTGACCACGAGCACGTCCCGTGGCCGTACGACGCCCGTGGCGAGGGCGTACGCGACGCGCCGCGAGATCACCCGCGTCTTGCCGCTCCCGGCGCCTGCGAGGATGCACAGCGGGCCCGTCGTGATCCTGACGGCCTCGCGTTGGGCGGCATCGAGGTCGGCAAGGAGGTCGTCGGGGTCGCGTGCTCGCACCCGGCCATCCTAGTCGCGCGCGCTGCACCCGCGATCACCCGCGTACCCTCCGCGTCATGGAGCTCCATGGACACGACGTGACCCTTCGACCGGCGACGCCCGACGACGGGCCGGCGATCGCCGCGATCCTGGCCGAGCCTGCGGTCGCGCGGTGGTGGGGCGACTTCGATCTCGAGCGCGTGAGGACCGACCTCATCGAGGGCGGACCCGACGAAGAGCCCTTCGTCATCGAGCACGACGGCGCGATCGTCGGCTACATCCAGGCCCGCCAGGAGGACGATGCCGACTTCCGCCATGCGGGGATCGACCTGTTCCTCAGGACCGACCTGCAGGGCCGTGGACTGGGTCCGGACGCGATCCGGACGCTCGCCGCCCATCTGATCAACGACCGCGGCCACCACCGGCTCACGATCGATCCCGCGGCGGATAACGCCCGAGCGATCGCCGCCTACGCGAAGGTCGGGTTCCGACCGGTCGGACGGTTGCGCCGCTACCAGCGGATGCCGGATGGCCGCTGGATCGATGGGCTGCTGATGGAGCTGCTCGCCGAGGAACTGGTGCGCTGAGGCCGTGGGATCATCGGAAGCATCATCGTTCGTGCTGTCCTCACGCCGTCGCGACGGTGCCCTTTCGACGCGGCCGCGAACCGGTTCAGTTCCGTCATATGGCGCCGAAAACCGCTGCCAGCGGCAAGCGCAGGTGAAGGACGGGCACAAGACGGCAACGTACCACCCGGGTCGTTCACGAGGGCCCGGAGCGTGGATCCGTCCGTGCAGACCGGCCTGCCGGGTACTGTTCCGATCCTTAGGGACTCCGGATACCCCGAATTGCCGCTGGGAGCAGCAACGGACTGGCTTGTGCGACTGAGCCCGCGCAGGCGGTCGGATGCTCGCAGAATGCTGGAAGAGGCTTGTCAGGCGGGAATCGGTCGCTAGGATGGGGTCGCCCGAGGGCGGCGGGACGCAACCGACCCAGATCGCGAGAGGGAGGCACCTGTCCACATGACCGAACCGACGTCTTCGCCGTCACCCGAAGATCCGACACCCGCGCCTCCGCCGGCGCCCGCGGCCCCAGCCGCACCGGCCGCCGCCGCACCAACGGCAGCGACGGCGACCCCCGCACGTCCGACCGGCATCACGATCCTCGCGATCCTCGCCGGGCTCAGCGCCATCGGCTTGCTCTTCGCTGGCTTCACGGCATTCGCAGTCGGCAGTCTCCTCTTCGGGATCTCCGGTGCGATCTTCGGTCTTGCATGGCTGGCGCTGGCCGGCCTGAGCATTGCCCTGGCTTGGGGTTTCTGGAACATGCTGCCGTGGGCCTGGCCGCTCGGTGTTGCTGTCGAGGGCGCGAACATCGTCTTTGCGCTAGTCGTTGGGATCCTTGGCAGTGCCGGGATCGGCAGTGCCATCGTGCCGGTCGTCATCGGCGGCGCGATCCTGTACTACCTCAACCAGCCGAGCATCAAGGCGCTCTTCGGACGCACCTGAGCCGAGCCCCTCACTCCGGCGGATAGCCCGTGATCCGCCGGATCTGGCGGTAGAGCGGCTGGAGCTGCCGGTACATCCGGCGATAGACGCCGCGATACAGCTCGTCGTACAGCGCGTGCGTGGCGGGGTCCGGGTCGCGGACCTCGCCGACGCGTACCATGGCGGCCGCCGCGCTCCTGACATCGGGGTAGAACCCGGCTCCCACGGCGGCATCGATGGCCGCGCCGAGCCCCGACGCTTCGTGCGTGTGGCCGCGACCGACCGGCAGCCCGAAGATGTCGGCCGTCAGTTGGACCGCGGCCGGGCTCTGCGACCCACCACCGGCGATGCGCAATGACGTGAGCGGCACGCCGCTCCGTTTCGCCGTCCGCTCCGCTCCCTCGCGCAGGGCGTAGGCGAGGCCCTCCAGGATCGCGCGATAGAGATGGGCGCGGGTGTGGACGTCCCCGAACCCGATGATCGCGCCTTTCGCCTCCGGGCCCGGGATCCGGACGCCCGGCGACCAGTACGGCTGGAGCGTGAGCCCCATCGAACCCGCGGGTACCGCCCGCACGAGCTCGTCGAACAGGACCTCGGGCTCGACGCCAGACTCGCCGGCGAGCGCGACCTCGCGGTGCCCGAACTCGCGCTTGAACCATTCGACCATCCAGTACCCGCGATAGACCTGGATCTCCATCGTCCAGGCGCCGGGCAGCGCGGCAGGAAAGGCCGGGAGGTACCGGATCGGCTCGATGTAGCGCGGCGTGGTGGTATTCACTGTGGCGGTCGTCCCGTACGACAGGCTGGCGGTGTCGGGGTCGAGCGCCCCGGACCCCAAGACCTCGCAGGCCTTGTCCGCGGCGGAGGCGATGATCGGGAGTCCGGCCGGCAGCCCGGTCACCTCGGCGGCGGCCGCGGTCAGTTCGCCGAGCGGCGATGTCGGCGCCACCAGCTCCGGAAGCCAGGCCGGGTCGATCGGTG
>Ga0184625_10001016_pt1 | contig 11447 bp, 6 predicted proteins | sample PLM3_30_b1_FD_133151 | JGI IMG/M metagenome (GOLD analysis project Ga0184625, IMG submission 133151) | Groundwater sediment microbial communities from an aquifer in East River, Colorado, USA - PLM3_30_b1 | ecosystem: Environmental > Terrestrial > Soil > Riparian zone | place: USA: East River... | reverse complement strand
TCGTGCTGCTGCAGCCCTCGAGCCCGGTCGAAGGGATCCACGCGCTGTTCCTGACGGGCGGGGGGCTCTTCGGCTTGCCGGCATTCGGCGGTGTGATCCGCTATCTCGAGGAACACAAGACCGGCTTCGACTGGGGCACGCCCGAACTCCGCATCCCGATCGTCGTCGGCGCGGTGATCGACGACCTCGCCGTAGGCGACCCGCGCGTCAGGCCCGACGCGGAGGCCGCCTACAAGGCGTGCGCGGCCGCTTCCGCCGGTCCGGTGGCCGAAGGCAGCGTCGGCGCGGGCGCGGGTGCGACGGTGGGAAAGATGCATAGGAGCCGCGGCTTCGGCGGGATGAAGGGCGGCCTCGGCGCCGCGAGCCTCAAAGTCGGCGACGTCGTCGTGTCCGCGCTCGCGGTCGTGAACGCCGCCGGCGACATCCTCGATTGGCGAAGCGGACGCATCGTCGCGGGTGCGCGCCGGCCGTCGGGCGGCTTCGCCGATTGCGTCGAGGTCATGAAGCAGGCGATGGCAACGCGGGGCGCGGACCTGGGACTGGACGACCCGGCGCTGCGCAGCACGACGCTCGTCGTGGTCGCCACGAACGTGACGCTGGCGAAGACCGCGCTGACCAAGGTCGCGAACATGGCGAACTGCGGTGCGTCACGCGCTATCCGGCCGTACCACACGACGGGGGACGGCGATCAGCTCTTCGCGGTCTCCACTCGAAGGCTCCAGAGGACCGATCTGCCGCTGACGACGATCGGATCTCTCGCCGCCGATGTCGCGGCGGAAGCGATCGTGCGCGGCGTGAGGACGGCGACATCGGCTCCGGACTGGCCGGCCATTCGGGACCTGTAACGACCTGTCCTGGACGCGGCCGCCCGTACGATCACGATGCTCGAGGCGGCCGTGCTGTAGCGAGCGCTACTCCAGCGGGAGGACGAGCTCGCGGCGAACGAAGGCGTCGGGCGGGCCTTCGAACGCTACCTCGAGTGTGTAGCTGCCGCGTTCCGCGGGCTTCACCGCGACCCCAGGCACTCCCTTGAGCCGCCGCGTGGAGCGCGCACCCAGGGTATAGGTCGTCCCGCTCCGGCCTTCGAGCAGGAGCCGCAAGCTGCTCTCGTCGGCGCGCGAGCGGAGGATGCGCAATCCCGCGCTGCGCGACCCGGTCTCCGGAAGGCTGTGGCGCAGGTAGACGTCGCTGCCGGGGCGATAGCGGATGACGACCTGTGACCGCCTGTCCGCGCCCTCCACCACCAGGCGGGGCCGCTGCACGTCCCCCAGCCGCTCGATCGAGAACCGAGCCGCCCGGCCGTTCACCGTGACCGCTTCGATGCGCGCGTCGAGCGGATAGGCCGGCGCGAGCTGCGCGCGCCACGGCCCGTCGCTTCGCGAGCGCCGCTCCACGACGATCGTGTCCTGGCCGATCGTCCTGGCCAGCGTCACGTCGACTTGCCCTCCGCCGGCTGGAACGTTGCCGACCGCGACGCGCTCCCAGTCGGCGGGGAGCTGGGGAGCGAAGACAAGCTCGCGGCCGCCGTCCCCGACGCTGAGGCCCAGCAGGCCGCGCACGAGGGGCGTCGCCACCATCGCCTCGGACCAGACCTGGTGGTGAGAGGAGCGGCCGAAGGCAGCGAGGTAGTCACCCGACAGCAACTCGGTCACGTAGCCCAGTGCGGTCCGCGAGCGGAGGTCTGCGTTGGCCATGAGCGCCTGGTAGCCCACCAGGGGCCGCCCGTAACGGTAGGCGGCCATCGCGGTCCAGCCCGTGAAAAGCGGCCACACCGAGCCGTGGTGATAGGAGAGCGGGTCGTAGAGCTCGCTCGCCTGCGACAACAGGCGCGTGCCCCAGTCGCTGGCGAGGGCCGAAGCTGCGAGGTGGTCGAGCTGCGACTGCGCCCGCGCGTCGTCGAGCTCACCCCACCACATCGGCACCGCGGGCATCACGGTGTCTTCGTCAGCGAGGCCGCGCTTGGCGAGCGCCTCGAGGCGTGCCTGCCGCCGGGCGCGCTCCGGGCCGCGGTCCGCCTCCACCTCGTCGCGCGGGCGCAGCGTCGCGAAGGCGTAGAAGCCGCGGCCTTCGAGCCAGTACGTCTTCTCGAGAGCCGCGCGTGTCTGCTCCGCCCGCAGGCGCGCCTCCTCCGCGAGAGCGCGGTCTCCGTGCACCTCGGCCAGCCCCGCGAGAGCACGGCACGCCTCGATCCACACCCCCTGCTGGTAGATCTCCTCGTGCGCGGGGTGGAGGTCACCGCCCTCGACCCAGCCGTGGCCGAAGCTCGTGTTCTCCACGAGGCCGTTGCCGTCCGTGTCCGTCGTCGCCGTGAAGCGCCAGGCCTTGAGAATGGCCTCGAAGCTCTCGTCCAGAAAAGCGCGGTCCCCGGTCGCACGCCAGTGGTCCGCGTGTGCGATCACGAACAGCGGCGAGGCGTCCGCGCTGTTCCAGGGATACGAATAGTCGGTGAACCACGGGAGCCAGGGGGCGCTCTGGGAGATCTCGTGAGGCACCTTGCCGTCCGCGCGCTGCACCCGGCGCAGGAACTCGAGGGCGGCCCTGGCGGAGGCGAAATCGCCGTAGGAGTGGAGTGCGAGCGCGCTCCAGAGCGCGTCGCGGCCGAAGAACCAGCCGAACCCCGGTCGCTCGCTGTCGCCCGAGGTCCGAAAGCCGGCGAGCAGCCCCGTCCCCAGCCCGGGGTTCGTGGCGAGCCCCTTGTCGATTCCCACCTTCGCCCAGGCGAACGATCGGTCGAGGGCGGCGTCGGGAGTAGTGACCGACACCGTCTGCTCCGAAAGCCTCCGGTAGTGGGCTACGTTGGCGGCGTACAGCTCCGGCAGCGAAGCCAGGATCCGGCGATAGACGGCCTGCGCGTCCTCCCTGCCCTTGACGCTGCCCGCGAAGACGATCGGAACGAAGCCCGCGCGCGTGGCTTCGCGGCTCGTTTCGATCTCGAAGCGGATGGGAAGGTCCTTTGGCTCCTCCTGGTAGGGCATGACGGAGAGGTCGCGGGCACCCGGCGAGCCGAGGACACCCGCGAAGCGCTGGCTCTCTTCGCTCAGCACATATGTGCGCGACGGCTCGTCCCAGTCGAGGTTGGGGGTCATGAGGCCGGCGGGCCACATCAGCCGCAGCCGAGGCCGGAACGACCCCACCACGGTCATGGGGAGCACGCTGTCCACGTCGAGGAGCGCGACCAGCCCCGGCTCGTCGAGCGGGGCGAAGAGGGTCTCGCGCACGGTGAAGGCCGAGTGCGAATAGACGAGTGTCGTGGCTTCGGGGCGCACCTCGATGCGAGCGAGAACGTCGCGCCCCTGGATCTCCACGGGGTAGTCCTTCAGCCGGAAGGCGAGCTCGAAGTCGTCGACGAGCTTCAGGGGATAGACCCAGACCTCCGCCGGGTGGCCCTCGTAGCCGAAGAGGGCGGAGCGGTGGCCCACCACGTCGAAGAAGCGGCCGCCGTCGGCCGCGGCGCGAAGCTCGAGGCCGCTCGCGGGCAGGGCGAACCGGGGAACCACGGGGGCATTCTCCGCCTGCGCCCCCGGCGCCAGGGCGAGGAGCACACAGGTCAAGAGGCGGGTCATGACGGCGCAGGTTAGGCCTGGCGTTTGGAGCGGGTCAAGCCGAGCACTGGACCGCCGCTCGCGCGAGGGCGAACCGGTTAGACTCGGCTTCATGCACGCACGAGTCGTCGCAGCGTCCTTGCTTTGGCTGCTGGCCTCGTCATTCCCACCCCCCCTCGCCGCGCCGGCGGCCACAAAGGCGGCGGCCGGGCAAGAGCTTCCGGCACCGGAGCGGATCCGCGCCGTCGACGACTACATAAAGAAGACGTGGACGACACTTCGTCGGTCGGCCCGCGACCTGCCGGCGGCGGCGAAGGACCCCAAGCTCCACCTGCCTCCCGGCAGCCGCTGGCCCGTCTACATCCCGGCCAACGAAGACAAGGCGAGGATCGAAGCCGCCTTGCGGGCGGAGCTCGGCGAGCGGGAGCTGGCGACGATCGCACTCCGCCCGCTACCCGCGAACCCCGGCGAGCTCAAGGAGCACGGTCTGCTCTACCTGCCCCACCCCTACGTCGTCCCTGGCGGCCGCTTCAACGAGATGTACGGCTGGGACAGCTACTTCATCCTGCTCGGCCTGCTGCGCGACGACGAGGTCGCGGCGGCGCGCGACATGGTCGACAACTTCGTCTACGAGGTCGAGCACTACGGCACGATCCTCAACGCCAACCGCACCTACTATCTGACTCGGTCGCAGCCCCCGTTCCTGACCCGGATGATGCTCGGCGTCTTCGAGCGGACCGGCGACCGCGCGTGGCTCGAGTCAGCACTGAAGGCGGCCGAGAGCCATTACCGGTTCTGGACGACCGGCCCCCATCTCGTCCCGGCGACGGGGCTGTCGCGCTACTTCGATTTCGGGGAGGGGCCCGCGCCCGAGGTCCTGAGCGACGAGCGCGACGAGAAGGGGCGCACACACTACGACCGCGTGCGCGAGTTCTACCGCGCGAACGAGGTCACCGACTACGACGAGGCCCGCTTCTACGACACGAAGGCCGACACTCTGACACCGCTCTTCTACAAAGGCGACCGCTCGATGCGCGAGTCGGGCTTCGACCCCTCGAACCGGTTCGGCCCCTTCAGCGCCGACATCACCGACTACGTCCCGGTGTGCCTGAACTCTCTCCTCTACCAGATGGAGCGCGACTTCGCGCAGATCTCCCGGATCCTCGGGCGCGCCGACCAGACGAAGCGGTGGGACGCGCGTGCCGAGGAGCGCCGGAGCCTGATCGACCGCTACTTGTGGGACGAGAGCGCAGGCCTCTACCTGGACTACGACGTCGGCAAGGGCGCCCGACGTGACTACCCCTTCGCGACCACCTTCTATCCCCTCTGGGTGGGCGCCGCCTCGCCCGCCCAGGCCGCTCGCGTCGCGGGGAACCTGAAGCGCTTCGAGGAGCAGGGCGGGCTGCTCACCAGCACCACGACGAGCGGCAGCCAGTGGGACGCGCCCTTCGGGTGGGCGCCCCTGCAGCTCATCGCCGTCGACGGGCTGCGCCGCTACGGCCACGAGCAGGACGCCTCCCGGATCGCGCGGAAGTTCATAGCGCTCGTGACGCGGGAGTTCGAGCGCAGCGGGACGATCGTGGAGAAGTACGACGTCGTTCGGGGCGCCTCCGACGTGGCCGGGAACATCCGCTTCGGCTACGCCGAGAACCAGGTCGGTTTCGGCTGGACGAACGGCGTCTATCTCGAGCTGCTGGCCGGCCTCCGAGCGCGCGAGGGCGAGCCGCCACTCAGATGATCTCGATCGCGTTTGGCCTCGTGCTCTGCCTGTTCGCCTCCGCGGAGGCCGCCAAGGACGCTTCAGCGCTCGTCGCGGAGGGAGAGAAGCTGCTCGGCGCGGGGCAGCTCGAGGACGCCAGGGCGCGGCTGGAGCAGGCCGCGGCGCTCGAGCCCGGTTGGGCAACGCCCCAGCTGCTGCTCGGTCGCGTTCACGAGGCGCGGCGTGCGCTCCCCGCGGCGGCCGCCGCGTACGAACGCGCGCTGCGCGCGGACCCCGACCTCGCCGAGGGCCACGACGGGCTGGGCTTCGTCCTCGGCCAGCTCGGGCAGACGGCAGACGCCGTGTCCCACTTCCGACGCGCGGCCGAGCTGAAGCCCGACCTGTTCGAGGCGCATTACCACCTCGGGGCGACCCTGTGGTGGACGCGCGACTACGCGGGAGCGCGCCCCGCGCTCGAAGCGGCCGTGCGCCTGAAGCCCGCGCACCCCGAGGCCCTGTACTACCTCGGCATGTCGCTGCGCCAGCTGGGCGAGCTGCTGCCGGCGCTCGAGAACCTGCGCCGCGCGGTGGCCGCCGCTCCGAAGCTGGCTCCCGCCTGGCTGCAGCTGGGCGTGACGCTGCAGCAGTTCGGAGACATGGGCGGAGCGGTCGCTTCCCTGCGGCACGCCGCCCTTCTCGACCCGCGGCTCGTCGACGCGAGGAATGCCCTCGGTCTGGCGCTGAGCCTCGACGGCCAGTCCGACGAGGCGATCGCCACGCTGCGCGAGCTGGTCGCGCAGAACGGCGACTACCTCCCCGCACGGCAGAATCTCGGCAGCGCCCTCATGCACGCGGGCAAGCTCGAGGAAGCGATCGCCGTCTACACGGATCTGATCGCGCGGAGCCCGAAGAGCGCAGAGGCCCACTACAACCTCGGCCTGGCCCTGAAGCAGAAGGACGATTTCGCGGGCGCCGAGGCCTCGCTGCGCCGCGCCGTCGAGCTCGACCCGGCGCTGCCGGACCCCCCCTATACGCTGGGTGTGGTGCTGTGGCAGACGGGGCGCCTCGACGAAGCAGCCACGGCGTTTCGAGAGGCCACGGCACGCCGGCCCGGCTACGCCGACGCGCACTTCATGCTGGGCACGGTCCTCCAGCAGCAGGGAGACGCGAAGGGAGCCGAGGAGGCGTTCCGCAGGGCGATCCGGATCGCCCCCGACTCTGCCGAGGCGCACTTGAGCCTCGCCCAGGTGCTGAGGCGCCGCGGTGCGGCCGAGGCCGCGAGCGCCGAGCTTCACGAAGCCGAGCGCCTGCGGCAGAAGAAGGCGGACCAGCAGGCCGCCACGTTCGCGGTCGACCTCGGCAAGAGGCGGCTCGCGACCCACGACCTGGCGGGTGCGACCCAGAGCTTCCGCGAGGCCGTGCGCCTGGCTCCTGACGACGCGCAGGCGCACCTCAATCTGGCCCGTGCGCTCGAGACGCTGGGCCACAAGGACGAGGCGCGCACCCACCGCGAGGAGGCCTATCGCCTCGCACCCTACCTGAAGCTCGCGCAGGCGGACCATTGACACGGGGCCTTTCACTCGCGGCTCTGGCGCTCCTCGTGGCCTCTCCGCTCCTCGTCTCGAGGATCGCCGGCGCCGGGGATCCAAAGGAGCCGCCTGCCCTGGGCTTCGCCTTCCAGGAGGTGGCCCGGGAGGCAGGCCTTCGGGCGGTCACCACTTTCGGCGGCCGCGAGCGGAACAAGTACCTGCTCGAGACGACCGGCACCGGTGTCGCCTGGCTCGACTACGACGGCGATGGCTGGCTGGACCTGCTGCTGGTGAACGGGACGACCCTCGAAGGCTTCCCGAAGGGCGAGGAGCCCCAGAGCCACCTCTATCGCAATCGCGGCGACGGAGCGTTCGAAGACCGGACCCCGCCCGCGATCCGCGACACGAGCGGCTGGGGCCAGGCCGCCTGCGTGGGCGACTACGACAACGACGGCCGCGACGACGTGTACGTGACCTACTACGGGCAGAACCGCCTCTACCGCAACCTGGGCTACGGAGGCTTCGAGGACGTGACCGCCCGGGCCGGGCTCACGAGCTCGAAAACGCGCTGGGGGACGGGCTGCGCCTTCCTGGACTACGACCGGGACGGGCGCCTCGACCTCTTCGCCGCGAACTACATCGACCTCGATCTCAAGACCGCCCCCGTGCCCGAGTCGGGGCTGTGCCGATACAAGGGAGTGATGGTCGCGTGCGGCCCGCCCGGCCTCGCCGGGGGCAAGAACGTGCTCTACCACAACCTGGGGGACGGGCGCTTCGAGGACGTGTCGGAGCGCTCCGGCATCCTGAACGCGGGGACCTACGGCCTCGGCGTGAGCACGCTCGACTTCGACGACGACGGCTGGACCGACCTCTACGTGGCCAACGACTCGAACCCGGCCGCCCTCTATCTCAACCGGCACGACGGGACATTCCAGGACGTGGGCGTCCTCTCGGGGTGCGCCTTCAGCCAGGACGGCAAGCCGCAGGCCGGCATGGGCGTCGCGATCGGGGACTACGACCACAACGGCACGCTCGACATCTTCAAGACCAACTTCGCGGGGGACACCTCGACGCTCTACTCGAACGCCGGGGGCGGGCTCTGCGACGACCGGACCTTCGCGAGCGGCCTGGGGATCAACACCCGCTGGCTGGGCTGGGGCACCGGCTTCCTGGACCTCGACAACGACGGGTGGCTGGACCTGTTCCTCACGAACGGCCACGTCTACCCCGAGGTCGCGCAACTTGCGAGCGAGGCCGGCTACAAGCAGCGCAAGGTGGTCTACCTGAATCTGCGCAACGGCCGCTTCGAGGACATCTCCGAGCGCCTCGGGCCCCCGGTGACGACGCCTAAGGCGGGCCGCGGGACCGCGTTCGCGGACTACGACAACGACGGCGACGTCGACGTGGTGGTGAGCAACGTGCACGACACGCCCGACCTGTTCCGCCTGGAGTCCAAGACCGCGCACCACTGGCTGCTCGTCAAGCTGGTCGGGACCCGGTCGAACCGCAGCGCGATCGGCGCGCGTGTGCGCTGCGTCTACGGGGGCGCGACGCTCGTCGACGAGGTGAAGGGCGGAGGCAGCTACATGTCCCAGAACGACCTGCGCGTGCACTTCGGCCTGGGCGACGCCGTGCGCGTGGACCGGCTCGAGGTGCGTTGGCCGAGCGGGCTCACGGAGACCTGGGCCGACGTCCGGCCGGACCAGATCCTGAAGCTGGTGGAGGGCAGCGGGAAGGCCGCCGGGGGAGGCCGTTGATGCGGGCCCCGCTCGCCGCGCTGACTCTCGTCGCCGCGGCCGTCGCCGGTGCGCAGGACGCGCCGCCCTCGCTGGGCCAAGCGCTTGCGGAGGCGCGGGCACGGATCGACGCGGGCGATCCCGCCGCCGCCATCGCGAAGCTCGCGGCGCTGGAGCCGAAGGACGACCCGCGGGTTCGGCTGCTGCTGGGGGTCGCGCGGTACCGGGCCGACCAGTACCTGCCGGCCGTCGAGCTTCTGGAGCCGCTCGCCCTCGCCTTCCCCGAAGGGTCCGCGGAGCGCCGGGAAGTGGTCCAGGTCCTCGGCCTGTGCCGCTACCTCGCGGGCCAGCTTCGCGAGGCGATTCCGCTCCTCGAGAAGACGCGGGAGTGGGCGAAGGACAGCCTCGAGCTGAACCACGCCCTCGCGATGGCCTACATCCAGACGCAGCAGCCGGCGGAGGCGCGGGCTGCTGTGGCCCGGATCTTCCAGCTGCCCGAAGACGGGGCGGCCGCGCAGCTCGTCACGGCCCAGCTGATGATCCGGGCGGACCTCGACGACCTGGCCGAGACGGAGCTGCGGCAGGCGATGGCCAAGGACCAGCGCCTGCCCCACGCCCGTTTCCTGCTCGGGCAGACGGCGCTCTTCCGGGGACGCGTCGACGAGGCGCTCGCTCTGCTGCAGGCCGAGCTCGTGGTGAACCCGGGCGACGCGATGACGCACTATCGGCTAGGCGACGTGTTCATCCATCGCCAGGAGTGGGACCGGGCCGTCGAATCACTGCAGCGCTCGATCTGGCTCAACCCGTACTTCAGCGGTCCGTACATCCTGCTCGGCCGTGCGTACACGCAGAGGGGCGAGCTCGCCACTGCCGAGGGGATGCTGCGCCAGGCGATCGCGTACGATCCCAACAACAAAGTCGCCCACTACATGCTGGGACAGCTGCTCCAGCGCCTCGGACGTCAGGAGGAGGCCCTGCGGGAGCTGGAGCTCGCCGACCGCCTGACGGACAGCCCGGGACGATGAGGCGAGTCGGGCTCACGGCGGCCCTCGTGCTCCTCGCCGCCCGGACGGGTCTCCTGTCGGTGGCCGGCCCGAAGGCCGAAGGCTCGGCCGCCGAGTGGCCGGTATCGCTCGTGGACGTGGCCGCGCAGGCGGGCCTGGTGTACCCCTCGATCTACGGCGGTGTCGAGCGCAAGCGCTTCATCATCGAGACCAACGGCGCGGGGGTCGCCTTCCTCGACTACGACAACGACGGCTGGCTCGACGCGCTCGTCCTGAGCGGCACCCGCCTCGAGGAGGGCAGCCGCGAGGAGCAGCGGTTCCCCGTCGGCGAGGCCCCCAGCAACCGCCTCTACCGGGGCAACGGCGACGGGACGTTTCGCGACGTCACGGAGCGCGTGGGCTTGGTGCGGCGCGGCTGGGCCTCGGCGGTCTGCGCGGGCGACTACGACAACGACGGCTGGCTGGACCTCTTCGTCAGCTACTACGGGAGGAACGTGCTCTACCGCAACCGCGGCGGCGAGAGCTTCGAGGACGTGAGCGAGGCGGCGGGACTCGGCTCGCCGGCCACCCGCTGGGGCTCCGGCTGCAGCTTCGTAGACTACGACCGTGACGGCCGGCTGGACCTGTTCGTCGCCAACTACCTGGTCCTCGACCTGCCGACTGCCCGCGAGCCCGGGCAGGGCGCGAACTGCCTGTGGAAGGGGATCCCCGTCAACTGCGGTCCCAAGGGGCTGCCGACGGACACGAACCGCCTCTTCCACAACGAGGGTGGCGGCCGCTTCCGCGACGTCTCCGAGGTGTCCGGCGTCGCGAGGGTAAAGGAGCGCTATCCGATGACGGCGGCCGCCGCCGACTTCGACGGTGACGGCTGGGTCGACATCTACGTGGCCTGCGATTCGAGCCCGGCGATCCTCTATCACAACAACGCCGACGGGACCTTCACCGACGTGGCGGTGCGAAGCGGCTCCGCCTACAACGACCTCGGCAACGCGCAGGCCGGAATGGGCCTGGCGGTGAACGACTTCAACCGCGACGGGCTTCTGGACCTGCTCAAGACCCACTTCGCCGACGACGTCCCGGCGCTCTACCGGAACCTGGGGCGCGGTCTCTTCGAGGACATGGCGGTGGCTGCGGGGCTCGGCGCCGAGAATCGGTACGTGGAGTGGGGCGCGGGGCTGCCCGACCTCGACAACGACGGCTGGCCGGACGTCTTCTACGTCACCGGGAACGTCTACCCGGAGATCGAGCGCGCGATGCCGCAGTATCCCCACCGCGGTCCGCGCATCCTATTCCGCAGCCTAGGGGGCGCACGGTTCTCCCAGGTCACGGAGGCCTCGGGCCCCGCTCCGGTCGTGCCGCGCTCGAGCCGGGGCACCGCCTTCGGGGATTTCGACAACGACGGCGACCTCGACGTGCTGGTGATGAACATGAACGAGCCGCCGTCGCTGCTCCGCAACGACTATGCGGGCGCGAACGCGTGGCTCGCGGTCCGGCTGGTGGGCCGCCGCTCCAACCGATTGGGCCTCGGCGCGACTGTGATCGTCTCCTCGGGTGGTTCGCGGCAGGCGCAGGCGGTGCTCAGCCAGTCGAGCTACTACTCCCACGACGACCTGCGGCTCCACTTCGGCCTGGGCCGGAGCGAGAAGGCGGACGCGATCGAGGTGCGCTGGCCGAGCGGCGAGGTGGACGTGCTGCGCGACGTCGCCGGACGGCGCGTGGTCACGATCGTGGAGGGGTCCGGCCGGCCCTGAGGCGCGACCCGAACGCTTGGATCGTCGCTACCACGCATTGGAGTGTTTAACTTCTGTTGTTTTTTCTTGACACGGTTGTATCGAGGCTCCTATCGTTTTTTTATCGATCCAATCGGGCAGGACGTTCCTCCAAAGCCGGAGGGTTTTGGCCTTGGAAGCGCATAGCAGTTAGGGGTACAGGGGGAC
>Ga0184625_10001015_pt1 | contig 11448 bp, 10 predicted proteins | sample PLM3_30_b1_FD_133151 | JGI IMG/M metagenome (GOLD analysis project Ga0184625, IMG submission 133151) | Groundwater sediment microbial communities from an aquifer in East River, Colorado, USA - PLM3_30_b1 | ecosystem: Environmental > Terrestrial > Soil > Riparian zone | place: USA: East River... | reverse complement strand
TACGCCCGGTCGTCGACGAGCCGCGCCCGGAGGCGCGCCGGCAAGGACGCGACGCTGGGCTGGTGCTCGGCGATGGCGTCCGGCCCGCGGTGAGGCAACGCTTCGCCGCGTACGCGGTAGTCACGTCGAGCCGCGGCCTGCTCGCCACCGAGTACTCCGACCGAACTGCCGTCACCGGTCGATGGGGAATGCCAGGCGGTGGTCTGGATGATCACGAGCCGCCGACCTCGGCTGTGCTCCGGGAGGTTGCCGAAGAGACGGCCCAGGAGATCATCCTCGGCGAGCTGATCAAGGTGCAGACGTCGCACTGGGTGGGACGTAGCCCGTACGGGACGATTGAGGATTTCCACGCCGTACGCCTGATCTATCGCGCGAGCTGCCCGCATCCCACCGACCCAGTCGTCCTGGACCAAGGCGGCACGACCGAATCGGCCCAGTGGGTGCCGCTGGAATCCTGGCGTTCGGTGTCGTGGACCCAGAACTGGCAATCGCTGCTGTCTGAGCTGCTCAACGAGTCCCGAGCTGGCTAAGCGTGCTAGGAGATCGGGCCAATAGTGCTAAGAGATGTGGATGTCGCTAAGCAGGTCCTGCCGGGTCAGTACGCCGACTGGCTTGCCGTCGTCGAGCACCAGTAACGCGTCACAGCTCCTCAACACCTCGACCGCATCCGCGACCGGCTCAGTCACTCCGAGCATGGGAAGCGGCTCCTCCATCACGCCGCCGACCGCATCCGCTGGCCGTACGCGGTTACTGAACAGCTCACCCAGAAGGCCGCGTTCGCTGACCGAACCGACGACTTCGGCGGCCATGACCGGCGGCTCCGCGCGCACCACCGGCATCTGGCTCACGCCGTACTCCCGCATGATCGCGACAGCCTCGGCGATCGTCTCGTTGGGATGAGTGTGGACCAAGGACGGCAGGTCGCCCGACTTCTCGCGTAGTACGTCGCCTACTACTCGTACGAATTGGTCAGGTCGGGGCGCAAAGCCGTATCGGGTAAGCCAGGCGTCGCTGAATACCTTGGTGAGGTAGCCGCGACCCGAATCCGGCAGCAGCACAACGATCACCGCCTCAGGATCGTCGAGTTCATGCGCCAGCCGGATGGCTGCCGCGGCGGCCATCCCCGAGGATCCACCGACCAGCAGTGCCTCCTCGCGGGCCAGCCGTCGCGACATTGCGAAGGAGTCCGCATCCGACACTTCGATCACCCGGTCACAGACCGCGGGATCGTAATTGGCCGGCCAGAAGTCCTCGCCCACTCCCTCGACCAGATAGGGCCGCCCGGTACCACCGGAATACACCGAACCGGACGGGTCAGCGCCGATGATCTTGACGTGGCCGTCGGAGACCTCCTTCAGATAACGGCCGGCTCCGCTGATCGTGCCGCCGGTGCCGATGCCAGCAACGAAGTGGGTGATCTTGCCCTCGGTCTGTTCCCAGATCTCCGGACCCGTGGTCTCGTAATGGCTGGCTGGGTTGTTCGGGTTGCTGTACTGGTCGGGCTTCCACGCACCTTCGATTTCACGAACGAGCCGATCTGAGGTCGAGTAGTAGGAGTCAGGGTGCTCGGGCTCGACGGCGGTCGGGCAGACGACCACCCGGGCGCCGTACGCGGTCAGCACGTTGCGCTTGTCCTCGCTCACCTTGTCGGGGCAGACAAACACGCAGGCGTAACCCTTGGCCTGCGCGACCATGGCTAGGCCTACTCCGGTATTGCCACTGGTGGGCTCGACGATGGTGCCGCCCGGCTTGATCTTGCCCTCCCGCTCCGCGGCCTCAATCATCTTGAGTGCGATCCGATCCTTGACCGAGCCACCCGGGTTCAAAGATTCGACTTTGGCCAGGATCAACGGCCTAGCGCCATCGGTGACGCGGGAAAGCCTGAGCAGCGGCGTGTGCCCGACTAGATCAATGAGCGAGTTGACGTACTCCACGCGCACGACTCTACGGCGCAGTTCCTTACGACCATGTTCGCCACAGCACAGCTAGTAAGGGCCGCGACTTCCCGTCGGAAGCGCGGCCCTTAAGAGTTTTGAGCGATCGACTGGGGTACCAGCTGCGATCCGCGGGCTACCTGCGAATGTAGGAGAGCAGGCGCAGGATCTCGATGTACAACCAGACCATCGTCACGGTCAGGCCGAAAGCGCCACGCCACGACTCACTCGCTGGCGCGCCCATGGCGACGCCCTGCTCGATGTAGTCGAAGTCGAGCACGAGGTTCAGCACGGCGAGTGTTGCGCCGATCAGCGAGAAGACGACAGCCAGCATGCTGACCGCGCCGGTACCGCCGTCAACAAATCCGAGATTGACACCCACCAGCGAGAGCAGGAAGTTGATCAGTAGGGCCACCGCGAACGAGATCGTCGCGATGATCACGACCCTGCGGAACTTCGGCGTGACGCGAATGTTGAAAAACTTGTACGCCGCCAATGTCACGGCCGCCGCTGCGAATGTACCGATCACGGCCTGAACGACGATGCCGTCGTAAAGGCTCTCGAACACTTTGCTGATCATGCCGATGAAGATGCCCTCGAGGCCGGCGTACAGGAGCACCAAACCGGGCGCGACCTTGCGCCGGAACGAGACGACCATCACAAGGATGAAGCCGATCAGCCCGGATCCGATCAGTGCCGGGAAGTAGAGCGCGTCAGGCACGAACTTCCAAGCCAGGGCGGCAGTGATGATCAGCACGCCCATGGTGACCGCGGTCTTGGTGACGACGTCGTCAAAGGTCATCCGGCCTTCGAGCGACTCCACCGGCGCCTGCGGGTAGCCGGGGTACTGAGAGTAGCCGGCTGGCGATTGCTCGTAGGGGTTCTGGTTGTACTGCTGCGGTGCTGCGGGTGTGAACGCGTCCTGCTTTGAGAGGATCGGGTTCGAACTACGCAACATGTATGTGTCCTCCTGGTTAGGCGCCTCAGTTGGCGCACTCATCAGTGTACTGAAACGCTGGGCACCGACCCTTTTCTTCCGAGCTTTGAAAGTGCTGTGAGCCTTGTTGGGCGACCAGGATGGGCTTCTCGGCGGCAGACCTCAGCGAACGGGCGAGCAATCCAACACAGTGCCCCCGATGGGATTCGAACCCATGCTGGAGCGGGTTTAAGCCGCCTGCCTCTGCCATTTGGGCTACGGGGGCCAGCTATCGGCCGGTGTGATCCTAGCCGCGCCCGCGTCAGCGAGATGCCTCCGCGCTAGGCGTGGCCGAGACTCCGCTCAGCTTCATCCGGGTTTCTGGCGGCAATTCAGCCAAGTCACCTGTGGCGATGCGGTCATCGATCACCACCTTCGCATCCGGCCGGAAGTGCACCGGCTGTACGGCGGTGATCAGACCTGTGGCGTTGTCGCGGAAGTAGAAGTAGACGTCGGCGCTGATCAGTGGCGGGGAGAACGGCGTGCTGAAGGAGGTGAACGTCGGCTCGCGAACCCCGCCTGCGGTGCCCTCTTGCATGCCGACTGTCCAGGAGCCGTCGTCATGCATGATCACTCTCGGGCCAGATTGGGCATGGTAGTGACCCCAGAGCACCAGCGGCGCCGGTGGATTCGATGCATTCATGATCACCCGCGCGGCGACAGGCTGGTGCACCAGCAGCACATCGGTGTGCTTGTCGCGGGCGACATCGACCAGCCGTTGCGCCAGCTCTTCTTCACTTTCGGGGCGGTCCTTGACGCGGTCGACACTGAACGGGACGTTGTGCTCTGGGTCGTCGTCGCCGAGCACGTTCAGCCCCGCCGCCTCGACGACTTGGCCATCCAGCACAGTCATGCCGGCACTTCGCATCTGGGCTTCTGTTACATCGGAGTCGTGATTTCCGCTTGCCACCAGGAAAGGCACCCCATTTGGAATCGCCGCCTCCCGACGGACGCAGCCACGTTCGGCGGCAGTCCCGTTGACTGTGTCGTCACCTGAACTCAGCACGACGGATGGTTCCGTCGCGCGGACCAGCCGAGCGATCAGCTCCGTCATGGGCTGATTGCAGTGCAGGTCGCTGAAACCCAAGATCATCGTTTCGTCCGAGCGTGGTTTCGGCAGATCGTCGAGCTGGGCTGCGAGACTCCCGGCAGCCGAGTCCAGGTAGCTCTTCACCGCACGTTGCTGGCGTTCGCTGAGCAACCGGATGCCCTTGATGCCGCGGTCCAGTAGGTCAGCGAGCAGCACGCTGTCCACCGTGAGTGATGAGAATCGGCCACCGTCGGCCACTGCGACGGGATAGCGCGGATCCTTCGGTTTCTCAGGTACCAGGATGGAGCCGATGACCAGCGCGACGACGATCACATAGACCGCCGCCACGCGTCGCCTGGTTACCCGGGTCACGATCCAGGGCGGCATCAGCTGGCGACGGAGCCGCCAGATCGCGACACCCAGCAGCAGGACTGCCTCAGCCTTGAGCCCTTCCCGTACGGCGTCGCGAGCCAAGCGCTCGACGATGCCGGAGATAGCCTCTCTCGGCTCGGTGTACAGGCTGGTGTACGCGACCAGTGTCTGCTCTGAGAACAGCGAGTTGAGATTCTCTGCCGCGGTACCGACACCGCCCACCGTGATGATCAGACCAATGGGGGGTACTGGGCTCGCCAAATAGGCATTGCCGATCGGTCCGAGGTCGACCTCGACCTCACCGTGGAAGTTGCTGGCGAAGTTCACGCGATGTGGGCCGAGGTAGTCATCCACTTGCGCATGGCTGATTCCCCAAACCACCGCCAGCGGAGCGGCGGCCAGCGCAGCAAGCAAAGTGAGCAACAAGGCCTTCCCGAGATCCACCAGCAGCGCTCGGCGGGAGCGCACCCGTGCGGCGTGCCGCGCGAGCACGCTCGTCAGGGTTCGGCGCCGCCCGCTCCCGGCCGCGCCGCGGCCCCCCTCATGCACGAGATTGCGCGGGGCTTTGGGCCGGTTGGCGCCGGGCCGGAACGGCCAGCGAGAAGAGGCCGGACCGTTCATTGATGCCCGACCTTACCTGCCGTCGCTGCGAGCGTCGGAAATCGCGCGCCGCCGCACGGAGGAGAAGTGAGCGGAGGCGTTGTTTCCTCTGTTTGATTGCTCGCTGCCGCTCGCTGCGAATCGCGCTTGGGAAGCCGCCTACTTTGTCGTCCCTCGCCGACGAAAGGCGTGTCGGCTCGCTCCTCCGCAGCACGGCGGCGCGCGATCCGGTGCGAGCGACGACGACGGCGGCGGATTCCAAGCGCGATGCGCGAGCAGCGCATTAACGGCACTGCCTAGCTATAGATCCGACAGTCCGGGTGTCCGACTCCCACTACGTCACGAGCCGCTAGAGTCGCGCGGCTGCAGATAGACCTTTCGCGGATGAACGGCGTGCGCGCCGATGACGCGATCAAGGAACAACTTGCCGTCGCAGTGGTCGATTTCATGCTGTAGCGCCCGAGCCTCGAAGGCATCGGTGGTGATCAGTACCCGCTCGCCGCTCAGGGGCAGCAGACCGGCCACGGTGATCTTGGTCGCCCGCTTCACGTCCCCGGTGATGTCTGGCACCGACATGCAGCCCTCACGAGCCTTCTCGTTGCGGCTGGCCTCCACGATTTCGGCGTTCACCAGCACGATCAGCCCGTGCCTGGTCCGGGCCTTCGGATGGGCCGAGACGTCGACACAGAAGGCTTGTACCGACTCCCCGACCTGCGGCGCGGCGAGACCCACACAGCCCGGAGAAACGCGCATTGTCGCAACGAGATCGGCGCAGAGCTGGACCACCACGGGGTCGGCGGGATCGACAGGCAACCCGCCGACCGACAGCACCTGGCTGGGGGCTCGGATCACATCGAGCACCCGGCCGTCCGGCAGAGTTGGCAGCATCAGGCTCACAGCTGGTCGTTCTCGATCAGTCGCATGCTGGTCTCGACGCCCAACTCGGCAGACACTTCGGCGAGCCGAGCTTGGAGCGCCTCGACATCGGCTGAGCGTGGCAGATCGACTTCCGCCAGTAACAGGTAGAGCGCCCCCGAGAGGCGGGTGGTCAGATCGGTGATGTTGCCGCCTGCCTGGGCGATCACACTGGCCAGCCGCGCGACGATTCCGAGCCGGTCTGCGCCGTGGACGGTCACCAGGTACGCAGACCCCAGCGGTGGCAGGTCGGGCTCCTCAGGGACCTCACGAACGGTGACATCGAGCGAGCCGGTCACGAGGTGTTGCAGCGCAGCGTCGACCTGGGCCGCGTCGGCCTCGCCTGCGCAGATGAGGGTCATCGCGAAGTGCCCGCGCAGCAGCGTCATCGAGGAGTCCTCGAGGTTCATGCCGCATTGCGACAGCACCTCGGCAGCCTGCGCGATGATGCCGGGCCGGTCATGGCCAACGACCGTGATGGCAAGAGAGGTCACCGCGGAATTGTGTCACCAATAAGCTGTAGGGCAATCCCGTCGAGAATGTCTGACTCGCTGACGATCAGATTCTCCACGTTCAGGCGGGCTGCAATGCGCGATTCGACCAGCGCTCCCCCGGTGATCACATCTGCTCGTCCTGGATGCATCGACGGCAGCGCCCGGATCTCCTCGACCGTCAACCCGGAGAGTCTGTGAAGCAGCTCTGCTATCGCCGGCAACGGGATGCTAGCGCCATGCACCCGCTCACGGTCGTAGTGGTCCAGCTCCAGATACACCCCGGCAAGCGTCGTCGCAGTGCCCGCGACCCCGATCCAGGTGCCAATGGAGGCAAAGTCGACTTCAGTGCCGGCCAGCAAGTCATCTACGTACTCCGCCGCGCGTACAAGATCATCGTCGGGTACCGGGTTCTGCTGCAAGAACCGTTCGGTGACTCGCACCGATCCAACGTCGATCGAGATCGCATCGTGCATCTCTCCCGCGGCGCTGCCGGTGATCAGTTCAGTCGAGCCGCCACCGATGTCCATCACCAGGACCGGCTCGCCTGCCGGAGTGACTCGGCTGAGGGCTCCGTTGAAGGACAAGCGCGCCTCGGTCTCACCGCTGATGACGTCGGGCAGCACGCCCAGCCGCTCCTTGATGCCGGCAAAGAAGCTGTCACGGTTCTTGACATCCCGGGTCGCTGACGTCGCCACGAAGTGCACCTTCTCAACTCCGACGTCCGCTTTCTTGATCAATTCCGCATACTGATCCACTGCCGCGAACGTACGCTCCACAGCGTCGGGGTGAAACTCACCGCTGGCATCGACTCCCTGGCCGAGCCGTACGATCTCGAGCCGTCGCTCCAGATCCTTCAGACCGCCCGAGCCGTCGGGTTCGGCAATCAACAGACGGATCGAATTCGTACCGCAGTCGATAGCGGCAACACGGGTCATGACACGTCCTCCAAGCATGGACGAGCCCAGAACGCGCCTACAGCACGCACGGCCTCGTCACCGAGGGGGTTGACTCCGGTTCCGGCGGCGAGCGCGTGGGCCACCAGGGCATGCAAGCACTTCACCCGATCGGGCATCCCTCCTGCGCTGATACCTGCGATCTCCGGCACCGCATCAAGTCGTTCCCGGTCGGCCAAATATCGTTCGTGCGCCCGCCGATAGGCCAGCGCAAGATCATGATCACTACTCAGCCGTTGATTCATCTCTGCCATCAGGCCCTGCGACTCCAGCGAGGAGCACGCGGCAACTGCCCGCGGGCAGGTGAGGTAGTACATCGTTGGGAACGGTGTGCCGTCATCTAGCCGAGGTCGGGTTACGACGACAGCAGGTTTCCCGCAGGCACAGCGGTACGCGACGCCGACCACGCCGCGTGGCGATCGCTGGAGCTGCGACGTGACTGTTGACTCATCGACCGAGGTCATGGGTTCGAGCACAGCCCCATCCTCGCAGTCGACCAAGCCCTCGCCGCACTGCGAACGAGCAGCTCACAACCACGAGATCCTCAGCGACACGCAGAGAGTGACAACGGGCCGTCGCCCTTGCTGCCCTATACGATTTTTGCCATCGGCGCGTCGGAAGGGAGCCATTGGAGTGGAGCTGATGCTTGTTTCGTTGCAGCTCAGCTCTGACGGAGCCCTTGTCGTGGCCATCTTGATCATCGGCTTCATCCTCTGGGCCCTGTGGCCGTAGCTCGGCACAAGCTCGGTGTAGGGCGGATGTTGGCTGCGCGGTTTGACGGACCATCACCGGGGATCTGATGACAAGCTCTGCTGAGCCATGGCCCGAGGGATTCCCGGGCGATCAATAAGCGCAATAGGCTGCTCCGACATGGATGATCGCATCGGTGTCGCTGTAGTTGGCAGTATCAACGCCGACCTCTCGGCCTTCGGCTCGCCACTACCGCGGCCAGGTGAGACGGTCACCGGCACGGATTTCTCGCTCGTGCTTGGCGGGAAGGGCGCGAATCAAGCGATTGCCGCAGCGCGCGCGGGCGCGCCGACGTACATGATCGGCGCAGTGGGCGATGACCTGTTCCGCGACCTTACGCTCGGCGCGCTCGACGACGAGGGTGTCGATGTCACCGCGGTACGCGTCATGGACGGCTCGACTGGCATCGCCCACATCCGTGTCGACGCGCTCTCCGCCCAGAACGACATCATGATCATTCCGAACGCGAACCACCGGCTGAGCCCCGATACGGTCGAGGCCTCGCTCAGAGCGTTGCGTGATGACGTTTCCGTCGTCCTTGTGCAACTGGAGATTCCGCTCGCCGTCGTACAGCGGGTGGCTCAGGTCTGCCAGGACTGCGAACTGCGACTAGTTCTGGATCCGGCGCCGGCGCAATCAATCCCTCCCGAGGTCTGGCGCGGTGTCTCCGTGGTCAAGCCGAACGAGCTCGAGGCTGAGGTGTTGACTGGCATCGCAGTCACTGATCGAACCTCCGCGGAGCTGGCCGCGCGATGGTTTCTCGATCACGGTGTCGCGATCGCTGTGATCACCAGAGGCGAGCATGGTGCTCTCGTGATTGGACCAGACGGCATCGCGGAGTATCCGGCTTTCCCAGCGATTCCGGTGGACACTACTGCGGCCGGTGATGCCTTCTCCGGTGCATTCGGTGCAAGCCTGGCTCGGGGCGCCTCGCCGCCGGACGCACTGCAGCGGGGCCTAGCCGCTGGAGCATTGGCGGTCGGCGTCCGAGGAGCCAGCCCTAGCCTGCCCACTGCCGAGGCGGTCGACGCGCTTCTGGCCTCCCAGCGCTAGGCGACTTGTCAGCGTGGATGGTTGCCTTAGCGACCACGACGCTGACAACTCGGAGTTAGCGGGGCGTGGCGGACGGCGTGCCGCCGTTGGGCTTGGTCTTGACGGTGATCGTCTTGTCCTCGGCCTTGTCCTTGACCGGCGCGGGCCGATCCGCAGCCTCCACCGAGCCCCACAGCTTCGACCACCACGAGTCCCGCGCAGACTCATCCGACGCCGTCTCCGCGCTGATCTTTGCTCCTCCGCCGAGCGGCTTGCCGTCGGCACCGACGACGGTGTAGCCGGTCTCACCCGGCACGACCCAACCCAGCCGCTCTCTTGCCTGGGTCCTCACGTACGCCTCATCGCCCCAGCGAGCCAGCTCGCCTTGCAGCTCACGAATCCGCTGTTGACGATCCGCAATCTCCTCATTAGTCGAAGCGATCTCGTGGGCCTGGGCAAAGTAGATCCGCAACGACGTCGCGTACGAGATCGTCAGGATCAACAACACGACCGCCAACGCAATGGCGCGTGCGGTCAAGTTGGATCCGCGGCGCAACAGCGGAACGCCGGATTCGTCACGTCGCGACGCTTCTGCTTTGGGCGTACGCGCTGACGAGGATGGCTTGCGTGCCTGGTTACGGGCTCGCGGCTTCCCTCGCCCGGGGCCTGCACCCGAGCGGGAGGTCGGCCGCGGACCGGATGGCACCCCTCAGGCCTTGAACCTCGGGAATGCCGCGGCGCCGGCGTAGCGGGCAGCGTCGTCGAGATCCTCTTCGATTCGCAACAGCTGGTTGTACTTGGCTACCCGGTCCGTGCGCGCCGGAGCGCCCGACTTGATCTGGCCGCAGTTGGTCGCCACAGCAAGATCGGCGATGGTGGTGTCCTCGGTCTCGCCGGAACGGTGGCTCATCATGCAACTGAAGCCGGCTCGGTGTGCCAGATCGACCGCATCCAAGGTCTCGGTCAGTGAGCCGATCTGGTTGACCTTCACCAGCAGTGCGCTGGCCGCCTTCTCCGCGATACCGCGTTGCAGCCTGGTCACGTTGGTGACGAACAGGTCGTCCCCGACCACTTGGATCTTGTCGCCGATCTTGCTCACCAGTGCGCTCCAGCCGGCCCAGTCGTCCTCGGCCAACGGATCCTCGATCGAGACGATCGGGAAATCGGCGATCCACTGCTCGTAAATGGCCGTCATCTCGTCGGCGGACAGCGCCTTGCCTTCGAACGTGTAGGTCCCAGAGTCGAAGAACTCGGTGCTGGCAACATCCAGGGCGAGCGCGATATCGCTCCCCAGGGTGAGGCCCGTGGACTGCACTGCCGTGGAGATCAGCTCCAGCGCGGCCACATTGGCCGGCAGGTTGGGCGCAAAGCCGCCCTCATCACCAAGGCCGGTAGCAAGTCCCTGCTTCTTCAGCACCGACTTCAGCGACTGGTAAACGGTCGCACCCATCTCCAGAGCGTCCCGGAACGTCGCCGCGCCGATTGGGGCGATCATGAACTCCTGGACGTCGACGTCGGAGTCCGCGTGTGCCCCGCCATTGACGATATTCATCATGGGCACTGGCAGCAGGTGGGCGTTGGGACCGCCGACGTAGCGGTAGAGCGGCAGATCGGCGGAGTGCGCAGCCGCATGCGCGACGGCGAGCGAGACACCGAGGATGGCGTTGGCGCCGATCTTGGACTTGTTGTCCGTGCCATCGAGGTCCAGCATTGCCTGGTCCACCAGCCGCTGCTCGCTTGCCTCGTAGCCGATGAGTTCCGGCCCGAGCTGGTCGATCACGCCCAGTACAGCTTTGCTGACGCCCTTTCCTCCGTAGCGAGTATCACCGTCACGCAGCTCGACCGCCTCGAAGGCGCCCGTCGACGCACCTGAGGGAACAGCGGCTCGGCCCTCCGAGCCGTCATCCAGGATGACTTCGACCTCAACGGTCGGGTTGCCGCGGGAATCCAGAATCTCTCGCGCGCCTATGAACTCAATACTCGCCACGAGCGCCGCCTTTCCGATGCTGTCCCGAAGCGCCGACATTGCATGCACCTGGGCAGAAGAAACCGATAATGGCCTCAGCCTATCGGCGTAGCAGTCCTCAGAGGGTGGCGGCGCACGCGTGAATACGAGAATCGTCCGGGGCGGCTACTGGTCAGAGAAGTGCGCTACTTCCGCTTGCGGAGTGACCGTGCGTGCACCCAGTTCACTCCGACGATGCCGGCCCATGAGACGGCGACTCCGAGAATGCCCGGTTCAACGTTGGTAGCGGTGATTGCAGTGATCGGAATGCCCATCACCATGGAGACGATGGCCAGCGCCAACTGCCGCCCGCGGCCAGTCTGTTCCACCGCCTGCGCACGATTGGCTTCCTCGGCTTGCTGCCGAAGCTCTGCGGCGCGCACCTCC
>Ga0184625_10001014_pt1 | contig 11449 bp, 10 predicted proteins | sample PLM3_30_b1_FD_133151 | JGI IMG/M metagenome (GOLD analysis project Ga0184625, IMG submission 133151) | Groundwater sediment microbial communities from an aquifer in East River, Colorado, USA - PLM3_30_b1 | ecosystem: Environmental > Terrestrial > Soil > Riparian zone | place: USA: East River... | reverse complement strand
CCATGCTTATCGCATATCTCACGAACTTTTTTCAAATAGCCAACAGGATATTTCAAACAACCGGATGAACCTGATTCTCCTTCCAATAAAATGGCGGCGATATTTTGTGGCCCTTCAAATGCAATTACTCTCTCCAAATTTTTGATCGATTCCGTTAATAATTTTTCTTCCCCATATTCCCAACGATAGGCGATCGGAATATCGAAATGAACAAAGTTTGGCGCCTGCTGTGAATCTGCCGCAAGCTTTCGCGGATCGCCACCTGCTGACATTGCGCCATAAGATGCCCCATGAAAAGATTGATAGCGACATAAAATTTTATGACGACCTGAATATAGCCTGGCTAACTTAATAGCATTGTCAATTGCAGTAGCGCCACAAACGGTAAATAAAGTTTTTGTTAATCCTTTTGGTGTTATTGAAGCCAGCTTCTTCCCTACTTCACCGCGAACTTTTGTTACACAGCCTGGCGTTACATAACTAACTTCCTGCATTTGTTTCATTACAGCTTCCGTCACCCGTTGATTGCCATGACCAATATTTACATTCATCAATCCGGAAGAAAAATCAATATAACGTTTGCCATCATAATCGTATAAATAAACTCCTTCGCCATATTTAACAGCGATCGGTGCAATCCCTTTTTGTTTGCTCCAGGAAAACAAAGTATAATCAAGACTATCCTGTATTATTTCTTGTGCTTCCGTTAGTGTTTTTGTTTGTGACATAAGTTTTATTTTCTATCTAAGTTCCTCCGCCTCGGCGGAGACAGGGGTTAATTCTTTAAATGCATCCCCTTTTTAACATTTACATGCATCTTCCGAACCGACTCTGATGTAAATTTTTCATTTATAAGTATCGCAGTGATCTTCACTATAACTGTAACAGGGACATCCTTATAATCATTATGCAGGCAGAAATAAAAAGCTCTTTCGCCCGGTTCCATCCGCCCAAACTCATTAATTCCCTTTCCTTTTTTAATAAAGCGGAATTGCTCTCCGTTTTTGAATAGTTCAGCATTATCCTCTTCCACGATCCAGAAATTTATACGTTGTCCGGTATCAAGCTTTGTAAGATAAGAAGGGGCATCTAATGCCACGGCGGCTAATGGACCATACTTAGGAAATTTTTCAATAACTGAAGGCGAGCTGGCAGCAAGCGACCTACCTGCTTCCTGGTAAACTTGTTGTCCTCCCTTATCGGCACATACATAATAACTCCATGATACAGTATTTTCCGGCAACATAAAATTGAATGTCACCTTGCTGCTACCGGGGGCTGTTAGCGGGTTAACTTTTATTGTCCTGTCCTGGAAATTATTGATCACAGTATCGGATCTGTCAACGAAAGTTTCTACTTCGTTGGTATAAGTGGTGTCGTTATACTCATCAAAATACACAGTTGTATTAAAGTTCTGTGTTGCAGCGCCGGCAGGAATACGTTGTATCTTGTATTTGCAAACTCTTGGCAAGAGAGCGGAATTCGCAAACCGGAATTTATAGATGCCTGTCCTGGTAATATTAATTGTTTTGTTTTCGATCTTACTTGTTTTGAATTCTAAAAACTTTGAAGAAGAAGGCATTTCCACGATCTCAACTTCTTTCATTTCCTTACCACCTGTTTCTTCAAAACTAAATATGAGCTGATCGCCTTCGGCAAAACCATAATAAACCATTTCCTCTCCTTTTATGCCAACTTTCACTGAGCTTTCAACAACATCAACCGGTTTTTGGCTATAAGCAGTTGCCACAGATAATAGTCCGTAAAGTAGTAATGAGAAAAAAGATTTTTTTGTCACCAGCATATGTAATTCTATTTAGCTTCTGTTGCGTCGCACTCTTGTACGACAATAATTCTTTTCAACTTTTACTTCCCGTGTATCAATTTAATTGTCCTTCCATCTTTAGAGCTAATAATAATTTCAAAAACTCCGCCCTTCCACCCTTTCGGAAGAGTGCCGCTTATGTACCAATATCCATCAATCAGATAACACTCATAAGGTCTTTCGTCAATAATATTTTGTTTCCCATAAATTTTAAATAGGATTGGCTCAGCTACTGCAATAGCAGTGACTTTATCTTTAATCAATGTATCATAAAAAGGTTTGTGCTCTTTATCATCAATTGCATTCTTTATTGCTTGCCTGGCATTTTGTTCGCCCATTAACATTCTTTCATTAGGATCCTGTCCACAAGAAAGTAGTGGCATCATTACAAATAACAAAATCAAACTATGAATAAAAATTCTCATACTTTCCACTTCAACTTTAGAATAATTCCAGGCACCAAAGAACTCATGGATCTAAGTTCCCCCTTTAGGGGGACAGGGGGTTTAACTCATCCAATTCACTCGCGCTTCAGGATCTTGGCCTCATCCTCCAACTCCTTCTCCCAGGAGAAGGAGCGGTTCTTAATTACGAATCCAAACTGTTTGTTCTTCCACTTCAACTTAAGAATAATTCCAGGCACCAAAGAACTCATGGATCTAAGTTCCCCCTTTAGGGGGACAGGGGGTTGGGTTTAACTCATCCAATTCACTCCCGCTTCAGGATTCCATTTCACCGTACTCTTCTTCAGTTTTGTCCAGAATTCTATTGAACTTTTACCTGTAATATCACCCACCCCAAACTTACTTTCATTCCATCCGCCGAAACTGAATGGTTCCCGCGGTACTGGCACTCCCACATTCACACCGATCATTCCGGCGCTGGCATGATCTATAATATATCTTGCCAATCCGCCATTTTGCGTAAACACGGATGCCGCATTACCATAAGGATTTGCATTTTCAATAGCTAACGCTTCATCAACGGTGTTGGTCCGCATGATAGAAATGACGGGGCCAAAAATTTCTTCCTTCGCTACACTCATTTCAGGTTTTACAAAATCAATAACCGTAGGACCAACATAAGTTCCGTTCTCTTTTCCTTCCACTTTAGCACCGCGGCCATCGACCAAAATTTTTGCACCATCTCTTTCGGCTTCGCCAATATATCTTTCAATACGCTCTTTACTTTCTTTACTGATAACAGCGCCGAGATTTTTTCCCGGAACAATTTTCTTTGCTTCATCAACGATCTTTTCAATGATGTGATCAATATTCCCCACTCCTACCATTGCACTCGCCGCCATGCAACGTTGGCCGGCGCAACCACTCATACTCGCTGCCACATTCTGTGCGGTCATATCCGCTTTTGCATCAGGCAATACCATCAGATGATTTTTTGCTCCGCCCAACGCCAATGCTCTTTTGAATTTTTGTGTTGCACGTTGATAAACAATTTTGGCAACTTTTGTAGAACCAACAAATGAAACTGCTTCAATACCCGGGTGATCACAGATGGCTTCAACAATTTCACTATCACCATGAACAATATTAAAAACTCCATCAGGTAGACCGGCCATTCTTAATAGCTCAGCTAATTTTCCAACACTTAATGGAACTTTTTCAGAAGGCTTTATTACCATACAGTTTCCTAAACCAATTGCATTCGGTATTGTCCAGTTAGGGACCATGCTTGGAAAATTGAAAGGAACGATAGATGCAACAACACCCAGCGGTACATGTTCTGTTCTGCATTCAACGCCTTTGCTTACTTCCAATACTTCACCAGTTACCAATTGCGGTAATGAACAGGCAAATTCAGTCAACTCGATACATTTTTCAATTTCAGCCGTTGCTTCACCAATTGTTTTTCCATTTTCTTCGCTTACCAATGCAGCCAGTTCCTGCAGATTTTGTTCCATTAGATATTTGTACTTATAAAAAACCTGCACCCGTTCTTTAATTGGTGTATGGCTCCATTTTGGAAAAGCGGCTTTAGCAGCCTTCACTGCATTGTCCAGATCTTTAGAAGTTGACATTGGCACTTTGGAAAGAAGATTGCCATCAAGTGGTGAAATAACATCAAGAGTACGGGCTGATGTAGCATCAACAAATTTCCCATTTATATAGTTCTGAACAAGTGAATATTTCATAATGAAAGAGGATTAATAGATGACTCGGAAAACCAACTACCAATTTAATTGATTTTTTGGAGAAAAACATAGTCGATCTATGATTTAGAGGATATGGAATCAAAGTCACCCTGAGTCTATTTGATATGAAAAGAACGGGAAAACTGCTATATGTGCCGGGGTTGATAAGTTTGATCGGTCTTCTCGTTGCTATACCATCATTTTATAAAAAAGTCATTCCGATAAAGGAGTATTGCCTGACTTTATATATACCGACTGATTGCAAGAAAGATCGTCCAATGGGAACCGAGTTTTCAAGTTGTTACATTGAAAGAATAATAAGTAAAAAAAAGAAATTACAATTTACTTTAAATGAAAATGAAGATGAAAATAAGATCAAGATAAGCGTAATACGGTATGAAGCTTTAAAGTTAAAATACACAAAGGATACATCTACAGTGATCTTACTAACCTTATCCGATAGCATTTCTTATGGAGAGGTGATATCCCTTTATGATCTATGTGAATATGATAAACATAAGAGATATGCATCATGGGATAATAAGTTTGTAATTTTTGGTGAGTGGCCCGAAAAGAAAAAAGAATTACCCGAGATACAATTGATGCGTTGTGGCTATGAACAACTCGAAAAGCGAATTATAAAACCAACATTCATTGAGCAGGTCAAACAAAGAATAAGTGAATACTATTCTCTGAAAGCGTCTTATTTACTTGCAGGATGGATAGCTTTATTCATAAGCTTTCTTTATTTCAGAAAAAGAAGGTTAGTATTGAAGAAAAACTGAAGAAACCTTCTTCATCAACTCCTTAATTTTTGAATGATGTCTTTCACTTACCTGCCATACAGGCAAACGAAAATAATTACCGCATAAACCCATTTCAGAGAGATAAGCTTTTACACCACTTGGGCTTCCTTCGGCAAACATAGAGGCGATAATATCAGTGTATTTGTAATGGAGCTTTTGAGCTTCTTCAAATTTTCCTTCCAAGCAAAAACGAACCATATCAGAATAATCCTTTGGATAAGCATTGGCAACAACTGAAACCAATCCATCAGCGCCTGCTGCTATCATCTGCAATGTGATTGGATCATCACCGCTGATAACCATAAAATCTGCAGGCCTGTTTTTTATGATATAATTGATCTGTGCAAGATCACCGCTGGCTTCTTTTGTTGCAAATATGTTTTTACACTCGTTTGCAATTCTTACTTGTGTTTCACCGGTGACATTCATTGCTGTACGTGAAGGAACATTATACATCATGATCGGTAAAGGCGTTGCTGCATCCAATGCTTTATAATGCTGAAACAATCCTTCCTGGTTGGGTTTGCTGTAATAAGGAGACACTGAAAGAATAGCATCATAACCAGTAAGATCAAAAGTTTTAAATCCTTCGATCACTTCATGAGTATCATTACCACCAATACCGGCGATGATCGGAACTCTCCCGGCAGTTATTTTATTTACAAATGAAAATACTTCCTGTTTCTCTTTGCCATGAACGGTTGCACTTTCACCTGTTGTACCCAGCACAACAAGGTATTCACACTTGCCATCAATAATGTGATTGATGACTTTTTCAAATGATGGCCAGTCAATACTGCCATCTTGCGTAAATGGAGTAACAATTGCCACACCAGTACCACGAAACATTTCACGAAGAGACATGATCAATTTTAGATTTTAGATTGCAGATTTAAGATTTATAAAAGCTGAGCAAAGTTACAGAAAGTACAAGAGTGCGACGCAACGGAAGCTAAATAGTAATTCAAATGTTGACCTCATCCTCTATCTCCTTCTCCTTTAGGAGAAGGAGCAGTTCTATAGTGCAAATCCAAACTAATTAATCTCCATTTCAACTTTATTGCAATTCCAATCAAATGAAAAGATTCCGATCTAAGTCTCTCCGCCGCGGCGGAGACAGGGGTTATGCTTCTTCCCAGAATCCCATTTTTCCAAACTTCACTATTCGCTGGCTGACTCTTTCTTCAGCAGGTATTTGTTTTAATTCTTTCAGTACAGGTATCAAAAAATTCTTCAATATTTCCGCTGATTGACTATAATCCCAATGAGCACCCCCATCAGGCTCAGGAATTATTCCATCGATCAATCCAAACTTTAGCATGTGATCGGCCGTGAGACGAAGCTGCTCTGCCGCCACTTCTTTTTTATCCCAACTACGCCAAAGAATTGATGAACAACTTTCGGGACTGATAACAGTGTACCAGGTATTTTCCATCATATAAACTCTATCGCCAACACCTATACCCAACGCACCGCCACTTGCCCCTTCACCAATAATGACACAGATAACAGGCACTTTCAGACGGATCATCTCATAAATATTTCTTGCAATTGCCTCGCCTTGTCCTCTTTCTTCTGCCTCCAAACCCGGGAAGGCGCCGGGAGTATCGATCAACGTAATGACGGGCTTATTAAATTTTTCAGCAAGCTTCATTAATCGCAGCGCTTTGCGGTAACCTTCTGGATTTGCCATTCCAAAATTCCGCATCTGGCGCATCTTGGTATTGATACCTTTTTGCTGACCAACGATCATTACAGTTTCTCCCTCCAGGTTTGCAAAACCACCGATCATGGCTTTATCATCTTTCACATTCCGATCGCCATAGAGTTCAAGAAAACACTTTGTCATTTTTTCAATATACTTCTGGGTATAGGGCCGGTCGGGATGACGGCTTAACTGCACCCGTTGCCAGCTTGTAAGATGCTGTGTGATCTCCTTTCTTTTTTGGACAATGCTTTCCTCCAACTGGCGGATAGGTTCACTCATATCCATCTTGTTCTTCTCGGAATCATGCTTATACTTTTCTATAGTCTCGATCAGGTCCTTGATAGGCTTTTCAAAATCAAGAAACTGTCGGTTAGCATTGGACGGCATAGGCTGAAAATGAATGGCGAATGTAAGAATAAAATAATAATAGCCTTACGGGTCTCCCAGCGGCATAATGATTGTAAGATTCCTTCCATGAAACAACTTACAATCCTGTTGCTGGCATTTGTGATCTCAGCCAGGGATCACGGCCAGACACCTCATATCATCGATTCATTAAATATTTCAAAAATGGCTATTGATACAACATTTTCCCGCCCTTATGCACTGATCGCCGGCGGAAGCAAAGGAATTGGATATGCCCTTGCAGAAGCCTGGGCAAAACGCAATTACAATCTTATACTTATCGCAAGACACTGGGATAGTCTTGAAACAGCAAAACATAAATTGGAATCAGCTTATGGTATTCATGTTGAATTGCTTTCATATGATCTTAGTCGTGACGACTCGCCAATAGAAATTGCTTTATGGTGTTATGAAAGAAATATTCCACTCAAAGTTCTTTGTAATGTCGCAGGAGCAGGAGGTTCACGGGATTATCTTACCACGAGCCTGGATACACTACGATATATGGTTAGGCTGAACATAGAATCATGCATGACATTAACCCTTGCATTACTTCCATTGCTGGAAAAAAATTCACCTTCTTATATTATTAATGTAGCAAGTATGGCGGGCTTTGCACCAATACCACTAAAAAATTTGTACTCGGCCACTAAATCAGCTGTTATCTTTTTTAGCTATTCGTTGCATTACCAGCTAAGAGACAGAGATATCAATGTAAGCTGTCTGGCGCTAGGGCCTGTATACACAAAACCTGAGATCGTTGCTGAAACAAAAAAGCAATTGGGGAAATTTGGCGACAAAATGGCCAGGCCTCCGCAAAAAGTTGGCGAAAAAGCAGTACGAAAAACACTAAAAGGGAAAATGATCATTGTTCCGGGATTCTTAGCAAATATGATGTCTGGTATTTTACGGATCTTACCCAAAAAAACTTCTGCATCTATTTATAACAGGCTTGGCAAAGGATAAATATTAAAAAGGATCACCATGAGTTTGTTTGATCAGCTTTCTAATAAGTGAAGGAAAAGACCGGCCAAGTTTTATCATTAAAGTAGTGAGCCATTGACTATCGAACAGGCGTTGCAGCATGCGACCCATTTTTAATCGATCGGCAAAAAGTTTATTCCATTTCTCTATATACTCCTGTTCCATTTTTTCTCTTGCAATTGTTTCTTTTAAAAATTTCGAAATTTCTTCCGCCGCGATCTTACTTGCATGCAATGCAATACTCATTCCATTGCCACATAAAGGTGTGATCATTCCTGCAGCATCGCCGATCATTAATACATGATCTTCCGCTAAATTCTTTTTATCAAAGCTTATTTGTGAAATAGTCACCGGCTCTTTCCAAAGGATCTCACATTCACTAAATATTTTTTTTAAATGCGGGTTAGCCGATAAGATATTTCGTTCCATTTTTTTAATATCGTTATTGCTGCTTTGTAAGTTATCGGCTGTAGTTAAATAGCATAAACAATATTTATCATCTTCAACTTTAGATATACCGCAATACCCTTTTCTGAAATTATGTAGTGCGATCAGGTCATCGGGAAAATCATAACGGATATGATACTTTACTCCTATATAGTTATTTAGCTTATTTTTCTTAGCAACAATGAAAGGCCGCTTCCATTTTACATCAAGATTGCTTCTTTTGCCAAAACTACCAGCGACTACTTTAGCGGTAAAATTTCCTTTTAATGATTCAATATTAAAAAGTTCCCGGGAAAAACGGATATCGTTAACACGGGTTTGTTCATGAATAATAACGCCAGCCTGTTTTGCATTTTGTGCCAAATCATGATCAAGTTTATAACGGCTGATGCCGAAACCACCTAATGGTAATGGCTGTTCAAAAAAAACTCCCTTTATATCTGAAACCTGTAATCTTTTAATATGAGTAACATTCAATGCTGGCAGATCAATTCCAAGATCCTGAAGAAAGTCCCATGATTCATAACTTATGTATTCACCACAAACTTTATGAAAGGGATATTGTTCTTTTTCAAAAAGAATAACCTTATATCCCAATTTAGCTGACTGTATGGATAAAGCAAGACCGGCAAGGCCACCGCCAACAATGGCAAGATCGTATGTAATATCATCCTGCAAGTTGCAATATGAAAGTTGGAGTTAATTAAGTGGACAATATAAATGTTTCGATCGTAAGACCTGGTCCAAATGCAGCACCAAAGATCTTATTGTGCTGTTTTTTATCCAATGCCTCCTGGATACGCTTCAGTACAAAGAGAATCGTGGGAGAAGACATATTGCCATAATCGTTTAATACATCATAACAATGTTGCAACTGGCCATTCGTAAACCCAAGACTATTATGTACAGCTTCCAATATTTTTTTTCCGCCGGGATGAATACACCAATGAGTTATATCTTCTTTATCAAGGTTTGTTTCATTCAGGCATTCTTTTACAATGCCGTTAAAATCTTCTTCAATTAATTCAGGAATATAACCGCTGAGCGTTAAAAGAAAACCTGTCGATGATAGTTCCCAAACCATTTCCTGTTTACTTTTAAATGACACCGAAGAATAAAAATGATCGATGCTTAATCCTTCTGTTTCATTATTGCCGGTAACAAGAAGCGCAGCAGCGCCATCACTGAATAATATGGCACTGGAAATATTATCGGGATTATACTTTTTTTGAAAATGAAGCGTACATAATTCAACACATACAATTAGAACATTTGCTTTTGCATCAGATCTGCAAATTACATCGGCAAGTTTTAAAGCATGTATTGCTGCATAGCAGCCCATGAAATTGATAGAGGTCCGCCAGGTAGTAGCAGGTAAATTCAACAACTCGATCAATTCAAGATCCAAACCGGGGGCACTCATGCCGGTACAGCTAACAGTTATAAGATGAGTGATAGGCTGGTCTTGAAAATCACCAAGACAATCTTTGATAGCTTTTAATGACAACGGAGCAGCATGTTCCCGAAAGTTTTTCATTCTCTTTTCAATAGAAGGAACAGGCTCCAGGTTCTCTGTTGGAGTAAAGAATTGCCATTCATCAGCAGAAACACTATAATCAGGTAAAACTGAATAACGGGTTTGAATGCCACTGTGCTTGTAAAGGAATTTCAGCTTTCTTTTTTCTGTCTCGTTTATCGCATACACACGGCTCATAAACTCAAAGATCTTTTGTTGTTCATGCCGGTATTCCGGTAAAGCCGTTCCTATTGATACTATTTTACTCAAACCACCTCCATATTAATAAGATCAAAAAAGAAATATTTGTACAGGTTGCCGCCAGCCAGTTCATCTTCATGGTGTTTTTAAAATTCGCCTGCTGGTAGTTTTTATGAACCAATACAAACCACCTGGTAAAATAAACGATAACGGGAATAAAAAAGATGCCAATCACCAATAATTGATCCCCGTGTTTATTGCTGATAAAAAATTGTGCCATGAAAACCCATGCTAAAATGTAAACAATGGCACAGAATATAAATGTACCGATATAACCTAACTTATAACTGATCGTATTCACTCCATCGTCAAGATCTTGTTTGTGCTGGTATACCTGTGTTAATGGATAAAAACCGCCAACTAACAAGGAACATATGAGCATGCCCTGCCATGGAACCGAAATATTCTGTTCAGCATTGCTGCCATAATAAACCAACCAAAAAGTAACTGCACCCTGGAACAGGATCACGATAAAATACCCGAGATATGGATATTTTTTTAAGCGAATGCCCCGATAACTATATGCCTTTGATGCGCCGATATAAAATAACATAACCAGTGTGAAAATGGGACCGATCATCAAACTCAATAGAATACCGATCGAATCCAAAACAACAGTAACCCAAAAAAGTTGACGTGATGGTGGTGGCGGTTTCTCAAGCCCGCCGATACTTTCAGTGTCCCGATCCATATAGCTGTTATAGCCATTACTTGCAGGATATATTAGAAAATGAATAATGAAGAATATTAACACGGCATTAAACCAATTGATGCGGGGCACTTGTGCCAATGCAAAAAAATAGATGGGGGATAAAAAAAATGAAAAGGGAATTCGAAGCAATTTGATGGTGGAAACATTTATCATTCAACCATTGATTAAGATGTTGAAAATTACTCAATAATTAGGCCGTATCAATGTGAAAACAGGCAATAAAAACTGTGGTTGGTTATCCACAATTGCACAAGGTGGGAGAAGGTAAATCGTCTAATTGTATGTGATGAGCGGATTAATTCTGAATTTTCATGGCTTTTTGAAGGAAAAACTTTTGGCAACAAAACCGTGCCGGGCTATCTTTGCCATCCCAAAAAATGATGTCGAAAAGGGTCATTTAAAGGAATGGATCGGTAGTTCAGTTGGTTAGAATGCCGCCCTGTCACGGCGGAGGTCGCGGGTTCGAGTCCCGTCCGGTCCGCTAAACGTAGAGCTCGTTTTTAAGTAGAGATTGACCCATGGAACAAAACTAACTGCCCAGTGTGATTCTGTCACCCGGGCAGTTTTATTTTTTAACAACAAAAAATTATTACCAATGCAGAAAAGAAAAGTGAGGAATGCCTGGTTATTTAT
>Ga0184625_10001013_pt1 | contig 11465 bp, 9 predicted proteins | sample PLM3_30_b1_FD_133151 | JGI IMG/M metagenome (GOLD analysis project Ga0184625, IMG submission 133151) | Groundwater sediment microbial communities from an aquifer in East River, Colorado, USA - PLM3_30_b1 | ecosystem: Environmental > Terrestrial > Soil > Riparian zone | place: USA: East River... | reverse complement strand
GTGCTGCAGGCCGCGGTCGGGATCGTGCTGCTGATCGCGTGCGCGAACGTGGCGAGCCTGCTGCTCTCGCGCGCGGCGTCCCGGCGCAAGGAGATCGCGCTGCGGGCGGCACTCGGCGCCAGCCGCGGCCGCATCCTGCGCCAGCTGCTGACCGAGAGCACAGCGCTCTCGCTGCTGGGCGGCCTGCTGGGCGTGGGGCTCGCCGGGCTCGCCGTGCGCGGCCTGAAGCTGGTGCTGCCCGCCGACGCCAGCGGCTTCTCGCAGGTCGCGATCGACGGCGGCGTGCTCGCGTTCGTGACCGCACTCTCCGTGCTGAGCGGCCTCTGGTTCGGGCTCGCGCCGGCCGCGAGCGCCTCGCGCGTGGACCTGGCGGTCGCGATGAAGGCCGGCGGACGTCGCGCGACGACGCCATCCGGCGCGCGGCTGCGCGGCTCGTTCATCGCCGCCGAGGTGGCCCTCGCGGTCGTGCTGGCCGTCGGAGCGGGCCTGCTGATCCGCACGCTCTTCCGCCTGAGCCAGGTCGACCCCGGCTTCCGAACCGCGCAGGTCCTCACGGTCCGCGTCTCCCCGAACCCCGCGACCTGCGGCGAGCGATCGGCGTGCATCGCACTCTACGACGAGCTGCTGCGGCGCACGCGCGAGCTCTCGGGGATCGGCGAGGTCGCCGTGGCGAACGCCGTGCCGCTGAGCGGCCAGGAGCCGCTGCTCCCGGTCGAGGTGGAAGGGCACCCGATCCGGGAGACGGACCCCACGCCGCCGCTGCTCTGGGCGGGTGCCGTGACGCCCGCCTACTTCCGGCTGATGGAGATCCCGCTCGTGCGCGGGCGCAGCCTCGAGGCGGCCGACGCCGAGAAGAGCGAGCCGGTCGTGCTCGTGAGCGCGTCGACGGCTCGCCGCTACTGGCCGGACCAGGATCCGATCGGCAAGCGAATCCGGGTGATGTGGGACATGGACTGGCGGAGGGTCGTGGGCGTCGTGGGGGACGTCCGGCAATTCGAGCTCTCCGGCCGCTCTCCCGACGTCATCTCGGGTGCCATGTACATGCCGTACCCGCAGGCGGTGGCGCTCGACCGCCAGCTACCGAAGGTGATGACGCTCTTCGCGCGCTCGTCATCCGACGCTCCCGAGGTGGCGCTCCGGCTGCGCGGCCTCGCCGCCAGCGTGAATCCGGACGTGCCGGTGGGCGAGGTGCGGCCGATGCAGACGGTCGTACGGGCGTCGGTCGCGGAGCCGCGCTCGATGACGTGGCTCTTCGCCTGCTTCGCGGCGTGCGCGCTGCTGCTGGCCGCGATCGGGACCTACGGCGTCATCTCGTACGCGACGGGGGAGCGCGCGTACGAAATCGCGGTGCGGATGGCGATCGGCGCCACGCGCCGCGAGATCCTCGGCCTGGTGATCCAGAGCAGCCTGCGTCTGGTGCTGGTCGGTCTCGGGCTCGGCGTCGTGGCCGCGCTCGTGCTGGGCCGGACGCTCTCGGGCTTCCTCTACGGCGTGGAGTCGACGGACCCGCTGACCTTCGCCGCCGTCGTTGGGCTCTTGGTACTGACCGCGCTCGTCGCGGGCTACATCCCGGGCCGCCGTGCGGCGGGCCTGGATCCGGTGCGGAGCCTGAGGCTGGACTAGCGCATTCGCGCGGGCATGGCGGAGTCTTGCCTCCGCCATGCCCTTTCGAACCTTCTGTCAGCGGAAGTAGAAGGCGAGCCCGAACGCGAGGTAGTTTGGGCTGTCGTCGTTCAGTCCGACGCCGAACTCCGCAACCAGGTCCAGCTGTTCGGAAACCTTGTATTCGAGGCCCGGGACGGCGTACAGGCGGGTGAAGTCGGAGTCGGGGACCTCGTCCAGCGACTCGAAGGAGACGCTGACCCCGCCATACAGCTCCAGCTTGTCCGCCACGCGACCGCTCAGCAGCCCGGCTAGATCGAGCGCTTTCGAATCGAAGCCGTTGTCCACCGAAGCCCAGTGGCCTCCGGCCTGAATCGAGAAGTCCACGTCGCCCTTTGCCAGCCAGAGCTCCCCGTCGAGCCCGTAGAGTTTGAAGCCGTCGAAGAAGGCCAGCTTGCCCTCGACGTCGAAGCTGTTCGTGAAGCCGTACCCGAAGCGGGAGCCGACACCCCATTGAGAGTCCGCGTCGTTCTCCCCGAACAGCACGGCGGGGAAGAGCGCGATCTTGAAGTTCCCGCGATTGATGGTCTCCGCGGAGTTCATCAGGAAGTTCTGCGCGAGGGCCGGCTCCGCAGCTGCGCAGCAAAGCAGCGCCAAGGCCGCGAGGGACAGTTGTCTCGACATATTCACCTCCGGCACGGAGGAGAGGCAATCGCCGGGCCCGCGTGCCCCTTCGCGTGACAGGGATCACGAACCCCCGCCAAGTGCCGACGACTCCAGCCGAAAAACAAGCCGCTCGAATGAGCGGGCGCTCCGAGCAGCGAGCTGGACCGGAAGTCTGTAGAGTCTACAAGCTGGCCTGCGCGAGGGCGCGTCAGGCGTCGCGCTGTCGCTTCAACGCCTCGGACGCAGTCAGCGCGGCGGCCGCGGCCAGGCCCGCGACGGCGACGACCTTACCCGCGGTCTTCATCGAGCGTCCGGCTTTCGCGAGGGTCTTGCGGGCCTTCCGACGGGCCATGGCTCGCCGCGCGGCCAGTCCGGCCGCGGTCACGGCGGCTGCCGTCTTCCTGCCCGTTCGGACGGCCTTTCCGGCCAACGCGCCGGTCGTACGCGCGACCTTCGTGGCCGTGGACTCCTTCTTCCTGAAAAAGCGCATGATCACACCTCCTGTACTGCTATTGCACGTAGCATGCCGTGTAGCTCCTACTCGACCTGGATCTTGCGGCCGCGGCGCCCGCGCGGGGCCGCAGGCTCTGCCGGTGCGTGCTCGTGCATGCGCTGGAGCTGCCACTGGCACATGAGCACGATGCCCTCGAGCACCTGGCGCCGGATCTGGCGCACACGCTCGCGGTCGAGGCCGGCCTCCTCGAGGATCTCCGACACCATGCAGCAGGCCTTCCTCGACGCGCCCGCCGCACCCGCCCCGCGCTTGCCGCCGCTCACGACGCCTCCTTCGCTCCGAATCCCACGCGCAGCCGCTCGTCGGCGAACACCGCGCTCTTCACCTGCCGGCCTGCGAGCGACCGCGGCAGCACCAGGTGCCGCCTCTGATTGTCCACCTGGACGACGAGCTCGTCACCCTTGGCGAACACCTGGATGCGGTCCTTCTCGGCGAACGGCAGCCGCAGGTAGAGCGCCCAGGAGCGTCCCTCCTTCTTGACCTCGACCGGCCGGTCGCGGTGCAGCAGCGCCGCCGGGTTCGTCTCGCCGAACACCTTGTGCGCGAACTCCTCGAGCATCGCGGTTCCGACCATCTCGCGGTCGAAGAGCGGCGCCTGGAAGAAGGGCAGCGGGTCGAAGGCGGCTCGCGCCTCGGCCAGGTAGCCGGCCTGCAGCGTGAACCACTTGTCGAAGTAGGGCGAGCGTGCCGCCTCGGGCAGCACGCGGTTGGCGACAATCGCGTCGACCGGAAAGCCGAACAGGCTCAGGTACGTGTAGAGCCGCTGCGACTCGTTGATCACCATGCGCTCGGGATTGAGCACGATCCTGATCGAGCTGCGCGCGGGGTCCTGCAGCAGCGGGCCGATGCCCTCCATCTGCTTGTAGACGCGCTGCACGGCGGCGAAGACGTCGTCGTTCGGGATCGGCATGTCGGTGAGCCGCTCGGCCACCGGGCGCACGGTGCGCAGCACCGTGCGCTGGATCGGGAAGATGCGGGAGAAGTAGAAGCTCAGCACCTCGGGCACGGCGAGCATGCGGATCGTGTCGCCGGTCGGAGCGCAGTCGATCACGATCGTGTCGAAGCTGCCGGAGTCGGCCCAGGCGGCGACGCGCACGAGGCTGAAGAGCTCCTCCATCCCGGGCAGGATCGCGATCTCCTCGGCCACCGTCTCGTCGACGCCGCGGAAGGTCATGAAGCGCGTCAGGAACTCGTGGATCGTGCCCCAGTGGCTCTCGAGCTCGTGGTTGACGTCGACCTCGACCGCGTGCAGCCGCGGCAGGATCTCCGTCGGCTCGCTGCCCAGCTCGCGGTCGAGCGCGTCGCGCAGGCTGTGCGCCGAGTCGGTCGAGACGACGAGCGTGCGCTGCCCGAGCTGCGCGGCGCGGATCGCCGTCGCCGCCGAGAGGCTGGTCTTGCCGACGCCGCCCTTGCCCGAGTAGAGGATGATCCGCGTCTTCGCCGCCGTCGTCATCGCGACACTCCCGCCGCGCGCGGCTCTTCACGGCCGCGCGGGAAGACGAGCGCGGCGAAGGCCAAGAGGCCGCGCAGGTCGTGGACGTCCTGTTCCAGCTCGGGCACGAGCAGCGGCTTGTCCCGCGTATCGACCTCCAGCCGTGCGATCGCCTGCCGCTCGACGCGCGCGAGCACCTGCTGCTCCCGCAGCGTCTGCGCGAGCCGCGCGGCGAGCCCGGACGCGAGCCGCACCTGCGTCCCGCGGCGTGCGTCGCGCTCGCGCGCGGGGTCCAGGTGCACACGGTTCACGACGAAGGCCACGAAGCCGAGCTTCTTCTCGACGAGCCGCTTGTGGAAGTAGAGCGCCTCCTCGAGGGCCTGCGCCTGGGGCCCGGCGACCAGCACGAAGCCGGTGCTGGGCGCGCGCAGCAGCGCCTGCACCTCCGAGGCCCGCGCGCGGAAGCCGTCGTACATCCCCTCGAATGCCAGGAAGAACTCGCTCAGCTCCTGCAGGAACTGCAGCCCCAGGAAGCGGTCGGCGAGCTTCAGCAGCATCGCACCCGTGCGCGTCGCCACCTGCATGGTCAGCCGGCCGGCCTTGAAGTACGGGCGCAGGAAGAAGCGCAGGACACTCACGTCGAGGAAGCCCAGCAGACGATCGGGCGCCTCGAGGAAGTCGAGCGCGTGGCGGGTGGGCGGCGTGTCGAGCACGATCAGGTCGAAGCGGTCGTCTTTGGTCAGCTCGAGCAGCTTCTCCATCGCCATGTACTCGTGGCTGCCCGCGAGCGCGGCCGAGACGTGGACGTAGAAGCGGTTCTTGAGGATCCGGTCGCGCTCCGGGCCCTCCGGCGTGTGGCGCAGCACGAGCGCGTCAAAGGTGCCCTTGACGTCCAGCACCATCGCGAAGAGCGCGCCTCCGCGCGCGGGTGCGAAGCTCTTGATCTCGATCGCGCGCGGCCGGCTCGAGAGCGCCCCCTTGCCGAGGCTCGTCGCCAGGCGCCGCGAGGGGTCGATGGTGCAGACGAGCACGCGCCGCCCGGAGAGCGCCGCCCGCAGCGCGAGTGACGCGGCCGTCGTGGTCTTGCCGACGCCGCCCGAGCCGCAGGCGACGAGCACGCGTCGCTCGACGAGCGCCGTCTCGAGCGCGACGGCAGAGGAGCGCCGGGGCGGCATCAGGCGGCCTCGAGCGCGCCCGCGAGCGTGCGCAGCTCGTTCGCGCCGAGCGTCTCGCGGAACAGGAACGGCAGCGAGACGAGCGGCGTGTCGAGCGCGCGCGTGAGCCGGTCGCGGTAGAAGCGGGTGAGCTTGCGCCTGCGGATCTGGCGGCGGGCCGCGCGCACGGCCGCCTGCAGCGGCACGCCGGGCTCGACGTCGCCCGCCGCGTCACTCCGCGCGAGGCGCAGCACCTCGGCCTCCTCGGCGTCGCTGAAGCGGCGCTCGTGGCAGCCGTTGAGCACGACGGCCTGCGGCACGACTCCGACCTCGGCCTCGGCCGCGCGGTAGAGCTCGACCGCCTCCACGACGGCCATCTCTTCGGGCGCGGCCACGATCACGAGCGCGGTCCGCGCGGGGTCGCGCAGCAGCTCCAGGATGCGGCGCGCGTTGTGGCCGATCGGGCCGACCGGAATCGCGCGCGAGGCGGCGAGCGGGACCTTGAGGTACGCGAGCCCGTGGCCCGTGGCGGGAGCGTCCACCACGATCAGGTCGTAGAGCGGCTCGCGTGAGAGCCTTCGGCGCGCCTCCTCGAGCACCATGATCTTGCCGAGCACCATCAGCTCCTTGAGCCCGGGCGCGGCGGCGAAGAAGCGCTCGTAGACGGGATTTGCGAGGATGCGCCGGGCGATCAGGTCGATCTTGACCACGTGGCGCACGTACTCGTCCATCGCCGCGTGCGGGTCGAGGTTGAGCGTGAAGAGGCCGGGCTGCGCCTCGACCTCGCGGCCGGCCGAGCGCGGCCCGCCCAGCCGTCGCGACGCCTCGAGCGGGGCACCGACCTCGACGAGCAGCACGCGCTTGCCTCGCTCGCGGGCGGCGAGCGCCAGCGAAGCGCCCACGACGCTCTTGCCGACGCCGCCTTTTCCGGTGAGGACGACGAGCCTATGCTCGAGAAGCGAGTCGAGGAGCACTCACGGCGAGCCTAGCACACGGGCCGCGAGCGGTTAGAATCAGCGGATCATGGCAGAGCCCGCGGCCGCCGCGGAGGCCCCCGTCGTGGGGACTCGGGCGGACAAGATCGTCATCGTGATGCCGGCCTACAACGCGGCGCTGACGATCGAGGACACGTTCCGGGCGATTCCGACGGGGTATTACGACGAGATCGTGGTGGTCGACGACCACAGCCGCGACGACACGCTCGAGCGCGCGCGGCAGCTCAACCTGAAGGCGATCCGGCATCCGCACAACGTCGGCTACGGCGGCAACCAGAAGACCTGCTACATGGAGGCGCTGCGCGACGGGGCCACGATCGTGGTGATGCTGCACCCGGACGGCCAGTACGACCCGGCGATCATCCCCGAGATGATCCGGCCGATCCGCGAGGGCCGCGCGCACATGGTGCTCGGCTCGCGCATGATGACGCCGGGCGCCGCCCGCGCCGGCGGCATGCCGCTCTGGAAGCGGATCGCCAACCGCTTCCTGACGACGCTCGAGAACCTCGCGATGAGGCAGCGCTTCACGGAGTGCCACACAGGCTACCGCGCCTACAGCCGCCGCTTCCTCGAGACGGTCCCGTTCCTGCGCAACTCGAACGGCTTCGTCTTCGACACCGAGGTGATCTTCCAGGCCGTCCAGTTCGCCCTGCCGGTGGTCGAGGTGCCCGTCGCGTCCCGCTACTTCGCGGACGCCTCGTCGGTGGGATTCCGAACGGGCGTCGTCTACGGTCTCGGCACGCTCTGGACGGCGGTGCGCTTCCTGCTGCACCGCGCCGGGCTCAAGTCCTCGAGCAAGTTCCGGCCCTAGCCCGGACGAGGGGGGGCATGCAATACCTGGCTCTGAAGGATGACGAGCAGGTCGGCCTTCTCGCCGGGCTCGAAGAGATGCCCGCGTTCCTCGAGTCGGCGTTCGGGTCCTTGAATGCGGATGAAGCCGTCGTGCGCGGCGCCGACGGAACCTTCTCGCCGGTCGAGCAGTGCTGGCACCTCGCCGATCTCGAGCGTGAAGGCTTCCGTTCGCGCATCGGCCGACTGCTCCGCGAGGACGACCCCGAGTTGCCGGATTTCGACGGAACCAGGGTCGCGGAGGAGCGACGCTACCGCACGCTCTCGCTGGCCGACGGGCTCCGCGCGTTTCGGACGGCGCGGGCCGAGACGCTCGCGCTTCTCCGCACCGTCGAGGGCGATAGCTGGAAGCGCGCGGGGCGGCAGGAAGGGGTGGGCACGGTGATGCTCTGCGACCTGCCGTCGATGATGGCGCAGCACGACGCCGCGCATCGCGCCGAGATCGAGGCCTGGACCCGCGAGCGCAAGGATTGACGGCGCTGCGGCACCCGAAGTCGCTGTCGCAGCGCCGTCGTGAGACGAAAGCCGCGGTCAGTTGATCGTCGGCGGTCCCGGGTTCGTCTTGAGTGCGACGCTCACGGCATTGTTGAAGCTTGCCGAGAGCTCGATCGGGGCCGTCGGATCCGGCGGCACGAAGTACTGAAGGTCCGCGACTCCGCCCTTGACCGTGGCGCGCGCAACGGGCACCGGCTCACCGCGCACGAGCTGGAGCGCGGTGAGCGTGGCGCCGTCCACGGGATAAGACGCGTGCAGCCGGTCGGGCAGCGCCTGCACCAGGACTTCCGTGGTGAGCACCAGCCGGTACGGGTTGCCGGTCCACAGCTCGAGCGTCGGGTCGCCGAAGGCGTGCCACATGATCCACTCGCCGAGCACGCCGTCGAGCACGATCTCGCCCGCCGTCTGCGCGACGCCGATCTGCGTCAGCAGGTAGAGCTTGCCGTGGTTCAGGATGTCGCCGATCCTTCGGATCGAGGCGGAGCTGCCGAAGCCGGGTGCGGTCTCTGGCCAGGTGGCGTCGAAGAACCCGCGCGAGAGAGCGCTGTTGACCCAGGTCGGGCTGTTGCGGTTGTCGCCGAGGCCGCCGACCATGCCGCCGCCCGACAGCATCAGCAGCTGCTCCATGAACGACTCCAGCGAGCCGCCGCCGTCGGTCTCGCGGTCCCAGTTGCCGCTCGCACAGTTGACGCTGTAGACGACGGGGAGCCGGTTGCTGTTCGTGAGGCTTCCGAAGGTCCCGGTGCTGAAGGGCGGGTCGCCCCAGCTCGTCGAGCCGCCGTGGTCGCGGTGGAACACCAGGAAGCGGCCGGCGTTGAAGGCGTTGACGACGTTCGTGGCGTTGCCGCTCCACGCGAAGCCGGGGCCGATGGCCGCAGGCAGGAGCGCGCCGTTGAAGAAGCGCCGCGGCGTCGGGTCGGCGACGAAGTTGTCCTGGAAGTCGGTGTTCGTCGCGTAGATGCGCTCGACGCTGTAGCCGCGGCCGAGCAGGACGTTGCGCGTGAGCTCGGACGTCTCGACGAACGAGCGCATGTCGGTCCCTGCCTGGCCGACGTCGGTGCGGCAGCACTGGAAGTAGGAGGCGTTCGTGGCGGTGGTGTAGTAGGGCGCCCCGCTCCCAATGCCGAGGAACGGCGGACTCGACTCGTACTGGACGATCTTGTCCACGACCCGCTGCGCCTCCGTCTGCGTGTCGACGGGGATCCGGCCTACGCCGAAGTCGGGGAAGACGTCGAGGAAGAACTGCGGGTAGTTCGCGTAGCCCCAGTCAGAGCCGGTCGTCGAGTCGCCGCAGTCCGAGCAGGTGTCGGGCATGGTGCTATCCCAGTCTGTCCGCGACGGCGGCACGAACTCGGAGTCTCCCAGCAGCAGCACGTAAGACGGGCGCACGATGCACGAGTCGTAGCGGCTCTCGATAAACGCGTCGATCGCGGCGCCGGTCGGGTACGGCGTTCCAGCCCCGACCTCGCGCACGCTCGTGGCGATCCCTTTCGTGGACTTCCAGGTGGCGAGGCTGTCGGCGGCCGCTCGGAAGTTATGGTGAGTCAGGATCAGGAGTTCCTCGCCCCAGCAGGGGAGGATGCCGATATCCTTGATGTCCACGTAGCGGCGGACGGCTGCCTCGTTCAGCACGTGGCTCGCGAGCGCGCTCGAGGCCGCCTCGAACGGACTCAGGCTCTGGCTGGTGAGGAAGGTGCCGGTTCCGCCTTCGAACTTCAGGTCGAACTCGACCGCGTCGAAGATCTCTAGCGCGTCGCTCACCGGGTTGTAGCGGGCGGTGTTGCACTCGATCTGAGCGACCTGCAGGTCGCGCATCTGGCCGAGCATCCGCACTGCGCAGGGGTTCGGAGGCACGTATGCATCCGTCTCGTAGACCTTGTCGTCCTTCAGGAACGGCGGATCCTTGAACGTGTCGTCCGGCGGGGGCGGCTCGTCGCCGAAGCGCGGGTCGCGCACCTGGTCGGCCGCCTGCTGCTGGAACGGGTAGAGGTTGAGCCCGATGCGCTCGCGCACCGTGGTCTGCACCGCGGGCAGCCGCAGCTGCGAGCCGGACGGGATCCCGACGAGAGCCTGCCACGACGGCAAGGACGGCTGACCCGACGGGCCCACGACGTTCTCGATGCCGGGGAGGCTCATCTGCGTCCAGGTCTCGTCGCCGGCCTTGACGGAAGCCAGGTTCGGCGAGCCGAAGCGGACCCGGGCGCTCAGGTGTTCGTTGTCGGAGGCGAGCAGCTCGACCTTCGTCGGCCGTCCCACCGAAGCATCGGCGCACGAGCTTCGCCGGTCGGCCTGCAGGATCACGAGATCGCGCAGCGAGCGGCCGCTCGCATAGAGCTCTTCGGCTAGAGCGGCGCGTCGCTGCCGGAGCCGCAGCCGTTGCGTCTCGTCCAGGAAGCTCTGCAGCAAGTGCGAGGACGGACAGACGTGCTTCTTCTTGTAGTGGTGGCGTGCGGCGGCCACCTTGACGAAGAGGCTCGTCTTCTGTCCGTGCGTGAGCTCCCCGCGCTTGATGTCCTCGAGCCGCCGGAGCAGATCGTCGAAGGCCTGGAGCACGTTAGGATTCGGCCGCCTTGGCCTCGCAACGGGATCGGTGTTTTGGTTGGCCCCTGCGGCGAAGGTCGAGGCCAGGAGCCAGAGCAACGTCACCGCTGCCGTTCGAAAACGCATGTTCACCCCCAGGAAAAGGAGCGGGGGTGCGGACCGCGGGGAGGGCTGACGTTGTCCTTCCCCTCGCTCGTCGCTGCAATCTAGGGGCGCGTCGCGACACGAAGCCTGGTGTTTTTCCAGCGTTTCTCCAGATTCTGTGCGTCTCGATCGCGGGACGAGGACGTTCGCTAGCGAACAGGCGCGAGACGCCTTCGGTCTGCAAGTCGTTGAGCCAGAGCGGCCCAGGGCGTCGCGCCCCCTGGCACGCGTCTCGCCAAAAGACTGGAGCGGCTCGATCGAGCCCAAGCGCTGTCTCGGAGGGAAGGGACGAATGAGCGGACTCGGCCAGGACTTGAAGGTGGCGTTGCGGGTCTTCTGGAAGCACCCGGCCTTTGCAGCGATCGTGGTCCTCACGCTCGCCCTCGGCAGCGGCGCCAACACGGCAATCTTCACCCTGCTCGACCAGCTGATGCTCCGCTCGCTTCCAGTCGAGCGGCCCGATCGGCTCGTCGTGCTGAGTGCTCCCGGGCCGTTCTCCGGCTGGTCCGAGGTCAACAGCGGCACGGTGATGCCGGTCTCGCACCCGATGTTCGAGGGGCTCCGCGACAAGACGCCGGCGTTTGCGGGCGTCCTGGCCCACATGCCGGGCTCGGTCCACCTGACCCTGAAGGACGGGACCGAGCGCGTGAACGGCGATCTCGTCTCGGGCGGCTTCTTCCAGGTGCTGGGGTTGCGCGCCGCGCACGGCCGGCTCTTCACGCCCGACGACGACAAGGTGGTGTCCGGGCACCCGCTCGTCGTGCTGGGCTACGGCCTCTTCGAGCGCAGCTTCGGCGCCGATCCGTCGGCGGTCGGCCGGACCGTCAACGTCAACAACCACCCGATGACGATCGTCGGCGTGGCGCCCCGGGGCTTCAACGGCATCGAGGTCGGCTCGGCCGTCGACGTCTACGTCCCGCTCGCAATGCAGCAGGAGCTGCAGCCGACCTGGGGCAAGCGGCTCGGCGACTGGCGCTCGCGCTTCCTCACCTGCATGGCGCGGCTCAGGGACGGAGTCTCGCCGACCGAAGCATCGGCGGCGGCCAACCTCGTCTACGCGCAGCTGCTGCAGG
>Ga0184625_10001012_pt1 | contig 11468 bp, 10 predicted proteins | sample PLM3_30_b1_FD_133151 | JGI IMG/M metagenome (GOLD analysis project Ga0184625, IMG submission 133151) | Groundwater sediment microbial communities from an aquifer in East River, Colorado, USA - PLM3_30_b1 | ecosystem: Environmental > Terrestrial > Soil > Riparian zone | place: USA: East River... | reverse complement strand
GCAAACGCCCGCGCCGCTCGCACGTGCCGTGTCCCGACTTCCGGCGGCGACCATCACGAAGATTCGGATTTTCTATCCGCCGAACTACGACGCGAACGGACCGCAGGCCTTCCCGCAGAGCAACATGGTCGTGCTGGTTGACACCGACGCCGGCATCACGGGGGTCGGGCAGGGCGGGTCGCCGGATACTGTCCGCAACGTCGCGCGAAGCGTCATCGGCAAGAACGCGTTCGACACCGAGATGATCTGGCAGGCCGCGTTCATGGACGGGTTCTACTCGCCGGGTAAGGAGCGGCTGCACGCGCTCGGCGCTATCGACCTGGCGCTCTGGGACATCAAGGGCAAGGCGCTCAACGCGCCGCTCTACCAGCTGTTCGGCGGCAAGGCGCGCGAGCACGTCGAGCTGTACGCGACGTTGGGCCTGCCGCAGGGCATCGTGCCGCCGGCCGAAGCGGCGGCGATGGGGCTCAAGGAGCGCGCCGCCGCGACGATGGCGGCCGGCTATCGTGTGTATCGCGTGGACGGCGGCATTCTTCCGAGCACCGGCCGTGGTACCGAAGGGGGGACGGCCCGGGCTCCGGAGCTCACGCTGCGTGGCGGCGTCTTCGATTCCAGAGCGCGCATCCCGCAGATCATCAAGGCGCTCGAGCAGATTCGCGAAGGCGTGGGCCCGGACGGCAACTGGATGATCGACGTCCACCAGAAGTTCGACTTCCACGAGGCGGTAGAACTCTGCAGACTCATGGAGCCGCTGCGGCCGTATTGTGTGGAAGATCCGCTGCGCGAGGAGCAGTTCCGCACGCAGATTCCGAAGCTGCGCATGCTGACGACGGTGCCGCTCGCGCCCGGCGAGGAGTGGGGCACGAGGGCCGATTTCAGCCCGCTCGTCGAACAGCGTGACATCGACTTTGCCCGCGTGTCGTTGCCCAACGTCGGTGGTATCACCGAGATGCTCAAGATCATGGCGGTGTGCGACACGCACAAGGTGGGCATCGTGCCGCACTTCACCGGTCCGATCGCGACCGCCGCGCACATGCACACCATGATGGCCTTCCCCGGTCAGGTGCTGATGGAGTACAACCTCGGCGAGCGAGGGGTGCCCTACATGCCGGAGTTCCTCGAATGCCGGAACGGCAAGGTGTGGCCCAACGATCGACCGGGGCTGGGCGTGAGCGTGGACGAGAAGCAGCTCACGTTCGTCGAGGCGATGACCGAGGGCGCTCCCGCGCCGACTCATCGGCGACCCGACGGGTCGCTGACGCACTGGTAGCCGCGGGTGTCCGCTCAGGGCAGCCCGCGAATGGGACAAGTCGAACAGCGAGGCCATCTTCAGATTGCCGGGACACGAGGTTGGTGTTGATGAGCGCCCTGGCAATTCTCGGCTGCGCGACGATCGCCGCGTTTCTGCTGCTCGTGGCCTTCACGAGAACACCGGTCATCGCCGCACTTGTCTTGACTCCTGTCGTGGCGGCCGTGGCTGGAGGTCTTAGCAGCCAGCTAGGTTCATTTGCAGTCGATGGCCTGAAGACGGTGGCGCCTGTGGCTTCCTTGATGATGTTCGCGGTTCTGTATTTCGGGCTCATGATCGATGTTGGGCTTTTCGCACCGCTTGTCGAGCGCCTAATCGGCGTTGTCCGAGGAGACCCCATCAGGCTCTGCCTGGCCACGGCGGCTTTGGCCATGCTCGTCGCCTTGGACGGAGACGGCGCGACCACATTCCTCATTTCCATCACGGCGCTGTTGCCGGTACATCGGCGGCTGGATATGAACCCACTGGTCCTGCCGGCGATCGTGGGGTTGGCGGCTGGTGTGATGAACCTGCTGCCATGGGGTGGTCCAACCGCCCGCGCAATGAGTGTGCTTCGTAGCGGCGTCGACCAGATCTTCGTACCGGTACTCCCGGCGATGGGCGCCGGAATTCTGTGGGTATTCTTCGTCGCTTGGCGGCTCGGACACGCTGAGCGACTGCGGCCGGCGATTCGACTGCCTGTTCGCGATGAAGCACCATCGGGCCGCGATCTCAAGAGCGAGTCGGCGGCACCCGCAGTAGGGGTACTGTTCTACTTCAACGCCGCTCTCACGAGCATGGTGATTCTGCTTCTTCTGCAGGGCGTTTTCGCCAAGTGGGTACCCTTGCCCGAACTGCCCGCATCATTGCTCTTCATGGTCGCATTCGCCATCGCCTTGCCGGTCAACAGACGAACAGTGACCGCACAACGCGAGCAGATCGCCGCACACGCCGGTAATGCGGTGCTGGTCGTCTCGATGATCCTCGCCGCTGGCGTATTCACCGGAATTCTGAATGGTAGCGGAATGATCAGAGCAATGGCGACGCGTCTCGCATCGAACACCCCGCACACGCTTTCGCCGTGGCTCAGTCAGATGGTGGCGATTAGCAGCATGCCACTGAGCCTGGTATTCACGCCAGACGCCTACTACTTCGGCGTGCTGCCGGTCTTCGCCGAAGCTGCGGCGTCCGTCGGCCGCGACCCATTGACAATCGGTCGCGCCGCCATTCTGGGACAGATGACAACCGGCTTTCCCTTGAGCCCCCTGACCGCGTCGACGTTTATTCTTCTCGGCCTCTCAGGTGTGTCGCTTCGGGAACACCAGCGGTTTGTTTTCAAGTGGGCGTTTGGCACGACGGTCGTCATGACCATCGTGGCGTCCATCACGGGAGCCATTTGACCCTGGCGACGTCGGCGCCGTGCTGATGATCGGAAGTGTGCACTCCTCAGGTGAAAGTCCGGCTTTGGGAGTTGTCGGTAGACCCCAGTAGCTAAGTTACCGAGGCGGCGAGAAGGGTAACCGGCAACCAGCGGAGAATCACGCCGAAATACAACCTGGAGGAGACACATGCACAGACGAGGAATCCTGAGGTCCGCTTTCGTGGCAGCCGCCGCTGCGCTCGGTTTGGGCCGCGTCGCGACGCCCGCGCGAGCACAGACGAAGCACATCCGGCTGTATGTTGAAATGGACGTCGCGCCCGCCCACGAGCGCGAGATGCTCGACACGTTTCACAACGTGTTCGTGCCAGAAGCGGTGAAGCACGAAGGCTACATCCGCGTGAAGATGCTCAAGCGCCGTACGATCCTGCAGGGCACGCCGCCGGCTCATCACAACTACCGCTTCGAGCTGGAGTTCGAAAGCGAGGAACTCCGCCAGAAGTGGATTGCCTCGGCAGGACACCAACGCGTGTGGCCGCCCATCGAGCGCACGATGACAACCCTGAAGAATTACCCGGTCGTCCTGTACGACGAGGTCTGATAGCAATCACCGCGGATGGACAGGGCGGTCTGGTTGTCAGCGGTGGCTATGACGGCCGTCTCCAAAATGTATCCAAGACTGGCACGGTGGCTGCGCAGCTATGGCGTACAGGGGATTCTTGAGCGAGTGGCGGCGATTCTGGTCGGCCGTCCGGGTGGCCATCAACTGCCAGTCGCCGAGCACAAGGATTACGACGACGCAGTGCTGGAGTGGTGCGGGACGAACTCGGGCTGACGATCTCGATCATCACCGGCATGGATTTCGGCCATACGGACCACTCAGGGGGCGTCGAGATGCTCCGCAACGAGAAAACAGATTGCGAGTTCGTCGTCAGGGACTCAGAGCCACGGCCCGTGGTAGTTCGAGCGCCATGATCCGCCAAATCGCGTCCCAGTTCTTCACGACCAACCTGCCGTCGACTCTCACGTAACACACCCTTACTCCCCGAGCGGGGTCACTTGGTCCGCGAAAACCAAGAGGATTGATCGATAATGCGCCCCGATGCGCAACGTCATCCGTACCCTTCATCTCTCGGTCGCGCTGGTCGCCGCGACCTTCGTCGTGATCCTCGGCGTCACGGGCAGCATCATGGCGTTCGAGCCGGAGCTCGATCACGTGCTGCATCGCAGCCTCTGGCACGTGGATCCTCAGGGCCAACCGCTGTCACTCGAGCAACTCGCCGCGAAGATTCAGACCGCGTATCCGGGTGAAGCCATCTCGCAGTTCTACGTCTCAGGCGCGCCGGACCTCGCCGCTCGCATCGTCCTCGGCGGCAAGGTGCTCTATGTGAATCCGTATACCGGTGCGGTAATCGGGCAGGGCGCCGCCAACCCCGACCTGCTCGCACAGATTCATCAACTCCACCTGCGCTTGAACTGGATGTCGAAGCCCGCGCTCGGCAAATCCATCGTCAGCTGGGCCGATATCGCCATGCTGTTCCTGCTCGCCACCGGCTTGTACCTCTGGTGGCCGCTGAAGCGATTCACGATCACGTGGCACCTGTCGACGCGCCGCCGCTGGCTCGACGTGCACGCGGTGACCGGCATCACAGCATTCACGTTCCTGCTGCTCGCGGGCCTCACCGGCGCGTTGATCGGCTTCGACGATCTCACCCAGGACTGGCTCTACGGGATCACCGCGTCTCAACCATCGCGTGCCACACCGCACACCGTGACGCCGACGGCGGCCGGCATGATCTCGCCCGATCGCGCGATGGCGATCGCGCGCGACGCCATTCCCGGCGCGACACCGTTCATGCTCGCGCTCCCCGCGAAACCTGGCGGCACGATGTCCATTCGCTCGCACTTTCCCGAAGATCTCACGCCGGGTGGACGGAGCCGCGTGCAGATCGATCCGTACTCGGGCGAGGTTGTGTTCGCGGAAGGATCGCGCTCCGCGCCCGGTGGCACGCGCGCGGTGATTCTGAATCGCGCCATTCACACTGGCGACGTGCTGGGCATGCCGAGCAAGATCGTCATGTCGCTGGCCAGCGCCCTCACCGTCGTCATGGCAATCAGCGGTCTGCTGAGCTGGTGGAACAGGCCGAGCGCTCGATAACGCCTCCGCAGAATCACTGCCGGCGTCAACGCCGTCGGGATCCTCGCGATTTCCCTGGCGGTGTGCCGAGTCTGTAGAAGAGCCAGAACAGCAAGCGATTGAATTGCATGCAAACCCGTCTCATCTATTCGGCGTTGACGGTTCCGCGAAGCCCGGCGCGCTCCACCGCCCGCTTGACTACTTCGCCTGGGATGTTGAGCCGTCGCATGAAGAAAACCCGCCTCAACAACATCGTCGTAAGGGATCGCAGAGCATTGGGAGCGTGATCACATTGGCACCCGCACGCCAAGCGCGGATCAATGAAGCGTGGGTGTCTCGTCCGTCCAGGAGAGCATCGATTGGATTCTCTCGGCGCGGCGGGTGGACGCCTTGCGGAAGATCACGCGCCCCGGCACAGTGACGATGATCGCGGTGCCCGTACCAAGTCCGCTCGTCACCGAGAGCGTGGCGCCGATGCGGGCCGCGCGTTCCCGCATGCCAGGCAGACCGAAACGCCCTTCCTTACCGCGCTCGGCCACCGTCGACTCCATTCCTACGCCGTCGTCCGCGACCCGGAGTGTGAAGCCGTGGCCGTAGGTGAGGGCGACGTCGACACGACTGCCTCGCGAGTGTGTGTACGCGTTGCGAATCGCCTCGTAGCCGATTCGATAAACCTCGTCGCGCACCACGGGATGCATCTCCCTGGCGTCCCCGGTGACTGCCAGTGACGCGTCGATCGTTCCCTGCCGCTGGCAATCCTCGACGGCGCGCCGAAACGCCTCCCCGAGGTCGTTACTCGCCGTTGTCGACATACGCAACGCGTTGACCGTGGCGCGACCTTCCTCGCCAGCCTGGCCCAGCCACGCGGAGACCTGCTGCAGCGCATGTCCCAGCGCCGGTGCATCGTCGGGTCGATCCAGCGCAGTATCAGCGACCCGGCGCCCACCATGTCGTGACAACCGTTGGGGTCGTTAATCTTCATCATCGAGGCGCGGAATCGGCCTCAGTCTTGGTATTTCTCCAGTTCGTTCAGATCGGTGTTCACATCAGAGATGGGACCCGAGCAAAGTCGTTCGAGAAGCGGCCCGCCCGGACAGTTCGGAAGGGCTCTACGCGGCGCGGTGAGCACGCGTCGCTATAATGACCGCGGGCAGGAGGCTAACGTGAAGCGTTTGAATGTCATGCTCGCGACGGTCCTCGCATGCGGGGCGGTCGAAATCACGGCGCAGCGGGCCGCCCTGCCGCCTGCAAATCTGCCGCCGCCCTTTCCGCGAGCCGGCGCGAAACAGCTGCTCGAGAACGACCGCGTCACCGTGTGGGACGTCGTGTGGCCCAAAGGTCAACCAACGGCGCTCCATCGTCATCCGTACGCGCTGGCCGGCGTGTACCTCGAGCCCGGCACGCGCGTCATCACCGACGCCGACGGATCGAAGCGCAACGTCACCAACGAGGCCGGCGGCATCACGTTTCAGTTGAAGGGCCTGACCCATGTCGAGGAAGGGACGAGCGACGCCCCGCTGCACGCGATTATGATCGAGCTGAAGCAGGACGCGCCAGTCGGCGACGACCCGTCGGCCGATCTGCCGCCTGCGTTTCCGCGTGAAGGCGCGAAGCCGCTTCTCGAGAACGACCGGGTCCGCGTGTGGGATTACACGTTTACGCCTCACCGCGTCGGCCCGCTCCATCGTCATGTGCGCGACGCCGTCGCCGTCTGGCTGGAAGGCGGCAAGCTGAAAGCAACGTCGCGCGACGGCACGTCGAACGTCAACACGCAGACGAGGTTCACGGCAACGTATTCCAGGCGCGGCGGCGTGCACACGGAAGAAGCCATCGAAGGCGCACCGCACGCCTATGTCTTTGAGTTGAAATAGCGTTGGAGCTCTCGACGACGAAGTTCTTCGCGCTGTCGGCGGCGATCGGCCTCCTCGGGGACGCGCGCCGCCGTCGCGTTGAAATCGGTGACCGACCGGGCATCGCCGGGTGCAATGCCGACCTTGCGCGGCTCGCGCAGCGACCGGTGCCCGCATGACGCAGCCGAGCGACGACCTGCGGCGGGAGTTCGGCGACGTCGACATCTACCTGTTCGACCAGCTCCATCGCGGCAGGATCGTCGAGGGGATGAAGGTCCTCGATGCCGGCTGCGGGGGAGGGCGCAACCTGGTGTACTTGCTGCGGCGGGGGTTCGACATCTGGGGCACCGACGTGGACGATCGCGCCGTGGCCGCGGTACGCGCACAGGCGGCGGCGCTCGCGTCCTCCCTTCCAGCTGATCGCTTCCGTGCGGAACCGGTGGAACGGATGACGTTCGCCGACGCGACTTTCGACGTCGTCATCAGCAGCGCCGTCCTCCATTTCGCCCGGGACGAGGCGCACTGGGATGCCATGCTGCGTGAGATGTGGCGCGTGCTGAAGCCGGCAGGGCTCTTCTTCGCGCGGCTGGCCACGGACATCGGCCACGAGACGCGGGTGCGCCCCCTCGGCAACAGGCGCTACGTGATGCCCGATGGCGATGAACGGTTTCTTGTCGACGAGTCGTACGTCATGTCCGCCACCGCGCGCATGGGAGGCACCCTCGTAGATCCATTGAAGACGAGCGTGGTTCAGAACGCCCGTTCGATGATGACGTGGGTGGCGCGGCGCGTGCCGGGCCCTGGCTGAACCGAGTCAATCGCGCGACCGGGGAATCACATCGAGGCGGCAATCCAGTTCCGAAACTCGTCCCACACACCCCGCCAGCCTTTCTTGCCGATCCACAAGAACACTTGAATCGTCGCGGTCTTCACTGAGTTTGAGCGCCTCAGGCTGGAATCGATGAACCGTGCGGTCGATGTTATCGACATTGATCATGGGATCATCCGAGAATTAAAAGACGTGCCCAAGTGAAGGTGTGCTTAGCGAAGGGTTGTCGCCGCGGTCATGAATGCTGCGTCCCGAATGGCGGGAGAGGCCAGCCCTAGGCGATACTTACAAGATGTTCCAGAGTTCCGCCACCCCAGTGCCACCCCACAAGGCCAGCACCGTAGCGTGTGAGCAGAACTACCAACAAATCCATCGATTTCGACTTCGGTCTTGATTCTTCACAACCATCCCTCGGGCGATCCCGTGCCGAGTCCAGAGGACATGGAGTTGACCCGCCGGCTGGCGGCGGCCGGTGTGCTGATGGGGATTGATGTGATCGATCACGTGGTGCTCGGCGACGTCCGGTACTGGAGCTTCAAGGAGGCGGGGCGCCTGTGAGCCGCGTGCTGTACTTCGACTGCTTCTCGGGCATCTCCGGCGACATGGCGCTGGGCGCGCTGCTCGATGCGGGTCTGCCGTTCGACGACCTCAAGGCCGCTCTGGGCAGCCTCGCGCTCGGCGACGCTCATGTCCACGCCGGCAAGGTGCTGCGCGCCGGCGTGTCGGCGACGAAGTTCAGCGTGCACGAACATCCCGGGGGCGGCGCTCCGCACGCGCACGATTCCCACGATCCCGGGCACCACACCCATGGATCCGCATCTCATGCGGCGCATCCCCATCGTCATCTGTCGGCGATCAACAAGTTGATCGACACGTCGGCGCTGTCGGCGCCGGCCCGCGAGCGAGCCAAGCAGATGTTCCACAGGCTGGGCGAGGCCGAGGCGGCCATCCACCAGATGCCGCTGGAGAAAGTTCATCTGCACGAGGTCGGCGCGCTCGATTCGATCATCGACATCGTCGGCATCGCGTTCGCCATGGAGTGGGCGGCGGCCGATCGGGTCGTGTGTTCGCCGCTGAACGTGGGCGGGGGTATGGTCGACTCCGCCCACGGGCGGTTTCCGGTCCCGGCGCCCGCAACGGTGGCGCTGCTGGGCGACGCGCCCGTGTACAGCGGAGCGGTCCAGAAGGAGCTCGTCACGCCCACCGGTGCGCTGATTGCCACGTCGTACGCCTCGTCGTTCGGTCCGATTCCGGCGATGTCGATCGAACGCGTCGGCTACGGCGCGGGCGATCGCGACGAGCCGACGACGCCGAACGTGCTGCGCGTCATGATTGGCAGGGCCGAGACCGCCGCGACGACCGAACGCGTGTGCGTGATCGAGTGCGAGATCGACGACATGAACCCGCAGATCTTCGGCGTCGTGATGGAACGGCTGTACGCGGCAGGCGCGCTCGAGGTGTTTTACGTTCCGGTCCAGATGAAGAAGAACCGGCCCGGGACCCTGTTGTCCGTCGTCGCGCCGCCCGATCAACGGTCGCGGATGACGGAGGTCATCTTTCGCGAGACCACGACGATCGGCCTGCGGTACTACGACGTGGATCGGGAGTGCCTCGAGCGTCGGATTGTGCCGGTGGAAACGCCGCTCGGTACCGTGAGATTCAAGATCGCCTCGCGCGGCGGCGCCGTGATCAACGCGGTCCCGGAATTCGAGGACTGTGCCAAACTGGCGGCCGCGCACAACCTGCCGGTGAAGGAAGTGCAGGCGCTGGCGGTGAGGTCCTACAAGCCATGAGCCGGTTCTTCCTCACGACGGCAATCGACTTCGTCAACAGCCGGCCCCACCTGGGCACGGCCTACGAGAAGGTCTGCGCCGACGTCATCGCGCGCTACAAGCGGCTGTGCGGGTTCGACACACGCTTCCTGATGGGGAACGACGAGCATTCCCAGAACGTGTACAAGCGCGCGATGGAAGAGCACCTCGATCCGTTGGCCTACTGCGATCGGATGGAGCAGGAATTCCGGCGCACCTGGCAGCGGCTCGATCTGTCGTTCGACGACTTCATCCGGACCACGCAGCCGCGCCACGCGGCGGGTGTGACGTACCTCATCCAGCGTATTCACGACGCCGGCGACATCTACGAAGGGGTCTACGAAGGCTGGTATTGCGTGAGCTGCGAGGAGTTCAAGCAGGAAAAGGATCTCGTCAACGGCAACTGCCCGCTGCATCCCACGCTGAAGCCCGAGTGGATCCGGGAGAAGAACTACTTCTTCAGGCTGTCGAAGTATCAGCAGCCCCTGCGCGACCACTTTGCCGCGCATCCCGGGTTCATACAGCCGGAGAATCGCCGGAACGAAATCCTGCGACTCATCGAAGGCGGGCTGCAGGACATTTCCGTGAGCCGCGCCGGGCAGTCGTGGGGCATTCCGCTGCCGTTCGATCCGTCGAGTGTCGTGTACGTCTGGTTCGACGCGTTGATCAATTACGCGTCGGCGGTCGGCCTGGGCGTCGACTCCGAGATGTTCGAACAGTGGTGGCCGGCGGATCTGCATGTGATCGGCAAGGACATCACGCGGTTTCACGCGGTCATCTGGCCGGCTATGCTGATGAGCGCCAAAGTGGCCGTGCCCCGTCAGATTTTCGGGCACGGGTTCATGACGGTCGACGGCCAGCGCATGAGCAAGACGCTCGGTAACCTGATCGATCCGATTGTCGCGGCCGATCGGCTGGGGCCCCAGGGTCAGGATCCGCTTCGTCTGTATCTGGTCAAGGAAGTCAGCTTCGGCGGCGACGGCGATTTCACCTGGGAACGCTACGACGAGCGATACAACGTCGACCTCGCGAACAACCTGGGGAATCTCGTCAGCCGCGTGTCGGCGATGGCCGGACGCTATCGGAACGGCCGGCTGACGCCGGTGCACGAAGGCTCGGATCAGCTCGCACGGATCGGCGAGCAGGTGGTCGTGGACTATCGCCGATCGATGGATGCCTTTGCGCTGCACGAAGGGGCGGCGTCGGCGTTCCGCCTGATCGACGCGACCAACGAGTTCATCGCCGCGACGTCGCCGTGGACGCTCGCCAAGGATCCCGCACACGCGGATCGGCTGACCCGCGTGCTGTTCGACGCGGCGGAAGCGATCCGGCTGGCGGCGGTGCTGCTCGAGCCCATCATGCCCACGTCGTGCCGCGAGATCCTGCGGCGTGTCGGGACGACTGCCGAAGGACTCACGTTCGATCGCGATGGCCGATGGCGGAACGACGGCGAGCGGGTGCTCGCGCAGGACGGACCGCTGTGGCCGCGGCTTGGGGCAAAGGAGACGACGACCGTGACCGACAACGAATCCACAGCGGCAGGTGCGCCTGGCACCGCGGCACCTGGCGCCGTCGCACCTGCCAGCACCGCACCTGGCACTACTGCACCTGGCACCGTCGCCCCTGGCACGCTGGCACCGGCTGGAGCGGATCGAATCTCCATCGACGACTTCATGAAGGTGGAACTGCGCGTCGCCAAGGTGCTGACGGCGGAGAAAGTCGAGAAGTCGAAGAAGCTGCTCAAACTGACCGTCGACGTCGGGACCGAACAACGCACGCTGGTGGCTGGCATCGCCGAAGCGTACGATCCAGAATCGCTGGTCGGTAAGACAGTGGTCATTGTCTTCAACCTCAAACCGGCAAAGCTGATGGGCATCGAGTCCAATGGCATGGTGCTGGCGGCGAGTCCGGACGGCGGCAAGCCGATGGTCGTGACGTTCGACGTCGCCCCGGATCCCGGCACGAGAGTGCGCTGACGTGACGCGACGATTCGGCGCTCTTCTCGCGGCGCTGTGCTGCGCCACGGCGATTGCGGCGGTCGACACACCGGAAGCGGTGACCGGCCGGAGCCTTGCCATCATCCGGAACAATCCGGCGCGCCTCTGGCCTTTTCTGCGCGAGATGCCGAAAGGCGGCGACCTCCACAATCATCTGTCGGGTGCGATCTACGCCGAG
>Ga0184625_10001011_pt1 | contig 11471 bp, 7 predicted proteins | sample PLM3_30_b1_FD_133151 | JGI IMG/M metagenome (GOLD analysis project Ga0184625, IMG submission 133151) | Groundwater sediment microbial communities from an aquifer in East River, Colorado, USA - PLM3_30_b1 | ecosystem: Environmental > Terrestrial > Soil > Riparian zone | place: USA: East River... | reverse complement strand
TTCCAAGCTCAGGGTGGTGCAAATGTCAGATTCCTTGCTCTGAATGCCGGGATAAATGCCAACGGTGCAGGGAGACACTTCGAAGGATTTGCGGTAGGAAATAGCACTCCGGGTGACGTTGGTGATCAGGCCAATTTATTTTTAAACGGTGGTGTAGGGTTGGGATTTAAAGGCTTTGGTCTTGAAGCTACTGGCGGATACAACAAGCAATTTGACTTGAGCACCAGAATGAACAGCATAGGGGATCAGGGAGGATGGGAGGGGAATATTGGATTAAGCAGAACAGGAAAACAAACCCCAAAGTCATTTACACCTGATAATTTTAATAATATGACACAACCGACGTTGAAGATTGGCGGACCAAATACGGCAATGACAATTATGCAACCTAGCTTAACTTATGCTCAGCTTTATAATTCAAACAGCTTGATTTCTAAAAAATTTAACGGATTGAGTTTAGGTGTGGGAGGAAAGTTTTTTTTGGGCATTGATCTCGGTGCTAGATTTGGGGAATATCGATATCAATATCAGTTTGATTTAAATAATAAATAATATTAAGCAGCGTATGAAATATTTGCCTTTCTTCTGTGTTTTACTTTTTCAGGTTAGTTGCAAGAACACTGCTAATAGGGCGAAAGAAACTAATAATCAAAGCACAAATATTTCAAACATTGATGTAAAAATTAGTCAATTAGACACTTTGAGAAAAATCAATGACTCCCTTAGTGTACTCTCAAAATACAAAGACGGTGAGTTGGTGTATCGCGGTTATTATCTTAACGGACAATTAAATGGTCCTATAGACGTGTATAAGAATGGGGGAAAATATGCTTACGGCAACATGGAAAACAATAAACCCATTGGACTTTTCAGATTTGTGGATAGCAATGGGGAAATCGATAGCGTATTAATATATTTTAAAGATGGCAATATTCAGAAAATAGATACCAATTATTTTAAGTTTGAAAAAGTTGTCTTGAATGCTAGGAGCGGCGACTATATTATTAATAAACCTCTAGGTTGGGTTAATGTCATTGACAGTAGCACTCATAAAGCAATAGGTATATTTAATCCTTCAGTCGAAGCGTTTTTGAAGCCTACAATCATCTTAACCGAATATACTACTCCAGGATCGTTAAGTTTTAATGAAACAATCGTATACATGCTTGAATTATTGGAAAAAACATATGGAAAAGTAGTGATTTTAAGTGAACGATATATTCAGAATAATTTAGGAAGGTATTATCAAATGGAGCTCGAATTTTACTTTCGGAATATCAAATGCTACTATATGACTTCGATATTTCCGCAGAAAGGAGGATTTAAAGAGGTTGGCTGTTTGTCTGCAAATCAATCACAAAGCGATTACTATCTATATAGTGCTTTGTTTAGAGAGATAGTATTTAATATCACAGATCTTAAAGGTAATCGATAGTGTCTTTGAGTAAAAAAAGCATTTACGCCGTTGTTGGAATGCAGGTCGGCCAAGTGTGTGGCGTACCAACAACCCGAGTTAACGTGGGTTGCTCGTTAAAAGAAAAATTCAGTCTGCCCGGGGTCTTGGCCCATAGACATTATGAAATGAGAAACTGACACGGGCAGATGCTGGGAGTAACAAGAAAAAATGACAATAAGAAATTTATAAAAACGAAAAACAAAATCTTTAATCAATTAACTCTGGTGAATATGATTCAAATAAAAAATAAGCCTTTAAAGATTGCGGCACTGGGCCTGATCACTGTATTACTTGCAAGCTTTAACAACAAACAGATATTTAACGGAGGTGCTATTAATATCCCGAACATGATAATTACTGTGAATGCTAAGCCCCCCGAAATAACGGCGACAAATGCATCGGGCTGTGCAGGCACTATTAATTATCAATGGCAACAATCACCTGATGGTAACAATTTTATTGATATACTAAATGCTACAGCGGTTTCTTACCAGCCGATTGTGATAATAACGAGAACACATTTTCGCAGACGAGCAATTTGCTCTGCGGTCGACACGGCGTATACCAATGTAGCTACGATCATGGTTCAATAACACGAAAAACAAGAACAATAATGTGAAGCCAATAGAAAAGTATAAATGTCAACTTATTCAACGATAGGGATCAACCATAAACTAACTATATCTATGCGGGTTCATCAACTTCTTTGTACAACAAAAAAAAGCCTGCCTGCAGGCAAGGCAAGGATTGCATCCTGGTTCATTAAAGCATCTTTGTTTTTAGCTTTTATGTTACCACTTACGGCTCATGGACAGGAAGCTGGCTGTATTAATGCAGATACTATATTTGTTAAGATCAATACTGTTCCGCCCACTATCAATGCTACACCTGCAAGCTTTACATGCAATAGTAGTTATACTTACCAATGGTTAGTTTCCACTGATAATATACATTACACCGTGGTTCCCGGGGCTACCGGTCAAAACCTGAATTATACACTACCTGTTACTTCGACACTTTTTTTTCTTCGACAAGCTAAATGCGGCAGTATAACGATGTATACCAACAGAGTGGTAGTTTATCCTGTATACACTGCTTGTGTTGATTTCGGATTGTCGCTGGCGGGAACATCAGGCAATGCATTGGCATCTATAAATGCAGGGTTGGTAACTACTACTACCAGCAGCACAATTGGTGAATTTGTAATTGAATGGTACAGGAGTGTGATTGATGATATTCCGGAATTTGTATCAGGCTCTGTGGGCGCCACCGATCCTGCGGTTACGGTATCGCATCCATTCATAGGGGAACCTGCTGAAGGTGGCACTTGGCATCCTGTTATCAAATACGTTTATATCGACGGTATCAAGTACAGCCGAAAGTATGTGGAAGGTGTCCGGCATAGTCCTGACCTGCTTCATTGCTTGGATCCGGTTGTTGTTATTGTCAATAATCTTTCCTGTTCAAATGGTGGGAGTTTTATTGACAATGGTGTTACGTATGCGCATAAGGTTTCTTATAGAAATAATATCAATTCTCCAACGCTTGCAAACAGATCTTTCAGTTTTGATCTCGATGCAACGAACAAATACTTTGCCTGGAGGTTTGTTGGTTTTGAGATAGCGGATTTTATAAAGATAACTTATGTGAGTCCCGCTAACGGAAACACAGAGACGGTTTTAGAATACTGGAAAATTGGAGCGAATGCGGGAGGTACGAATGTGAATGTATCTCCAAAAATATATGGCGGCTACCTCGAATGGAAAATGACACCTTTAACTGCGTTTACTTACTCAGCGGGAGATTATCTAAGAATAGAAATTACAGCCGGTTCAATTGGCAATTCGAACTGGGATTTTTATTGCGCCTGCAAACCGGCTCCTCCATGTGATGCACCAACAGGTGCCGTCAGGAATATAACACAGGGAACTGTGAGTATGACCTATGATTCCGTTAATTGCCGGTATGAAGTTCAGTATGCTTTACCAAATCCTTACGCAGGCGGGTACACATCAGATTTTTGGCGATATCATAACTATGGGTCTAATCAGGCTTTCTTGGGCGGAGTTGATGGCTGGGAAACAGCAACTATCAGGAAACTGCAATTGCAGAAGAGAACGGATGGCCTTTATACTGGAATATCATCTTATACTATTGGCAGTTGCGTGGCAATGGCAGGCTCTGCGCAAGTGTCAAAAGCGGGAAACCAGATTACCCTTGTGTTTACCAACAGTGCCGATTATAATTCCTATAAAACTAATTATAATAACGCGTTAGTAAACGCTAATATTTCCAATTACACCAACAATCCCGCATCAATAAATTATTACAAATTTTGGATCATTGATGTTTCTGTTGGTAACAATTGTGGCGATGGCTTAAGCCGATATCAGATCTGGTCGCATTTAAGTACACCAATTAACTTCAATGATGGATCACTCACAATTACAACGACCCTTGCTACCATCACTAATGGATATGTTCCGGCCAATAGCTGTGATTTTATCGGGCAGACTACTGCTGACATGGTTAACACCAATAATATTTATACAGGCAACATTGCAAATTTTTCGGGAACAACTTATGTTAGGGGAGGAATAGGATGTTATTATGCATTTCCCATTTCACGTGATGAAACAGACAAAAGATTTAAAATTTGGTATACGATACCTAGTGCTGATATCTGTGATCTGGGTAGTAAGGGATGGAATCCATCCGGCAATGCAGCGCAGTGGGAGATGGTCTTCGTCAATGACAGGGTACACATAACGAACCCTAATGATCCATTAAATAATTTCCGATTGGAAAGATGGATGAATGCCAGTGGAGTTGAATTGAGCAATCCTATAATAATATATGAGAAAGTCAACGGGGTGGTCATTGTTAACGTAGGGTTTCCGTTTTAATATCTCAATTAAAGTATCAATGTCGGAAATGTATCGGAATCCTATTAATAAAAAAGGGTTTCAATTGCTGAAACCCTTTCCTGTAGTTGTGACCCCGTCAGGATTCAAACCTGAAACCTTCTGATCCGTAGTCAGATGCTCTATTCAGTTGAGCTACGGGGCCATACATTGTTAGGGCGGCAAAAATAAGGCAAAATGCCTTGTGTGCCAAAAGGCTTTCATGATTTTAGGGCAACCTTATATTTGCTTCATGAAAATTCTTATTACCGGTGCAAACGGATTTCTGGGTTATTATCTTGTTGAACAATTACCCTCAAAAAATTTTTCGGTGATCGCCACAGGCAAAGGTGATTGTCGATTGCCATTTACTCATGATCTGAATTTTCAATGGCGCTCAATGGATTTTACAGACCCATTTTCAATTCATGATGTCTTTGAAAATATAAAGCCAGATGTTGTGGTTCATTCCGGTGCTATGAGCAAACCGGATGAGTGTGAAATGGACCAGGTGAAAGCCTACTTAGTGAATGTAGAAGGTACTGTACAACTCTTAATTAATTCAGAAGAACTGAAAAGCTTTTTTATTTTTCTTTCAACCGATTTTGTTTTTGATGGCGAAAGAGGAATGTATCTCGAAGAAGATGAGCTACGACCGGTTAATTATTATGGCCGAACTAAACTGGAAGCCGAAGAAGCAGTGAAAGAATATGAATATGGCTGGGCTATTGTAAGGACAGTGTTGGTTTATGGTAAAAATCATTCTGGTCATAATAATATTTTAAAGACCGTGAAAGAAAAATTGGAGAAAGGAGAGGTGTACAATGTAGTAGATGACCAGGTAAGAACGCCAACCTATGTTGAAGATCTTGCAAAAGGTATTGTTTCCATTATTGAAAAAAAAGCAACAGGAGTTTTTCATCTATCGGGTAAAGATGTGTTAACTCCTTATCAAATGGCGATCAAAACTGCTGTGCATCTTAAGCTTGATAGTTCAGTGATAAGAAAAGTTACAGCTGCAAGTTTTAGCCAACCTGCTAAAAGGCCATTGAAAACTGGTTTCATCATTGATAAAGCAAGAAATGAATTGGGGTATGAACCCTTGGGATTCGAAGAGGGATTGAAAAAGACTTTCGATTAAAAAATACTATGTGTTTCTTCTATGTTTTCTATTGTTTCTATGTGGTAAAACATTTTTCACCACATAGAAACATAGGCAGATAGGTGCACATAGATGGCGTATCAGTGAGTTTTGCCAAAAGCTTTTTCACCTGCAGGAATAGCAACTATTAATCGATTTTCTGCTGGGGGGATCGGGCAATTGAATTTTCCACTTACATAAGCACAATAAGGATTATAGGCTTTGTTGAAATCGATCAGCACTTTATCATTGGCGATGTCATTTATTTCAAGATCAATATATCGGCCGCTTTCATAAGTCTCTTCACCGGAAGTGGCGTCTGTAAAGGGTATAAATAAATGATCCTTGTATTGCTTCGTTGTCATCAGGTCCTGGCCTTGATAAATATTCAATGTAACTGTCGTGTCATTAATTGTGAAATGAAGTATTCCATATACCCTGTAATTTTTTTTTATCGGCCCCGAACTTTCCATTCTGAACCAAGGCGAGTTCATTGCTCTTTCAAACCGGCAGTTCATCCTGTATTTTTCATTAACTGGAAAAAAAGATATGAACTCTATATCTTTTCCAGTTACCACTTCATGCTCTTTCACATACTGTTTAAAATAAGAATCGATTGAATCTTTATATGTTTTGTCTTGCGCAAAAGAAATGTTTGCAAAAGCAAGATAAGCTATCAATAAAGTACTCAGTTTAATCATATTTAATCAGTGAGATCAGAAGTTCAGTTCATCATTAATACATTCACGCTTCTTTGCAGAATATTGAATGCAATTTAGGCCATCAGGTTCTCTTTATCAAGAGTGGGGTTTACTTCTGTTATTTCAAAGCAACAAACTTTACGGTTGTGCATGAATTTACTGATCAGGTCTTCCACTTCTCTTTCTCTCAAACCATTTCCCACTGGCGTTCCTGTTCCTCTTGAAATGGAAGAATCCAACGAGTCGACATCAAAGCTTATATAAATATCAGTACAATCATCCAAATGACGGGTAATGGAACGAACAATATTCTCCGGTCCCTTCATCCGCACTTCTTTTGTTGTTATCAGTTTGATATTATGCTTATCGATCACATACTTCTCTTCTTTCTCATAATCCCTTGCTGAGATCAGCACAACATCTTCGGGCAAAACCTTTGGAGAGATCTTGCCAATGTTCTTTAATTTTTCCCAATAAGATTTTGTTTCATCATCAAGTTTATGGACAGCACAATCTTTATTGTCTTCGCCGAGTGTGATCGCAAGAGGCATACCATGCAGATTTCCGGATGGTGTAGTATAGGGTGTATGCAGATCGGCATGTGCATCGATCCAGATCACGCCCAATTTGCTTTTTGGTTTTGCCATCTTTATCCCGGCAATTGTTGCACCGGCAATACTATGATCGCCACTGATAACAACGGGAAAAAAATTATTCTTAATAGTTTCAGAAACAGCTTTGCTTACTTTTTCATACATTGAATAAACTCCCTTTACCCTTTTTGCGTAAGGAGATTCTATTGGCTCATACAGCAGTTTATTTTCATTCGGAATTCTTTCCGATGGAAAATGAATAAAGAAGTTACTCATAAAATCCATGGCGGCCACCTTTATAGCTTCCACTCCAAGACTGGCGCCACGTGTACCGGCCCCGATCTCTGATGGTACTTCGATCAGCTTGATATTCCTCATAAAATTTATTTCTTTTCCTGCATCCAAAAATCTGTGAAGATGAGCCACTGGAGGGTTTAATAAAGCGGCAAAAAATGATGCAGCAATCGATTTTTCAGGAAGGGCAAAGCTAAAAAATCAAGGCCGGAAAACCTAATGAGTGTTAGTGAAAAAATGAAACCTTAACTGTTTATTCATGTGCTGCCAGCACAGGGATAGAGCTATGAAAAGCAAGCTTTTTGGTAGCACTTTGTTTGAAAACTGAATCGTAAAAGCTATGATTGCGGGGAACATTAATGATAATGTCAATATTCTTATCCTGCACAAATTGTTCGATGGTTTCATGAAAATCGAACGTAGTGATAAAATAAAACTCAGGATTATACTCGCTGAATTGCTCCAAAAGCCAGGCTCTTTCTTCTTTTAGTTCTTCATTCAGTGCCACGTGTATCTCACTGTTCACATTTACAATATGTAGTTGTGGCTTAAAGAAATCCAGCACTGCTTTTAAATAAGTAACCGGAGTTATCTCTTCTACATTTTTAAAATCTGAAGCAAGCGCCACATTTTTAATTCCATTGAATGCAGCTTGTGCCGGCACTATCAACACCGGGCACACATCACGCATTGCGATCTTTAATGTATTACTACCGATCAATGCTTGCTTCATAGGTGATTTACCTGTAATACCCATCACTATCAAAGTCGCCGATTTTTGGTAAGCAAGTCTTTCCAACGAATCCACAAGATCGTCGCCTTTTTCACGAATACATTCAATTTCTTTATCCCCTTTTCTTAGTAATTCATTTTTCAGACTTTCAAGATAGGCACCTGACATTTCATATTCATTATCGTGACGATAAAGAGTATAAAGAATAATACTTGTATCAGGTCTTCCGCTTAGCATTTCAGCCGCATAGCGTGCCGCATTCAACGCGGTTTCAGAAAAATCAACAGGAATGATAACCGTCTTCATGAATCAGTGGGTTTGTTTTTTCGTTTCAAAAATGCAGCCGAAAATAGCACAATATTCTGAAGGGGGTAAAAATTTGTAAAGTGATGATTATATCACCAGCAACGGTAATTCTTATCAACTTTTGTTGCACAGTTTACCCAGAGCCAAGCGAAGGGCACTCTTGTGCGTTCTTATTTTTACTCTACTTTTTGTCCACCCCCAATTGATCTTTTCCTTTTATTGTACATCCGACCCCCGCCAGCGGGGGACAAATTGCTGAACTTTATTTGAGCATTAAAAAAACAAAATGCAAGTGACTTCTTTTACGCAAAGCATTTGTGAGAATGTTCATTGTCCCCCGCTGGCGGGGGAAGCACTTCGATCGGAAAGTTGTTTCAAGTTGGGGTGGATAAAAAAGACGAACAGAATTATTAAACCCAAACGGAGCGTCGCAAGCAAAGTTTAATCAGGGAACTGAAGCCGGCTACCAAAAAATCTTATCCCTAATTTTAACGCAACGCTGTGAATAAGTACTTCTTAAATAAATGAGTTTTGCAGATTATATTCGCCGCTATTAAAACGTTTGCCCGTGCGCCTAAAAAGTCTTGAAATTAAAGGGTTTAAAAGCTTTGCTGACAAAACAATTGTCAACTTTGATGACAATGTAACCGGGATCGTTGGCCCCAATGGATGCGGTAAATCGAACATTGTAGACAGTATCCGCTGGGTTATTGGCGAGCAAAAGATCAGCCACCTGCGAAGCGAAAACCTCGATAGCCTTGTTTTCAATGGCTCTAAAAGCCGCTCGGCGTCGGGTCTTGCCGAAGTAAGTTTGACCTTCGAAAACACTAAGAATCTTCTCCCGACCGAGTTCAGCACTGTTACCATTACACGAAAGTTTTATAAAAGCGGCGAAAGTGAGTACCGCCTGAATGATGTGCAATGCCGCCTGAAAGACATCCAGAATCTCTTTATGGATACTGGTATTTCAACCGACTCCTATGCGATCATTGAGTTGGGAATGGTGGATGACCTGATCAAAGACAAAGAGAATAGCCGTCGCCGAATGCTGGAACAAGCTGCCGGTATTTCAATTTATAAAACAAGAAAGAAAGAAGCCAAGCTTAAACTTGATGCAACAGAGCAGGACATAGCTCGCATCGAGGATCTTTTGTTTGAAATAAACAACCAGTTAAAGACTTTAGAGAGCCAGGCTAAAAAGGCTGAAAAATATTACGAGGTTAAAAAAGAATATCGTGAGGTAAGTGTGGAACTGGCAAAAGCAGCTTTGGAAAGTTTTAATGTTACCTACAAAGACCTGAACACACAACACGAAGTTGAAACTGATAAAAGAATAAAACTGGAAGCTGAGATCGCTGGTGACGAAGCAGCATTGGAACAGGATAAAGTTGTGTTCATTGAAAAGGAAAAAGAATTGCAGGCAATGCAGCATGCATTTAATGAAATGTTGCAGCACCTGAGAACAAAAGAAAACGAAAAAAATCTTGCTTCTCAACGATTGGATCATTTGAAAGAAAGAGAAGCTGGCCTACAAGATTTTTTACAAAAAGCAGAAGGGCAACAACAGGGAATAGAAGAAAGTATATCATTCACCAGCTCACAGTTAGAGGAAGAAGCGAACAACCTGGAAGGAATGAATGAGCAATTGGTGCAGTTACGAAATGAAATGGATGCGAAGAGGGTGGTAATGGATGAAAAAAGGATCGCATTAGATGCACTGCGCAGCGGTTTTCAACAAGTACAGCGCAATCAATTTGAAGCGGAGAAAAAAGTTGTTGTGGCCGATACTTCCATTCAAAATCTTAGCCGTGCTATCAACCAGATAGAAGATGATAAAGTGAAAAGAGATCAGCAGCGTACACATTTTGCTGATGAACTTCATTTGCGTGAAAGAGAACTGAACATCAAAAGAACTGACCTCGACCAATTACAAAAGCACCAGGATTATACAAAGGAGCAGATATTGCAAACACAGGCATTGCTTGATACCCTGAGATCAAGAATGGCTGAAGAAGCAAGGAAACTTGATTCAAAGAGAAATGAATATGATCTTCTGAAAAGTTTGATCGACTCAATGGAAGGGTATCCTGATAGTGTAAAATTCTTACACAATAACCAGGACTGGAATCATACAGCGCCAATTCTTTCTGATATTATTTATGTAAAGGAAGAATATAGAACAGCGTTGGAAAATGTATTAGAACCTTATTTGAGTTATTATGTTGTAAACAATTTGCAGGAAGGTTTACAAGCTGTTCATTTGTTAGATGCGAATAAAAAAGGAAAAGCAAATTTCTTTTTGCTTGATAAATTAAATGAATCGCCGGTTGAGATGCATGATTTTTCATCAATGCAGGGGGTGTTATCAGCATTAGATGTAATAGAAGTTGATGAAAAATATCTTGGTCTTGCCCGTCATTTGTTAGCGAATGTGATCATCGCAGAAAATGAGGAGGTATTGCAAAATAGCAATGGCTTTGTGGTGATAGAAAAAGGCGGTCGCTATGTAAAAGGAAAATATTCGTTGACCGGTGGTAGTGTTGGTTTGTTTGAAGGAAAGAAGATCGGTCGTGCAAAGAATTTAGAAAAATTACAGGAAGAAATTATTTCCCAGAATGCAGTTGTTGAATTGCTGAAAGATGAAATACAGGAAAGGCATAACGAAGTGATCGCTTTTAATGAAGAACTGCGTGAGTCTACTTTGAAGAATACCGAGATAGAGATACAGGAACTTACCAACCAGGTATTTTCATTCCATAACAAATTAGAGAACCTGCATGCTTTGCAAAGTCAAAGCCAGCATAGACTTGAAGAATTAAAAACTGAGATCCAGCAAACCCAGGGATCGGTTGAAGCAACACGTAATGATCTGAAATGGTTGAGCGAAGAATTAGTATTGCAAGCTGCAAAGGTGAATGAAGGCGAAGAGATCTTTAAAAATGAAGAAGGAAGTTATAATGAGTCGAATCGTCAATATAATGAGTTCAATTTATTAGTGACCAGGCAGCATAGTAAGATCGGGGCATTGAAACAAGAACTTGATTTCAAGAACAACCAGTTAAATGAACTGAAGCTGCAGATCGAAAATAATACGCAACAGCTTTCAGATTCAAGACAGCAGATCGAATCATGTATTGTTCAGCTTGAGCAGATCGAAGATGAGTTGTTCAATATGTTGAAGTTAAAAGAAGATGAAGAGAAAAGATTAAATGAAGCAGACCAGGCTTATTATAATTTCAGGAATGAATTAAGTGAGAAAGAAAGTATGCTTCGCCACAAAGTCAAGGATAAAGAGCAAGTGGAGCATTTTCTTGCTGAAATAAAAGACAGGCTGAATGAGGTGA
>Ga0184625_10001010_pt1 | contig 11475 bp, 6 predicted proteins | sample PLM3_30_b1_FD_133151 | JGI IMG/M metagenome (GOLD analysis project Ga0184625, IMG submission 133151) | Groundwater sediment microbial communities from an aquifer in East River, Colorado, USA - PLM3_30_b1 | ecosystem: Environmental > Terrestrial > Soil > Riparian zone | place: USA: East River... | reverse complement strand
TGCGGCCAATCTGGCAGCTGCGACGGCGTGTTCAGTTATCCAATGTTCCGCGATCTCGAGGACGGCCAGACCTCGTTCACCGGAATCGCCGCCCACAGGGACTTCGGAGCAAATATCGCGTACGCCGGATCCTCCGAGGGCGGAGATGGCGAGTTCGTGTCGGGCAGTTACTTTCCAGTGCTTGGGTTGACGCCGGAGACCGGCCGCCTCCTGGGGCCTAGCGATGAGCGCGAACGAGGGGGCGGCCACGTGGTCGTCCTGAGCGAGGAATACTGGCGGCGGCGATTTGCCGGCCGTGAGGACGTGATCAACCAGGTGCTCCTGGTGAACGGCCAGGCGCTCACGATCGTCGGTGTCGCGCCTCGCGGATTCCAAAGCACGACGATCGGATTGCGCCCGTTGTTTTTCGTTCCGATCTCGATGCGCGACGTCGTCGTGCCGTTATCGAAAGCGATTGACGATCGCCGCGCGCACTGGCTCTACATGTTCGCTCGCCTGAAGCCTGGCGTCTCGCTCGAGCAGGCGCGGGGCGCCCTGAACCCTCATTTCCGTCACGTCATTACCGATGTGGAGGCGCCGCTCCAGAAAGGGATGAGCGCCGCCACGCTCGAGAAATTCAGGGCGCGCGAACTGCAGCTCGAGGAGGGGCGTCGCGGTCAGAGCCGCGTGCCCGCCGAGTCTCGCCAGCCCCTGACGCTGTTGTTCAGCGTGACGATGATCGTGCTGTTGATTTGCTGCGCCAACGTCGCCAATCTCCTGCTTGGCCGCGCGGCGCGCCGCTCTACCGAGATGGCCGTTCGCCTCTCGATTGGCGCCGGGCGCAGGCACATCGTGACCCAGCTTCTCACCGAATCGCTGCTGCTCGCGATAGCGGGCGGCGTCGGCGGGCTGCTGGTTGCGCGCTGGACGCTGACGGCCATGTCGCTGCTGCTCCCCGACGGCGCAGGAGAAACGCTCAGCCTCGCGCTGGACACGGACATGCTGCTCGTCGCGGCAGGCTTGTCTGTCGCCACAGGTCTGCTGTTCGGCCTCTTTCCGGCGATTCACAGCACGCGGCCGAATCTGGTGGCCGCACTCAAGGCCAATGCGGGTCAGCCTTCCGGCGCAAAAGCGGCCGCGCGCTTCCGCGTCACGCTCGCGACGGCGCAAATCGCGCTGTCGATGGCGCTGCTCGTCGCTGCGGGTTTGTTCGCGAAGAGTCTCTCAAACATCACGCGCGTCGACCTGGGACTCGAGACGGAACGACTGGTCGTGTTCGGCGTCGCGCCGATGCTCAACGGCTATCCGCCGGCGCGCAACCACGAGATCTTTGGGCGCATCGAAGAACGGCTGCGCCAGTTGCCCGGAGTGACGGGCGTCACGTCATCCATGGTTCGTCTCGCTTCAGGCGACGCCTGGGGCAACAATTTCACGGTCGAGGGCTTTCCGGCCGACCCGGATACAGACACGCTGGCGATGTACACCTACGTGGGATCCGACTACCTCCGCACTCTCGGCGGGACGCTGCTTTCGGGGCGGGAAATCACCAGCGCTGACGCCCTCAACACGCCCAAGGTGGCGGTCGTCAACGAAGCATTCGTCAAGAAGTTCAATCTCGGTCGAAATGCGGTCGGCAAGCGCATCCGCCGCGGCCGCGGAACGGAACTCGACATCGAAATAGTCGGCGTATCGGCCAACACGACCTATAACAACGTCAAGGACAAGCCGGAACCTCTCGTTGCACTTCCGTATCGCCAGGACACGAGCGTCGGCTCCACGCACTTCTACGTCCGAACGACTGGCAGCGACGACGATCTGATGTCGGCCATTCCACGCCTCATGCGAGACATCGATCCGACCCTGCCGGTTGCCGATGTTCAGAAGATGTCCGCGCAGGTGCTCGAGAACGTATCGCTGGATCGTTTCGTCACGACGATGGCTGCGGCATTTTCCGCGCTTGCCACCCTGCTTGCGGCGCTCGGGCTCTACGGCGTGATCGCCTACACGGTGACGCAGCGAACGCGCGAATTCGGGCTTCGTATGGCGCTCGGCGCCGATTCCGCGAACGTGCGGCGGCTCGTGCTGCGGCAGGTCGGAATGATGACCGCCGTCGGTGGAGCGATCGGACTCGCGGCAGCGGTGGCCCTGGGCCGTGCCGCCGAATCGCTGCTGTTTCAGATGAGCGCGCGCGACCCGATCGTGTTTGCCGCTGCGACGGCGCTGTTGACCGCAGTGGCACTCTGCGCAGGCGTGATCCCGGCCCAGCGCGCTGCGCGCGTGGATCCGATGACGGCGCTTCGCTATGAATAACCGTCAGAATTGGAAGATGGGTAGATTGAAGGATTGGCGGAATGTTGTCAGAGTGACGATTGGAGCTTGTCGGAATAAGCGGAATACCGAAGAGTCAGCCAGCGCGACTGAAAGAACCGGCCGGGAATCGGCCAATCGTCAATCAACCATCTGACAACATTCTGGGAATCTTCCAATCCACCGATCTTCCAATTCTCTATTGCTCTATTTCGGCGCGGGTTTCGGCGGAGACGGCTTGGGTGGAGCCGGCTTTGCCGGTTGTGGCTTCGCCGGCGGCTTTGGCGGGGGGAGCGGTTTCCGCTTGCTGCCGAAGGAGTTGAACAGCACGCGCAGGCCGCCGCCTGCATGGAGACCTCCGGCAGTCACTTCGACCGGCAGTGCGCCTGAGGGTATGAATTCCTTCTTGCCGCTCGAATAGCGCACGAGCAGGCCCAGCCCGATCTTCTTGTTGATGCGCCAGGTCATATCGACACCCGCGTTGTAGCCCAAGACAGTCTCGTTCAGCGTCTCGGTGTCGGTGCTGGGAAAAGCCAGCTCATCGAAGGGGTAGACCTCGTCCTGGAGGGACAGGTTCAGGCGCGTCACGAACAGCTGCTCAGTCATGAAAAACGACGGTCCGCCCGAGAGGATGAAGTCGAGCCCGCCAGATGCGGGAATCGCCCAACCAACCGTGATGTGCTGTCCGAACTCGCGGCGGTTGGTATCCGCGATTTCACCGGTCGTCGTTCGCGGCTTGTTGAATTGCAGCGGGTGCGGCACCCGGGCGGTTACCGTGCCGGGCCCGGTCTGATCGAATATCGAGAGCGCACCTCCCGCATACAGACCGCGCCAGACCCGGACCATGGCTCCGAAGTCGTAGACCAGCGACTGTGGAACGGTGCGCTCGAAGGTAAACGAACCCTGTTCGAAGTACCGATCGAACGACTGGTCCTGCGACACCGTCGTGGTCGATGCTTGCTGCCCGACGTTGGCCGAAATCCGCAAGCGCTCCTGCGCGCTTACTGGACCAATGACTGTGATTGTGATTGCACAAATCGCGATGAGCCTCGCCCGCACTAGTTGACCCCCACGGCGTTCCATGCAAGCTCCACCTGCGCACGTTCGTTGCTGCCGCCGCCGTAGAGATCCGACGCCGCCTGCAGCGTCGCGCGGCGTGCGTCGGAGAACTGCGAGTTTGGTCCCATGAGCTGGGTGAACGCGCGATAGAACACGCGCTCCATGCGCTCGATGTTGGCGACGCCGATGCCCGGCACGCTGATGCCGGACACCCTGTTTTGCCCGCCCGCCACTGCCAGATAAAACGCGTGCGTTCCGATCGTCATGTTGAAGTGCACGCCGCCATCGTCGGTATCCGTCCCCAGATAGCGGCGAAGGCTGTAGTGGTCGGGGTGACCTTTGGATGCGGGGTTGCTGAGCGATCGCAGATAGTTCGGAGCGGCGAGGTAGACATCCTCGGCAATGAGCCAGTCAGCCTGATCGCGGCCGCTGCCCGCCGGCTGGTAGTAGAACTCGATCGCCGCGCCCATGATGTCCGAGAACGCCTCGTTCAAGGCGCCCGACTCGTCGCGGTAGATCAGCTGAGAGGTGAAGTCGGTGATTCCGTGCGTCCATTCATGCGCGACGACATCGAAGCCGCCGGCAAGAAAGTTCCAGGTGCGGCCGTCGCCGTCGCCAAACACGATCAGGCCGTCGCAGCAGTAAAAGGCGTTGTTGATGTAGGTGTTGACGATGTCATCCGGCTGCCGATTGGCTTCCGATCGCGAGAGTGGATGCACGATGCTGTCGACCTCGATATCGTGATCGTCCATGCCGTGCCGGCCGAACCGCTTGAAGTAATAGTCGTAGACAAACCCCTGAGACACGTGGGCATCAACCGTCGGACCGTCGGTCCAGAAATTGTCGCTGTCGGTGGCCACATCCGAATTGAAGAGGAAGAGGTTCTGCAGGAACAGATTGAGACGCGCCGGCGTGCCTGGGAACGCGAGCGTGAAGGCCTCAGCCGGCCGGAGCTTGTCGACCGCTTGAAAGGTAGACGACGTCTGATTCGTGCTCATTTTGCGGAGCGTGCCGAAAATTCCGCTGCCCTGGCCGACGGCGGCTTGCGTATGGATGCCGTTGACGGAAAGGAGCACCTCGCCCGAATCTGCTGCGACGTAGAGGTCACGAATCGTCCAGTCGCTCAGGACCTTCATGCGATAAACGAGGCGGTATCCGTTCGCGACCGCCAGGATGCCGAGCGTGGCGTCGCCGCGAACGTTAGCGCCGGAACCGGCTGTGGCCACGGCAACCGCGATCGCGCGCTCTGGTGTGATCGACGGATTCACGTCGACGCCGGGCGACTCATACAGCCGTCCGGTGACGCTGACGACCGCGCGCCCGTCCATCTGACGAACGACGTGGCCGCCGAACACCGGCAGCCCTTCGTAGTACTGAGCGAGGCGCTCGATGGCACGTCCGGGAATCAACGCGTCGTCATTCAGCTGCGAGATGTTGAGCTGGCCCGATGTCAGCATCGCATCGACACGGTCGAGGGCCGCGGGGAGTGTGTCTTCGGCGGCGGCCAGCGCGATCGGCCGGCCGTTTTCGACCGGAGCCTGCCCGGTGATCCGTGAGCTGGCTGCAAAGACGAGCGCCGCAATCGCCGCGGACGGAATGATCTTGTGGAAGCCCGGCATGGGTACTCCTCAGCTGGACAAAGAGGTCCGAAGGAGCCCCTTTATTCGTCTACTCGTCGCAACAGAATATCAGCAATCAGATGAATGACAGCGGATCGATGCCGTAGTCGGCCGGATTGAGTGGCGCAATGACGGCGGTGGCGACGTCGTCGCTGCCGTTCTGCGCGGCATCCCACAAGTTGAGGTCGTGCGGCAGCTCGAGCCGTCCGCCATCTGACGCGAACAGCACGCGCACTTTCGGTCGATAGGGATCGGGCGCGTGCACCTGCAGCACGATCGCGATTTCGCCGGAGTTCAGCTTGACGAGATTGCCGACCGGATAGATTCCCAGCAGCTGAACGAAGCGGCGAACGAGATGCTGATCGAATTGCTTTCCGTCGTTGAGCTGCAGTACCGCGAGGATGCGCTCGGACGGGTATGCCTGCTGGTACTTGCGCTGCGATCGCATCGCGTCGTACACATCGGCAATACCGCAGAGCATCGTCGCGAGATTCAATGTCGGCCGCGTCACCCCGTGAGGGTAGCCGGTGCCGTCGAGCCGGAGGTGATGTTCGAACGCGACGATCGGCGCGAGCGATGGAATCTCCGGCGTGCCGCGTAGAATCTCGGCGCCGTCGACGACATGGCGCCTCATGATCGCAAACTCTTCAGCGGTCAGCTTGTCCGGCTTGTTGAGGATTTCGCTCGGTGTTTTCACCTTGCCGATGTCGTGCATCAGCGCGGCGAGCCCGACCTCGCGCAGCAGCGGTCCGTCGATGCCGAGCCCGCGCGCCTGCGCCATTGTGAGAATCGACACGTTCACCATGTGAGTGAAGGTGTAATCGTCGTAGTCCTTCAGCGCGGTCAGCGCCATCAACGCGGAGCGGTTGTGTACGACCGCCTGCGCGAGATTGTCGATCATGGACTGCGCCGCGGTCGGGTCGGGTTTCGCGTCCGCGCGGGCGCTTTCCCAGACCATGCTGGCAACCGACACGGCGTCGGCGTACATGCGACGGATGGTCGAGGCGTCGGTCTTTTCTTCGGGAACCCGCTCCTCGAGCGTGACGCGGCCGACCCGGATGGTGGGCGACTCCAGCTGTGCGGCGGCCTCCTTCAGTGCGGTTCCGCTGAGCGTCTTCTCGAGTTGTCCAAACTTGCCGGCGAAGGTCTTGAGCTCGTCGAGCGTCACGTGACGCTCGATGGTGATGCGCTCGATCCCCATGGCGCCGAACCGCCGGATCAGCTCGCCCATCGACCCGCTGGCCCTGGTCATCGGCAGCTCGCCGACAATCAATTCGCCGCCGACCATTCCGATCACGACCGAGGCATCGTGGACGTGGAGCGCGCGGAGCGCCTCGGCGAGCCCTTCGAGATTGCGGGCGACGATCGGATGGCTGGGTGAGTACAGCTGTATGCCGCGGAGCGATGCGCCGAATCGCCGGATCAAGTCGTCGGATAGATGAGCGCGTGTCGCTGCGTCGATCATCAGTCGCGCCCCCCTCCCGCCCCGCAAGCGAAGCGACCCCTCATGACTGCACCGCCCGTATGGCGGCGCGCACGCCGCGGGATCCCGAGTGGGACGCGTCGTGGAGTGCGCGCTGGGCCTCGGCCGTGCCAATCCGGTGTAACGCGGTCGCGACTGCTCGGCGCAGTTCCGCGGTGCGGAAGGGCGCCCACCACTGACCGCTGTAAAGCGCCTCTTTGAGGAGGTCGACGGTTTGTTCGGCTTTGAGCGCTCCCAGCGACTCGACGGCTTGCAGATACACAGAGCGGAGCGGGCCCGTGCGATCGATCTTCCGCACGATGTATTCGAACAGAGGAATAGCGCGCTCGCTTCGCATCGTGACGAGGGCCGAGGTCAGCGCCTCCCGCGTCTGGTTGGTGCCGCTGGCCAGCGCCTTCTGCAGCTCCGCATATGCCTCTTCAGTGCCAATCGACAGAATCGCACGCACCGCCTCGCGCTGGACATGCGGCTCGCGATCGTCGAGCAGGGTCGTCAGATCCGGAAGCGCTTCCGATCCGCCGAACTCGCGGAGCAGGTGGATCGCGGTGCGCCTGACAGCGGGGTTGGCCGACGCGCGCAGCTGCTCGACGGCGTTCTTGCCGGCGGCCCCGAATCCCAGAAGGACCTGGGTAAACCGCTGGCGCGCGACCGCGCGCTTTTCGTTGGCGAGTGCTTCGGCGAGCCCTTTGACGATGGACGGTCCCACCAGGTGGCAGACTCTCTGAAGCTGTTCTGCGGCCGTCTCGTCGACCGACCGAAGGTGAGTGACGACGTGCGTCATCATCACACCGTCGCCGAGACGGACCAACGCGGCGGCCGCCGCAGGCTTGCGATCCCCTTCACCGGCCGCCTCGTTCGCCAGCATCGATGTCAGCTGGATCGCGCCGGCAAAGTCGCCGACGAGCAGCAGATCCTCGATGTGACTCACGACCAGCGCGGTTACGCCACTCCACCGATCGGCATCGCTCTCGATGGTCATGAGGTCGACCAACAGCTTGAGATCCAGTGCGCGGACCTCTGCTGTCCCGACCGATGTGACCCACAATCCAATGCGCTCGGGCGGGTCGTCCGACACTCGCTCCACTTCGAGCGCCTGCGTGCGGGCGATGGATAGTTTCCGCGCGTACGATTCCGACACGTACTTTTCGTCGCTGTACGACGTGAGCATGTCGGAGGCGCTCTTCCACAATTCGTCGAAACCCTCCGTCTCGCCGAGCGGCGACTGCGCGGACTGCATACGCGCGTTCTCGACAAGACCCGGTCGGCGATCAGCTTCCGGAACGAGCGCCTGAAAGGCCTGCGCGAGGCGGGTGCTCGCGCCGCCTTGTGCAGCGACGCCATTGGCTACGAACGCGCCCAGCGTCTCGTCAGTCATCCGGCTTGCGACCTGAAGGACGAGATCCGCCGCCTTGTCCGCGCGGCCGTCTTCCGTCGACAGCAATTCAAGCATCAGATCCGGCGACAGCGCGCCGAATCCCTCGGCGATGTTCTTGAGAATCCCTTCTGTCTTGGAAGGATCGGTGCGCGAGACGAGATCGACGACCCCGCGCAGCATGCGGAGGAGGGCAGACGCCTTCGACCCCATGCTGGTGACGCCGCTGCGCTCCAGCTCGAGCACGAACTCGCTGAAGCGCTCGGCATTCCCGCATACCGCCAACAGCTCGTGCAAGGCTTCCTCGGTGAGCGGAGAATCGAGATCCTGGCACGCGCGGATGATTGCGTCCCACTGCGATTCCTGCTGGCCGGCGCGCTCGCGGAGAATGTCGGCGTAGTCGATCTCCTGCAACTCGAGATGCCGTTGGCCGGTGGCCGACCAGAGCCGCCCGATGCCCCCCGCGGCGCGAACTTCGTCGAACGATTTGCCCAGGATGTTCAGGAAGGGCAGCCAGCCGTCCGGATCGGGGCTGGAGTGCAGCGTGACCAGTCCAATCATGTGATCGTGCAACAGCGCGGCGGTCTCGCGCACGGCCTGATCGGGCCGGGCAGGCGCGGCGCCGTCCATCAGCAGGTTGTCCGGCACCACACCGAGCGTGACGGGGCCTTTTGCCGTAATACGCGACGCCGCGTCCACCAGCCGGCCGAGCGACAGCCGAATGGCGGGGTGCGTTGAGGGGTAGAGCGTGACCGCCCGCGCGGCTGCTTTGCAGGCGCGTGCAAAATCGGTCAGCTTCGCCGTGCTGTCCGAATTGAGCGACGGCGCTTCCTTTTCCTGCGTACTCATCTCACAAATGTGGAGAAGACACGATTCTTCGGTATTATCGGCCGCACACGGCCAACGGATGCGCGCTGTCGACATCATCCAGAAGAAGCGAAACGGCAATGCCCTGACCCCAGACGAAATCCGGTTTTTCGTCGCAGGGGTTACCGATTTTTCACTTCCTGACTATCAGGCGGCGGCGCTGCTGATGGCCATCCTGCTTCGTGGGATGACGCCGGAGGAGACGGCGGTGCTGACCGACGCCATGGTCAATTCTGGCGTCAGGGTCGATTTGTCGGACATTCCGGGCATCAAAGTCGACAAGCACAGCACCGGCGGGGTCGGCGACAAGTCGTCCATCGTCATTGCCCCGGTCGTCGCCGCGTGCGGGGGGATCGTGCCCATGATGTCGGGGCGCGGCCTCGGGCACACCGGCGGCACTCTCGACAAGCTCGAGTCGATTCCCGGCTTCCGCACCAACCTGTCGCTGTCGGAGATGCGTGCGTCGCTGGCGGCGGTTGGCTGCGCGCTGATTGGCCAGACCGCGGAAATCGCGCCCGCCGACAAGAAGCTCTACGCCCTGCGTGACGTGACCGGTACGATCGAGAGCGTGCCGCTGATTTCGGCGTCGATCATGAGCAAGAAGATCGCCGAGGGGATTGGCGCCCTCGTGCTCGACGTGAAGTGCGGCACGGGCGCGTTCATGAAAACCGAGGCCGAGGCGCGCGCGCTCGCCGCGTCGCTCGTCGCCATCGGCAAATCCGCCGGCGTGCAGACGCAGGCCGTGATCACGGCGATGGATGCGCCGATTGGGCGGGCCGTTGGCAACGCCAACGAAGTCGTCGAGTGCATCGAGTTGTTGAAGGGCGACGGCAGCCCCGACCTCGTCGCGAATGCGCTCGAACTGAGCGAGCGCATGCTGGTCGCTGCCGGAGTGGCGAACGATCGCGCCGCGGCCGCGTCGCTGTGCCGGCGCGCGATCGACTCGGGGCAGGCGCTGGAACGGCTCAGGGCGGTCATCGAGCGCCAGGGCGGCGATCCGCGGGTGATCGACGACTACAGCCGGATGCCGCAGGCGCCGTCGGAGCACGTGGTCCGCGCTCCGAACGATGGCTTCGTCACCGGGCTCGACGCGTGGCTTATCGGCCGGGCGTCAGTGGTATTGGGCGCGGGCCGTGACAAAGTAGATGACAAGGTCGATCCGGCGGTCGGTATCATGATTGCTGCGGCCGTCGGCGACGCCGTGCGCGCCGGCGATGCCGTACTGCGCGTGCGGTACAGATCCGAACAAAGACTGGGGGACGCCCTGCCACTTCTGCGCGACGCCGTGCGTGTCGGCGAGTCGCCAAGGCCGCGCGTTCCGCTGATCATCGGCGAGGTGCTATGAGGGTCCTCAAGGCCGACCTGAAGGTCGGCCCTACGAGCGGGGCGACCGTTGTCGCCGACCTGAAGGTCGGCCCTACGACTGTCGCTACGACTGCCGCAACTGTCCGGGGCGTCTCGTACGTAGTGCCGACCTTCAGGTCGGCTTTTCACGCGATCGTCGTGCGGGTCGTAGGGCCGACCTTCAGGTCGGCTTTTCGCGCGGTCGTCGTGCGGGTCGTAGGGCCGACCTTCAGGTCGGCGGTAGCCCTATCCTGCCTCGCGCTGCTCTCCTCCTGCAGCCCTCAGACCTACGCCGTCAGCGATCCTACGAAGATCGAAGCAGGCATCGTCTTCGACATCGGCGGCAAGGACGATCGCTCCTTCAACGCCGCCGCGTGGAACGGCATGAAATGCGCCGAGACCGGCAAGCTGCCCGACGGCCGGGATTGTGGCAAGCCCAGCTTGGGAATCGTGTTGCGCGATGTCGAGCCGGGCACGCCCGTCAGCATCGAACCCGCGATGCGGGCGTTCGCCGAGCGCAAGTACGACGTGATCGTCGGCATCGGCTTCGCCCAGGCGCCGATTCTCGACTCCGTTGCCAGGGATTATCCCGATATCCGGTTCGCCATCGTCGACGGCGTCAGCGAGCTGCCGAACGTCGCGTCGATCGTGTTCAAGGAGCACGAAGGGTCGTACCTCGTCGGCATTCTCGCCGCGATGACCAGCAAGACTGGAACCCTCGGCTTTATCGGCGGGATGGACATCGGGCTGATTCACCGGTTCGGCAAGGGCTTCGAGCAGGGCGCGCGATCGGTGAACCCGAACATTCGCGTGCTCGAGAACTACGTCGGCGTCACCGATGCGGCGTGGAACAACCCCGGCCGAGGCAAAGAGCTCGCGCTCGCGCAGATCGCAAAAGGCGCCGACGTGATCTACACGGCCGCGGGCAACTCGGGGCTCGGCGCCTTCGACGCCGTCGAAGAAAAAGGCCGCGATGCGAGCGGCCGCGCCACGCACTTCGTCATCGGCGTCGACGCCAACCAGAACATGGTGAAGCCGGGGTTCGTTCTCACGAGCATGATCAAACGGGTCGACACGGCGGTCTATCAGATCGTCAAAGACGTCACGGAGAAGCGCTTCACGCCGGGGCTCCACGTCTTCGGCCTCGAGAGCGACGGTATCGGTTACGTGGTGGACGATTACAACAGGTCGTTGTTATCTCCCGAGGCGATCGCTGCCGCCGAGGAGGCGAAGCGGAAGATTATCGCGGGCGAGGTGAAGGTGATCGATGCGATGTTCCAGTAATGCTCCAGCTTAGAGGCATCACCAAGCGCTTCGGCGCCGTCGTCGCCAACGATCGGGTCGACATTACGGTCGAGCCTGGCACCATTCACGCCATCGTCGGCGAAAACGGCGCTGGAAAGTCGACCGCCATGCGCATCGCCTACGGCTTCTACACGGCGGAC
>Ga0184625_10001009_pt1 | contig 11485 bp, 9 predicted proteins | sample PLM3_30_b1_FD_133151 | JGI IMG/M metagenome (GOLD analysis project Ga0184625, IMG submission 133151) | Groundwater sediment microbial communities from an aquifer in East River, Colorado, USA - PLM3_30_b1 | ecosystem: Environmental > Terrestrial > Soil > Riparian zone | place: USA: East River... | reverse complement strand
GGAGCACGCGTGGCGGTCCCTGCGGGAGCGGAGCGGCCTGGTGGCCGGGGCTAAGCTAATGCGGGCGTTGCCAATGCGCAGCGCCACGGGGAAGCATAGATTGCGGCTAGCGGCGCGGACCTTTACTCGCAGAACAACGCTGGCGCGCCAGGCAACGCCCGCTATTGCGGGAGTGGAGCGACCTCGATCTGTCCCGGCAGCACGGTCGTCGTACCCGGATACATCACCTGGGCCCGCGGCATTCCAGGCTGGCAATCCGGCTGCTGCGGATAGGGATTGCAGCGATCGCCGTGATTGAACCAGCCGCGAGTCATCTCGCGGCAACTGTTGCAGCCGCTCTGCCCCGCTACCAGCAGCGACAGCATCGTTACAGCCAAAATCTTACGCATTGCCTGTTCCTCCCGCAGCGACAGAAACCGCCGCTAGTTTCGTGTTGTGGCCGAGCAACTCTAGCCCGCAGCCGATGAGGTGCAAATGCAGCCGTGGCCTTTTCGCCGCGGGAGGGTTGCCGCCGCGCCGGCCATGCGTTTTATGACGAGTCGCAGGCGTTGAAACTCGGCAGCATCGGCGGGTGAGCTTCGCCCCCACGGGTTGTGAAAGTGCTACAGTAGATTGCGTCGTGCGGCGGGCCGGTGCCTTGGAGATGTGCCGGCCAGGAGCACGCAGCCGGATTCGCACCATGATCTCGCGCTTCCTCCCACGCTGGTTGCTGGCAGTCGGCGCCAGCCTCTGCCTGACGCTGGGCCACGTCGTCACGCGCGGCGAGGACGCGGCCGCACAGCCGGAAAAATCGGCGACTCAAGCGCCCGATCTGCCAGCCAGCAAGACTTGCCTCACTTTCCGCGTCCGCCCGCAGGACCAGGTTTGGCTCGTCAGCACACGCGGCCTGGGCTGCCCGAGCGGCAAGGAAGATCCCGCGTGGCAGTTGTGGCAATACGAAAAGGCGATGTGGCAGCCGCGGACAGCGGCCCAGTTCTATGCCGCCGATTCGCCCGACCTGGTGACGCCGTTCTACATTCACGGCAATCGGATCGATCCCGACCTGGCCAGCAGCGACGGGCTGGCGACGTATTTTCAACTGGCCGGCAAGCTCGACGAGGAGCCGCCCGTGCGGTTCGTCATTTGGACGTGGCCCAGCTCGCAGATCAAAGGTCCGCTCAACGACATCCGCTCGAAGGCGGCCCGGTCGGATGTCGAGGCGTACTACCTCGCGCGATTCCTGGCGGGCATGCAGCCCGAAGTCCGCACGGGGCTGATCGGCTTCAGCTACGGGGCGCGGATCACCTGCGGGGCGCTGCACCTCTTGGGCGGTGGCTCGCAAATCGGTTTATCGCTGCCGCCGGGGCCGCGGCCGCGAGCGCGGGTCGTCCTGTGGGCTGCCGGCGAGCATAATCACTGGCTGTTGCCGGGCCACTATCACGGCGAGGCCCTGAAGCAGGCCGAGCGGTGGCTCATCACGCAGAACTGCTGCGACCCGGCGCTGGCCCGCTACCGCTTCGTCGATCCGTGCAGCGACGCCGTGGCCCTCGGCTACTCGGGGCTATACGGCCGCAATCTGCTGCCGGCCGACTTGGACGCGCGGATCGAGGAGGTCAACGTCAGTAACCTCGTCGGCAGCACGCACGACAATGACGACTACCTCTATTCGCTCTATATTCAAAATCGGACGCGGGACTATGCCCTGTGGCACGAGCTGCCCGAATTGAAGCCCCAGCCGGCTGCGGCCTTGGCAGTCGCGAAGTAAATGTCGATGCCGACCGACCCGCAGGCTTATCTGAACGGCCGCTGGATTCCGCTCTCACAGGCGACGGTGAGCGTGTTCGACGGCGGCTTCGTGCAGGGCACGACCGTCGCCGAGCAGCTCCGCACTTTCGGCGGCCAGCTGTTTCGGCTGCCGGAGCACCTGGCCCGCCTCGCGCGGTCGCTGGAGATCGTGGGCGTCGATCCCGGCTTGTCCACCGCGGAGCTGACCGCAATCGCCGAGAAGCTGGCTGAGCAGAATTTCAAGCTGCTCGATCCCGCAGACGATTTGAATCTGACGATCTTTGTGACGCCCGGGCCGTATGGCTCGTATGTCAGCGTGGCTCAGGATAAGGGCCCGACGGTCTGCCTGCACACGCAGCCGTTGCCGTTTGGCCAGTGGGCCGATAAGTACCGCAGCGGCCAGTCGCTGGTCGTGACCGATGTCATGCACGTGCCCGCGACTTGCTGGCCCGCTGAGCTGAAGTGCCGCAGCCGGATGCACTATTACCTTGCCGACCAGGCGGCCCGCGCGATCGAGCCCGCCGCGCGGGCGCTGCTCTTGGACGAGCACGGCTGCGTGACCGAGGCCTCGACGGCGAACATCCTGGTGTACAACGTGGGAGTGGGGCTGATCTCGCCGCCGGCCGAGCGGATCCTGCCCGGTGTCACTGTGAAAGTAGTCGCCGAGCTCGCCGGACAGCTTGGTATTCCCTTCGTACAGCGCGATCTCGCCGTGGCCGACGTCGCCGGAGCGGACGAAGTTGTCTTGTGCAGCACATCCCCCTGCATCTGGCCGGTCACGCGGCTGAATGGAAAGCCCATCGGCGGCAGCCAGAGCGGCCCGATTTTTTTACGACTGCTGGCGGCCTGGAATCAAATGGTGGGATTCGACATCGAAGGCCAGGCCCGGTGGTTTGCCTTGAGGTAGCGGCCGGCTGAGCTACCCCGCTGCCACTTGCAAACGGCGGTTGATGCACTCCATCAGCGCCCGCCGCACGCGGTCGAGATTGCGAAAGAAGGTCCGCCGGCTGGTGCCGAGCTGCTCGACGATTTCATCGACGGGGCTGCCCGAGTGATAGCGGAGGCGGATCAGCTCGCGGTCCATCGGCGGCAACTGCTCCAGGCAGTTGTCGAGCGCTTGCAAGCGCCCGTGCAAATCGGTCTCTTGCTCCTGCCGCTCGCGCGACAGGACCTCGACCAATTCCTCGCGCATGTGCCGCGTGCCGCGCTCGTTGCGCTCGCGCTGCTTCAAGACCTCCAGGTAGGCGAAGCCATAGGCCCAGGCCAGGAAGGGTTTCTCGTGGTCGTAGTCGGCGAATTTCCGGTAGAGTGAGACGCTCGTCTCCTGGAGCACGTCACGAGCATCTTCCTCGTGCGGCAAGAGCGAGAAGATATAGCGAAACAGGTCCTCCTGGTGCTTCATCAGCAGGCGGACCAGCTGCTCGGATTGCTCGGCATGGGCCACGATGCCCCCCATTCGGGCGATTTCAGATTTCCACATTCCGGCGTAAGGTGTCCCGGGTTAAGAACCAGTTGTGCCATCCATTATTCGTTTGCGGCAAGCCGTATGGCACGTCCCGCCGGTTGGGCGGGAATGTTAGTGAAGTAGGAATAGCACCGGCGTAGGGAAAGGTTTAGGCCAGCAGCACCGCAGCCACCACCTCTAATGACGAGCATTGAGCGGGCCGAATTATTGAAGCTGCTCGCCATTTTGTGCGACCGGCAGCTTTCCGACGCAGAGCAAAGTCGGCTCGAAGACGTTCTGTCTCATAGTGCCGAAGCCCGCCGGACCTACCTGCAATACGTCGATCTTCATTCGCGGCTGCTGATGCATCCCGGCCTGGCCAAAGGAAGGCGGATGCCGCCCAGCGAGGCCTGGGCACGGGCGGCTTTGGAAGAGGCGGTTGGGCTCGAGGGGCGGGCAGCAGCCTGGAATGCCCGCCGCCGCGGCTGGTGGACCTGGCAACGGATGGCAACCTATGTGGGCGTGGCCGCGGCAACGCTCGCAGCGACGCTGCTGTTGCAACTGGCGCTGCATCGCCCCGAACTGCCCGAGGTCGCGATGTCGCCCGCGGCCTGGCCAGCCGATCCGCCGCAGTATATCGCAACACTTTCGCAGACGACGGACGCCCAGTGGGACGAGCAACACTCGGCACTGGGCAGCGGCTCGCGACTGCTGCCCGGCAGCTTGTCATTGGTGCGGGGGCTGGCCCGAATTCGCTTCGACAGCGGCGTCGATCTGGTTGTGGAAGGACCGGCGGAGTTGCGGTTGGAATCGGTCAAATCGGCGGAGCTGAAGAGCGGAAAGGTTGTGTTCTTGGCCGAAGGATCCGCGTCACCATTTTCGCTCCGCACGCCTTCTTCGACTCTAGTGGATATTGGCACCGAATATGGCGTCGAAGTTCGTCCCCAGCGAGAAGAGCTGCACGTATTTACCGGGGAAGTCCAGCGCGAGCCGCTGAAGAAGCGGGCCGCGGAGAAGAGCGCTGCAGAGACAAGCTCTTCGGTGGCAAGCGCCGCTGAGTTGGTCTTGGCCGGAGAAGCCCGCTGGTATGGGGCCGACTCGCGCGCGGGCCAGCCAACTCCCATTGCTCCGGAACGTTTCGTGCACGAGTTGCCGAGCAGTCCGCCGCCTCAGGTTGACCCCACCGCTGGTCTGTTGGCCTACGAGGGCTTTAGCTATCCCACGGTGACGGACTTCAAGGATGGCAAGGGTACCGGCGGCAGCGGCTGGATCGGCGCATGGGAGTATGTCTGGGCCAAGCCACACAAGGACAAGGCCCAATGGACGCTGAACGTTGAAGCAGGCCTCGCGCGGCCCGATGTACAGGCTTCGATCGGCGGCTCGTTCGAGTATGCCGGCCAGGCAAAATACCGGCGGCGACTGGCTGTTCCGGTGAGGCTGGACGCTGATGGCGTTTATTACCTCAGCTATCTGTTTCGCCGTGAGGGCCCGGCATCAGGGCGCGGGATCCGGAATTTCGTCGGGCTGCAGTTTCGGGAAGAAGCGGACCTGCAGGGCGAGCGGAGTCGGCGGCGCTGTGACCTGCGGAAACAGTTGAGCGTCGGCGTGGAGAGGTCCAACGAACTGTTTACGAGCTTGCAGCGAGAAAGCAGCCGCGCGATGTTGCCGCTGAGCTATAAAGAGCCCTACCTCGTCGTGGCCAAAATTGTGGCTAGCGCCAACAACCCCGACCAGGTCTTTGTGCGGGCCTATGGAATCGAAGAACCGGTGAGCCGCGAGGAGCCGGAAACCTGGTCGGTCGTAGGACCAGGGCACATTCACAGCCACCTCAAGCTCGAGTGGTTGGAGATCGAGATCGACAGTTGGCGGCAGCAGACGTTTGACGAATTGCGGCTGGGAAGCTCCTGGTCCGCGGTGGCCGGACCGTACGTCACCGCGCAGCCGGCGGCTGTTCAGCCCTCTAACTGAGGCTGGCGCGGCAGTGTTTTCGCCGCCTTGGGCCGATTGCCCGATTTGCCAACCGGCTTGCCCGATTTGCTAAGACATCGGGCGGCGGCGATTCTAGGCTAAAAGTCGATCGGGCAGAGATCAGGCAGCATTGGGGGGCAGGGTTCCTTCTCTCCTCTGGTTTCCGTTTAAGCGGGGTTGCCATGTTGAATCTCGTTCCGCTGCCCACAGGGCAGCGCCGCTCGGCGTTCACACTCGTCGAGTTGCTGGTCGTGATCGCGATCATCGGCGTGCTGGTGGCGCTCCTCTTGCCCGCGGTGCAAGCCGCCCGTGAGGCCGCCCGCCGCAGCCAGTGCACCAACAATCTGCGGCAGCTCGGGCTGTCGATGCACAACCACCACGACACTTATAACGTCTTGCCGTTTGGCCGTACGGGCGGGCGGCCGCAGAGCATTTCCTGGGCACCGCTGATCATGCCGTATGTCGAGCAGACCAACCTCCGGACCCTGTTTACTTCGAATATCGGCTTCCCGATGTACACGCCGGCGAGTGAGGCCGCCGGCACCAACATCAACATCGAGATCAACAACATCAACCGCACGCAGTTTCAGGCGACTGGGGCAATGAATATTCCCGTCAAGCTGTTCACGTGCCCGACGCGTCGCAAGGCGGGCTTCCTGTCGGCCAACGGCGGCACGACCTACGGCATGGTTTCGGGGATCTGCTCCGACTACGGAGTCAATTACGGGTCGAATAACGGCACGCCAAACGACGGCCCGTTCTGGCTGAATGACGCAAATGGGTATGCCGTGGGACAACGGTTCGCCGAACTTACGGACGGGCTGAGCACTACACTGCTGATGGGTGAGAGGCACGTTCGACTGGCGGACATGAAGTTGCAACCGGGCACGCTCGACGAAAGCGACTTTTGCGTCTATTCCGGCAAGGCGGCCTGGTCTGTTGGCCGCTGCGGCGGACCGCGCAACCCGCTGGCCCTCAGCAATAACGACGCCCAGTTGCAGCAGTTCGGAAGTTGGCATCCCAGTGTGGTGCCGGTGCTGCTAGGCGATGGCAGCACGCCGCTGCTGCGCGTCAACATGTCCACCACCGTGCTCGGCAACCTCTGTAGCAGCAAGGATGGCAATCCAATTGGCGACTATTAACCGACCGAGGCTGGCTGCGGCAGCCGTGGCACTGGCCGCCTTCGCAGCCGGCTGCGGTCCTTCGATGAACCCAGTTTCTGGGAAGGTAACGCTCCCCGGCGGTCAGCCAGTCCCGGGCGGTATGGTCGTATTCGAAGGCCAGGTCGGCGGCAAGACGATCTCGGCCCGGGGCACAATCGGTCCAGATGGCAGCTACTCCATGAGCACCAATACGCCCGGCGACGGCGTGCCAGCCGGCGCCTACAAGGTCAGCGTCGCTCCGCCTCCGATTGCCAATCCCGATGCTCCCGCCGCCTCACCCTTCGCGACTAAGTTCAGCAGCTTCGATTCCTCCGGTTTGACTTTCGAGGTGAAGCCAGGAAAGAACGATTTCCCCATTCAGGTCACCAAGTAGCGAGGTCGCGCCGTGAAGTCGACCCGCGGGATGGGCGCTTGGTGTTGGTGCTTGACGGCTGCAGCCTGCTGTGGTCAACCAATCGCCGAGGTGCCACTGCGCTTGGCTTTTGGCCGCGGCTCCGCCGCGGCTGGATTCACCGTCGTCGCGCCGGACCAGATATATGAAGTCGATCGCGGCTTGGGCTTCGAGCCCGGCGGAAAAGTCGTCGCTGGGAATGGCTTCTGCACGAGCGAGCAGCCGTTTTATTTCTCGGTCAAATTGCCCGAGGGCAATTATCGCGTGACGGTCACGCTGGGCGATCCGGCCGGCGAGGCGACGACGACGGTCAAGGCCGAGCTGCGGCGGCTGATGCTGGAGAAGGTCGCCACGAAGAACGAAACGGTTCGGCGGACATTCATCGTCAATGTCCGCACGCCGCAGATTGCCGGCGGCGGCGAGGTGCGGCTGAAGGATCGCGAGCGGACCGCCGAAGCGCGGGCTTGGGACGACCGGCTCACGCTGGAGTTCAGCGGCCAGCGGCCCTGCCTCGTCAGGCTGGAGATCGAGAAGGCTAACGTTCCCACGCTGTACCTCTTGGGAGATTCAACCGTCTGCGATCAACCGGCGGAGCCGTTCGCGAGCTGGGGACAGATGCTGACGCGGTTCCTCAAGCCCGAAATCGCCGTGGCGAATCACGCCGAGTCGGGCGAGTCGCTGCGCAGCTCCCTCGGCGCCAAGCGGCTGGACAAGGTGCTGAGCACGATGAAAGCCGGCGATTGGCTATTCATCCAATATGGGCACAACGATATGAAAGCGGCCGATGCGGCGGCCTACAAGGCTGACTTGAAGCGGTTCGTAGTGGCCGCCCGCGAGAAGGGCGGCCAGGTGGTGCTCATCACGCCGATGCACCGGCGAACGTTTGCGGGCGGCACGATCACGAATAGCCACCGCGACTTTCCGGATGCGGTGCGGGCGCTGGCCACGGAGGAGAAAGCGCCGCTCATCGATCTGCACGCGATGAGCAAGGTGTTGTACGAGGCCTGGGGGCCAGAGAAGTCGATCCTGGCGTTTTCGACGCCGCGGGACGGCACGCACCACAACAACTACGGCAGCTACGAGCTCGCTAAGTGCATTATCGAAGGAATCCGGCAGAACAAACTGGATTTAGCGCGGTTTATTGGGGATGATGCGCCGGTATTTGACCCCGGCCATCCCGATCCGCTTAGCCCCGGCCCCTAGGCCGGCCTGCGGTCCCGCTGGGACCGGAACCGGCCTGGGGGCCGGGGCTAAGCGTGTAATGCAACCTTCCAGCCATGAGGATTCCATTATGCCCCTGGGGCGGATTCTGTCAGTCGTCATTGCGCTTTTGTATGTCACTACCTCGCTCGCCGCGGGCGAAAACTGGCCGGCTTGGCGCGGACCGACCGGCGACGGCCGCAGCGATTCGACGAATCTGCCGACCGAGTGGAACCTGGAGACCGGCAAGAACATCGTTTGGAAGGCCGAGCTGCCGAGCTGGAGCGGCGGAACGCCCGTAATTTGGGGCGACCGGATTTTCATCACATCTCCCAACAAGGCTGGCGCCCAGGAGCCGGGAGCCGGTGCTCAAGAGAAGGGCGGTAAAGGCGGCGGATTTGGCAAGGGAGGTTTCGGCGGCAAGGGCGGCAAAGGCGGGCGCGATCCAGGCGGGCAGACCTTGATGCTGCTCTGCGTCTCGAAGAAGGACGGCAGCCCGCTTTGGCAGCGCGACTTGGATACCGGCAATCGCGTCTATAACAAGCAGAATTCGTCCTCGCCCTCGCCAGTGACCGACGGCAAGCACGTCTGGTCGATGACCGGCAACGGCGTACTCACCGCATTCGATATGGACGGGAAAGAGATCTGGAAGCGGAAGCTGCAGGACGACTACGGCAAGTTCGGCCTGATGTGGGGCTATGGCAGCTCTCCCGTGTTCTACGACGGCAAGATCATTGTCGAAGTCTTGCACGGCAATAATACGGACGATCCGTCGTATCTGGTCGCAATCGACGGGGCGACGGGAAAGAACGTCTGGCGAATCGAGCGGCCGACCGACGCTGTGCGTGAGTCGCCCGATGCCTATACCACGCCTGCCCTGCTTTCGGTCAATGGCCAGATGCAGATCGTGGTGAGCGGCGGCGACTACGTCACCGGTCACGATCCGGCCAGCGGCAAGGAATTGTGGCGGGCCGCGGGCTTGAACCCCAACCGGTCGCAGAATTTTCGCATCATCGCTTCGCCCGTTGTCGCCGGGGATTTGATCTTCGCCCCAACCCGCAAGAGCCCCCTGTTGGCGTTGAAAGCCGGCGGCAGCGGAGATGTCACCAGCAGTCACACGGCTTGGAAGTGGGAGAAGGGTGGCGGCCCCGATGTACCCACGCCCGTCTGTGACGGGACCTACTTCTACATGGCCTCGGACGACGGGCTGATGACTTGCATCGAAGCAAAATCTGGCCAGCTGGTCTATGGTCCTCAGCGGCTGAACGTCGGCGCGACGGTCAGCGCTTCGCCGCTGTTGGCCGACGGCAAGCTCTACATCACCGGCGAGAACGGCACGACCGTTGTGATCGCCGCCGGCCCCGAATTCAAGCCGCTGTCCAGTAACCCGCTCGACGGCAGCTACACCTTGTCGTCCATTGCCGTTTCCGGCTCGCAACTCTTCCTGCGGACTTCAACGACCCTCTATTGCATCGGCCGTTGACGACGCTACCAGCGTCGTCAAGCAGCGGGACCTCTTCGATGAAAACCAATCTGCTCCACTTGCTGGCGGCCTTCGCCGCCGGTTGCGTTGTAGTCGTTTCCGCCGCCCGCGCTCAGGCGCCGGCTGCGAGGCCCACGCTGTTCATCGTCGGCGATTCCACAGTGAAAACACCGACGCGCGGCCAGCAAGGCTGGGGCGATCCGATCATCAAGCTATTCGACGCGGAGAAAATCAAGGTCGAGAATCACGCCATCGGCGGACGCAGCAGCCGCACGTTTCAAACGGAGGGCCGTTGGGAGCGGATTCTCGCGGTGGCCAAGGCGGGCGACTTCGTGCTCGTGCAGATGGGCCACAACGACGGTGGCCCGATCGACGACAAGGACCGGGCTCGCGGCAGCATACGCGGCACTGGCGAGGAGTCGAAGGAGATCGATAACCCCATCACCAAGAAAAAGGAAGTCGTCCACACCTACGGCTGGTACATGCGAAAGTACGTCAACGACGCCAAGGCCAAAGGGATGACGCCGATCCTCGTCTCGCCGATCCCGCACTGCCCGCTGCGGCCGGTGGAAAAGGGCCAGCGCGAGAACAACCGCTATGTGCAGTGGACGGAGGAGGTCGCCAAGGCTGAGAAGGTGCCGTTCATCGACCTGAACCTGATCACGATGACCCATTACGCGACGCTCACGCCAGCCGAGATCAAGGAGAAGTACTTCACGCCTGCCGACAACGGGCACACCAGCCCGGCCGGCGCTGAGCGAAACGCCCAGTCGGTCGTCGAGGGCATCCGCGGCCTGCCCGATTCGCCGCTGGCCAAGTATCTGATTGCCGAATCCCCCAAAGCCGCGACCAGTGGTCGCGCCTTACCCACCATAGCGACGACGGCCGCGACCGCAACAGCGGAAACCTCGCAAAAGGACTGGATCGACGCCAAAACGGGCCACCGCATCGTCCGCCTCTCCGGCGACGAAGGCGGTAGCAGCCAGTACTTTCACCAAAACAGCTACACGCCCGATGGCGACAAGCTGATCTTCGACACGCGGGCCGGCATTGTCGCGGTCGATCTGACCAAACTCGGTGCTCAGCCGCCGCAGCCGGAGTTGATTGTGCCGGGCGGCCGGACGATGGACTTCGCCCGCCGCTCCCGCGAAGTCTATTTCCGCCGCGGCCGCGAGTTGGGTGCGGCCCACGTCGATACGAAGGCGGTCCGCGTTGTCGCGACGGACACTCGTGCAACCGACATCAACTGCGACGAGACATTCGTCGTTGGCACGACCACCGCCGAAGACCCCACGGGCAAAACGCCCCGGCCCGAGCCCCGCACCATGCTTCCGCAGCGCGAGCGGATGTTCGCCGCGAAGCTGAAGCAAGGCATTGCGCTCTCTCCCGCCGAAGAAACCTCCGCCCGCAAAGAGGACGGCCTGGCCCGCCGGCTAGCGAACCCCCAGTCTCAGGCCTTCGTTTTCACCAACATCAAGTCGGGTGAGGCCCAGACCGTCGGCTATCAATATGCCTGGCTGAACCATATTCAATTCTCGCCGACCGATCCGAACCTGCTGCTGTATTGCCACGAAGGCACGTGGCACGAGGTCGATCGCATCTGGACGATCCGCACCGACGGCACGCAGCAGCGGCTGATGCACAAGCGGACGCAGGACATGGAAATCGCCGGCCACGAATTCTGGAGCCACGACGGCAAGACGATCTGGTTCGATCTGCAAACGCCGCGGAGCCAGGAGTTCTGGCTGGCGGGCGTGGAAGTTGAATCCGGCAAGACCACGCGCTACAAGCTGAACCGCGACCAGTGGAGCGTCCACTTCAACGTCTCGCGCGACAACAAGCTGTTCGCGGGCGACGGCGGCGATCCCGGCCAGGTCGCCTTCGCCAAGGACGGCCAATGGATCAATCTCTTTCGCCCGCAAGCAGACGGAACGCTCGCCTGGGAGCGGTTGGCCGACATGTCGCAGCACAATTACCGCCTGGAACCCAACGTCACGATCACACCCGACAAGCGCTGGGTCGTCTTCCGCAGCAATATGCATGGCCCCACGCACGTTTATGCTGTAGAGGTT
>Ga0184625_10001008_pt1 | contig 11491 bp, 16 predicted proteins | sample PLM3_30_b1_FD_133151 | JGI IMG/M metagenome (GOLD analysis project Ga0184625, IMG submission 133151) | Groundwater sediment microbial communities from an aquifer in East River, Colorado, USA - PLM3_30_b1 | ecosystem: Environmental > Terrestrial > Soil > Riparian zone | place: USA: East River... | reverse complement strand
GGTGGCATCAAGGTCGAGCGTGGAAAGGCCGATGTGTGAAACCCCGTGTAGTGGCATGTTCCCTCCATCTGTCTGCTCAATTGCGAGGCTCTGCTGCCAGATGTTACAAGACGCCGGTGGGTCTGGGCCCGCTGAGTCCACCGAAACGTCCATCCGCATAACGACCCCGCTCAGCCGCCGGGCCGGCCTGAGTGACCTGTGAACTCCCAGAAGCCGCAATGGCCGGCCCGGTCGGCTGCAGCGGCTTGTTCGACCTGCCTTACCCCCGTGGCATAGGTTGGAGTTGACTCACCGGGACCTTTTCATCCTCCAACATGACGCCCTTGATCATGCGCGGGTCAATACGAAGTTGTAGTCCATCGTGTGGAACGGGCGATCCATCTGGCGGCCGTCAGGCGCCTTACCGGGCTGATGCCGCGGAAAGTCTGCGATCAGCCCGTCCCGTACCGAAAAGGCAGCGTCCCGGTCGAGGTACTCACTGCCGCGCACGCAGATTTGCGTCACCAGGGTGTCGTGGCCATCGGCCTCGATCATGAAGTGAACGTGCGCCGGCCGCCAGCCCCCGTTCGAGGTATACTTGACCAGGTCGCCCATCCCCCCGTCATTCGGGACTGGATACCCGATGGGGACGACCGTCCAGAACGAATAGCGACCGTCCGGCTCGCTCTTCAATTGCCCCCGCGTCCGCATTCCGTCCTTGGCCAGGTCACCCTGCACGTCGTACAGTCCCCGCCCGTCCGATTGCCAGACGTTGATGGTCGCGTTTGGAACAGGCCGACGATCGATCGCGAGAATACGCCCCGAGACGTAGAGCGGCTCGCCCGCGACGTCTTCGGCGATGTCGGCGCCGTTCGCGAAAGAGGGTGCGTTCGGAAGGAAGAACGGTCCGAGCACGCCCGGCAGCGTCGCGCCTTCCGGCTTCGGCTGCGATATCTGGATCACCAGGGTTTCGAGCCCGAGCATCTCGGCGAGCGCGAGGAATTCCTGCCTGCCGCCCTTGCAGTAACCGCCCAGCTGGACCAGATAGTTCATCGCGAAGAGGTACTCGTCGCCGGTCAGCCGCACGTCGCGCGCAAAACCATGCAGATGCTTGATCAGGCTCAAGATGATCTCGCGCAGGCGGGGCCCCGTCGTAGCTTGGTAGCGGGTTAGCGCTTCCTTCGTGATCGCCTCTTCGGCAGCGTCATTTTTCCCTTCCGTAGTCATGAACGTGTCCTCCGATTGTTGGTGACGGTTTTCAGGGCCGCTTCCACCTCACTCAACTCCTCGCCGTAAAAGTGGTTCTCAACGGCCGCCTAGTTCGGCATCTGGTTGTCTCCATACTTGCTTTCCGTGGCAGGGTTTCGGGCGAACCGATCATGAGCTCAGCGGCGGACGCGCGAAGCGCGGCCGTCCGCTGGAGCGAATTGTTAGTCCGCTTCCGCGAATTCGCATACTAAGTGCAACACGGCCAAGCGACCGCTGGCAGCCCTATATAGAAGGAAAGACGACCTGGGAGTCGTAGACTTCAGTCCCAATGGCTACCTTCTCGGCTCATACCGCATCGCCACCGCCCCCGAGCCGAACTCCAGCCGGCCCACGAGTTTCAAGTCGACGTACTTCGACAGCCCCGCGAACAACGTCGGCCCGTGGCCCGCTAGCCTGGGCTGCACCACGAACTCGTACTCATCGATCAATCCCAGCTCCGCGAGCGCCTGCGGGAGCTTCACGCCTCCCACGAACAGTCCCTTGCCCGACTCCCGCTTGAGCTGCTCGACGGCTTGCCCCAGATCCCCGCGCACGAGTTCCGCGTTCCAATCGACCCGGTCCAGGGTGCTCGATACAACGTACTTCTTCGCCGCGTCGATCGTCCGGGCGAAGGGTTCCATCCAATCGGTCATCCACTCCGGCCTCGCGCCCGACGCCGGCGGCCGCCATGCCGCCTCCATCATCTCGTAGGTGACCCGGCCAAAGAGGAGGGCATCGGCCTGGGCGAGGCGCTCGGCCCAATAGCGATGCAATTCTTCGTCCGTCGACCCGGCCCGATGATCGCAGCACCCGTCCAAGGTGATGTTGATGGAATACCGAAGGGGTCGCATGACGTGCTCCTGAAGCGGGCTAACGCCACCCGTCACGGGTCGCCGCCCAAACGGGTCCATTCAGTTCGAGCAGATCCGCAAGCGGGCGGCGGTCACGTGCACGGGATGGTTAGCGGGCGTCACTTCGACTGGTGGGCCACACCGTGTTGTTTCTCACCCGGCTTCCCTATGGGGTAGTAATGGTCGTCGTAAACGTACCGCTTTGTTCACCGAAGAAATTGCCCGCGGCATCCTCAAACAAATCCTTCGCTGTCCCACTCACTTCGCCCGTCCCGGTCGCCCCCTCAAACCGTCCAGTGCCTCCAGTGATCTTGGTTGTCCCACTGAAGAAAGAAATCGACGTGACGGGATCAAAGCAAAGCGTCCCCGAAGTCTGCTCGGAAAAGAGAAGGTCACCCGTACTCTCGAACCGCTGCACAAAATTTGCCGGCGCCGCCGGGTTCAGCGACCGTAGCAGCGTAAACCCATCCCCGGCGTTTCCATTCGGGCAGGTCGCAGGTCCGGAAGAGGCATATTCGTTTACGCCTTGGATAGTAGATGAGCCCAACGTGCCTTTTGCGCCCAGGGAGATCAAACTAGCCTTCCCACCATCCCCATCGGTGTCAGTTTGCGTATTCACATAGGTGCCGGAAGCACTGCCTTTCAAGGTAAGTTTCCCTGCCTCTGCCTTGCTACTGCCCAGGGCAATCACACAACTCAACATGAGACCTATCGTCAAACTCCTCCTGATCATACCGTTCCTCCTTTATCGAGTGTTGGTGGGGGGTCTAGTTTACTTATGGGTGTCCGCTACTTACTTTTGGACAACTGTGTGCTGCCCCTCCATGGACATCACCTCCCTTCTTCCCTCTGGTCTCTGGTCTGGTTGTGACAAGAGCCAGCTAACGCAAAGGCTGAGCCGCACCGAAGATGTCGGTCTCAAGTCGGTTGTTAGGCAGTCTCGTCACGGAGCCATCGTAACAGCAATTCACGCGTCGCTTCAGAGTCAACGTGACCCTTTACTTCAAAGGGTCGTGCCTGAAATGCCACAATGTCGTCGAGCAATAAGACTGTTCGTAGCAAGCACCTGCGGGCTTCTGAGCGTAAGACCTCGGCGTGGACCCCCTTATTTCCAAGCTCGCATAACTTATTTATCTGGCTGGCCCAGACCTCGATCGAGACCGATACTAAGGCAGTTTCTTTATCGGATGCGCGCTGCCGGGCTGCGTAGGCGAGTAGACGATTCTTATGTTTATTGGAACCCAGGTTGTGATCCGTGCTCGAGTCAGACACGGGTGGAAAAAGCCGGTCAGCGACGTATTCGAAAACTCGCCTACATGACGTTACCATTTGCGCAAGTTCTTCGCCCGTCTCAGCTTTGTCGAAGGCTTTGAGAGCCGCATACAGCTTGTCACCCAACTCCGGAGCTACGTCACTCAATCGGGAGACCACATCGTCGGCAATAAAGCCAAGAAGATTGCCTGTACGTCGCTTCCAAAGAGCAATCCGAGTCGCGTGCTCGTAATCGTAGTAGCTATCGAAAATCGTGTAGCGGCCATTCAAAGACTCAAATATGACCGGAGTAAACCCACAACCTTCGAGAAACTGGCGACGGCCTTCGTCTTTCGAGTCCTCGCTAATGCCATCCCAAAAAACGCTCGCACCCGGATGCCATACGCGATAGACCGGCATTAGTGCGGCTGAGTAGACGTACCAATGGACCTGGGAAGAATCATCGACCTCCATAGCCCCGAGGTACCAATCGAGCCTTTCTAACCGCGCGTGGAGTTCCCGGGCCGACTCGTAGTCAAGAGCTTCGAAGCACATCACGTAAATCACGCTAGATATGGCGGCTTCCTTAAGCTCGGGATGGACCCTGAACCAAACCGGGCCAGTGGGCATCAACCACTCCTCCAGTAACGCAAGGTATTTCTCCGCGCTAATCGTTTTAATATAGCCAGTCTCAGTACTTTCCTTATCCGACGCGAGATTGTGGAGCAGCAAATCGCCAACGAACACTTTGGAATTTACTCGGATCGAAGGTTGACGCAGTAACTCCCAAAAGATGACCGCTTGGATATTAAATCCATATGCGGTACCTAAGGCATGGTGCCTGGAGTCGAAGTGATATGCGACCTTCAATGCTTCTCCGGACGCCTCGAAATGGCCTGCCTAACTATTAAGTGAATCGGTCAGTCTTTTCCGACCGACAAATTTATGAATTTGAGCAATCCTATAATTGTTTTCAACGCTTAACAACGAAAAAGTTTTCCGGCGAACACTGCGCATATGTCAGCCTTTGTCGGTTACGGTCACGCGGAATCAAACCCTAATCTATCCGCCGGACTGTGAACGCCCTTGCCGCCGCGGTTTAGCACATGTGTGTAAATCATCGTGGTGCTGACATCTCTGTGCCCCAATAGTTCTTGAACGGTGCGAATATCGTAACCATCCTCCAGTAAGTGCATGGCAAATGAATGACGCAACGGCTTGACGCTAGCTTTGAGATTCAATCCGTCGTCGATTACAGCAAACGTACGATTGGTAGGCTTGTGCGTGTTGACGTAATTCATAATATTCTCCTTGTGGTGCGGTTGTCCTCGCATTCCTTCTCCCGCGAATCTATAAACGCTGGCAGGGCTCTGACTCCTTCGAGCCGGAAATCTTCATCAGTGTCGTCCGGCTTCTGCGAACGATCACGGCATTGGCGAAATGATGTAAAAAAACTTTGCGCTGGGGAGAAGGTCACAAAAATCATCGATAGGCTTCCGCCCACGCTGCATTGAAGCGCTCCAAAACGTTAAGCCGTTCCAATCGTTCGAATCAGCTCAGCGATTAAAATTCTTAAGCAGCCCACCACGTCCGACGAGGCGAACTCCCGGGCTGGTTAGCTAAAATCGATATACTGAAAATATTTTCAGTATTCAAGACCGGCGTATCATTGGGCCGGCAGAAGACGAATGACCGTCCTTCAGGCGCGCTCAAAGCTGGTACCGAAGGACCGTGCGAGGATGAACAAATCGAAGATGGATTCCCGCTAAAGCATGCGGGAATGACGGGAGCGAGGAGAAAATTGATTCCTGATCCTGGCACCCGGAGAGATTCAATTCAAATCGAGGTCGCGCAACAGCCCTTCTTTCAGGTCATAGATCCAGCCGTGGACCATTACCGGCTGATCTTTGCGCCACGCTTCTCTGACGATATCGGCTTCGCGCACTGCGTGGACTTGCGCCATTACGTTGAGCTCGCAGAGCCGGCGCCAGCGCGCTTCTTCGCTCGGCGCGGCGTCCAACTCGTCTTTGTGAGCACGATACACCGCGCGCACGTGGGCCAGCCAATTCTCCAAGGGCAGGCCGGACCAGTCGCGCAGCGCGGCCAGCACGCCGCCGCAGCCGTAATGACCGCAAACGATGACATGCTTGACCTTCAAAGCCTCTACCGCGTACTGCAACACCGAGTGAACGTTGGCGTCGAACGGCGGCACAAGATTGGCGATGTTGCGATGCACGAAGAGCTCTCCCGGTCCAAGGCCGACAATCTCGTTGGCCGGCACGCGGCTATCGGCGCAGCCGATCCAAAGATATTCCGGCGTTTGCGTCTGGCTCAGACGCTGGAAATACTGCGGGTCTTCGAGCTTGATTTTTTCTGCCCAGGCACGGTTATTTTCAAAAAGATGCGGCAAGAATTTCATATCATCGACTGCCTTTCGTAGCTCGACCTGTTGGATTTGCGCCGCGATGCGAGTCGATCAACGGTTGGCGACGAAAGCAGTTGATCACGTGATCGTTCACCATGCCTGTCGCCTGCATGTGCGCATAGCAAATGGTCGAGCCGACGAACTTAAACCCGCGCTGTTTTAGATCCTTGCTCAGGGCATCCGACTCGGGGCTGGTGGCCGCAAAGTCCTTCAACTTTCGCAGAAGGTGCACGATCGGGCGGCCGTTGACGAAGCGCCAGATATAAGCGTCAAAACTGCCGAACTCTTTCTGCACGTCGAGAAATTTCCCGGCGTTGTTTATTGTCGCCAGGATCTTTGCGCGGTTGCGAATGATCCCCTCGTTCTTGAGCAGAGCCTCGATTTGCCGCTTGCCGTAGCGCGCAATCTTTTCGGGATCAAAATCAGCGAATGCTTTCCGATAGGCTTCACGTTTACGTAACACGGTGTACCAACTTAGACCCGCTTGGGCTCCTTCCAATGTTAGGAACTCGAAGATCAGTTTGTCGTCATGGACCGGCACGCCCCACTCTTTGTCATGGTACTCGACGTAATCCGGCTTGCTTAGATCGACCCAAGGACAGCGGTTGGAATTTCCGACATGTTTCATGACGATCATCGATTTACACAGCGAAACCGGCCAACGTTTCGCTGTTTTTGTTTGCGTCCTTGCCCTACACTGCAGGCATATTTAGCACAGCAGGTTTCTAACATGAAGGCTCTCTCGAGTTCGACTCGGCATTAGAATCTCTCGACGACGTGAGGCCGACTCTCTCGCTGCTCGATGGAACTCCCATAAGCACGACAGAGAACATTCGCTCACCGAGGATTCTTGCGGGAGCCGTTCCGACGATAAAAACTCACGAAGTCGAAACGCGGATTAGAGAGCAGACACAAGGATGTCCGGCAGATAGTGAGTCGTGCAGGTGATAAGACTTGCCGGCCAGAACCGTGCGATAAGTCGACGCAAGCCGCGCGCCGGATATTCACTGGTACCGCGTTTGCCGGAACGCGGTTATTTCGCCCGAACTTTCAGCTTTCTTAGCGCCCAAGGCTCCTGCTCAGCGCTTCCAAACCTTCGGCGATGGAATCATTGCTTTCAGGGGTGACTTGGCCCTGCGGCGTCAGCTGATTAATCAATTCCGGCAAGACCTGCGACATTGTCGAGCCGGCTTGCTCCTGCGACACACCGAGTTGAGAGGCGATTCCGCCCAGAGCCGAGGAGCCGAAAATCTGCTCGAGCTGTGTTGGCGAAATCCCCATGTTGGGACCGGTGCTCACCCAGGAATCCGCCTGAGCCCCGAGACCGCCTTGGCGAAATTTCCCGAGCACCTCTTCCAAGCCGCCGTTCTGCTGAAGTAAGGACAGGACGATTTGCAACAGCGGATTGCTGCCTCCAGCGCCGGCCTTGCCGCCGGCAAGGCCGCTCAGGATGGAGCCGAGCGGGTCCTGTGCTTGTTGCTTGCCGCCCAGCATCGAACCAACCACATTGCCGAGGATGCCATCTAAGAGTCCCATAAGAATTCCTCCTTTCGTTTACAACATCGGCCGGATCATAGCGCACGAGCGAGCGCCGGCGCAAACCTTTTCGGCGAGATCAGGATGGGTTACTTGATGTAATACCCCGCAGCTTTCCACTTGCCGTCTTTTTCCTGTACGAAGGTGACGGTTTCGACGGCGCTCTTCTTATTACTGAAACTTGTATCGAACTGCATGACCACGTAATTACCGTCCGGAGCACCGGGAAGGGAATTCGTGCTTCGCTCGTTGCTGAGTTTTCGCGACACTAATGACCCCAAAGGCTTGCGAGTGCCGGTCAGAGCGTCGTTCCAACCTTTCTCGGTGATTGCCCCTTGAAAATAACTCGCCGCATCCTTCCAACTCTTGCCATAGTTTCCCGCATCGATCTGGCCGAGCCATGCTTGCGCGGCTCCGGCCGCTGCTTTCTCCGCTGTGTCGGCGGCAAGCACGGGCGAAATAGTCAGACCGAACCAAACTAGAAGTATCGGCAATGATCGCACCTTCATTCTTCCTCCAATAACAACGGGTATCGGCGCATGGATTATCTCTTGAGCGCGAGCAAAACAACTCCGCTGGCCACCAAGAAAATGGCCAGCCAATCTTTCAACGCCGGCCGTTCGCCGAGAAAGATCACGGCAAAGAGCGCGACCAGCACAACGCTCAGCTTATCCACCGTAGCCACTTTGGCCGCGTCGCCGATTTTCAACGCGCGAAAATAGCAGAGCCACGATGCGCCGGTCGCTAATCCCGATAGAGTGAGGAATAACCAGGTCTTCGGCCGCAGCGCCAATGGATCGCTCCATTTCCCGGTGTAATACACGAACCAGACAATGGCGCATAAAATAATGATCGTGCGGATCAAAGTAGCGAAGTCTGAATCAACGCCTTCAAGACCGATCTTTGCAAAGATCGCCGTTAAAGAAGCAAAGACCGCCGAGAGCAGCGCCCAGTGAAACCACACATAGTTCGAAGTCATGATGATCTCTCCGCTCTCTTCGCCATCCGCGCTTGATTTTTTCTGGCGATACCTTCCAGATGAACTCGTTTTGCCTCATCTCGCCGGGCCCGTTCTTTTCGACGGCACGCCCGGCAACGGACTGCGCTGGAATAAACGAAACCTTTGGCGATCTCATACCACCACTTCTGCTGGCTCCCCGTCCACACTTCTTCCTTGCCGCAATCGGCGCAGCGAAACGGAATGTCGACGTAGTAGCCCCGTCTGACGAAAGCGGGAGCGCCGTAGCTATTGTTCGGCGCGAGCAATTTCTCGTTGACGGGAACCATTCGGGATGGCGTATTCCTCAACTCAACCGCCTTGGCAATCGCGCTGCGCTTGAGCGCGCGTTTTTTTCGCCTTGCGCTGATTTCCAGCCGCCGCTGTTTGCCGCTTTTCATCGGTGATTTGTCAATGAATGAACCCGCGCCATTCAACTTTGCAGTTTGCGCAGTCGACCGCCACGGTTTTGGTATCGCCGCTGCGGCGATACGAATATTGAGTCTTGCCTGGACCGATTTTAAAAATCGCCTGGCGCAGATCGCTGCCGATCTTTTTACCGCCGATCGCCAGCAACACGTCGCCGACGTGAATGCCTGCCTTCGCTATGGGTCGTCCGCTTTCCACTTCCATCACCAACGGCCCCGGCCGGCATCGCGCCGAGCGTGGAGGCGCTCTGCTCCGGTGTCAGGAAAGCGATGCGCATGCCAAGATCGGGCACATGAAATCCTTTTGCGAGAGAAGTCGCCGGGATCGCGCGGCCGAGCGTGCCGACCAGGTCATGGATGCGCTTTTCCATATCGGTGGTGTCAACTCTCCGTTCGCTCTTTGTCGGAACGGTTATTGGTTCTTTTGGTTGCGGCTCGGGTTGGCCGCCTTTTAACAGATATCCGCCGATCCCGGCGCCGACGACTGCAATCGCCAGAGATACAACGACCCAAGGCTTAAGCGCCCACTTCGTCTGAGTCTCTTTGTAGGTCGGCGCCTGCTGTACACGAGACGGTTGCGCGCCGCCGGCGAACGATTCGTTGCCTGCTTGCCCGAGCAATTCACTCACTCGCTCAACGAGCCTTACGAACTCGGCGGCGCCTCGATCTGTTCGATAAATACCGGAACGAGGGTACCGCGACGCTTGCCTTCTGCGGCTTCGTTGCGCACCCATTCGGACGCCACGGAAGCCGCCGACCACAGCACAATCACGCAGCGCGCTTGAGCGATCGCTTTTTCGATGACTTCATCGAAGGCTTTTCCGAGCGGTATCTCGCGATCCCACCAAACGTCCCAGCCGTGTCCGCCCAACGCTGCCGCTATCATCCGCCCCCGTTCTCGATCCTTCGAAGCATAACTTATAAAAATTTGGTTCATGATTGACATAGTAGCCGGACCCAACGCGCGTATTTTATTACAATTCCCGGCCTCCAGGCCAGTCTGCGCGATGGGCAAAGCAAAATTAGGTGCGGATCAATTCACGCAGCCACAATTCGACGACCAGCACCGCATCGGGCGGAATGAGACCGTCAATTCCCGTCGCGCGATAAGCAAGATGAGGGCTCACGCGCACTTTGCGATAACCGCCTTGTTTCATTCCGACTAAGGAGTACTCGACGCCGGCCATCGCTTGCCGCTGGCCAAGAGTTATCGAGTGATCCACCCAACGATGGCCATCTTCCCCAACCCTGATCATTTTTTCCGGCAAGTGTTCCGCCTGGCGTTCGTTGATTGGAACTTCCTCGCCTTTGTTTAGATAAATCTTAAGATTGTAAATGATTCTGTCACCCGTCTTAGCGGGCTCTCCTGACCCTTCCCGTTCGTCCAACAACTTAATGCCGCTTCGCAGTCTCATACCGAATAGCTGCCGTCGTCCCGCTTCCATCAACCAGGTCGCCGACAAAGTGGCCCCCGGCGGCTAGCGAAGTTTTTGCAAGAATCCTTCTTTTTCAATTTCATCGAGCAGGCTCATGTCGACAAAGTCATTGGGGTTTCGCTGCGGCGCGCCCAGCTCCTTTAAAATGTTCTTGAGTCCTTCAAAGTTCGGCCGCGGCAGCGCTTCGGTCCGCCGTGAGAAGAAATCGTAGGTCGCTTCGATGGACTCGAGGTCATCGACGCGCAGATATTTTTTGAGAGTCTTCATGCTCCCTTCCCGGTCGGTGCGGACATAATGAATCGCTTCGATCTGAGAGCGGAGCAAATTTTTCGCCAAAGTTCTTTGTTTCTCTATGAAAGATCGGGTGAGCAGCAGCGATGTGTTGGGATAGGCGCTAAAGTCGCCGATATCGGCGAGCACGTTCATGCCGCGCTTGCGGGCAATATAAATTTCGGGATAGGACAGGATCGTCGCGTCGATCTGGCCCAAAGTCAGGGCGGTCATGCGCGCGTTGGTCGCGCCGGACTGGAGCATCGTAACCTGGCGCGGATCGATCTTCCACGCCCGCAACGCCCACTGAACCCCGGTGTCGTTGGAACCGCCGAAGCGCAAAATGCCGATCTTCTTGCCGATCAGTTGCTGCGGCGTTTTGATTTCCGGGCGGGCGATGATCTGCAGCGGCATGCGATTTTCGAGCACCGCGATCAGCGCCACGGGTGCGCCGTGCAGTGCCGCCTGGAGCGCCGATGACGCCGAGTTCTGACTCATTTGAATGCTGCCAGCGAGCAATGCCTGCATGTTGAGCGCGCCGCCGCTGATCAAGAGCGGCTCGAGCTCGATGCCGTATTTTTTGCTGATGCCGTGGTCCTTGTTGACCCATAAAGGAAGCTGATAGCCGGCGATGCCGCCATAACCGACTTGAACCAGGGTCGATTCTGCGGCGCCGCCGTGAGTCGACGCAAAGCCAAGCGCTAAAATGAGGAAAAAAATCAGCGCGATCCATGTTGGGAAGACTCTGTAAGGCATTGGGTAATTTTTTAGCTCGGCGGCGTTCAAGAATTTCTGTGTAGCGGGTCCACCCACGGGACTTCCTCCGCCGACTCAGCCGCTGCTATGTCCAGATTCACGACGATCGACTCCTGGTCGCTGCGCACGACCACGCACAGCAGCGGCTCGTCGGGATTGGCGTTGATCTCCTGATGCGGCACGAAGGGCGGGACAAAGATAAAGTCTCCCGGGCCGGCTTCGGCGCAAAACTCAAGCCGCTCGCCCCAGCGCATGCGCGCTTTGCCGCTGACAACGTAGATGATGCTTTCCAGTTCGCCGTGATGATGCGGCGC
>Ga0184625_10001007_pt1 | contig 11503 bp, 12 predicted proteins | sample PLM3_30_b1_FD_133151 | JGI IMG/M metagenome (GOLD analysis project Ga0184625, IMG submission 133151) | Groundwater sediment microbial communities from an aquifer in East River, Colorado, USA - PLM3_30_b1 | ecosystem: Environmental > Terrestrial > Soil > Riparian zone | place: USA: East River... | reverse complement strand
GTATTAATTACATGGTTTAGTCAGTTAGGCTAAGATTTATGACCAAATACTGTATAGAAGATCAACTTAATATCTGACTTTCACGAAATATTTCAATGACAAAACTCTATTGCCATATTTGCAAGGAAGGTGGACGTGAATGCATAGAGGTATCAGAACGTTCTGAACTCCTGTTTGTGAAATCACACCTAAGATGCCATACCTGTGGTAGACCGCTAGTGGGATAGGATAGATTAGATATCTAACCCCATCTAAACTTTCTTTGTTTAAATTAACATCTTTATTCATTTGATTTTTGATTCATTTTTTTTCTTAGCATCGATGCAACCAATGCAGTCCCAACAAAAGTCGCAGACCAATATAACCACAAATCTCCCAAAGAACCTGATAACAATGCTGGAGCTAAAGAGCGAGCAGGATTCATAGAAGCACCGGAAATAAATGCGAAGAAGTAAATATCCAATCCAACTATTCCCCCTATTGCAATACCGCTGAAGCCTCTCAAGCCTTTTGTATATACGACTGCATATATTACCCCCATTAAAAGTCCAGATGCCAAAACTTCTGTCCCAAATATCACAAGAAGCGAAAAGTCATAGTTTGGAGCATTAGCTCCTAGATTAGCTTCTGTTCCAATTACATACTTCACAAAAATACTTCCAAGTAAAGCACCTATTATTTCGGCACCGAGGTAACATAGTAGTAAATTTTTACGTACATGTTTCGTAATTAAGTATCCGATTGTGACAGCAGGATTAAAATGAGCCATCGAAACTTTACCAAAAAGGTAAACACCTATTGCAACTCCAACAAAAGGAGCAAAAGCTATGAATGGAATTCCCAGTGTTTTACCAAGTTTTGCATCAAGTACAACAGAACCTGAAGCCAAGACTACTACTATGAAGGTACCGATAACTTCAGCAAAAAATTTCTTTTGGGTGGTTGTTAACTTACTTGCTAGTCTTAAGACCTGCGACAAGCTCTTTTACTCTCTGGTCAATTTCATTTCTTATCTCCTCCACTTTCCCAATGGGTTTATCTTTTGGGTCTTCAATGTTCCAATCCAGGAAATTGTGCAAAAAAAGTGTTGGACATGATTCTCTTTCCATACAACCCATATTTACTATTTTTGCAGAATTACGAATCATGTCTTCTGTAATGGCCTTTGATTTTTGATTACCAATATCAATACCAACCTCTCTCATAACCTCCACTGCTAATGGATTAATTTGTGAAACAGGTTCGGTTCCAGCACTTATTGCCTTGTATCCTTTTGAAGCATATTTATTGAAGAATCCTTCAGCCATTTGACTCCTGCCCGCATTTTCAATACAGACAAACAAAATTGTCTTTTCAGGTTCTCGTTTTAAGAATCTCATTTACCTGTTACCGCCCCCACAACAACACTTGTAATTTTTCTTCCGTTTTTCTTATCTTCATCTTTGTACAACTGCTCGTTCAAAATTCTCACATTATGAAAACCGGCTTTCTGTATGCTGTTAATGTAATTTTGCTTTGTTAACGCTCCATCAATGCAACTACACCAATCGTCAGCATTGATAGATTCCCCAGGTACTTCTTTGCTTGTAACCAAATCAGAAATAATGATTCTTCCTTGGCCATCTTTCTTCAAAATTCTGTAAACCTCATTGAACGTACTTGACTTGTCCGTAGTGAGGTTGATAACACAATTGCTTATGACAGCATCAACTGAATTACTTTGAACAGGGATATTGTTTTCAATGTCTCCTTTCCTAAACTCAACATTTGTTATATTGTTGTCATTAGCTGCCGATGTGGCCTTCTTCAGCATATCATCTGTAAAATCAATCCCAATTACTTTACCTTTTTGCATAACCTGTTTCGATGCTAAGAAAACATCTATTCCAGCACCAGAGCCCAAATCTACTACAGTTTCTCCTTCTTTCATATTAGCAAAGTTAATCGGTGCACCACAACCAAGTCCAAGAATAGAAGATTCCGGTATTGATTCTAATGCTTTGTCATCGTAACCAATAACAAGTGATGAATGTTTAGAATTGGAATCTGTGGTATTACAGCACTCCTGAGGCGCACAACAGCAATTTGAATTACCGTTTAATGCAATCTTACGATACCTTTCTCTGATTTTCGCTTTCAAAATGTTTAGTTTCATTGCTATATAGTTTACTACAGAAACTATTTAAGTTGTCAAGGAGAGTTTAGTAAACTAGGTGACACATTGGAAACAAAAGGACAAGGAGTAAAGCAATTACCGATGTATAAGAATGAATGTAGTTTTGCGGGTTATAACGCAGCAAATCTAATGAAAGAAACGGCCAAAATTAGGAAGTTAATTACCAAAAGGGGAACAATAGAGATGTTAATACCTCTTTGTTGCTCTACAGACCCCGTAAGACACAAAGAATTTAGACAGTTACTAAAAGGCTTTAGTAGTAAGACCCTAGCTCGCAGACTAAAAGAATTAGAAAAAGGAGGAATATTAGAAAGGCAAGCATACAACGAGATACCTCCCAGAGTAGAATATAGACTTACTTCAAAAGGTCAGGAACTAATAGAATCTATCATTACGCTATTGCAGTGGATGAGAAAGTGGTCGAAATCTTAGTAATATCTCGAAATAAATAATTTATCAGGCCAGAAAATTGAGTCAAAAATGGCTTACTATAAAGTAGCTCCGTGGAAGAGCTTTCATTAGCCTAATAGAAAAACTTAACTTCGTAATCGTTATCGTTGGATTTTTTGCTTTTAATCCCTGTTTGTGTCATACGTTGAACAGAATATGTGATCCCATGATCTACTTTCAGATGACTTAAAAATGCCACTCCATTGTTAACTGTATCCTTAACTATCAAATTTCTTCCACATTCACTACATCGAATTATATGCTCATCTATTGAAGCCATCTTTAGAATAATTTTACTATATCCTTACTAATATAGATAATCGTAAGGATACCCACATATCTCAAATTTTCATCGATCGACCGTCGAAGATATATGACATGTAGAAGACCCATTTCTTCAATTCTTGGTTTGTTTGACATCTTAATGTTACATTCTTTTCAATAATTTGAAATTAAAAAGTATTAGAAGTTGGACATTGTCAAGGTGCGATGTATCATCTTTGCTCAAGCTTGGTATACACATCATCTTACAATTACTAAATCTTTACTATCCTATTGGTACATTATACTTTATTTTATTGACATTATAATTTTGTAATAAGCAGATGGAAAATTGTAACTAATGTTAACATAAGTTGGGATATGGACACTTAGTGTGTGTCAGTACAACGCAATCCTATAAATTCTCAAAATAACCCACTTATCAGATTTTTTTGTAAAGTTTTGTTAAGTCACTTAAGCTTACACTCTTTATTTGTAAACAGCTTGCACTTGTCACTATGCCGCCACTGGCCATTATTAAAATATTCCAAATGTCTTATATTGTCTCTATTTGTAATGATGCGCTGATGACCATTCTTGGCAGATGTTGACTTTGCCATCATTTCCATTCTTTTTCTCATAATAAACAATTATTATTTGAAAAACATTCCATAAAAACCTTGGCATCAATCATCAATGGCGTCTTAATCGTGCTTTAATTTTAGCAATTATTTGCCAATCTCGTAAAGATCCATAATAGAAAATTTTCTCTAAAATGATATTTAAAATAGAAATACTATTAAATGTTAGTATCAAATATGCTATTTATCATGTCAATTACAACATTAATGGCTACTAGAGGTTGAAAGTTATAATATTTTTCGAAAGTTTAGAGAATAGTTCATAGCAAGACTATTAATGCTACTTTAGACAACCAAAAGAATCCAAATAAGGAATCGTTTAGGTTTTTTAGGGCGTATTTGACATCCTCATGAATTTGTAATCCTTGTAGGGGACCTATTTATAGATATGTGGTATGTGTACTCAACAGAATCACTTTGATTTCAAATGCATGTTGATGGACCATTCTAGACTACATGACAAGTTGAAGAACAAAAACAATATCAGATATTCAAATTTCCTTCTCTTTAATTCTGATATTACAAGTTAACGGTGCATGCTTTAATTAATAGTTGAAATATAGGAATTAAAGACCTTTTTTAATATTACTAACACAGGTATCACAGTATTTTTCAACGACAGTTACATTATCTCCAACCTCAAAGCATGCTATCTGTGTTGCTACATTTGCACACATTACACAGAATTTACTTTTTTGCTTGGGCTGAGCAGTAAAGGACTTCACATACTGCAAAGTCTTCAATTAGGCCAACTTCCTGATAATGTAGTTGACACAAATATAGACATTTTTGTTCCTGGTCGAGCATGTAAATACACGATTTGTTTCAATATTCATCATAGCATGTACTAATATCATCCTCTTAAGAACGTATTGATAGTATAAATTTCTGTGTCCCTTACTCTGGAAATCACGCAAAATATGCAGTGATGATATTACAGTCACCATTAAGAGTGCGGTAACTTTAACATTCGCTATTATAATAAATGATTTAAAACTTAAAACTAGTGTATCAAATATCTAAATGATAATATGAACGGATTAGTGTCAAAAGAGGATTAGCAAAATCTGGCTTACCAAGGCAAGTAACATGAAATTATTTTATTGTTTATTGGCAATGATGATTTAACATATGCCAATATTAAGATAGTTTTAAAATTAATTTTTAAAGGAATTTTGCTAAAGCAGGATTATTGAATTTAATTTAAAAGCGATGCTAATTGATAGACTTGAAATTCATCCCTTACTCTTTGACATAATGCATTTATAGTAACAGGTTTCTGAATCGATGAATCTATAATACCTTCTTTCATATATGTCTGGAATAGTTCGTCTTCTTCAAAATTATAAGCACTCATCAATATCGTTCTTACATTAGGACTTATGCTCTTTACCTTCTTTAGTAGCTCCAGACCATTAAGACTAGGCATTCTTAAATCAGAAATAACCAGAGCGTAAACCTGTTTATTATCCGTTAAATGTTCTAAAGCGACAATGGGATCATTGAAAGTTACGACAGAAATGCCGTCAATACTACTGCATATGGCATCGTGAAAAAGCTCAGTTATATCTAACTCATCATCAATTATGCTAACGATTTTGTTATTGTTCGATAACGAAGCCTACGACACCTTCCACTCTACTAGGCATGCGAAGATATAAAGTTATGATACATTTAATTTAATTTCATTTAAATTAAGTATAGAATATCTAAGAATTCTGCTGAAAGTTTCTAGATTTAATATAAATTTGGGGAAGGTAAAATAATTCTTTATGCACAAGAAGCTTAACTAGAAGGCAATTACTGTTGGGCTGTCCTGATTTAATTTTGTTTATAATAACTTATCACTAGAGATGGTTATAGTTTAACTCACCTGTTTGATCACATAAACTTGATTGAGGCTATTTCTATTTTAGTGGTTTGTGAATATAGACTTATAAACAATTTGGCATTTTCAATTGACTAATTGTATTTTTACATGATTATATTTGGAATTGTCTTCTTTTTAGGAATACCCTATATTTCATCAACATTTGCAGTCAATCAGAACGCCTCATGTAACAATCAAACTAATATCTCTGGAGCCGGTAGTATTAAGGAACCATTTAATGAATTAATCCTAATATCCGATGTAATAGAAAATAGGCTCGAAAAGGCAGCAAAAATTCTTGAGTTTACAAGTAAATTACCTGAAATGAGAGATCTCCTTTTCTCACATCTATTTAATACAGCTTTCAATGGAATACCAGCTAATGCAGACATGGAAAAAAGACAAATTGGACAAGAAATACTCTCAAAATATCCTAAAGAGTTTGTTTCATTCTTATTTCTTATGCCAAATGGCACTGTTTATCTATTAGAACCATTTGCTCGCCAACAGAATTTGTCTACTTCAGACTTGTCCTATAGAGATTATTATAAAGGAGTGATAGAGACAAAGGATACCTTTCTTGGTAATGTAATTACATCTGTTGCTTCTGGCCGTAATCAAGCACAGTTGGCAATTCCTGTATTTGGTTTGGAAAGTAATAATCGTTCTATAGTAGGAATTTTATCAGCTGGGTTAAATTTTAAAACTTATAATGAAATTCTAGGAACTAATAATTTAAAAGATCAGGAAAGAATTGTATTGCTAGATAGTAATGGTACTAAGATCGCAGATTCGGATCCAATACGAATAACCTCTCTATCAAAAAATGCTATTGGCGATGTATCATTTAGAAATCTCCAAAGTTTTAATAATGCAATGAAGGGACGAACAGGAATAGTAGAAGAAATCGTTAATGGTTCGAGTATGCTTGTACAATATAAGCCAGTGAAGGCAATACAAAACAATTGGGTAATTTTGTTATTAGGAAATTAATTTTGAAGTTGTCAATAGTATGGAACAACATGCTTGCAAATCAATTAGACTTATTACTTCAGTTACCAGGTAAATTCAGCAATGTTTTTAAATAGAATTAATAAACTTTTGGCGCTTGTAAGGCGCAATGAACGAGACGTTGCTAGTTTATACCAATTCTTTACAAAGTACGCACAACTTTTGAGTGGCACAACTATGTTTAATTTTGGTTTTTGGACTCACGAAACCAAGAGTATTAACCAAGCACAACAAGCCCTATGTACACTTACGGGAAACCTTGCTGAGCTCGATTATGCGAAAAAGATAATTGACGTTGGAAGTGGTTTCTCAGGTCCAGCAGAGCAATGGAACTCAGAATACAAATTCATTGACAATCTCATTTGCATCGATATTAACTATCAGGCATTGAAGATGTCATCTGTCACAAATAGAAGATACGCTACTGACAAGAAGTGTGTAATGGAATCATCGTTTAAAACAAACGTTACTAATAACAAGTATACTAGTATTCGTGGTGCTGTTGCCATATCATTAATAAATGCCACTGCAACATCTCTCCCATTTGCAGATTCTTTTGCAGATAGAATTATTGCTCTAGAGTCAGCACAACATTTTAAATCATTTCTGCGGTTTATTGAAGAGTCACATAGAGTCTTAAAAAAAGGGGGGATCCTAGTTATTGCAATTCCTGTTGTAACAAGGAAAAGACCTATTGTAATGTCCGGTAAAAACATGTTATTTGATTCTTTAAGAAATCTTAGAGTTCTAGGGATTTTATCACTGACTTGGGCATCAGAGCACTATGAATTAAACCAGATTAAATCCAATATTGCAATGGAGCACTTCCTGATAAAAGATATCCTATGTATAGGACAATCTGTATATGTGCCATTAACAGATTTTTATATTCAGGACAGAAATGAGTTCAGGAGGTTGATTATGGGTGAACATAGTTCTTTTTTGAAGAAACTTGTTTTAGATATTGCTGAAAGAATAGTACACCGATCAGCACTGAAAATGAAACAGCTATCTTTATCAGGGGATATAGATTATGTTCTGATAAAGGCCCTTAACAAGTAATTCTTTTAGCGGACGTATTCTACATGTACTTCCGATATAATATAATGGTTGTTGCTCTTGGTAATCTACAAATCGATACTGTCTAGATTTGCGCCTGTCAACAGTCTATTAGTTATTCAGTCCTGACCTAAACAAGAAATTAAAACTTGTACATCCTTAGGATGAAGATATCTTCTACTAATTTCAGGCATTATGATAGTTTGAATAATTCAGCAAATAAATGTCTCGGTTCACTAGTAGACTTTAGTGTTTCGTACTTTTTTTATGCTCCATTCTATCCTTCAAACATATACAATAGAATGGCTACCGCATTACTCTCCTGTCTTCAACTATGTAGAAGATGCAAAAAATAGGACGCTGTTATGTTTGACCCTATTATGTTATGTTCCTATTCCTGCGCTGCTGTAGTTTTTTCGTTTACTGGTAACAAGCCGGTATTATTTTTACCTGTACCATTGATTTGTACCAGAGTCTCCACTTCTGATCCGCCCTTCACCATTATTGCTTTGATCTCTCCGATATTCTGCGCATAGTATTTATTTTCGACGATGTCAGGCTCAAGGGGGTTAGTATCCTCAGTTTTAAGTACGTTCGAGAAACATCCATAAGGTACGCAGACTTTTTCATTCAGACTGAGAACCGTGCCTTTGTCTTCAGCGACATCCTTGGCTAACTCTTGGTCATACTTATCACCGACTTTGGGTTGAGCTTCCATGACTATTCCGGCCGTGGTTCCTTTCATGCCTGCTTCCCAAGAACCTTCATGGCTACCCTCTTCGGTAAGATCGGTTGTATATTCTCCCATGTACCAGACATTTCCTTGGTCATCTTGTGCAAACCAGTCATCCGTTGTTTCTTCGTGTTCGTCTTTTACATAGGCGTCATCGTGAACTACACGTGTGCTTATACCGAGGATCTCTTTTGTATCGTTGGTCACTACGAATACATCACGAGTAGGCTCACCATCCTCACTCGTTCCATTGTAGATCATTGTAGTCCCTGGCTCTAAGGGGAAGTACTTATTGTCTATTTTCAGGGGATTGTGAAAGTTCGTTTCTTTGAACTCCATCGTTGCGGATTGCGCTTGTAATGTTACAGAACTCGATATCATCAATGTTACAAATGTAGCAGATATTGCAATAGACACGAATTGTTTGTTCTTGGTTAGGGTTTCCATGACATGAAAAGTAAATTGCATAATTAAAAAGAAATCTGATACAAACATATCAATGAGTAGTTTGAAATTAGAGCAGAAGCTATTGATCGCTTACATTCTTGTACCACTATATTATAGGTAGAGGAATTAATTTGAAAAACTGCGAGCTACGCATTTTGCGTGGTGGCTCCTTGTATATGGCTAGCAGGCGTCTTCTTTATCATTCACGTCAATATCTCCCGGTTCATCATCATCTTCACCAGGCCCTTCTTCTACATCGTCTTTGTCATCTGCTTCTTCGTTACATGTTATTCCTGTTATATTCTGTGTTCCAGTCACGTTCTCTTGTGAATATCCTGTCTCTGGTATTGTTGATGTATCTTGGGCATATGTCATCATACTAGTACCAATAGATAGTATTGATGATGTTACTGTTATAATTACGATTATGAGACCAAAGTGTAAAGCTGTTTTTGTATTCATATTAAGAACTAGTAAGTTACAAGAGTTAATAAGAAATTTGATACAACCTTATCAGTCAATTAATAATTAAATGAAGAAAAGATATCAATCATCTACATGCTTGTACCACAATATATTATAATAGGGCAGATAATAGCAAAAGGAAATATTGTATATAGGTAATAGAGGCTATTATATTGATAGTTACGTTATTAGATATGTATTTTGGGTGGCTGCTTGGATTTGGATGAGATTGAAGGTACTGCTGAGAAATTGTTGTCTTTCATCCAAGATAATCCTGGATGCCATTTACGCAGAATCAAGAGAGAAATGGGCATTTCAATGGGAACAGTTCAATATCAATTAGACAAACTAGAAAAAATAGGAAAGGTAACATCTACTAGACGTGGTTTGTATAAATATTATTTTCCCGTAGGACTTTTCAAAGATAACGAAAAAGATATACTCGAGGTTTTGACTCACGAAACTGCAAGAAAAATTCTTATGTTTATATTAGAACAAAAAACTCCCACTCAAACAGATATTGTCAATAATGTAAGGATATCTGCCAGATCTATTAGCTGGCATGTTGGTCGCTTGATTGCTCTTAAAATAATTAGGGAGATCAGAGATGGAAGATACAAGAGATATCAGTTACAGGATGATGATGCCAAGTATATCCTAATACTTCTTAGGAATTATTATCCTAGTATTTGGGATAAGTGGAGTATGAGAGTTGTAGAAATGTTTCTATCATTATCTAGCAGTAGGGAGATGGAATAAGTGATTATCTTATGTTGACTTTGTTAAATATTTTCTTCTCGTTTATTCATCAAACCGAACCATATGAAGGATTAGAAAATGCAGTAGCCCTAGGTATTGGGATTTTGTCTATATTGTTATTAGCTCTTTCCATAACTGCATACAGAAAAACTGGTCTTAAACTAACAATATATGCCATAATTATTTTTGCTTTTTTTGCTATCCAACAATTCATAGATTTTCTAGATGACATCTTTATCGCATTGGATACTCCAATAACTGATGTAATAATTTCCTCTCTAACCCTTGCTATTTTAGTCCTATTCTTCTTGGCAATTGTCAGGACAAAAATCACTTAAACCACAGATATATTTGAAAACAAGATACAATCTTACAAAAACAGCAGGTCTAGAATGTTATTAGAAAGGCATAAAGCTAAGTAGTTCCTCACTATATTGGATAAAATGAAGACGACCGTAGATAATAAATCGACGATATCTGCTGCCATTCAAAACGTGAGATACGAAGTAGTAAATTCAACATATGGAATTTGGCATATTTTGGTAAAATTGAGTATGGTGAGCTGAATATTCATGTATGAAATCGATCCTCCGTCTTTTTTAGAGATTCCCGCTTCATTAGTAGAAAAGATGTTACACAAAACGAACGAAATTGGCAATTTACTTCAAAGTTCACTTCTTGATATTAATAGTAAAAGAGAAAAATTTCGCTTACAACTAAACCAAATAGGACTACTAGATAATGATACTAAATTTAGAAATATTAGGTCATTAATATCATGTGGGGTAGATGGTGCTTACGCTATAGATCGTCTTTTAGGAACCGATTTAGTATTTGCAGCCGCTGTCGGAGTAGAAGGTATTAATGAAGAATTACAAAACAGACAACTGGTCGCCCCCGATCATGATGTATTTGTTAATCCGGAAAAACATAATCCTGAAAACATGATTGCAGCCAGAGCTATTATGATAGAAATGGAAATTAGATTAGCAGCAAATGCCAAGTATGATATAGTATACCTTGACGGATCCCTTACAACGGCATTAATCCATATGTACAAGGCTGTCAACTTTATAGAAAACAAAAATTCCAAGTCTTCTGATAAGATTAAGGAAGATTTCAAGGATTTTTTAATTTCCTACAAAAAAATTTTGGCTTATGAAAATACTGACAAATATTGTATAGGACTACCAAAATATACATCTAGGAACGACATAGGCAAAAGTCTTCATTGGCCCGAAAATTATGACGATAGAGCAATTCTTACATTGATACTGGACCCTGGAGAATTTACACGTCCAAAATTATTCACAAGCGAAGAAGGATGGCATATAAGGTTGCCATATCAAGATGAACAATTAAGAATTTTAATGGAACATGTAATTTCAGGAATTAAAAACCTGTGTGTGATTTACTATAAACCATATTCATGGTGTCCTGCATTAAGAATTGAAATGCCGTCGGCAGTTGCTCGAGATGAAGACAAATTAAATACTCTTTTAAGTAATGTAAAAAATCAATGTCAAACACCGTCTATGATGGAACCTTTTCCACTCTATATGGCCGACAGAATAGTCAAACATATGGCACCAGCTATTCCAGCGTATAAACAAATTATAATGAAACAGATG